>Ga0335084_10001497_pt1 | contig 21927 bp, 21 predicted proteins | sample Lox_Sample_44_FD_206721 | JGI IMG/M metagenome (GOLD analysis project Ga0335084, IMG submission 206721) | Soil microbial communities from Loxahatchee National Wildlife Refuge, Florida, United States - Lox_Sample_4.4 | ecosystem: Environmental > Terrestrial > Soil > Wetlands | place: USA...
TGCAGCACAACTTCTTCCGCCCCGTCCGCAAGCTCCTGCGCAAACGGCGGGTTGGCAGCCACGTCAGCAAGCACTATGACGCCGCCCTGACGCCGTACCAGCGCGTCCTGGCCGCCAGGGTGCTCACCGCCGAGCAGCGCCGCACGCTGGAACACCAGTTTCACGCGCTCGATCCCATTGCCCTCGCCCGGGACATCCAGCAGACACTGGACGTCCTGTGGAAGCTCGCCGATACTCGTCACCGCCTGCAGGAGGTCGCCCGTGGGTAACACATTTTTGAGGCACCGCCCCCGCCGCTCGGTAACACTTACTTCTGAGGCATCACGTCCGGAGCCTCGACGCCGGGGGCGGAACCTGTGGCGATGAGCGGCATCCGGCCGGCGCCGCGCGGGCCTCACGCGCCTGGAGCATCGTTTGACGGCTCCCCCGGCTTGGGCTAGGCTCGGCGCGTGCTCGACCTCGTGATCCGCGGCGGACGCGTCGTGACGCCCCAGGGCGTTGGCTCCTGGGACGTGGGAGTGCAGGAGGGGCGCATCGCGGTGCTGGGCGCCCCCGGCACCCTTCCGACGGAGGCCGCCCGGATCATAGACGCGACGGGCCTCATCGTGACGCCTGGCGGCGTCGAGCCGCACACCCACCTCGCTCACGGCATCATGTCGCATCCGGAATCGCCGTCGATCACGCTCGGTCCCGAGGAGGACACGCGGGGCATGGCCTGCGGCGGCACGACGACGCACATCGATTTCTGCTACGTGCGGCCGGGCGGGGAGATCATGCCGGTGCTCGAGCAGCGGGCGGCGCGCTGGAAGGGGCAGTCGCACGTCGACTACGCCTTTCACATCACGCTGGCGGGGGCGCTGCCGCTCCGCGTTTTCGAGCAGATCCCCGAGGCGATCCAGCAGGGGCACCCGTCCTTCAAGGTCTTCACGACCAACGTGCTGCCGCCGCATCCGAAGCGTGCGGGCAACCGCCTCGACTTCGGGCGCATCGGCTTCGCGATGGAGAAGGTCGCCGCGCACGGCGGCATCATGGTTGTTCACGGCGAGGACGAAGACCTCGTCCAATTCAACTACGAGCGCTTCCGGGAAGAAGGGAGGATGGACGGCACGAACATGCATCTCGTGCACAGCAAGCTCTCCGAGCTGCTGGCCTTCCAGCGGACGATCGCGTTGGCGCGGGCGATGGACGCGACGGTCTACTTCGTCCACACCTCGGCGAGGGAGGGCGTGGATGCCATCGGGGAGGCGCGGTCGCTCGGGATGCCGGTCTATGGCGAGACGCTGCACCAGTACGCCTGCTTCAACGCCGAGTACTACAAGACGCCGCGCGGCTTCTGCTCCCACACCTATCCCTCGCTGAAGTTCCCTGAGGACCAGAAGGCGCTCTGGGACGGGCTCGTCCACGGCGGTCTCTCGACACTCGCGACCGACGAATACCCGACGAGCCTCGAGCTGAAGCTGCGCGGTCGCACGATCGAGGATGTCACGGGCGGCAACGTTGGCGCGGAAGCGCGCCTCGGTATCGCGTTCACGGAGGGCGTGGGCAAGCGCGGCATGACGCTCGAGCGCTTCGCCGACATCACGGCGACGAATGCCGCGAAGATCTTCGGCCTCTATCCGCGCAAGGGCGTGATCGCGCCGGGCAGCGACGCCGACTTCGCCCTCATGGACCCGACGATCAAGAAGACGCTCACCAAGGACGACTTCCACGTGACGGACTACAGCCCCTGGGAGGGCTGGCAGGTAGCGGGCTGGCCCGCTGTCACCATCTTGCGCGGCCGCGTGATCGCCGAGCGGGGCAAGCTGATCGGGTCCGTGTCGGACGGGCGTCTCCTCACCCGCAAGCTCGATCCCCAGGTGCTGCAGCGCCCCGTCTGCTGACCGGAGGCTCTTCCATGGCAGGCAAGCTCTTTGACGAACTGGCCGTCGGCCAAGTCTTCCACCATCAACCGGGCCGCACCGTCACCGAGTCGGACAACGTTTTCTTCTCCTGCCTGACCATGAACCCGCAGCCGCTGCACGTCGACTTCCACGCCGCGGCCAAGGCCGAGTTCGGCAAGCCGCTGGTCAACAGCCTCTTCACGCTGGGCGTCGCCGTCGGCTTGTCGGTCGGCGACACGACGCTCGGCACGACCGTGGGCAATCTCGGCTTCGAGAAGGTCGAGTTTCCCAAGCCCGTCTTCCACGGCGACACCATCTACTCGGAGACCGAGGTGGTCGAGAAGCGCGAGTCCAAGTCCCGCCCCGAGTGGGGCATCGTCACCTTCGAGCATCGCGCGACAAACCAGCACGGGGACCTGGTCATGCGCTGCCGGCGCGCGGCCATGATGCGCAGGACGAAGGGCTGAGCGTGCGCCGCTCGCTCCACTTCGTCCCCGGCGGGCAGGAGAAGATGATCGCCAGGGCGCTCACGCTCCCCGCCGACGGGCTCATCCTCGACCTCGAGGACGCCGTGCCCCCTCCGTTGAAGCCCGCCACGCGGCCCATCGTCCGCCGCTGGCTCGAGACGCTCGACTTCGGCGGCCGCGAGCGCTGGGTCAGAATGAACCCCATCTTCACCGATCACGCCGTGCACGACCTCGAGGAAACCATCGCCGCCCGGCCGGACGGCTACGTCGTCCCCAAGCCGCGCACCGCCGAGGACGTGAGACGCATCGTGGCGCAGCTCGAACGGCTCGAGGAAAAACATGGCCTGGCCTTCGGATCGACCAAGCTCATCCTGATCGCCACCGAGACGCCGCAGGGCTTGCTGAACATCGGAGAGGTCGCCGCGGCGAGCCCGCGAATCGCCGCCATCTCGTGGGGCATCGAGGACCTTTCGGCGGCCATGGGGCTGCCGCGCGTCCGCGACGAGAAGGGGCGCTACCTCGACATCCCGCGCTATGCGCGCGTGATGTGTGCCGTGGCGGCTTCGGCGGCGGGCGTTGAGGCTCTCGACACCGTCTACACGGACATTCCTGATCTCGACGGTCTGCGGCGCGAGTGCCGGGACGGAATGGCGATGGGGTTCACTGGAAAGATCTCGATACACCCGAGCCAGATCGAGGTCATCAACCGGGAGTTCACGCCCTCCAAGGCGGATGCCGAGGACGCGCTGGCCCTGATCGCGGCCTTCGAGGAGCACGCGAAGAAGGGCGCCGGCGCCTTCGCCTGGAAGGGCCAGATGATGGACCAGCCGCATCTTACGCGCGCGAAGAAGATCGCCGAGCGCGCGCGGCGGGCGGACGTGATCTGAAGCGCGGCCTGACGCCACGCCGCGCCGCCGCGGCCTTGGCGGCGCTCCTCATCGCAAGCGCGGTCGTCTTCGCCCTCCCGCTCGGCCGCCGCACGCTCGACAATCAGGACGAGGCGCGTTACAGCCTGCTGGCGCGCAAGGCCGTCGAAAACGGCTACTGGATCCTGCCCCGGGTCCGCGGCGAGGTCTACCTCAACAAGCCGCCGCTCTACTTCTGGACGGTGGCCGTCTTCGCTCTGCCGTGGGGTGTCGTCACCGATGCGAACGCGCCCATCGCCTCGGTCGTCTCGGCGCTGGCGGGCCTCCTGGCGGTTTTTGCCGTCGGACGCCTTGTGTGGGGCGACCCAGCGGGGCTCGCCGCCGCGCTCATTCTCGCCACGAGCCCCTTCTACTTCCTGATGGCCCACCAGGTCTTGACCGACATGATGCTCACGGCCTGGATGGCATGGGCGCTCTACTTCTACCTGGCGGCCTGCCGAGCGGCGAATCCGCTCCGGCCGATGGCTGCGTTCTACCTCTGCGTCGCGGGCGGGCTCGCGAGCAAGGGGCCGGCCGCGCTCATGGCGTTGGCGGCGGTCATCACGGCGAGCCTCGCCGCGGACGGATTCGGGGGGCTCAAGCGCCTGAAGCTGCCGCTGGGCCTCGCCCTCATGGCGCTGACCGCGTTGCCCTGGCTGCTGCCCTACCTCCTCCAGCGCGAGCGGAGCTACGGCCAAGCCGTGGTGATGACGGACTACCTCGGCTGGTACTTCAGGAGCGCCGTCGCGTCCCGGTTGGAGGCGGTGGCGGGGCACCTCGCGCGCTTCCTCCCGTGGGGCGTGTTCATCCTTCCCGCAGCGTCGTGGTGGGTTCGCGGGCGCGATGCGGACCGGCGAAGGGTCCTGGTCTGGGCGGCGACGCTGATCGTGCTGCTGAGCGTCTCGGGAGAGCAGCGGGCCCGTTACTTCCTCCCGCTGTGGCCCGTCTTCGCGCTCCTGGTCGCCGACTTCTTCGTGGGTGCGGCCGAGCGGGCACGGGGGCTCCTGACGGGAGCGGCCGTGGTCTATCTCATTTTAATGATGGCGGCGGGTGTCTTCGTGCTTTGGGGCGCCGCCTCGGGTCCGGACGCTGTTTTCCTCCCGGTCGCCTCGTGGGAGCGCTGGGTCGTGGCCGCCGCGCTCGTCGCCGGCTCAGCGCTGGCGCTGCTCGGCCTGCGGGTGGATCACGGCGGTCTCGCGGCTTCGGCCTGGATTGCAATGGGCCTCGGCATCACGCTGGCGGTGACGGCCCACGGTTACCCGCCCCGCTTTACCAAGGACCACGACTACCCCGCGATCGTCCGGCGCATCGCGCCCCTGCTCGATCCCGCGCAGCCGCTCCTGGCCTATCCCGACGCCAGCCTCGCCTGGGATTTCTATCTGCGCAGTTCGCTGAGCGAGGTGAGAAGCGAAGGCGAGGCAAAAGCGCTCCTCGCCGCCCCGCCCAAGGCGCGGCTCCTGATCCGCGCCGAGGACTGGCAGCGGCTCAAGCCCCAAGCCGCCGCCGGCTGGAAGGTGCTCGACGAAGGCCGGGTAGGCCGCCGCCGCTTCCTGCTTCTGGGAGCCTAGCAGTCTGCTGGCGACTCCGCAGGCGGCCGCCTGCTAGAACATCATGACCGAGCGGGCAACTTCGCCCGCCTTCATGGCGCGGAAGAACTCGTTCACGTCTTCGAGCTTGCCCCTGCGCGTGATCATCTCGTCCAGCTTGAGGCGGCCCTGCCGGTACAGCTCGATGTAGTGCGGCATGTCCACCTTGAAGCGGTTCGACCCCATGCTGCAGCCCTGGATCTTCTTCTCGCGCAGGAACATGTACCCGTCGAGCTCGACCTTCTGTCCGACCGGGATCATGCCGACGACGGTGGCGGTCCCGCCCGCGCGGATGCAGTCGAAGCACTGCTCGGCGGCGACCTTGAGGCCGATGCACTCGAAGGAATAGTCCACGCCGCCGCCCGTCATCTTGCGGATGACCTGCACGGGATCGTCGGACTTGGCGTTGACCCCGTGGGTGGCGCCCAGCTCCTTGGCCGTGGCCAGCTTGGCGTCGACCGTGTCCACGGCGATGATCATGCGCGCCCCGGCGATGCGCGCGCCCTGGATCGCCGCTAAGCCGACGCCGCCGGCGCCGAACACGGCGACGGTCGACCCCGCGTGGATCCGCGCGGTGTTCAGCACGGCGCCGACGCCCGTGGTGACGCCGCAGCCGATGAGCGCCGCGCGGTCGAGCGGCATGGTCGGATCGATCTTCACGATCGCGTTCTCGTGCACCAGCATTTTCTCCGCGTAGGCGGAGAGGTTGGCGAACTGGTTGACGGGCTGGCCCTTCCACGACAGCTTGGGCGGGTCCGTCTTGGCGCGGACGGGGCGGGTCTGGCAGAGATGCGTCCGGCCGGTGAGGCAGTAGTCGCACTGGCCGCAGAAGAGGGAGAGACACGCGATGACGTGGTCGCCCGGCTTGAACTCGCTGACCTGGAGGCCGACCTCCTCGACGATGCCGGCGGCCTCGTGGCCGAGGATGGCGGGCGTCGGGAACGGGTAGTAGCCGTCGACGAAGTGCAGGTCGCTGTGGCAGACGCCCGAGGCGACCACCTTCACGAGCACCTCGCGGCCGATGGGCTTGTCGATGTCGACTTCCTCGATCGTGAGCGGCTGGTGCGGTCCGTGGAACACGGCGGCTTTCATGTCAGACCTCCTCTATGGGCTGGTATGGATCCGGGCGTCGCGCAGGATTGGAGATTGCGCCGCCTCGCCCGACGTGTCAAGGCCCACGATCACCGGGGAAAGCCGTCAGACCACCTCGGAGTCGGCGTCCGGGCGAGTGGCAGGATCGTCGAGGTGCGCGATGCAGTTGAGCAGCCGCACGTGCCACGGGGCCGGATGGTCGATGACCGTGAGCCCCGTGTTCTCCCAGCGTGCCGGGATCTCCTCGTCCTCCGGAAGGATCAGGTGGCGGGCGGCCAGCGAGCGGCAGACGAGCCCGTGCGTCACGATGGCAAGGTGCCCTCCGCCCGAGGCCGCGACCTCTTGCACGAGGAGCCACGCCCGATCGACGCGCGCGTGGAAGAGCTCCCACGTCTCGCCGCTGGGCGGCGCGTAGCCGGGAGCGAACATGTCGAACCCGAGCGCCGCGCGAGATGTGCCTCGGATATCGCCAAAGTTGCGCTCCTGCAGCAGCGCATTGTAGATGACTGGAGCGCCCGTCGCGCGACGGAGATGTTCGGCCGTCGCCGCGGCGCGCGCGAAGTCGCTCGAGAGAATGGCTGCGACGCCCTCGGCCCGCAGGCGGCGGGCCAGGCGATCGGCCTGGGCGAGCCCGCGGTGCGAGAGCGGGCTGTCGGGCAGCTGAATGATCCCCGCGGCGTTGCCCAGCGTCTCGCCGTGACGGATCAGGAAGATCGACATCGGGGCGGTGGAGGCGGCTTAGATCACGCGGTCGCGTCGAAGCGCCGCGATGTCGTCCGAGGAGATGCCGAGCCCGGCTAGGATCTGGTCGGTGTGCTGGCCGAGCTTGGGCGCCGTGGCGCGCACTCCCACGCCGCTTGCTGACATCCGCACCGGGGTGCGGATGTGGGGCACGTGACCGAGCTCCGCGTCATCGGCGTAGACCACGAGCTCTTGATGCTGGACCTGGGGATCGGCGAAGAGCTCCGCGTAGGTGTACACGGGCCCGCAGGGCACGCCCGCGTCGTCCAGCACCTTGCCCCAATGCGCGGACGACGCCGTCATCAGCACCGCCGACAGCTCTGCTTCGAGTGCCGCGCGGTTGCGCATCCGGTCTGCGCCGCGGTGGAAGCGCGGGTCGTCGACCCATTCCGGATGGCCGAGAGCTTTTGCGGCGCGCTCCCAGATGCCCTGGCCCGCCGCGCCGATCATCATGTAGCCGTCCTTGGTCTCGAAGCGCCCGTACGGCGCGTTCTGACGGTGGCGCGAGCCCTGGCGCGTCGGCTCCTTGTGATCGGCCAGCCAGCCCGCGCTCGTCCACGAGGAGAAGCCGACGGCCGTCTCGAGGAGCGAGCACTCGACCTTTTGCCCCTCGCCCGTGCGCTGTCGCTCGTAGAGCGCCGCGAGGACGCCCTGGGCGCCCCACATGCCTGTGCCGAGGTCGCAGATGGGCAGGCCGACGGAGGTCGGCGGGCCGTCGGGCTCTCCGGTGACGTGCATGACGCCGCCCATGCCCTGGGCGATCAGGTCGAAGCCGCCCCGCTCGCGGTAGGGGCCGTCGGAGCCGAAGCCGGAGAGCTGCGCGTAGATGAGGCGCGGGTTCTCACGCTTGAGCGTCTCGTAGCCGAGCCCCGCCCGGTCCATGACCGTCGGGCGGTAGTTCTCGACGAGCACGTCCATGCCCGCCACGATCTTGAGGAAGATGTCCTTGCCGCGGGGGGCCTTGTAGTCGAGCGTCAGGCTCTTCTTGTTGCGGTTGATGTAGCGGAAGTAGGGATTGCGCTCGCTGCCGTCGCCCATGGCGCGGGAGGAGTCGCCCGCGCCGGGCCGCTCGACCTTGATCACGTCCGCGCCCATGTCGGCCAGGATCATGGTGCAGTAGGGCCCCGCCATGTGCTCCGTCATGTCGAGGACTTTCAGCCCGCTGAGCGGGCCCCGCGTATTCTTGTCGGCCATGCCGCCTCCGTGTGAACTCCGCCGAATCATAGCATTCCCTCCTGCCGCCGAGGGGAGTTGACCTGTTGGGCCCGCTCTGTTGTGATAACGTCAATGGAGCTCAGGCAATCGGACTGGACCATCATGCGGCTCGAGGGCGCGCCGCTCACGCGGCTGGCGCGATCCCGCTGAGTCCGGTGGCGGCGGGGGCGGGCCAGCACGGCAGCGGAGGACGGGCCGTGTTCGGCGACTACGACTCGAAGAGCTTCTTCGACGAGGTGTTCGACCCCGACGGCTCACCCCGCCCGCACTACGCCGACATCGTCAACCGCATCCAGTCGCTGACTCCCGTCGAGTTCGGCCGCCGCCGCGCGCTCGCGGATCTCACCTTTCGCAACCAGGGCATCACGTTCACGGTTTACGGCGACGAATCAGGCACCGAGCGCACCTTTCCGTTCGACCTCTTCCCCCGCGTGATCCCGGCGGCGGAGTGGGCGCTGATCGAGGCGGGGCTGGTCCAGCGGGTCCGCGCCCTCAACCTCTTCCTGCGAGACGTCTACCACGAGGCCAAGATCCTCGACGATGGCGCGGTCCCGCGCTCGCTCGTCCTCGGCAACCCGGCCTTCCGGCGCGAGGTCCACGGCATCGCGCTGCCTCACGATGCGTACACGCACGTGGCCGGGATCGACATCATCCGCGGGGACGACGGGCGCTACATGGTGCTCGAGGACAACCTGCGCACGCCGAGCGGGGTCAGCTACATGCTCGCCAACCGCATGGTCATGACGCGCACCTTTCCCGGGCTCTTCGAAGGGCGGGGCGTCCGCCCGGTCCAGCACTACACGACGGCGCTCCTCGAGATGCTGCGGAGCCTGTCCCCGCGGGATGTCGCCGATCCGACGATCGTCGTGCTGACGCCTGGGCTGTACAACAGCGCCTACTTCGAGCACGCGTTTCTCGCGCAGCAGATGGGCGTCGAGCTCTGCGAAGGCAGAGATCTCTTCGTCGAAGACCGGCGCGTCTGGATGCGGACCACGCAGGGGCGCCAACAGGTGGACGTCGTCTACCGGCGCATCGACGACGACTTTCTCGACCCCGCGGTGTTCCGGGCGGACTCCACGCTCGGCGTTCCGGGGCTCCTCCAGGTCTATCGCCAGGGCAGGGTCGCGCTGGCCAACGCCGTGGGCACGGGGGTCGCCGACGACAAGGCCATGTACAGCTACGTGCCGGCCATGATCCGCTACTACCTCGGTCAGGAGCCGATCCTGCCGAACGTCCCGACGCACCTGGGCGCCGATCCGGACGGGCTCGCCTACATGCTCGACAACGCCGAGAAGCTCGTGATCAAGGCGGTGGGGCAGTCGGGAGGCTACGGCATGCTGATCGGCCCCGAGTCCACGGCCGCGCAGCGGGACGCTTTCCTCTCCACAGTGCGGAGCGCCCCCGACAACTTCATCGCGCAGCCGGTGGTGGCGCTGGCGCGGCATCCATCCTTCTACTCGGATACTGGCTGCTTCGAGCCCTGCCACATCGACCTCCGGCCCTACGTCCTGGTCGGCGAGGACATCACCGTGGTGCCGGGCGGGCTCACGCGCGTGGCGCTGAAGCGCGGCTCGCTCGTGGTCAACTCCTCCCAGGGCGGCGGCTCCAAGGACACGTGGGTGCTGTCGGACGGAGGCCCGGCCTGATGCTCAGCCGCATCGCGGAGAACCTCTATTGGATCGGCCGGTACATGGAGCGCGTGGAGAACACGGCGCGACTGCTCGACGTCAACTACTACGCCATCATGGAGGCGCCCGTGGTGCCTGGCGCCAAGGGCATCGTCACCGGGCAGTGGGCGCCGCTCCTGGCGCTCACGGGCGACGAAGCCGCGTTTCGCGAGCACTTCGATCGGGCGGACGGCCGGACGGTGCCCGAGTGGCTCGCCTTCGACCAGCAGAACTCCTCGAGCATCCGCTCGAGCCTGGGCAGGGCGCGTGATGATGCACGAGGTCTCCGGGACCGGATCAGCCTGGAGATGTGGGAAACGCTCAACCGCGCGTACCTCTCCCTCTGCTTTTCGACGGAGCGCGTCCTCGAGGAGGATGGCCTGCACGAGTACTGCGTGGCGGCGCGCGAGGCGGTCGACCTCTTCTTCGGCATCGCTCACGCGACGCTGCCGCGCGATCTCGGCTGGTACTTCCTGCTGGCCGGCCAGCACCTCGAGAGGGCCGACAACGTGCTGCGGCTGCTCCAGGTCCGCCAGCGGCAGGGAGCGGGAAGGGAAACCATCGCCCGCGGCCTCGAGAACCACAGGGGCATGGCGCTGCTCAAATCGGTCTCTGCCTACGAGGCCTTCCGCAAGCGGCATCACGCCGCGCTCGAGGGACGCAGGATCGCCGCCTTCCTGCTGCTCGACGCCGATTTTCCCCGGAGCGTGCGCCACAATATGGCCGCGCTCCACGGGACGCTCGAGCGCATCGCGGAGCGTAGTCCGGGGGCGGACGATTCGCCGACGCGGCAGGCGGGATGGCTGGCGGCGCGCCTCGAGTACCTGCCGGGCGTTGAGCCCATCCTCGACTCCAAGGAGCCCGGCCTCGAGACCTTGCTCGCGGAAGTGGCCGCGGTCTCGGACGCCATCAGCTCGACCTATTTCGGAGTCAAGGGGACGCACGAGCCTCGCGAGGCGGGTGGGGAGTCGGCGTCGTGACCGCCGCGCCCGGTCCCCCGGTGCACCTCGCGGTGCTCCACCTGACCGAGTACCGCTACCCGGAGCCGGCGTGGGACTCCTTCAACGAGACGCGGCTCTTTCCGGTCAACGACCACTGCCAGAGCCTCCTGTCATTCGCGCTGGAGCTCTCACCGGACGCCGCCGTGCGCAGCCACGATGACTACTATGGCACCCGCGTACACCAGTTCCACATCCCCGAAGCGCACCGGCGGCTCGCCATCCAGGCGCGCTCGAGCGTCGTCACGTATCCCCGCCCGGCGCCCATCCCGGTGTCGGCGGACAGCCTGGCAGAGCTGCGGCCGCGCTTCTTCGAGTTCCTGGCGCCCACCCGGCGCGTGCCTCTCGACCATGACTGGGCCGCGGCGATGCGGGCTCCAGCCCTCTCGCCAGACGGCGATCTCGTCGACTACCTGTCCGGTCTCACGCGCCACCTGCACGGGTTCTTCACCTACCGGCAGGAGGTCACGAAGATCGACACGCCCATTGCGGACTTCGTGCGCGCGGGGGTCGGCGTCTGCCAGGACTACACGCACGCGATGCTCGCGCTGTGCCGGATGCTCGGCATCCCCTCGCGCTACGTCAGCGGCTACCTGGAGACGGCTCCCGGCCGCAGCCTCGGCTCGGACGCCTCGCACGCCTGGATCGAGGCCTACCTGCCGGGCAGTGGATGGGTCGGCTTCGATCCGACAAATGGAACGATCGTCGGGCAGACATACGTCAAGGTCGGACACGGCCGCGACTACGACGACGTTCCGCCCGTGAAGGGTCTTCGCCGCGGCGGTGGAACGGAGAGCCTCCGTGTCGCCGTCAGCGTCCTGCGCGAGGCGGAGGCAGGGCCGACTCGCCTCGAGGGTCGGGGGGGAGCCTAGCCGCGCTGCGGAAAGTCGTCGCGCACGGCGACGCTGTTGCCGGGGGTCAACCGGAGCTGCTGGTCTGCCGCCGCGCTCAAGGCCGGACGGCGGGCGCTTCGATTGTCATCCCGCGCGCGCGCCACATCAGGAACAGCTCCAGGTCGACCAGCTCGGCGGCGCCATAGTCATACGGCTCCGCGCGAATGCCGACCAGACAGTTGCGCAGCCGTCGTTGGAGCGAACCGAGGCTCTGCCACTCGAGACGGTAGAGCGGGTAACCGGTCGGGTGCGCCTGAGGTATGACGTTGCCCGCGAGCCGCCGCCCCCAATTGTCGTCGTGACACTGACTGCAGGCAAGGTTGAGCTGGCCCTGGCGCCGGTGAAAGGCCGCGCGGCCGGCGTCGAGGAACGGCTGCGCCCGCGGATCGGCTCCGGCCTCGACCGGGAGGCCGCGCGATTGGCGCGCGACGTAGGCGGTGAGCGCCAGCAGCTCCCGGCTCTCCCAGGCGAGCGCCGGCGCCTTCTGCTGGTTCAGGCGGCAGGCGTTGATGCGCTGCTCCAGGTCGACGGGCCGTCCGAGCGCGGCGTCGAACGACGGATGGCGCGCGGCGACGCCCTTCATGCTCGCGCGCGCGTCTCCGTGGCAGTCGGCGCAGGAGCGTGCTGCGGACCCCGCCTTGTTCTTCCAGAGACCTTCACCTTCGAGAACCCAGAGAAGACCCGGGTTGGCGCCGTCGTCGTCCTGCATTGCGCGCGTCTCACGGCTCGTGAAGTCGTAGCCCGAGCGGCGCTCCGGGAGAGGAATATCGCCGGCGGACGCGGATGCCGCCACGGCGAGCGCGGCTGCCGCGAGCGCGCCCAGCCCGGCGCCCGGCCGCAGCACTAGTCGACCGTGATGGCGACCGACTCGGTCACCGAGAATCCGTTGTCGCCGGTCCAGTGGAACTCGAGGGTGCCGCTCGCCGTGGCGACCGTCGAGAACACGATGAACGGGTTGGCGGCGATCGCCGGGTGCAGCTCGGCACGGAAGACTTCCTCGCCGTTGTACGTGCAGATGAAGAGCCTGATGATGTCCTGCGGGATCGGCACGCCCAGCTGGCTGCGGCGGTACCCGGTCTCCATCGGGTGCGAGACCAGCGTTTTCACTTCGATGAACTCGCCGCGCCGGGCCCGCTGCGGGAGGTTGATCAGCGCGCTCGCCACGTCTATGGGTCCTCCAGGCATGCGGCCAGCGTGACCACGACAGCGGCGTCGCCGGACCAGAAGGAGCCGTCGCTCATCTCGCAGATCGCGAGCACGGTCTGCGTGTCGGCGAGCCGGATCCGCGTCGCCACGCTCGCCCGGCCGGCGCGCGGCCCGAACCGGAAGCTCACCACCTCGGGCTGAGGGTTCTTCTCCGTGAAGAGATGAATGGCCCTCACGTGGTCGGCCGGGGTCATCGGGCTCTCGACGCTGACGGTGATCGGCACGGCGTTGCCGTTCTCGACGAGCGGCGGCAGGTCGAGCTTGACCCGGCCCGTGCCGACACGAGCTGCGCCGACGACCTTGCTGACGGCATCCTGCATCGCCGCGGGGGTCGCGCTCGCGGGCCGGACGTGGAGCACGGACGTGAGCCCGAGGGCGGCTGCGGCGCCGCCGGCGGCGAGGAGGAACTGACGTCGGGAAGCGTTTTCGTTCATTCAGTCACGCAGTGTCATCAAATATGCGACCACGTCCTCGATCTGCTCAGCGCTCAACACGGGCTTGCCTCGGTAGGCCGGCGCGACCCGCGCCAGCCCCTCGGTCCTATGATACGCCGGCATGATCGTCGCCGCGTTGAGCCGGGCCGGATCGACGATCCTGAGCCGCAGCTGGCTTTCAGAGAAGCGGCTCCCGACGCCCCTGAGATCGGGCGCCAGGTTGCCCTGGAACCGCTCTTCCGGGAAGGGTCCGCTGTGGCAGAGCAGGCAGAGGCCGACCTGGCGGTTGGCGACGATCGCACGGCCGCGGGCGGGATCGCCCCTGGCGCCGGTGAGCGAATCCGGCATGGTGTCGTCCGCGCTTGCGGAGCCCACCAGGCAGCAGACGGCGACGATCGCCGCCGCCCGCCTCACCCGAATGTCTCGGCGGTGATGGTGCGGAACCAGGCTTCGGCGAGGACCGCCTCGAGCGCCCGCGCGGCGCGCGGCGCGTCCGAGGTGCTCACGCCGCCCGAGCCGGGGACCTCGGCGAGCAGCCCGTTCGAGGGCTGGTAGACGCCGGCGATCGATATCCCGTAATCGGGCGCGACCAGGCTGTAGCACGTGTTGATCAGCTTTGGGGTGGACGGCGCGCCACCGGTGACGAGCCGCGCGACCGCCTCGGCGCAGATCTTCGCCTGGGAATTCGCGGCAAAGGCGGATTTGGGCATCGCGCCGGCGATGGCCGAATCCCCGATGACGTGAATGCGCGGCTGGAGCTTGGACTCGAACGTCACGGGATCGATCGGGCACCAGCCGGTCCGGTCGGCCGCGCCCGCGGCGTCCGCGATGCGCCCCGCCTTCTGCGGCGGGATGACGTTGGCCACCGTCGCCTTGTGCCGGCCGAAATCGGTCACCAGCGTGCGGTTGGCGGCGTCGACCGAGGTGACGTTGCCGCCCTTCGAGAGCGGCACCCATTCGAGCAGACCCCCGTAGAGCTCGCTCCATGCGCTCTGGAAGAGCTTTTGCTTGGAGAATGCGTCCTTGGCGTCGAGGACGAGCAGCTTCGATTTCGGCTTCCTGGTCTTGAGGTAATGGGCGATCAGGCTGGCGCGCTCGTAGGGCCCGGGCGGGCAGCGGAACGGATTCGCCGGCGCCGAGATCACGACGAGCCCGCCGTCCTCCATGGCTTCGAGCTGGCGACGGAGCAGGAGGGTCTGCTCGCCAGCTTTCCAGGCGTGCGGCATCTGCCCGGCCGCCGCCTCGTCGTAGCCGGGCAGCGCGCCCCATCGGATGTCGATGCCCGGCGCCAGCACCAGCCGGTCGTACGAAAGGCGCGTGCCCTCCTCGAGCGTGATCGACCGCGCCTGCGCGTCGACCGCGGTCGCGCTCGTGCGGGCGACGGCGATGCCGTCGGCGGCGACGTGCGCGTACGCGAACTGCTGGGCGCCGAGCTCCCGCAGGCCGGCGATGACCGCGTTGCTGAACGGGCAGGCCGTGAAGGTCGCGTTCGGCTCGACCAGCGTCACGGCGATGGACGGGTCGGCCCTTCGGAGGGCGCGCGCGCAGCTGGCACCAGCGAAGCCCCCGCCGACCACCACGACGCGCGGGGCGGCTCCCCGGGCAATAGCCGGAGCGGAGAACAGTGCGGCCGAAGCGGCGGCCGCCGCGGACTTGAGGAACTCGCGACGGTTCGCCTTCACCGCTGGGAGGCGTACCAGGCGGCGATGGCCTGGATCTCGGCGTCGGTGAAGCCCTTGGCGATCCGGTCCATGACGGTGGCCGGCCGGTTCCCCGAGCGGAAATCCTCCATGGCCCTGATGATCCGGGCCTGGTCGAGCCCCGCGAGGCGCGGCACGGGCGACGTCACGCGCGCCGAGGTCGAATGGCAGCCCGAGCACGCCGCCGCGCCGGCCGGCGGCTCCGCCGCCGCCCCGCCGGCCGCGGCGATAGAGGCGAGCCCGATCGCTGCGGCGAGGATGCCGCGCACGGACTACACCATCTGGATGCCGTGGTTCTTCAGCGGGAACGTGCGAATGCGCTTGCCCGTCGCGGCGGCGAACGCGTTCAGCACCGCCGGCGCCGCGACGCAGATCGTCGGCTCGCCGACCCCGCCCCAGAACCCGCCGGACGGCATGATGATCGCCTCGACCTTCGGCATCTGCGAGATCCGCATCGAGTCGTAGGAGCTGAAGTTCGTCTGCTCGATGCGGCCGGCCTTGACCGTGCACTCTTCCATGAACACAGCGGACAATCCGTAGACGAACGACCCGGCGATCTGCCGTTCGATCTGGGCCGGGTTGACGGCGTGCCCGGGGTCGGTCGCGCACACGATGCGCTGCACCTTGACCCTGTTGCCGCCGGTGACGGAGACTTCAGCGCACGCCGCCACGTAGCTGCCGAACGCCATCATCTGCGCCAGCCCGCGGTACACGCCCGCCGGCGCCGGCTTGCCCCATCCAGCTCGAGCGGCCACCGCGTTCAGCACGGCGAGGTGCTTCGGAGATTTCGCCATCAGCTTGCGCCGGAACTCGAGCGCGTCCTGGCCGGCCGCCTGCGCGAGCTCGTCCATGAAGCACTCGAGGAAGATCGCGTTCTGGTTGATGTTCACGCCGCGCCAGAACCCCGGCGGCACGTGCGTGTTGCGCATCGCATGGTCGATCAGAAGATTGGGCACGGTGTAGCCGAGCGTGAAATCGCCGCTCGGGTCAAGGCCCTGGAAGGTGGCGTTGTCCCGTCCCTCCTGCAGGAGCTGCGGGAACACGGCCGCGAGGATCGACTGCCCGGACAGGCGGATGTGCAGCCCGGTCAGGTTTCCGCTGGCATCGAGGCCACCGGTCAGCTTCGCCTGCATGACCGGGTGATACTTGCCGTGCGTCATGTCCTCTTCGCGTGACCACAGGAGCTTCACCGGCGTGCCGGGCACCTGCTTGGCGATGAGGACCACCTGGGTGACGTAATCGTGGAACGCCCCGCGCCGGCCGAAGCCGCCGCCGAGGTTGATCTTGTACACCTCACACTTGCCGGCCGGCAGACCAGACGCCGCCAGCGTCGCCGCGAATGCGGCCTCGCCGTTCTGCGTCGGCACCCACACCTCGCAGCGGTCCGCCGTGTACTTGGCCGTGGCGTTCATGGGCTCCATCGGCGCGTGATTCAGGAACGGGTACGCGTACACCGCCTCGACCTTCTTGGGGGCGCTCGCGATGGCGGACTTGACATCGCCGACCTGGGTGCGCACGAAGGCCTGGTCGGCGTCGAGGCCCGCCTTCAGCATGTCGGCGATCGTCGCGCTCGAGACTTGGGCGTTCGGGCCCTCGTCCCAGATGATGGGCAGCGCGTCGAGCGCGGTCTTCGCGCGCCACCAGGTATCGGCAAGGACGGCGACGGCGGAATCGCCGACCGGCAGCACGTGCCGGACTCCCGGCATGCCCTTGATCTTGTCGGCGTCGAAGCTCTTCACCTTGCCGCCGAAGACCGGGCAGTCCTTGATCGCGGCGTTGAGCATACCGGGCAGCGTCAGGTCCGCGCCGTAGACCTGCACCCCGGTCACCTTGGGCATCGTGTCGAGGCGCTTCATCGACTTTCCGATGATCTTCCACTCCTTCGGGTCCTTCAGCGGCACTTCCGCGGCCGCAGGCTGGGTCAGCTTCGCGGCGGCCTCTGCGACCTTGCCGTACGTGGTCGTCCGGCCCGTGGGCTTGTGCGTGATCACGCTGTTGGCGGCGGTGCACTCGGAGGCCGGAACGCCCCAGCCGTTGGCTGCGGCCTGAACCAGCATGATGCGCGCTGCGGCGCCGCCCTTTCGGACGTACTCCTGCGAGGTGCGGATGCCGCGGCTTCCGCCGGTGGAGAAGTCGCCCCACACGCGCTTGCGGGCGACGCTCTGGCCGGGCGTCGGGTACTCGGTCGTCACCTTCGACCAGTCGCACTCGAGCTCCTCGGCCACCATCTGTGCGAGGCCTGTGATCGTGCCCTGGCCCATTTCGGAGCGCGCGACGCGGATCACAACCGTGTCGTCCGGCTTGATGACGACCCAGGCGTTGATCTCGGGCGCGCCGCCCTGCGCGCGGACGACGCCCGCGCCGAACGGGATTCGAAGACCCAGGGCGAGGCCGGCGCCGACGGCGCCTGTGCCGATGACAAAGGAGCGGCGATCGATCTTCGGGGCCTTGATGATCATGGCCTGTCCCCCTATGCCTTCGCCGCGGCGTGGATCGCCTCGCGCACCTGCTGGAAGGTGCCGCACCGGCAGATGTTCGTGATCGCGGAGTCGATGTCCGCGTCGGTCGGCTTCGGCGTGGCTTCCAGGAGCGCGGCCACCGCCATGATCATCCCCGACTGGCAGTAGCCGCACTGCGGCACCTCGTTGTCGACCCAGGCCTTCTGCACCTTGTGCAGGACGCCACCGGAGGCGAGGCCCTCGATGGTGGTGATCTGCGTGCCCACGGCCCCGGCGACGGGCACCACGCACGAGCGGACCGCCCTGCCGTCGATATGCACGGTGCAGGCGCCGCACTGCGCTATGCCGCAGCCGTACTTGGTGCCGGTGAGGCCCACCTGCTCCCTGATCGCCCAGAGGAGGGGCGTGTTCGGATCGACGTCGACGTCGATGGATTTGCCGTTGATCGTCAGGCGCTCCATGGCGGGTCCTCCTCGTGGCCTACAGTCTGATCTTCGTGCTCTTGTGCCCCTAGGTACACTCCGACGGATCAGGCGTCAAGTCGGTGCGTCAAGCCAAGACGGCGACCTTCTTTCGCTCGATGAGGCCGAAGTCGATCGCGGCGCCGAGGCCGGGCCCGTCGAAGGCGTGGACGAGCCCGCGCTTGTCGGGGTCGATGTCCTGGACGAGGCCATACTTCTGCGCTCCCGCCGGCAGCAGCACCTCGAAGAACTCGCAGTTGCGAATGGCCATGATCACGTGGAGATTCGCCACGTTGTTGAGCGAGTTGCCGCCGTGGTGGATCTCGTAGTTCATGTGGAACGCCTCGGCGAGATGCGCCGCCTTGACGAGGGCAGTGATGCCGCCCTTGGCGGCCACGTCTCCCCGGAGATAATCGGTGGCTTGATGGACGAGCCACGGCGCGTACGCGGTGAGGCCGCCCGGCGCGTACTCGGTGGCCAGGATCGGGATCGCCAGGTGCTGCTTGAGCTTCACGTAGCTCAGCACGTCGTCATCGTCGAGCGGGTCCTCGTACCAGTAGAAGTCCAGATCCTCGACGACCTTTCCCACGCGGAGCGCCTCGGGGTACTGGTAGGCCCAGGTCGAGTCGAGCATCAGGGTGAAACGGTCACCGACGGCGCGCCTGACGGCGCGACAGACCTCGGCGTCGACGGTGGGGTCGGTGGGCGGGTGGATCTTGTAGGCCGCCCATCCCTCGGCCTTGAAGCGCGTGGCTTCTTCCGCGTAGGCCTCCTTGGTCGGCAGGATAGCGGAGCTGGCGTAGGCCGGAACGCTCTCGCGGTACGAGCCCAGCAGCCGGTAAATGGGCAGGCCGGCCGCTTTTCCCGCGATGTCCCAGAGCGCCACGTCCATCGCGCCGATCGCGCGATAGGTGGTCTGCCGACTCTTCCGCCACATCGCCTGGTAGAGTCGCTCCCGCGCGAGGGGATCCTGGTCGAGCACGATCGGCTTCAGGAACTGGATCAGCGACTGGCCGTCCAGGTGCGCGCCGCGCATGGCGGAGCCGAGGAAGGCGTGGCCCTTGACGCCCTCGTCGGTCTCGATCGTGAGGAGGCCGAGCTGGCTGCTGCCACTGAATGTTCCCGTGTGAACGCCGTAGCGCGTGGCCGGGATGTCATCCCAGCCGAAGAGCGTCAGGTGGACATCGGTGATTTTCATGGGAGCCGAGACTATCACACTCGGGAGCTGAAGGAATCGCTCCTGCGGCGCGTCAAGGGCGCGCCTTGCCGCGGTCGTCACATCCGACTATGCTGGCTCTGGCCATGCTCGTGCGCCTCGGATTGACGGCGGTCATCCTTCTCGCCGCGGCGCTTCGGCTCTGGCGCCTGGATCAGAACGGCTTCGGCAACGAGTACTATACGTCCGGCGTCAGGAGCATGAGCGCCGGCTGGCACAACTTCCTCTACCACGCGTTCGACCCCGCCGGATTCCTCTCCGTGGACAAGCCTCCGGTCGCGATGTGGGTTCAGGTTGCCGCCGTCAAGCTCTTCGGCTTCCACGGGCTCTCCGTCCTCGTCCCCCAGGTCCTGGAAGGGCTGGCCGCGGTCTGGGTCGTCTACCACCTGGTCCAGCGCCGGTTCGGCGCCCCGGCCGGCCTGCTGGCGGCCCTCTTCCTCGCTGTGACGCCGGTGAGCGTCGCGGTCGACCGATCGAGCAACACCGACAGCTTGCTTCTCCTGCTTCTTCTCCTCGCCGCGTGGGCGCTGACGAAAGCGGCTGAAGCCGGCAGCCGGCGACTTCTTCTGCTTGCCATGGCGCTCATCGGCCTCGCGTTCAACGTCAAGATGCTCGCGGCCTTCGTCGTGCTCCCGACTTTCGCGCTCGCGTACTTCCTAAGCGCCCCCGTGAGGCTTCGGCGCCGGCTCCTCGATCTGGCGCTCGGCGGTATCGTCCTGACGCTGGTGTCGCTGTCCTGGGTCGCCGTCTATGATCTCACTCCGGCACACGAGCGTCCGTATGCGGGCACGACCGACAACAATTCGATGCTGGAGCTTACCCTCGGGCCCTACGGTATCGGGCGATTCGTCAAGCAGGCGCGACCGTCGGCGAGAGTCGGGAGCGAGTCAGGAGTCGGACAGACCGAGCTCGCGGGACCGGCTGCCGACCCCGGACGCGGCGCCGAGCCCAGAGCGCGGACCGGGTGGGCGCGACTCTTCGTACGGACTCCCGCCGGTCCGTTTCGTCTCTCCGACGGTCAGCTGGCGGGCCAGGCGGGATGGTTGATCCCCTTGGCGATTGCGGGGCTCGCGTTCGGCGCTGTCTGTGCGCCAGTGCGCAGGCCGCTCGCCCCGGCGCACCTCGCCCTGGTGCTCTGGGCCGGCTGGGCCCTCACGTATGCCGTGGTCTACAGCGCGGCCGGCGGCGTCTTTCACTTCTACTATCTGGCGACCCTGGCGCCGCCGATCGCGGCGCTCGGGGGCATTGGCGGCGCGGCCTTGTGGCGTTGGACGGTCGAGGGAGGCTGGCGCGCCGGGCTCGGCCTGGTCGTGCTGGCGCTCGACGTCGCGTGGCAGCTCTACATCGACGCGCGGGCGCTCGATGGGTACGACGGCTGGCCGAGCTGGCTTCACCGCGCGGTGGTCGGCGCAACGCTGGCCGCAGTGAGCGTGCTGGCTGCCTGCTCGCTTCGGCGGGCACGAAGCCTGCCTGTCCGACGGCTGGCCGCCTTCGCCTTCGGCGTCGGCGTGGCCGCGCTGCTCATCCTTCCCCTCGCGTGGGCCCTGAGCAGTGTCCTGGTGGCCGGCAACGGTGTCCTTCCCTCGGCCGATCTCGCACGACTGCTCGCCGCCGACGGAAGCTCCGACTCACTCACCCGGCGCCGGACCGAAGCTTCAGCGAACGTCTCGCGGCTGATCTCCTTTTTGACGGCCAACAGCCAGGGCGAGCGCTATCTTCTGGCGACCTCGACCACGATGCTCGCCGCGCCGATCATCATCCAGACGGGACAGCCGGTCATGGCGCGGGGCGGCTTTCACGGGTTGGATCCGATTCTGACGCCGGAGAAACTGTCCGACATGGCGGCGGCGAGGCTGGTCCGCTTCGTGATGCTCGGCGACCTCTCGCTGGTCAGCCGAAGGCTGGGCGCCGAGGTGGCCCAGGAACCCATCGCCCAGTGGGTCCGTTCGAACGGCACGCTCGTCGACCCCGCGCTGTGGCGCCCGCCCGGCAGTCGTCGAACGGCCATGCGGCTCTACGACCTCAGACCCGATGCGGCGCTCGTTCCTGGCCTCGCCGACGGTTCGTGAGCGTCAGCGGCGGCGGCTCGATCCGCGCCTATTGCTCCGCCGCCGGCGCTGCATGCTGGCTGGCGCGGAGTCGGCGACGGCGATGGCGGAGATCTCGACCTTGCAGTTGCGGTGCGTGGCCAGGCGCGCGACCTCGACGGTGGTTGTCGTCGGCAGGTGGCCGCCGAGGTACTCAGCCCAGACGCGGTTGAGGTCGTCCTGCTCGCCGACGTCGGTCAGGTAGCGCGTGGCCGACACGACGTCCTTCATCGCGCAGCCGGCGGCCTCGAGGGTCTTCTTCAGGTTCTCCATGGCGAGCACGGCCTGCTCGCGCATGGTCCGCGGCAGGTCGAATTCCGCGTCGCGGTGCGGGTGGCTGTGGTAGACGGGCGCCGCGGTCACGCCAGAGAGGAAAACGAGCGAGCCGCGGCGGACGAGGAGCGCCGGCGCGTAGGGCATCATCACATCGCGCCGGCGATCGGTGTGATGGACCGGGCGGACGTCCTTGGCCATGGTCCCGGCATGATTCACTCTCCGGGCCGCCACGTCAAGCGGCGGTGCGGCTTGCTGGAGGCCGAGGTAGGCCTCGCGGGCCTGCGCATTGGCCGGGACCTGGCGTCCGGTGCCCGCCAGCGCCACCCGCCCGGATTCGAGGGTGAGCCCGCGACACGCCAATGCCAGCGCGTGCTCGGTGTTCTGCTCGACGACGAGCACCGTGACGCTATGGCATCGGCTCCTCGGGCAGCCAGCGTCCGAGTATGGCAGATTATGTCCCGGGGACCGGGCCCAGGGGTGCAGCGGACGCCGTTGGCGGGTGCTAGTGTTGGCTATTCTCTTGGTTGCGAGAAAAAGGAGGAGACCAGATGAATCCGTTTGCGGGTAAGCTGCAGATTTTGGCGCTGGCAGGGGTTCTAACGTTCGGCCTCGGAATTTCGGCGTGTTCGCTGGTAAAGCAAGCA
>Ga0335084_10001498_pt1 | contig 21908 bp, 26 predicted proteins | sample Lox_Sample_44_FD_206721 | JGI IMG/M metagenome (GOLD analysis project Ga0335084, IMG submission 206721) | Soil microbial communities from Loxahatchee National Wildlife Refuge, Florida, United States - Lox_Sample_4.4 | ecosystem: Environmental > Terrestrial > Soil > Wetlands | place: USA...
TCATAGTTGGGCACGTAGATGGTGTTGTACCAGGCGTTGAATTCCGCGTCGACGTCCGGCGGCACGTCCATGCGCCCGATCTGAAGCGCGGGCGCCATGCCGCTCTGTGCGGCTTCGGGGGTGAGCGCCTTCGGGTGGATCATCGCGTAGATGTTGCGGATGTAGGTCGTGCCGATGGCCTCGGGAGAGCAGCGCCGTGTCCACTCCGTCGGGTTCGCCTGGACGCGCTTGTACGCCGCGCTCTCCATCACCGAGGCGTCTTCCAGCTCGTAGCAGGCGAGGTGCTTCGGACCGCCCTTGACGGCTTCGTAGCGCGCCCCTGAGAGAAAGCCCGGCACCGCCAGCCGCTCGCGCAGGTGCTCCTCGTTGTACCAGCGGTTGAAGTCATCCTCCTTGTCGGCAGGGACGTCCGCCCAGACCATCAGGAGCCCCGCGCCCTTCTTCCTGGTCGCCATGCGGCCCTACCGGATCTGCTTGTGCACGAACTCGATGATCTTGTCCATCGCCCGGACGGCGGCGGGCGACGTCGGGCTCTTCGTGATGAACGACTGCCCCGCGTCGTCGTAGAGCTCCAGCTCGACCTGGCCGCCCGCCTTGCGGTACCCGGCCACGAAGCGGTCGAGGTGAGGACGCGGGTGCGCCGGGTCGGTGGTGCCCTGGATGTAGAGGACCGGCGGCGTGTCGACCTTCTCGCCGCGCTCGAGCGCCATCACGGGGTTGCCCTCGGCCATGGCGGCTTCGGTCTGCCAGTAGAGATCGTGGAGCGGCAGGACGTTGTCGACGACGTCGGGGTAGGGCGGGCCGCCCGCCTTGAGCTTCTTCGCGTAGTGGTAGCGTCCCAGCGGGTCGATGACCGGCCAGCACAGGACGACCGCGCGGACCGTGGCGTCTACAGCGGGGGAGCCGGCGGGCAGGGGAATCGCCGCGTAGCGCGGATCGCGCGGCCTCATCGCGCTCAGCATGCCCTGGTGCGAGCCGCTCGAGATGCCCAGGACGCCGACCAGGTCTGCGCGGCTGCCGTACTCCGCCGCGCGCGCCTTGAACCAGCGGATGGCGTAGTTGACGTCGGCCATCGAGGCGGGGTACCCGGGGTCTGCCGGCGGCATGCGGAAGTCCAGCGCCGCGACGACCACGCCGCTCTTCGCCAGCGGCTCGTTGAGGGCGGTGTCGTTCAGCCGGTCGCCCCTGCACCACGCGCCTCCGTGCAGCTCCACGATCAGCGGGAAGGGCCCCGCGCCGCGCGGCTTGAAGAGGCGCGCCAGCAGCGGCTTGCCGCCGTGGCGGAGATACTCGACATCTTCGACATCGATCGCGGACGTGACGGCTGAGTTGACGGCCATGGTTCGCTCCTTTTGCGCGCATCTCCCTCTCCCCGTCGTGGGGACAGGGCAGGGTGAGGGGGCTAGGCGTGAGGGGGCCGGAGGTCCGTCATCGCCCGTGGAACTCCGGGCGGCGTTTTTCCGAGAAGGCCCGGACGCCCTCCTGGTAGTCCTCGCTGTTGAAACACTCCGCGATGAGGCGCTCGAGCATGGCCAGATCGCGTTTCTCCGCAGGCCGCAGCAGCTCGTCGACGGAAGCCTTGGCGGAGCGGAGCGTGAGCGGGGCGTTGCGCGAGATCTTGATCGCGTAATCGCGCGTGAAGGCCTCGAGCTCCGCCTTGGGCACAACCTGGTTGACCAGCCCCATCCGGAGCGCGTCCTGGGCGCTCCAGTCGGTGCGGGCCGTGAAAAAGATCTCCTTGGTGAACGACGGCCCGATCAGCGACATCAGCTGCTCCATACCGCTGTAGTGGTAGCCGAGGCCGAGCCGCGCCGCGGGGATGCCGAAGCGCGCGTCGTCCGAGGCGATGCGGATGTCGCAGCCGATGGCGATGCTGACGCCGCCGCCCACGCAGTAGCCATGGATCATGGCGAGGAGCGGCTTCGACAGCGTGGCGAGCGCCTCGCGCCCGCGCGCGCCGATCTTGCGGTACTCCGCCTCGTCCTCCATGTTGCGCCGGCGGTCCTTGAACTGCGAGATGTCGGCGCCCGCGACGAAGGCCTGCTCTCCAGCCCCGCGCAGGATGACCACGCGGATGGCGTCATCGGCGGCCAGGTCCTTGGCGTAGTCCGGCATGAGCTGCCAGGTCTCGATGCCCACGGCATTGCGCTTGTCGGGCCGGTTGAAGATGAGCCAGCCGATCGGTCCGTCCTTCTCCATCAAGAGGCTCGGCGCGTCACTCATGGATGCTCTCCTTGGGGTTCGCTGGCAACGTAGATAACACATCGTGTATGCTTGCGTCTATGAGGGCCGGTCGCATGACGCGGAGAGCGTTTCTCGCCACGGGGCTGACCGGCCTGCTCGCCATGCCCGCACGGGCGGCCGGCAAGGCCGAGGTGACCGTGTACAAGGAGCCCACCTGAGGCTGCTGCAAAGGGTGGGTGGGTCACCTGCGCGCCAGCGGTTTTCCGGTCAAAGTGGAGGACGTGTCCGATCTCACGCCGATCAAGCGGCGCTATGGCGTCCCCGAGCGCCTCGAGGGCTGTCACACCGGCCTCGTCGAGGGCTACGTGGTCGAGGGCCACGTGCCGGCGGACCTCATCGACCGCCTGCTGAGGGAGCGCCCGCGCGCGGCGGGCCTCGTCGTGCCCGGCATGCCCGCCAGCTCGCCCGGCATGGACTCGCCGGGCCAGGCGCCCGAGCCGTACCAGGTCCTCCTCTTCGACCGCTCCGGCAAGACCACCGTCTTCGCCAGCCGTTAGGGCGCGCGAAGGTCCAAGGAGGACGGTCATGCCTGGAACCGTCGACGATAAGTCTGCGAGGCCGGCCGCCAGCATCGAGATCAAGCTCAGCCGGCTGCAGCAGCTCTTCAACTCGTTCGATCCCTCGCCTTTCCACGACCGCGATCTCGATCAGGACGCCGAGGACTACATCGTCGACTCGGCCGACGAATTTCCGCTGCAGACGCCGCTGAGCCTGATCGTCTACCTGCCCGCGGACCAGCTTCCGCCCGTGCAGGCGCCCGATCTCACGCAGGCGATCCAGAATTATTTCGCGTACCGGCTGAGCGAGAGCCGGCGGCGCCTGAGGCTGTTCTTCCGCGATGGCCGGATCGCGCTGTCCATCGGCCTCGTCTTTCTCTTCGTGTGCATCATTCTTCGACAGGTCGTCCTCGCCGCGCGGGGGGGCGCCGTGTCGGAGATCGCGGCCGAAGGCCTGCTCATTGTGGGTTGGGTCGCGATGTGGCGGCCGCTGGAGATCTTTCTCTACGAGTGGTGGCCTATCCGGCGCCGTTGCCGGGTCTTCGACAAGCTCTCCAGGATCCCGGTGATTGTGCGCGTGACTTGAGGCGCCTCACCGGATCACGCGCCGGCCAGGGGAGTGGTCCGAGGGAGGGCAGCCGCCGAACTGCGGCTGCCCTTGCCCGGGTCGCCGCGGGGCGATGGTCGGTCAGCGGCAGACCAGAACCGGGATCTTGCTGTGGGTCAACACCTTGACGGTCTCACTGCCCAGAACGAGAGCCGAGGCGCCCTTGCGCCCGTGCGAAGCCATGAAGATCAGGTCGCACCCAGCCGTCTTCGCGGTGTCGATGATCGCTTCGTACGCGTGCTCGGCGTCCACGTGCGCGACCTCGCACGGCACGCCGGCGGCGCTTGCAGCGGTCTTGATGGCGCCGAGGTACTTCGCCGCCAGCTCCTCGCAGTCCTTCTTGTACGACTCCTTCGTGTCGCTGACCATCATCGGATCGAGGGCAAACGTATGAAACGGAGCCGACACGGTCAGCCCCATCACCGTCGCGCCGATCGATTTGGCAAGCGCGACACCCTGCGCGATCGCCGAGGCGGAAAGCGGAGAGCCATCGGTCGGTAACAGAATCTTCTTGTACATAGCGTCCCTCCTTTCCCGGTCGAGCTGTGCCAGACGGACTTCGCCCCGCAGTGTGACATCTATTCGAAGCATCAAGCATGCCTGCGGAGGACGATCAGAAAACCAAGAGCTTACGTTGAGTCCGGTTCTGCGGGGCGGGGAGCCGGGTTCCCACCTGGGGCGGGTGTGCCCCTTACTTGAACGTGGGCATGACGTCGTGGGCCACGATGCGGAGGCTCCGGGTGACGTATTCCGGCGGGATCAGGCTGGCGGGGTTGGGCTCGACGATGATGCCATCGAGGCCGAGCTGCTCCTGCAGCTCCTTGAGGCGGTCGACGAGCTGTGCCGCGGTGCCGAAGGCGACCCGCGTGCGGAGCATGTCCTCGTACGGCAGCTGCTCGAGCCTGTCCGCCTTTGCCGCGCGCCGGTCGGCGGGGCCCGCGCCCGCGCGCCCGACGGTGGCCCGCATCAGCTCGACGTGCCGGCGGAAGAAGGCGGTGATGCTCTCCCGCGGCTCCTCGCGCGCGCCCGTCTCGGTCAGGCTGGCGTAGACGGGAATGCGGAGATAGACGCTTCCTTTGCCCCCGTGCCCAGCTTCGCTCCAGGCGCGGCGGTAGGACTTGAGAGACTCCTGCAGCTCGGGGATGTCGAGATCGCGCAGGCCCACGAAGAGCGGCAGCCCCAGCTCGGCGACGAGGGGAAACGTCTCCGCGGTATTGGCCGCCATCCGGATGGGCGGGTGCGGCTTCTGGTAGGGCTTCGGGGCGACGACGGCGTTCTTGAAGCGGTAGAACTGCCCCTCGTAGGAAAATGGCTGTCCCTTCCACGCCTCCTTGATGATCTCGAGTGACTCGCGGAAGCGGGCCTGGCTCTCCCCGTAGGGAATGCCGAGCATGTCGTAGGTGCGCGCCGCCCCGCTGCGCCCGATGCCGAACTCGAAGCGCCCCTGGCTCAGCTGGTCGACGGTTGCGGCGTCCTCGGCGATGCGCAGCGGGTGGTTCAGCGGGAGGACCTGCACCGCCGTCCCCACGTGGATGCGCTTCGTGCGGGCGGCGATGGCCGTGGCGACCGCGATCGGCGACGAGATTACGGAGCGGGCGGGGTTGAAGTGGATCTCGCCCAGCCAGACGCAATCGAAGCCCCAGGCCTCGATCGCGTCCACCGTCTCGAAGCTCTCGCGGAACGCCTCGACATCGGTGAGCCCCGGCCGAGCCTCCTCGATGAACACGCCGAAGTGCATAGGGGAGCCAGAGTAACGCTACGGCGCGCGCCGTTCAAGGCGCGTTTCAGGGCCTCGGCCGCGTGTTACTATCCCGTCGTTTTCCGCTACGAGGCTCCATCCACCACGAGACGGGGAGGCAGCGATGGCACTGTTCCGACTGTACACGGGGGCCGACGGCAAGTCCCGCGTCGAGCCGATCGCGCTCGGCAAGACCCCCGACTGGGTCAAGGGCCTGGCGACGACGCAGATCGCGTTCCGCGAAGACCCGGTCGGCCGCTTCCTGGACTGGCACCCGGCCCCGCGCCGGCAGTTCGTCATCATCCTGTCAGGCCAGCTCGAAATCGGTCTGGGCGACGGCTCCAAGCACATCTTCGGCCCCGGCGACGCGCGGCTGGTCGAGGACACGACGGGGCAGGGGCACACGACCAAGGTGCACGGCAACGTGCCCTGCCTGACCGCGACGATCCCGCTGCAGCAGCAGTGACCCCGGGGCAGTGACCCAAGGAGACTCCCATGGCGACCAGGATCCTCTTCGCTCCCAGGCAGCACGACGCGGTCATGGAGATCGCGCGGAGCCTGACGCCGCCCGGTTTCGAGCTGGTGGTGGCGGAGCCCGGCACGCCCGAGTTCTATGAGGCGGCGCCGACGGCCGAGTTCTACCTGGGCCTGGCGCGCCAGATGGGCGGCGAGTTCTTCCGGTCGGCGGCGAAGCTCAAGCTGGTCCAGCTCATCAGCGCCGGCTACGACCACGTCGATATCGAAGCGGCCCGGAAGGCGAAGGTGCCCGTGGCGAACAACGGCGGCGCCAACGCCATCGCCGTGGCCGAGCACACGATCATGCTCATGCTGGCCGTCCTGAAGCGGGTGGTCCGCTTCCACAACGACGTGGCGGCCGGGAAGTGGCGCGTGGGCAATCCGAACGACTCGCGCATCTACGAGGTGGCGGGCAAGACGCTCGGCATCGTGGGCCTCGGCAACATCGGCAAGAAGGTCGCGCGCCGGGCGGCGGCCTTCGACATGGCCGTGCAGTACTACGACATCGCCCGCCTGCCCGAGGACCAGGAGGACGCGATCGGAGCCCGCTTCGTGCTCCTGGAGGAGCTGCTGCGCACGTCGGACGTGGTGAGCCTGCACGTGCCGCTCACGGACTCGACGCGCGCGATGATGGGCGCGCGCGAGCTCGGGATGATGAAGCGGAGCGCCATCGTCATCAACACCTGCCGCGGGCCCGTGATCGACGAGGACGCCCTGCACCTGGCGCTCACGCAGGGCCAGATCGCCGGCGCCGGGCTCGACGTGTTCGTCGAGGAGCCGCCCAAGCCCAACCACCCGCTCTTCGCGCTGCCGAACGTCACGCTGACGCCGCACTCTGCGGGGCCCACCTGGGAGAACTGGACCGCGCGCTTCCGCAACGGCTTCGACAACATCCAGCGCGTCGCCGCCGGCGACAAGCCGCGCTGGGTCATCCCCGAGCTGGCCTGACCGGTTCGTGGCCGCCCGCCTGGACATGACGGCGGCGAAGAGGCGATCGTGCAGCAGATCCGCAGAGGGCATCCGCACGGGACCCGGCTCGACGACGCGCGCTAGGACGTGCCCAGGCGCCGCTGCACGTAGTCGGCGACTTCCAGCGTGCATTCCATGCCCTGCGGGATCGCCTTTGTCAGCGAGACGAAGGCGTGGATCTGGCCGGAGTACTCGTGATAGACGACGTCCACGCCCGCCTCGCGCAACCGGTCCGCATACACGCGTCCCTCGTCGCGCAGGGGATCGAACCCCGCCGTGATCACGAGGGCAGGCGGCTGCCCCGTGAGATCGGCGCTTCGCACCGGGGCCGCCCGCGGGTCCTTCCGGTCACTGTCGCCCCGCAGATACTGCTCCGCGTACCAGACGACGCGATCGCGCGGAATGACGTGCGCGTCCTCGAGCTCGCGGTGCGACGCCGTCTCGAAGACGAAGTCGACCGCGGGATAGATCAGGACCTGACAGGTGGGCACAGGCATCTCCGTGCGCGCGGCGAGCTGTGACACGACGGCCGCGAGGTTGCCGCCGGCCGAGTCCCCGGCCACGCCGACCCTGCGCGGGTCGGCGCCGATGTCGCGCCCACGGGAGCGCAGGAAACGATAGGCGGCCAGGCAATCCTCCACCGCCGCCGGAAACTTGTGCTCGGGCGCCAGGCGGTAGTCCACCGCGACCACCAGCGCGCCTGAATGGAGCGCAAGGCGCGCGCAGAGACCGTGATGAGACTCGAGATCGCCCTGTACCCACCCGCCGCCGTGAAAGTAGACCACGGCCGGCAGCAGGGCCCCCGCCTTGCCCGCGGGATCGTAGACGCGGGCGGGGATGGGGCCGGCCGGGCCCGGGATGCTGATATTCTCCACTCGCGGCAGCGACGGCGCAGGCTCGTCCATGAGCGCGACCATGGTGCGGAGCTGCTTGCGGAGCTCGGGAAGGGGCGGGAAGTACCCCGGCACGCGGATCGACTTGACGAACTCGCCAACGATCTGCGCCTTGGGGTCCATGGTGCGGCCGCCCATGATGATCCGCTGTCCTTCGAGGAACCGCAGTGCCTCCGGCTCACTCATCGCGATATGCCCCAGCTCCAGCGGCGAACGCGTCTTCTGGTCACTCATGTCGTGCCCCCGATCGGGTTGGTGGCGAAACGTCGCGCCCGAGTATAGACAAGATACGGCCATTCACGCGAAGAGTTCTCGGCCGCGACTTGTCCGGGAGTTCGCATAGCCCTCGGCCCACCGTGGCTCTTCACCCAGTCTGAGCTGTGCTCTTTCGCCGGCGACCGCGAACAGCGGTCGATAGCGAGATCTCTCAATGTCTGCTAACGTTCTCGGTTCGTGGGCACACATGGCACCGGGCCGCGGTTGGATCCTGTAAGGCTCGGTGACGGGGCCGGCAGAGTGCCACCGGCCCGGCGCCGGTTCCTCTTCCTGCTCCACTCCGGAAGCATTGGTGGCGGTCCGAGGATGCTGCGCGCGCTCTGCGGGTTCATGCGCCGCGACGGCCACGAGGTGTACGCGCTCGTCGATCGCGATGGCCCGCTGCTCGACCAGCTCGCTCGCGACGGCACAATGACGCTCGGCCTTCCGATTGCGACGCCCGGACGCTTTGCGGGATCCTGGCCTCGCCTCGTCCTGACGATCCGGCGCCTCGCACCCGATGTCCTTCACCTCCACGGCCAGCCCGCGGCGTTCTTCGGCGGCCTGGCCGGTCGGGCGGCGGGCGTCCGTCGCATCGTCTACTCGGCGCAGTTCCCGGCCTTCCACACAGATTTCGACGCGCGTCGAAGGCTCCGCAACCGGCTTGTCGAGCGGGTGAGCTGCCGGCTGGCGTCCCGCGTCGTGTGCCTGAGCCGATGGGACCAGGCCGAGTTTGTCCGCCGCACGCTCGCCTCTCTGGACCAGGTGGCGCGCATCCCCAACTGCGTGGATCGAGCCTTCTTCGAGGCTCCACCACGGCCTTCGGGGCCTCGCCCCGGCGGCCTGCCGAGCGAAGGGCCGCTCATCGTCTTCGTCGGCCGCCTGACGGACCAGAAGGGCGTCGAGACCCTCATCGGCGCCGTGCCGATCATCGGGGCCGGCCATCCCGGAGCGCACTTCGTGATCGCGGGCGACGGGCCCCTGAGAGCCACACTCGAGGGCCAGGCCCGGGAGCGGGCCCTTGCGTCGACGGTGACCTTCACCGGAGCTCTCGAGGACCCCAGACCCTTCCTGCGGGCCGCGGACGTGGTCGTTGTGCCATCCCTCTTCGAGCCGTTTGGCATCATTGCGGCCGAAGCCCTGGCCCTCGGAAGACCTGTCGTCGCTTCTCGCGTCGGAGGATTGCCCGACATCGTCGAGCACGAGGTCACGGGGCTGCTGGTCCCCCCGGCGAATCCTCCAGCCCTGGCCCAGGCCGTCTGCCGGATTCTGGGCGCGTCGAGCGCGGCCCGCGAGATGGGGGCCCGTGGGCGAGAGAGGGCGCGCCGCGAGTTTTCCGAGGAGGCGGTCCTGCCGCGCTATCGAGAGATCTATCTCGAGACGCTTGTGGAGGAATGAGTCACCCGCCCTGCGGGTGATCGCGGCCCGCAGGGACGCCGGGTCACTCCGCTTCCTGCAACGCCCCGAGGGCTTCTCGACACACCACGCGGAATCGATGCCGCCACCACGGCTCGAGCATGCGGAACTTCATCTGGTGCCATCGCGTCGAGCGCTGCTCGAAGGAGAGCAGCGATCGGGCAATGACCACCACTCGGGCAAGCGTCATCATGATGCGGTCCTCGCGATGCGGCGCGGCTGCATGCGCGTAGTACGCGCTCAAGAGGATCCGTTCCTGGGCGTCAAGATCGGCCCGGCGCGCCGCCGCCACACCGCGCCGCCATGGCAGGAGGAGATGGCCGAACGCGGTGAACCCGGCAAGGTCCTCGTATGCATACCCCGCGGCACAGACCTCGAAATCGACGACATAGATCCGGCCCCCCTGGACGAGCACGTCCTTCGGGGTGAACGTCGGCTTGACCAGGCACAACGGCCGGCGGAAATCGGGATGAGCGCGCGCGAGGCGAGCGGCCGCGTCGCACATTCCGGTCCAGATTTCAGCGTCGGCATACTTCTCGAATACCCGTTGGGCCGATCGGCGCGTGAGCGCTCCCAGCGCCCATTCGAATGGATTGCCTTCGGCGGTCAGGCGCGTGAGACCATGAAATGCCGCGAGCCATTTCCCGCACAGCGCGAGCAGCTCCTGTGCGCTGGTCGATTCGGTCATTCGAGCGCGGCCGAACAGGAGCGATGTTAGCGTGACCCCATCGACCATCTCGAGCAGCAACAACCCCCGCTCGGGATCATGGGCCACCACCTCGGGGCATCGGGTTCGGGCATCGCGCGCCGAGATGGCCGGACCGACGGCCGCGAGGACCCGATACTCCGTCTCCATTTTCCGCCGGCTCGCCTGGGCCCGTCGGGGACCCTTCACGAGGAGCCGTCGAGTGGGTTCACCACCGCTCTCGACGACGACCAACGGATGTGAGCTGTCCACTCGCAGCGGCCGGTACCTCAACGTAATTCCGGGGGGCAGGTCTGGAAACCGGCTCCGGAGATGTCCGAGCAGCTCCGGCCGTGCGTGAAGGGAACCACATGAGCCCCGCTTTCGTTGCCGACCATCGTAGCAGGCGAACAGCGCCTGCGGATCGCCGCCGCCTTCTGCGAGCGCGACCGGTTCCCTGCAGTGCGCGCCCGCTGCCACTGGACCTCCGCGAGGCTCGGGTCGGTTTGACTTGCCACGCGCGCTCTGACAGGATCGGCGCGAGATGACAGGGTTATTCCGCGCTGGATCAACCAGGCGCTAGTGCCAGCCATGTCGGAGCGGCGCTTGCGTCGGTGGCTCGCGTGGGCGATGGACCGCGAGCAGGCGCGTCGCGCGCCCTTCCTCGCCCACTCGCCGCTCTTCGCCGGGCTGCCGCGCCGCATGCTCGGCCGCCTGGCGACGCGGTTTCTCGAGAAGGCCTACCACGCGGGGGAGGTCGTCTTCCACGAGGGCGATCCCGGGCGCGCGCTCTTCGTCGTGGTCGAGGGCACGGTGGAGATCACCCAGGCGACGCCGCGGGGCGAGCACGTCGTGCGCACGCTGGGCCCCGGCGACGCGTTCGGCGAGCTCGCGCTCATCGACGAGTCCCGGCGCTCCGGCAGCGCGCGGGTCGCCGAGCCCGGGCGACTCCTGATCCTTTACAAGAGCGACTTCGACGCGCTGATGGACGGCGAGGCCCGGATCGCCCTCGTCGTCCTGCGCAACCTCTCGCGGGTGCTCGCGGGGTACGCGCGGCGCAACCCCGTGGTCGTGACCGAGCCCGCTCCCCGCGCGAAGGGCGCCGAGCCGCCGCCGTGAAGCCGATCTGGCTCGTAACGATCGCCGGCGTCGCCGCGCTTGCATGGCTGGCGCGTGGCCTCGTCCTGCCTGTCTTCCTCGCGATGATATTGGCCTACCTGCTGAGCCCGATCATCGCGTGGGCAGACGCCCTCGCCATCCGCCGGAGCGTGGCGGTCGGTGCGCTCTTCGCCGTCATCGTCGCCGTGCTGCTCGCCGCTGGCCTGCTGCTGGGGCCGCGCATGGTCACCGAGGCGTCGGGGCTGGCGGACCGTCTGCCGGCGCTCGCGAGCCAGATCGACACGGGCCTCGACGGCGCGGTTCGCGAGCTGGTGGAGGTGGCGCCCGGGTTCCGCCGCGTGCTCCCCGAAGGCGGGGGCTGGCTCCGCCGGTACGTGCTCGACCGTCCCCACGGGGAAGCAAGCGACTTCTTCGATCAGGCCGGGGAACTCTTCCTGGTCGCGATCCTTGTCCCCTTCTTCGCCTTTTTCCTGCTCCGGGACATGCCGCGGATCATCACCGCGGCCATGGACCGGCTGCCCCCCAGGCACGTGGAGACCTCCGTCGCGGCCTGGCGCGAGCTCAACGGCATCATCGGCCGCTACATCCGGGGCGTCGTGCTGGACGGTATCGTGGTGGGAGTGCTGGCCGGGCTGGGTCTCTGGGCGATGCGCGTGCCGTATCCCATCCTGCTCGGCGCAGTCGCCGGCCTCGCCAACGCGATCCCGTTTTTCGGCCCGGTGCTCTCGGCCGCCGCCGCCGTGTTCGTCGTGCTGCTGCCGCCGGGGCAAGGGCTAGGCGGGGTCGGCCGTGTCGCCCTGGTGTTCCTGACCATCAAGGTGCTCGACGACACGGTCGTCCAGCCGCTCACGATCGGGCGGAGCGTCCACCTCCACCCGGCGCTCCTGCTCGGCTCGGTGGTCGTCGGCAGCCACGCGCTCGGCGTGCTCGGCATGATCGTCGCCGTGCCGGTGGCGACGGTGCTCCAGGAGACGGTGCGCCTGCTCCTCGAGCACCGGCGTGTCCTCGCGCGCCGCAGCCTGCGCCCCGACGCGGGACGCCTGGGCGGGTGAGAGGGCCGGGCGCCTGGCCGTCCGACGCCCAAGCGGGCGCGCCGATTGGCATCCCTATTTGCCGCTGAGGGGTAGAGTGAACAGCGGAGCCGATCCCGCCTTTCCGGTCAGCTCCAGTCGCGAGAGCTCCAGGAGCAGCGAAAAGGTGGATTTGCTGTCCTGGTCCGCCTGGTCGATGTAGAACCAGTGCCCCTTGTAGGGGACCGCGACATGGGCGTTGGGCGGCGGGTCGTCGGACTTGACCGAGCGCACGCGAAAGAGATCGCTCATCAGGACCGACCAGTCGAAAGGCTGACCCGAGGCGTCGCGGGTGACCGTCGCCATGTTTTCGGCCGCGTGCTCGGGCGGGATCTCGACGCCGTGACTGACGTAGTAGAGCGCCTGCAGGAGGGAGCGGGTCTCCAGATCGATGCCCGTGAGGCCCTCGCTCGGATGCGTCGACGGAAACGGACTGATTGTCTCCTGGGTGATGGGGAACTTCGTCATGCCCGCCCGGAGCCTGAACGCCCTGCTGATCTCGCGGTATTCCGCCGAGTCGACCGCCAGGGGGTCCAGGAGCAGCACCGGCTGCTGCGCCTTCTTGTAGAGTATCCACCCCGTGCCCTTTTCGTCGGGGCGGTATTCAAAGCCGCTTTTTGCGGCTTCCACGACGTCGCGGCCGGTGACGCTGCCGTTGGGAAGAGATCCTCCCTGGGCTTCCTGGCGATCTTCGGTACCGAATACGAGCTGTCCCCTGTCTTGAAGGCGCTGCAGGGCCTGCACGCCGCTGAGAAAATCCTGGAAGACAGGCTCCTTCTTCGGAGTGGGCCCGCTCGCCGTTTGCGCGTTGGACACCCAGTTGAGGTTTTCCAGGTACAGCCGGAAGACCGTGGAGATCGGCCAGGTGGTCTTCGCGAGATAGATGAGACCATCCAGGGGAAGCGTGGTGAAGAGCTTGCGGGTGAATTCCTGATCGTCGAGGGGCGTGAAGCTGAACGTGGGGCGGTCGGCCCCCGCGATGCCGAGCTGGGGCAGGACGGCCGTGTAGCTCTTGGCGACCTCCGCTCCGGACGCGACGAAGAACGGAGTCAGCTGAAAGCTCTTGGCGACTTCGAACTGGGCCGCGATGCCGGACACGGCAAGGCTGCTGGGTGTGTCCGTATAGCGCAGGCGAACAATGTTGAGAAGGAGCTGCTGCTCCGTCGTCGTCTTGACCACCTCGTTGTACTGGAGTCGGCTCTGCTGGAGGGCCGAAGGACCGAAGGTCGAACATCCCGTCAGAAGCAGGACGGCGATCCAGATCACCCCGGCCCGGCCGCACCGCCGATGAAGGGCGTGCCGAGTCAAGCGATCAGGTAGCGGGAGTCGAAACCCTCTCGGAGGAGCCTGGCCAGTCGTTCCTGGATGAAGAGCTGGAACATGCTGAGCATTCGCACGTATATTCCGGCCCCGCGGTCCCAAGTCGATTGTCCCGCGCAGATAGTATCACTTCTCGGCTGCCCGGTTGCCGGTGGTGCCCGGCAGATATCCGCCGGTTCAGGCGACGGCGGGCAGCGCGGGAGCGATGCCGGTGATCCGGGCGAAGCGCGCGCAGAGCCGATCGCCGAAGGGTCCCGCGTCGAGAGGGCCGGGTGCCCGGCCGGCCGCCGCGGCCGCCAGCCGCTGCTCGGCGATGCGGATGAGGTGGCGCACGCAGGCGGCCGCCTCGTAGTAGCCGAGTGCCCGGCTGTCGATCGGCCGGCCGCGCCGGTAGCCCGCCAGGTACCGCGCGAGCAGGAGCGGACGGGCCGCGCTCAGCAGCACGCGCACCACCGCCGGCAGCGTGGACAGCTCGAGCGGGACCAGGCCGAGGATGATCCGGGTCGTCGCGACGTCGAAGGCGGGATCGGCCACCAGCGCGTTGGGCCAGTCGATCACGCCAGTCACGACGCCGTCTTCCATCAGGATGTTCTGGGGGTGGAAGTCGCCGTGGCAGATGACGGGCCGCGCCGCCTCGGCGGGGCGATGCGCGGTGAGCCAGCCGAGGGCTCTCCCGAGCCCGTGGATCGAGCGCGTCGCGATGCGCCGGCCGAACATGTCGAGCAGGCCGTCGAACGTCATCACCGTCCGGCCGAGCGGATCCGCGTCGAGGGCGTGGAGCCGGAGCTGGGTCCGTGACAGAATCGCGGCGACGCCGATCTTCCGCACCTCGAGCATCGGCCGCCCGGGCATCCGTTCCATGATGAGGAAGGCGCCGTCGAGGACAGCGGGATCAGCCGAGGCCGCGAGCACTCTCGGCGCAGGGAAGCCGAGGCCGGCGACCGCGTTCTGGATGTCCCGCTCGCGGAGGGCGCGGGCGGGATCGTGCTCGGGCCCGAGCCGGCGGAGGATCAGCGGGCGCGACCATTCCGCCGGGGCTTGCCGGAGCCGGAAGGCCAGGATCTCGGTATCGTAGCCCCCGCTGATCGCCACTGGCGGTTCCGCATACTCGAGCGCGGCGTCCCTCAGTTCCCTCCTCAAGTATTCGAGAAGGCGCCGCGACGGGTCCGGCCTCATCGCGCGACCGCCGCGCCGCCCGCAAGCTGGCTGCGGCGTCACCAGATGGTTTCGACGACCGCGCTCGCGCGAATGCGCGCATCGCGACTGACCAGGGGCAATCCCTCGGCTCGGGCGGTGGCGGCGATGAGCCGGTCGGCGGGGTCGGCGGGGAAGCTGTCGGGGAAGTGCGTCGCCAGCGCGGCAATCGAGGGCGTGATCTCCTTGACGGTCACCCCGCTGCGGTCCACGAGCGACCCGAGCCAGGCTTCCGGCGTTCCATGAGGAAGGACGCGGCCGCGCACGAGCATCACCGCGACTTCCCAGAGGCTGATCGACGCGATTGCGATCCCACCGCCGTTCGCGGCTCGTCGGATCGCTGCCGTCGCGGCGCTCGACAGTCGCCGAGGCTCGAGACAGAGCCAGAGCCACGTGTGTGTATCGAGGAGGATCACCGCGGCGCGTGCCGGACTCCGGGCCGCTTGGTTCGCCCTGGAGCGCTCGCGCGGCCGGCCGCGCTCCACGTTCCGGCAGCGACGACCGGAGCCTCGATATCACCAACGATTCTCGCCGACCCGGCCATGCAGCCGAAGACATCGGTCGCCGGCGTGTCGAGAGGGACGAGCTTGGCGACCGGCCGGCCCTTCTTCGTGATCACCACCGGAGTCCGGTACTTCTTGACCTCCTCCATCACCCGCAGGCAGCGCGCCTTGAACTCGCCGGCCGGCATCGTCTTCATGGACTCCCCCGTCCGCTCATGGTCATGCGCACGTGACCATGATAGCACGCGGCCTGCCCACAAGCATGACTCCGGGCTCGAGACAGTTCCGGCTAGCCTGAGGAGCGGAGGCGCTGGATCAAATCGAGGACACGCGCGATCTCGACGCCGCTCCGGGTCATCAGGCGATCGCCGGACTGAGACCAGCGGACCTTTCCGTCTCGGTCCACGATGACGGTCGACCGGTAGGCGACGTTGCGCTCCTCGTCCCACACGCCGTAGGCCCGGATCACGCGCCGGTGCACGTCGCTCAGGAGCGGAAACGGCAGGGCGTGGCGCTTGTGGAACTCCGCGTGCGAGAAGGGCGTGTCGCCGCTGATCCCGAGCACGACGGCGTCCTTGGCCTGAAGCCCGCGAGCGACCTCGCCGAGGTCGCGGAGCTCGGGCGTTCAGATGTTGCCCCAGTCGTAGCAGTAGAAGAGGAGGACGACGTCGGACGCGCCCTTGAACTCGGCCAGCGACATGTCGCGGCCGCTCGTCGAGGGCAGGGAGAAGGCGGGGGCCTCGAATCCATAGCGCAGCATGGGCGGTCGGTCGTCGGTCACCGGTAGAGGTCGATCAGCTCCTGGAGGGCGACCATCTGGCCACCCTTCGTGGACGACGGCACGACGATCGGCGTGTTGACGCCCGCCGCGTACCACGCCTCGATGCCGTCGCGCACTTCCGCGGCGCTGCCGTAGAGCGTGACTTGCGACAGCCAGCGGTCCGACATCAGCGACGGGATCTTGTCCTCCTCGCCGCTGGCGATGGCCTTCCTGATCGCGAGCATCTCGTCTTCGAAGCCCGCCTCGATCCAGTAGTTCTGGTAGTTGGGGAGCTTGACGTAGCCCGTGAGCGTGCGGCGGTTGACGGCGGCGGCCGCGGCCTTGTCGCTGTCGATGCAGGTCGGCACCATGTCGCCGATGAAGAAGCCGGGGTCAGTCCGGAGTGCGGCCGGCAGGTGGGCGAGCGAGGCGGCCATGTGAGAGCGCGCCGCGTTGGCCCACACCGCGCCCTGGGCGATCTCTCCCGCCAGCGCGACCATCTTCTGTCTCAGCGTCGCCAGCACGATGGGCGGCAGCGGGCCCGCCAGCTTGCCTCCCGCGTTGAGCTCCGTGACGAAGCGCCGCATGTCTTCGAGCGGCTTGCCGGCGCTGACCTTGAGCCGGGCCAGTGTAGGGCCGTGGCTGACGCCGACGCCGAAGCGGAAGCGTCCGCCGGAGACCTCGTGGATGAACGCGGCGGTGTGCGCGTAGTCGTGCGGGTGGCGCGAGTAGATGTTGGCGATGGAGGTCCCGAAGGGGATCTCCTTCGTCTCGAGCGCCAGGGCCTCGCAGAGCCCCAGGCCGTCGCCGAAGCTCGGGCAGTAGATACCGGCGAAGCCCTCCTTCTCGAAGCGCTGGGCGACCTCGATGGTGGCGCGCCGCCGCCCCGCCGCGGCCGCCAGGCTGACGGCGGGCTTGCGCGTCACGCCCACGGCACGCGGCCCCCGAAGCGGTTCCACGATGTGGTCTCTTCGATCGGCTTGCGCTTGCTCGGCCCGTACTTGACCGCCGGGTAGCCGAGCGGGATGCAGAAGTGGAAGCCCATCTCCTTCGGGATGCCGAAGAGCGCGCGGAAGCGGTCCATCACGACAGCGTGGAGCGTCGTCGGAAGGGACCCGATGCCGAGAGCGTGCGCCGCCAGCATCAGGTTCTGGCAGGCCGGGATGACCGAGTTGGCTCCTCCCGTCGGCTCGGTAAGCGCGAAGACGACGCAGGGGACGTCCTTCATCGCGTCCGCCAGGCCCATGGCCGAGGCGTAGTTCTTCTCCCCCGGCGGGACGTCCTGGGGCCCGGACCAGCCGTGGTCGTCCTTCCGCTTGGCCCACCACGCCTCGCGGTAGAGCTCGCCGAACTCGCGGATCTTCTGTCTGTCCGTGACGACCAGGAATCGCCCGGTCTGGTGGTTGCCGCCGTTGGGCGCCTTCACCGCGGCCTCGAGGATCAGGCGGATGTCCTCGTCCGGGATCGGGTCCGGCCGGAGCTTGCGCATCGAGCGCTGGGTGAACATGGCTTCGCCGAGGGGCATCTTCAGACGCTCAATGTTCATGCGGGTTCTCCCTCACTGGTCCCAGATGGGCTTGAGCTGGACGGCCACGACCTTGTCGTACGGGAAGTCGGACTTCACCACGCCCGCCTGCTTCTGGAACTGGTTCGCGATGCGCATCGCCTCTTCGGTGATGGCCGGCTGGTACGAGGCCCGCTGGAGCGCGATGATGCCGCGGATCAGCTCGATATCCAGAGTCGGGAAGATCTTCTGCGCCACCCGCACGCCGGCCTCCGGATCTTCGCGGAGACGCTTCTGGGTCTTGACGACGGCGCGCGCCACGCGCTCGACGATCTGCGGGTTGGCCTGGATGTAGCGGTCGCTCGCCTGCAAGGTCGGAAAGGTCATGTTCTGGAGGAACTTGGGTCCCTGGTCGCGCAGGGGCTCGATGAAGTACCGCCCGATCTTGAGCTGATGCACGATGACGGCGCCGCCGGGCTCGCCGCCCATGAAGCCGTCGATCTGCCCCGCCTTGAGCGCGGCGGCGGCGGAGCTCGACGAGCCGACGGCGATGACGGCCACGTCGCGGTCCGGCTCGAGCCCCGCGTCCCTCAGGAGCGCGCGGAGCGCCAGATCGGTGGCGCTCCCGGCGCGCGTCATGCCGAGCTTGGCGCCCTTGAGCCCCTTGACGTCGGTGGCCGGCAGATTCTTTCGCACCACCAGGAAGATCGGGTTGCGGTTGAGGATGGCGACGAGGTTCTTCGAGCCGAAGCCCTTCTCGGCCAGGATCATCGGGCGCTCGAGGTAGGTGCCGGCGAAGTCGATGGACCCGCCGACCATGGCCGTCGTCACCTCCGCGCCGCCCTCGAAGTCCGAGAACTGGGCCGTGATCCCCTCGGCCTTGAAGTAGCCGAGCTGCTCGGCACCGTAGAGCACGACGAACGTGACGGCCGGCGTGGTGCCGATCCTGACCGTCTGCGCCCAGGCGGGCGTCGCGAGCGCGAGCAACGCGGCGAGAATCCCAATCGCGGCGATCATTCTGTCGCCACCCTCACCCCGGCCCTCTCCCTCTCAAGGGGAGAGGGAGCCATCTCGAACCCTCGCCCCCTTGGGGGGAGAGGGCAGGGTGAGGGGGCCTGGAGAATCGGCATCAGCGCCACTCGTCGATCGAGACGGTCTTCTGGTAGTTGCAGCCCATGATGCGCCAGTATCCGTTGGTCTCGCCCCCGACGACGACGACGTGGATGTCTTCCCGCCGGAACATGGGGATCAGCTCATCGGGCGCGGCCTTGAGCTTGGAAGCCCACGGCTCCTCGCCAAAGGTCGCGCGCGGGTAGATGTAGTTCTGGATGAGCTGGGTGTCCCAGTATTCCCCCGCCGGCATCGTCGCATTGTCGTAGAGCCAGTCGATGAGCGCGTCCTTCTTGGTGAATCCGGCGCGGTCGATGAACTGGCGCGCCGCGATCGGGTCGAGCAGGAGCGTCGGCGGTCCGTGCGGGTCCATGCCTCGGAGCATGTTGCGCACGTGCTCCCGCCAGTGCTTCTCGCGGAGCCCGAGCGTGAAGGACGTCGAGCGGCAGCCGCTGAACACGCTCACCGCGCTGTCAGATGGCCTGAAACCGTGCTGGACGTGGAAGGGCTCCCAGGGGCTCCGCTCCTCGTTCTCGGCGAACGTCACGCTGTTGTAGGCGTAGTTGTTCCCCTGGTTGCCCATGTAGCTGTGCCCTGGGACCGAGCCGCCCTGGCCGTTCTGGGAGAGGAGACCGTAGGCGCGGCCGATAGTGGCGTTGGCGTGGTTGTACGGGCCGAGCGCGCCCGTGCCCGCGTTCATCCCGATCTCGTCGCGGATCGGCCCGTTGACGACGGCCATGGACGCCATCGCGCTCGAGCTGCTGCTCCGCGCGGTGACGCCCGTCGCGCCGAGCGCGAGGATGACCGGAAAATACTCCGGCCTGGCCCCGGCCATGACGGCGTTCACGGCGGCCTTCTCGACGGTGTATTCCCAGTATTCGCGGAAGTGCGTCGAGCGCATGCGCCCGACGATTTCATCGGGCTTGCGGCGCGTGGCTGCCAGCATCGCGGCCACGCGCGCTTCCGTCGGGAGCACGATCGGCAGCTTGTCCGTCCAGTTGCTGTCGAGAAAGAGGCGGTGGAGGTCCTCCTCCGTGGCGGGCTCGACGAGCCGGGGCGTCGAGCGGTCGAACTCGACCGGCCCGAGGTCCTGCTCTTGGAACGGCCTGGTCAGCCCCTCGACGACCTCCTGCATGACGGGGCGGCCGGTGATGGGGTCCGAGCCGTCCACGTACGCGCGCAGCTGGGCGGCCGTCTTGCCCATGATCGGCTGGGGGACGAACACCTGTCTCAGCCCGGGCATCCCGTTCACGGCGGAGACCGAGCGTACGACCTTGTCGAACTTGTCCGTGTGCATGGCCACCACGGGCACACCGTACCGGGCTTCGATCGTCATCGCGTGCGCGGCGACCGCCGGCGCGCAGGTGCTTCAGTGGCCGACGCCGAGGATCGCGGCGTGGGCCTTCGCCTTGATCTCCTCCCACGTGGCGGGATCGTCGTGCAGGTACACGCTCGAGATCGGCTTGAAGACCGTGCGCACGCCCGGCATGTGCGCCCCGAACCACGCCTGCATCTGCTTGAGGAAGAGATCGGAGTCGTCGAAGCGGCAGTCCACCAGGTAGACGGTCTTGCCCTCGAGCGTGTCGAGCCGCGGCGCCAGCGCCTTGCGCGTCACCTTCGGGGCGAAGCCGACCGGGTTCAGTGCCGTGATCTTCTCGATCGCTGGCATGGAGCCTCCGCTGGCCTGGGGCCGATCACAAGGTGCGATGGTACACGGCCGAGACGACGAGGAGTATACCGACTGGGAGGACCACGGTGAACATCGAGTGCTCGTGAACCAGGGGCGGCGGGACGACCTGCGGATACAGCGCGCCCGCGTACAGGACCAGGAGGGACACGAGGGCGGATACCACGAGGCCGTAGCCCATGAATCGGTTGGCCTTGTACCAGACGGCCGGGTTCGACATGGTCTTCCGCGTCCGGAAGCCGTAGACGCAGTTGGGCGGGACCTTTTGCAGGATCAGGGGGACGGCCAGCGCGATGAAGAGGAGACAGAGCGCGACGGCCATCAGCACGCGATCACGCGGTGGGCCCGTCGCCGGCAACCGTGGTCCGGTGCATGACGCGCGTGTGGCGCTTGGCGTCCCACGGTCGGCCGCGGTGGAGCATGCAGCGGTTGTCCCAGATGACGAGGTCGTGCTGGCGCCACGCGTGCCGGTAGACGCGCTCGGGCTGCGTCGCCACGGCGAGCAGCTCCTTCAGGAGCGCGCGCCCTTCCTCGACGGGCATGCCCTCGAGGTGCGAGGCGTGCGAGCCGATGTAGACACTCTTCCTGCCGTTGAGCGGATTGGCTCGCACCAAGGCTTGCCGCACCGGCGGGTAGGCCCGCTCGGTCTCGGGGCCGAGGAGCGTCGGGTCGAGCAGGCCGCGCGAGTACGCGAACGAGTGGATGGCGACCTTGTCCGCGAGCCGGACCTGCAACTCGGGGGCGAGCGCCTCCCAGGCGACGCGGCAGGAGACGAACTCCGTCTCGCCGCCCTCGCGCGGCACCGTGCGGCCCGAGAGAAGGGAGGCCTGGGCCGGCACCTGCTTGAACGACGAGTCGCTGTGCCACATCTGGTTGCCGCTCTGGTAGACCATGCGGCGATCCGTCCAGTCCATGAGCCGGCCGTTCTCGTCCACGTTGGCAAGCTCGACCAGGTTCGGGTGCAGGCGATCTTCCTTGCCCAGCGTCTTGACGGTCGTCTCGAGCGCGCCGAAGCGCCGGCTGAATCGCATCTGCTCCTCATCGGTCAGCGGCTGGCCGTGGAAGACCAGGAGCGAATGCTCGTTGAAGGCCTCCCAGATGTGCGCCCACGTGCCGTCATCGAGCGGCTGGCGGAGATCCACCCCCGACAGCTCGACGCCGAAGGCGGGGTGGAGCCTCTTCATCTGGAGCGTGCCGGTCGAGATCGCCATCGAGTCCTCCCTGGGCCGTGATTCTACTCCAACAGCCCTCAGTCGAAGATGACGCCGCCGTCCACGTTGAGAGACTGGCCCGTGATGTTCCGCGCGCCGGGCGACGCCAGGAAGACCACGAGCGCGGCGACGTCTTCCGGGTCGTTCGGACGGCCGAGCGGAATCGCGGCATTGCGGCGACGGATCGTGTCGTCGACGGAGAGACCTTCCTCGCGCGCCCGGGCGGCCGCGTTCGCCTCCGACAATGCGGTCACCGTGCTGCCCGGGCAGATCGCGTTGACGTTGATGTTGTGGCGGGCGAGCTGGAGCGCGGCGATGCGGGTGAGCGAGATCACGCTGCCCTTGCTGGCGGCGTAGATGGCGTTGGAGGTGCCGGCATAGCCCTTGCCGGCGATCGAGGCGATGTTGATGATGACGCCGCTCCGGCGCGGGATCATCTCCCGCGCCACGCGCTGGAGACAGAAGAAGACCCCTTTGCCGTTGACGCGGATGATGCGGTCCCAGTCCGCCTCGGTCAGATCCATGATGTAGGCGCGGCGCGTGACGCCCGCGTTGTTCACGAGGATGTCGACACGGCCGAACGCCGCCATCACGCGCTCCACCATCCGGT
>Ga0335084_10001500_pt1 | contig 21904 bp, 20 predicted proteins | sample Lox_Sample_44_FD_206721 | JGI IMG/M metagenome (GOLD analysis project Ga0335084, IMG submission 206721) | Soil microbial communities from Loxahatchee National Wildlife Refuge, Florida, United States - Lox_Sample_4.4 | ecosystem: Environmental > Terrestrial > Soil > Wetlands | place: USA...
TCGCGACGGCCGGCTCGCGCAGGGCGCGACCCGCGGCGACGGCACCACGGGCGAGGAGGTGACCGCGAACCTGCGCACCGTGAAGGCGATTCCCCTTTCCATCGGGCGCACGCAGGAGCTCGAGGTGCGCGGCGAGGTGCTCATGTACCGCAAGGACTTCGACGCGCTCAATGCGCGCCAGAGAGCTGCGAGCGAAAAGGAATACGTCAATCCGCGCAACGCCGCCGCCGGGGCCGTGCGCCAGCTCGATTCGCGCATCACCGCGACGCGCAACCTGCGTTTCTTCGCCTATGCCGTCAGCTCGGAGGGGCCGTGGCGCACCCAGTCCGAGACGATGGATTTCCTGAAGAGCCTCGGCTTCCCCGTCTGTCCCGACCGCAAGGTGGTGCAGGGCGCCGACGGCCTGCTCGGCTATTTCGCCGAGATCGGGAAAAAGCGCGAGAAGCTGCCCTACGCGATCGACGGCGTGGTCTACAAGGTGAACCGCCTCGACTGGCAGCGCAAGCTCGGCTTCGTCTCGCGCGCGCCGCGCTTCGCCCTCGCGCACAAGTACCCGGCGGAGGAGCAGTCGACCGAAGTGCTGGCGATCGACGTGCAGGTCGGGCGCACCGGCGCGCTAACCCCCGTCGCCAAGCTGAAGCCGGTATTCGTCGGCGGCGTGACGGTCTCCAACGCCACGCTGCACAACGAGGACGAGCTGCGGCGCAAGGACGTGCGCGTCGGCGACACGGTGATCGTGCGCCGCGCCGGCGACGTGATTCCGGAGATCGTGTCGGTGCAGGCGGCGAAGCGGCCGCACGGCGCGCCGGTGTTCCACCTGCCGAAGAAGTGCCCGGTGTGCGGCTCGGCGGTGGTGCGCAGCGAGGAGGAAGCGGTCGCGCGCTGCAGCGGCGGGCTGTATTGCCCGGCGCAGCGCAAGCAGGCGCTGCTGCACTTCGCCAGCCGGCGCGCGATGAACATCGAGGGCCTGGGCGAGAAGCTCGTCGACCAGCTCGTCGACCAGGAGCTGGTGCGCACGCCGGCGGACCTCTACCACCTGGACGCGGACGCGCTCGAGGGCCTCGAGCGCATGGGCGAGAAGTCCGCCGCCAACCTGGTGGCCGAGTTCGAGCGCTCGAAGCGCACCACGCTCGAACGCTTCATCTATGCGCTGGGTATCCGCAACGTCGGCGAGAGCACCGCCCGCGACCTGGCGCGCCATTTCGGCGACCTGAAGCCGATCGTGCAGGCGCCCGAGGCGGCGCTGCTGCAGGTCGCCGACGTCGGCCCGGTGGTGGCGCGCTCGATCCGCCAGTTCTTCGACGAAGCGCACAACCGGCAGGTCGTCGCCGCGCTCGAGGCGGCGGGGGTGAGCTGGCCGGCGGTCGAACCCGCGCCGGCGCGTAACCCTGACGCAACCAAGACCTTCGTCCTGACTGGTACTCTCTCGGGCATGACGCGCGACGAGGCACGGGCGGCGATCGAGGCGAAAGGGCACAAGGTGTCGGGCTCGGTTTCAAAGAAGACGGACTACGTGGTGGCGGGAGACGAGGCGGGCAGCAAGCTCGACAAGGCGCGCGCGCTCGGCGTGAAGGTCATCGACGGCCGGCAGCTGCTCGCCCTGCTGGAAAAGCTCTGAGATGGCCGCGAAGCTGAGAAAAGCCGTGTTCCCGGTCGCCGGCATGGGCAGCCGCTTCCTGCCGGTCACCAAGGCGAGCCCGAAGGAGATGCTGCCGATCGTCGACAAGCCGCTGATCCAGTACGCCGTCGAGGAGGCGGCCGCCGCCGGCATCACCGAGATGGTGTTCGTCACCGGCCGCAACAAGCGCGCGATCGAGGACCACTTCGACAAGGCCTACGAGCTCGAGACCGAGCTCGAGAAGAAGAACAAGACCACGCTGCTCGACGTGGTGCGCTCGGTGCTGCCCGAAGGCGTGCGCTGCATCTACATCCGCCAGGCCGAGCCGCTCGGCCTCGGCCACGCGGTGCTGTGCGCTCAGCCGGTGGTGGGCAACGATCCGTTCGCCGTGATCCTCGCCGACGACCTGATGGACTCCAAGCCGCCGGCCATGGCGCGCATGGCGGAGGTCTTCGCGCGCGAGGGCGCCTCGCTGCTCGGCGTCGAGGAGGTGCCGCGCGACCAGACGCAAAGCTACGGCATCGTGACCATCGACAAGATGTCGGGCGACCTCGCGCGCATCCACAGCATCGTCGAGAAGCCGAAGCCGGCGGTGGCGCCGTCGAACCTGGCGGTGATCGGCCGCTACGTGCTGACGCCGAGGATCTTCGAGCTGCTCGCGGCGGTGACGCCGGGCGCGGGCGGCGAGATCCAGCTCACCGACGCCATCTCGGCGCTGCTCGCGCACGAGAAAGTTTTCGCGCAGCGCCTGCCCGGGCGGCGCTTCGACTGCGGCTCGAAGCTCGGCTACCTGCAGGCGACGGTCGAGTTCGGCCTGCGCCATCCCGAGACCGGCGAGGCCTTCGCGCGCTACCTGAAGTCACGCTAGACTCGGCGCATGCCCGATCTGCAGAAGGCCTGGGCCTTCCTCGAGGAATCCGAGCTGGTGGCGGGCGCCGACCAGATCGAGTCGGCGGTGCAGCGCCTCGCCGGCGAGATCCGCGGCAGGCTCGGCGAGTCCTACCCGCTGGTCCTCGCGGTGATGGGCGGGGCGGTCGTCTTCGCCGGCCAGATCCTGCCGCGGCTGCGCTTCCCGCTCGACTTCGACTACATCCATGCCACCCGCTACGGCCTTGCGACCCGCGGCACGCAGATCCAGTGGCGCGTCAGCCCGCCGCCGGAGATCGCGGGCCGCGCGGTGCTGGTGCTCGACGACATCCTCGACGGCGGCGACACCATGGCGGCGATCCGCGACAAGCTGCTCGGCCTGGGCGCGAAGTCCTTCCACTGCGCCGTGCTGGTGGAGAAGGCGCTGAAGATCGAAAAGCCGATCCGCCCCGACTTCGTCGGCCTGCAGGTCGCCGATCGCTTCGTGTTCGGCTGCGGCATGGACGCGAAGGGGTTCTGGCGCAACCTGCCCGAGATCCGCGCGATGAAGGGGACCTGAGGCTTGCTGGCGATCATCGGCGGCAGCGGCCTGTCGCAGCTCGGCACGCTCGAAGTGACGCGACGGCAGGTGGTGCGCACGCCATACGGCGAGCCCTCCGGCGCGCTGACCTTCGGCCGCATCGCCGATTGCGAGGTGGTATTCCTCGCGCGCCACGGCTACGGCCACACCATCGCGCCGCACGAGGTGAACTACCGCGCCAACGTGTGGGCGCTGAAGGACGTCGGCGCGACCGAGGTCGTCTCGGTCGCCTCGGTCGGCGGGATCCGCAACGACACCTGGCCCGGCGCGCTGCTGCTGCCGCACCAGGTCATCGACTACACCTGGGGCCGCCCTTCGACCTTCTATGAAGGCGCGGGCGTGCCGATCAACCACATCGACTTCACCGAGCCGTACTCGCGGCGCCTGCGCGAGCAGCTGCTCGCGGCCGCCGCCCGCTGCGGCGAGACGCTGGCCGACGGCGGCGTGTACGCCGCGACGCAGGGCCCGCGCCTGGAGAGCGCCGCCGAGATCGACCGCCTGGAACGCGACGGCGCCGGGGTGGTCGGCATGACCGGCATGCCGGAGGCTTCGCTCGCGCGCGAGCTCGGCCTGGAGTACGCCGCGATCGCGGTAGTGGCGAACTACGCCGCCGGCCGCGGCGACAGCGCACGCGCCGTGCCGCTCGACAAGATCGGCGCGGTGCTCGACGAGGCGATGGGACGCGTGCGGCGGATCATCGGCGCGTACTGCGAGGCGGGCAGGTGATCCGGCCGGTCCTGCGCATGGGCGATCCGCGGCTGCTGCAGAAGTCGCTGCCGGTCACCGATTTCGCGTCGTTGAAAGACCTGCTGGACGACATGCGCGACACGATGGCCCACCTCAGCGGCGCGGGGCTCGCCGCGCCGCAGATCGGCGTCGGCCTGCGCGTGGTGATCTTCGGCGTGCAGGCGAACCCGCGCTATCCCGACGTCGAAGAGGTGCCCGACACGGTGCTGATCAACCCGGAGATCACGCCGCTCGGCGAGGAGATGGAAGACGGCTGGGAGGGCTGCCTCTCGGTGCCGGGCATGCGCGGCGTGGTGCCGCGGATCGCCCGCCTGAGGTACAGCGGTTTCGACGAGCAGGGAAGGAAGTTCACCAGAGAAGCGCAAGGCTTTCACGCTCGAGTGGTGCAGCACGAGTGCGACCACCTCGACGGCATCCTCTACCCGATGCGCATCCGCGACTTCAGCCGCTTCGGCTTCATCGAGGAGCTGTTCCCCGGGCAGGAGCTGCCGGCCGAGGACTGATGAGGACCGTCTTCGACGAGCCGGACGAGAAGGTCCGCCTCGGTTCCATTTCCTGCGAGCCGCCGAAAGGCATCACGAAGGAGAAGGCGCGCACGCGTCTGGAGGAGCTGGGCCAGGAGCTGTTCGCGCTGCAAGACGAGATGTGGGGCTCGAAGGTGAACGCCGTGATGGTGGTGCTGCAAGGGCGCGACACCGCGGGCAAGGACGGCGCGATCAAGAATGTCGCCGGCTGCCTGAACCCGCGCGGCGTCAACGTCGTCTCTTTCGGCGTGCCGACGCTCGAGGAGCGCCAGCATGATTTTCTCTGGCGGGTGCACCGGCACGCGCCGCGCCTCGGCGAGTTCGCCATCTTCAACCGCTCGCACTACGAGGACGTGCTGGTCGCGCGCGTCCACCGGCTGGTGCCGAAGAAGCTTTGGCGCGAGCGCTATGGCCATATCGCGGACTTCGAGGAGCTGCTCGCCGAGCACGGCACCATCGTGCTGAAGTATTTCCTGCACATCAGCCGGAAGGAGCAGAAGAAGCGGCTGCTCGAGCGCGAGCGCAGCCCGGAAACCGCCTGGAAGCTCAATGCCGGCGACTGGGAGGAGCGCGACTACTGGGACGAGTACACCGAGGCGTATGAGGACGCGATCTCTAAGACAGCCGCGCCCCACGCGCCCTGGATCGTCGTGCCGGCCAACGCCAAGTGGTACCGCGACCTGGTCGTCGCCGAGTCCATTGTCGAGCAGCTGCGCGAGCGCCGGAAGGGCTGGGAAAAGACCCTGAAGGACATGGCGCGCGAGCGCCGCGCCGCGCTCGCCGCCTGGCGCGCGGAGCGCGGCAAGCGCTAGATCGTCAGCTCTTTCGCCAGGTCCTGCTCGAGCTGTAGGACCTTTTTCGAGTTCGACAGCGCTTCGCCCGAGATGAGGAACACGTCCTCGGCGCGGTCGCCGAGCGTGTTGATGCGGGCGGTCTGCAGGTTGATCTGGTAGCGCGCGAGGGTGCGCGCCACGCTGTAGAGCAGGCCCGGCCGGTCAGAGGCGACCAGCGTCAGCACCTGATACGAGCCGCGCTCGTCCGGCCTGATGTCCACCACCGGCGAGATCGGGAAGTGGCGCACGCGGCGCGACAGGCGCCCGCCGAGCGGCGGGCCGAGCGGCGTCTGGGAATCCACTTCGGCGGCGAGCTCGCCCTCGATGCGCTCGATCTGGTCGCGGTAGTGCGCATCGGATCCCTGGCCGAGCACGAGGAAGGTATCGAGCGCGTAGCCATGCCGCGTGGTGTGCACCTTGGCTTCGACGATGTTGAAGCCCGCGCGCTCGAAGTAGCCGCAGATGCGTGCGAACAGCGCCTCGCGGTCCTTCGTGTAGATCATCACCTGCAGGCCCTCGCCGAAGGGCGCCAGGCGCGCCTTGACCACCGGCTTGCCGGCGTCCACGCGGTAGTGCAGCGTCCGCGTCTGCCAGGCGATCTCCTGCGGGTCGTGGCGCAGGAAGTAGGGCGTGTCGAGCTGCGCCCAGAGCTTGTCCTGGGCGTGCTCGGAAAGATCGTAGAGGCGCAGCAGGCGCAGCGCCTCGGCCTGCTTCTCGGCGATCGCGGCGTCGCGGGCGAGCGGCTGGCCGCTCAGCACGCGCCGTGTGGCGTGGTAGAGATCCTCGAGCAGCTTCGCCTTCCACGCGTTCCACACCTTCGGGCTGGTGCCGCGCACGTCCGCGACCGTGAGCAGGTACAGCGCGATCAGCTTGCGCTCGCTGCCGACGCGCCGGGCGAATGCGCGCACCACCTCCGGATCGTGCACGTCCTGCTTCTGCGCGACGGCGGACATCGACAGGTGATTTTCGACCAGGAACACCACGAGCTCGGTGTCCTCGGCAGATAAACCGTGCTTTTTCGAGAAATTCCTGACTTCGACGGCGCCAAGCTCCGAATGATCGCCGCCGCGGCCCTTGGCGATGTCGTGATACAGCGCGGCGACGTAGAGCAGCCAGCGCCGCTCGAAGCCGCTCATCAGCTCGCTGCACAGCGGATACTCGTGCGCGAACTCGGGCATGCCGAAACGGCGCACGTTGCGCAGCACCATCAGGATGTGCTGGTCGACCGTGTAGACGTGGAACAGGTCGTGCTGCATCTGGCCGACGATCGAGCCGAACTCCGGCAGGTAGCGGCCGAGGATGCCGTACTGATTCATGCGGCGGAACTCGTGCACGATGCCGCGCGGCTGCTGCAGGATCTGCAGGAACAGCAGCCGCGCCGTCGGGTCGCGGCGGAAGCGCGCGTCGATGCGCCGCCGCGCGCGCCACAGCGCCCGCAGCGTGCGCGCGCTCATGTTGCGCAGCTCCGGGTGCTGCATCATGAGCAGGAAGCTCTCCAGGATGGCGCTCGGCTCGCGCTCGAAGAGGTCTTCCTCCACCGCCTCGAGCAGCTCGCCGCGCATCTGGAAGCGCTCGTTGAGCGGCCGGATGGCGAGATCGCGCCGCGGCATCAGCCGCGCCTGCAGGTTCTGCAGCAGGATCGCGTTCAGCTGGGTCACCGTCTTCGCCGCGCGGTAGTAGCGCTGCATCATGGCTTCGCTCGCGCGCCGGTCCGGCGTATCCACGTCGCCGAACTGGGCGGCGAGGGCGTTCTGGAAGTCGAACACCACGCGGTCCTCGCGGCGGCCGGCGAGGTAGTGCAGCCGGATGCGCATGTCCTGGAACGCCGCCTCGGTGCGCGCGAGCTGGCGCGCCTCGTGCCGCTCGAGCAGGCCGTGCGTCACCAGGTCGCCCCAGGTCCGGCCGAGGCCCGCGGCGCGCGCCACCCACTGGATCGTCTGCAGGTCGCGCAAGCCCCCGGGCGCCTCCTTCAGGTTCGGCTCGAGCGAGTAGGGCGAGTCCTGGTGCTTGGCGTGGCGCTGCTCCTGCTCTAGCTTCTTCGCCTTGAAGAACGCGACCGGGTCGAGCTGCTCCTCGAGCCCGGCCTGCAGGCCGCGGAACAGGCTGCGGCTGCCGGTGAGGAAGCGGCCCTCGAGCAGCGTGGTCTGGATGGTGATGTCGGCCGCCGCGTTTTCCAGGCAGCTCGCCACCGTGCGCACGCTGTGGCCGACCTCCAGCCCGACGTCCCAGAACAGGCCGATCAGCCGCTCGAGGCGCTCGCGCTCGCCCGGCCCGGGCTCGGCCGGCAGCAGCACCAGCAGGTCGATGTCGGAATAGGGATAGAGCTCGCCGCGCCCATAGCCGCCGGTGGCGACCAGCGCCGCGGCGCCGTCGGGCTCGACCTCGGCCCAGAGCGCCTTCACCGTGCGGTCGATGAGCTGCGCGTGGCGCTGCAGCAGCGCGCGCGGCTCGGGTTTCTCGAAGTAGGACCGGCGCAGCGCCTCGCGCCCGGCCGCGACCTGCTCGCGCAGGGCGTCGGCCGGCCGCAGGACCGCGCTCATCGGCTCGCCGAGAGCAGCGCCGGGGCGGGAATCGCGCCGGCAGAGGTGGTGAGCACCTCGAAGCCGTCCTCGGTGACCGCCACCGTGTGCTCCCACTGCGCCGACAGGCTGTGGTCCTTGGTGACGATGGTCCAGCCGTCGGCGAGCTCGCGAATGCCGGGTTTGCCGGCGTTGATCATCGGCTCGATGGTGAAGGTCATGCCGGGCTCGAGCACCAGGCCGGTGCCAGGCTTGCCGTAGTGCAGGACCTGCGGCTCCTCGTGGAACTTGCGGCCGATGCCGTGCCCGCAGAATTCGCGCACCACCGAGAAGCCGTGCTTTTCCGCGTGCGCCTGGATCGCCGCGCCGAGGTCGCCCAGGCGGGCGCCGGGCCGCACCGCCTGGATGCCCAGCCACATGCACTCGTGCGTCACGTCGACCAGGCGGCGGGCCTGGATGCTAGGCTCGCCGACATAGAACATGCGGCTGCAGTCGCCGTGGTAGCCGTCCTTGATCACGGTGACGTCGATGTTGAGGACGTCGCCGGTCTTCAGGACCCGCTCGCCCGGCACGCCGTGGCAGACCTGGTGGTTCACCGAGGTGCAGATCGACTTCGGGAACGGCTTGTAGCCCGGCGGGGCGTAGTTCAGCGGCGCGGGGACGGTCTGCTGGACCTTGACCATGTAGTCGTGGCACAGGTCGTTCAGCTTTCCGGTCGTTACCCCGGCGCGCACGTGGGGCGTGACGAAGTCGAGCACCTCGGAAGCGAGCTTGCCGGCAATGCGCATGCGCCCGATCTCTTCCGGGCTCTTCACGACTACGGCCATTGGTCTGATTATGCTAGAATTTTGGGCTGACTTGCGCGATTGCAAGTCAAATCTACCATCCCGATCGTTTAGGGTGCCCGCAAGGGTTCTTGATCCGGGATGAAAGCGATAACCCTAAGGAGAACAGTGTGTCGGTCACGATGCGTCAAATGCTGGAAGCCGGGGTCCACTTTGGACACCAGACCCGGTACTGGAATCCGAAGATGGCGCCGTACATCTTCGGCCACCGCAACAAGATCCATATCATCAACCTCGAGCGCACCCTGGAGCAGTACCAGGCCGCGGTCAAGTTCGCGCGCCAGCTCGCCGCGAACCGCGGCAGCCTGCTGTTCGTCGGCACCAAGCGCCAGGCGCGCGAGATCCTGCGCGAAGAGGCGATCCGCTGCCAGATGCCGTTCGTCGACCACCGCTGGCTCGGCGGCATGCTGACCAACTTCAAGACCGTCAAGGCGTCCATCAAGCGGCTGAAGGAGATGGAGACCATGTCGCAGGACGGCACCTTCGAGCGCATCTCGAAGAAGGAAGCCCTCGGCCTGCAGCGCGAGCTGGCGAAGCTGCAGCGCTCGCTCGGCGGCATCAAGGAGCTCGGCGCGCCGCCCGACGCGCTGTTCGTGATCGACGTCGGCTATCAGAAGGGCGCCGTGCAGGAAGCCAACAAGCTCGGCATCCCGGTGATCGGCGTGGTCGACACCAACCATACGCCCGAGGGCATCGACTACGTGATCCCCGGCAACGACGATTCGAGCCGCGCGATCAGGCTCTACGCGCGCGGCATGGCCGATGCGGTGCTGGAAGGCCGCAGCCAGGCGCTCGAAGACACGGTGGCCGCCTCGCGCGACGAGTTCGTCGAGGTGGAAGAGGAAGAAGGCGCGAAGTAGCGTGCGTCAAAGGCGAGAACCACAAAAAGGGGCCTCGCGCCCCTTTTTTTCAACCTGCTGAGGAGTCTGCAAGGATGGCCGAAATTAGCGCAGCGCTGGTGAAGGAGCTCCGCGAGCTCACCGGCCTGGGAATGATGGAGTGCAAGAAGGCGCTGGCCGAGGCCGGCGGCGACCTGAAGAAGGCCGAGGAGCTGCTGCGCGTGAAGAGCGGCGCCAAGGCGAGCAAGGCCGCGAGCCGCGTCGCCGCGGAAGGCGTCATCGGCGCCTGGCTGTCGGACGACGCGAAGACCGGCACGCTGGTGGAGCTGAACAGCGAGACCGACTTCGTGGCGAAGAACGAGGAGTTCGTCGCGTTCGCGCAGGCGCTGGCCGAGACGGTGGCGACCCGCGAGCCCGGCAGCGCGGAGGAAGACCGGCGCCAGAAGCTGGTGCAGAAGCTCGGCGAGAACATCAGCATCCGCCGTTTCAAGCGCCTGCAGGCCAAGGGCAAGCTCGCGCTCTACCTGCACGGCGCGAAGATCGGCGTGCTGGTCGACTACGACGGCGCCGACGAAGTCGGCAAGGATCTGGCGATGCACGTCGCCTTCGCCAAGCCCGCGTACCTCAGCAAGGCGGAAGTTCCGCAGGACCTGGCAGCCGACGAGCGCCGCATCCAGGAAGCGCGCGCGAAGGACTCGGGCAAGCCGGCCGAGATCGTGGCCAAGATGGTGGAAGGCGCGGTCAACAAGTTCCTGAACGAAAGGACGCTGCTCGGTCAGCCCTTCGTGAAGGACGACAAGCAGAGCGTGGAGAAATACCTCGCGGCGAAGAAGGCGAAAGTGAACGCCTATGCGTTCTTCGTGGTCGGAGAGGGAATCGAGAAGAAATCGACCGATTTTGCGGCCGAGGTGATGGCACAGGCGGGCGCGGCACGGTGACTCCCAAGTACAAACGGATCCTGCTCAAGCTGTCGGGCGAAGCCCTGATGGGAGACGATCCGTATGGCATCAACCGGCAGACCATCGAGGACATCGTCGGCGAGGTGGCGCAGATCGCGCGCCTCGGCGTCGAGATCGGCCTGGTGATCGGCGGCGGCAACATCTTCCGCGGCGTGGCGCCGGGCGCGGCGGGGATGGACCGCGCGACTGCCGACTACATGGGAATGCTCGCCACGGTGATGAACGCGCTCGCGCTTTCCGACGCGATGCGTCAGGCCGGTATCGCGAGCCGCGTGCAATCGGCGCTCAACATCGAGCAGGTGGTCGAGCCTTACATCCGCGGCAAGGCGATCCGCTATCTGGAAGAGGGCAAAGTGGTGATCTTTGCCGCCGGCACCGGCAATCCGTTCTTCACCACCGACACCGCGGCGGCGCTGCGCGGCAGCGAGATGGGGGCCGAGATCGTGCTGAAGGGCACCAAGGTCGACGGCATCTACACCGCCGATCCCAAGCGCGACCCGCGCGCGCAGCGCTACTCGAAGATCAGCTTCGACGAGGCGATCGCGCGCAACCTGAAGGTGATGGACGCGACCGCGCTCACGCTTTGCCGGGACCAGAAGCTGCCGATCAACGTCTTCAGCATCTTCAAGAAGGACGCGCTGCGGCGCGTGGTGCTCGGCGAGGACGAGGGCACGCTGGTTCACGTATGATTGCCCGATCCGGGAGACCGTCATGGCGCTGGTGATCGCCGACCTCAAGAAGCAGACCGAGCAGAAGATGGACAAGAGCATCCAGGCCTTCAAGGCCGACCTCGGCAAGGTGCGCACCGGGCGCGCGCACACCGGGCTGCTCGACCATATCATGGTCGACTACTACGGCTCGCCGACGCCGCTCAACCAGGTCGCCAAGGTGGTGCTGCTCGACCCGCGCACCATCGGCGTGACGCCCTTCGAGAAGAAGATGACGCAGGCGATCGAGAAGGCGATCCGCGAGTCCGACCTCGGCCTCAATCCCGCGGCGCAGGGCGAGACGGTGCGCGTGCCGATGCCCTCGCTCACCGAGGAGCGGCGAAAAGAGCTGATCAAGGTGGTGAAGCACGAAGCCGAGAATGCGCGCGTCGCGGTGCGCAACCAGCGGCGCGACGCGATCCATCACCTGAAGGAAGCGCTCAAGAAGAGCGAAGTGTCGGAAAACGACGAGCGCCGCGCGCAGGACGAGGTGCAGAAGATGACCGACAAGCACGTCGCCGAGATCGACCGCCTGCTGGCGGAAAAAGAAAAAGAGCTGCTCGCCGTATGACGCACGCCAGCTCCACCAAGGAAATCCCCGGCGAGCGCAGCGTGCCGCGGCACGTCGCCGTGATCATGGACGGCAACGGCCGCTGGGCGAAGAAGCGGCGGCTGCCGCGCATCGCCGGCCACCGCCGCGGCGTCGAGTCGGTGCGCGCCACCGTCAAGGCCTGCGCCGAGCTCGGCGTCGAGTACCTCACGCTGTTCGCCTTCAGCTCCGAGAACTGGCGGCGGCCGGCGGAGGAGGTGGCGCTGCTGATGCAGCTGTTCCAGATCGCGCTGTCGAACGAGGTCGACAAGCTGCACCGCAACGGCGTGCGGCTCAAGGTGGTCGGCGACACCAGCCGCTTCGACCCCACCATCCGGCGGCTGATCGCGCAGGGCGAGCAGCGCACCGCCGAAAACCGCCGCCTGACCCTCACCGTCGCGGCGAACTACGGCGGGCGCTGGGACATCCTGCAGGCCACCAACCGCTTCATCGCGGCCAATCCGGGCAAGGCGATCGCCGAGGAGCTGCTCGCGCCCTACCTGGCGATGAGCTACGCGCCGGAGCCGGACCTGTTCATCCGCACCGGCGGCGAGCAGCGCGTCAGCAACTTCCTGCTCTGGCAGCTCGCCTACAGCGAGCTGTATTTCACCGAGAAGCTCTGGCCGGATTTCGACGCCGCGGCGCTGGGCGAGGCGATCGAGTCGTATCGCGCCCGCGAGCGGCGCTTCGGCCGCACCAGCGAGCAGCTCGAGGCGTCGCGCCGGGCCGAGGTCGCCTGAGCCCAGGGCTCGCGGCGCGGCTCGCGACGGCGGCGATCCTCATCGCCGGCCTGCTCGCGGCGCTGCTGTTCCTGCCGCGGCCATGGCTCGCCGGCGTAGTCGCCGTGGTGGTGGGCGCCGCGGCGCTCGAATGGGCGCGCCTGTGCCGCCTCGGCGGCGACGGCGCGAAGCTGTACGCGGCGGCCAGCATCACCGCTTACCTGATCCTCGTCGCGGCCGGCGTCGACCGCATCGTATTCGCCGCCGGCGCGGCGTTCTGGCTGTTCGTGGCGATTCCATGGGTGCTGCGCGGCCGCCTGCCGAGCCGGGCGCCGCTGCTGGCGCTCGCCGGCTTCGCGATCCTGCTGCCGGCCGCTCTCGCCATGGTCGCGCTGCGGCCGGCGCAGCTCATCCTCGTCATCGCGCTCACCTCGATCGCCGACTCCGCCGCCTACTTCTGCGGCCGGGCGTGGGGCCGCCACAAGCTCGCGCCCGCGATCAGCCCGGCAAAGAGCTGGGAGGGCGCGGCCGCCGGCCTGGGGGCGGGGCTCGCCTACGCTATCATCTGCGCAGCATGGTTCGACGAGGCCGCCTGGGCGCCCTACGTGGGCGCGGCGGCGCTTTTGGTGGTCATGAGCATCTTCGGCGATCTGTTCGAGTCGGCGGCGAAGCGCCAGGCGGCGGTCAAGGACAGCGGATCGATCCTGCCCGGCCACGGCGGCGTGCTCGACCGCATCGACAGCGCGACCGCGACGCTGCCGCTCGCCGCGCTGCTCTGGCCGCTGCTGGAGAGGATCAGGTGAACCTCGCCGTCCTCGGCGCCACCGGCTCGATCGGCAAGAGCACGCTCGACGTGGCCGCGCGCCACCCCGAGCGCTATCGCGTCTTCGCGCTGAGCGCCAACGGCTCGGCCGAGGCGCTGCTCGAGCTGTGCCGCAGGCACAGGCCGCGCTACGCGGTGCTCTCCGGCGCGGCCGAGAACCGCGAGCTGAGGAACAGGTTTCTCGAGGAAGGAACCGAGCTTCTGTTCGGCGCCGGCGCGCTCGAGCAGATCGCCGCGCACGGCGAGGTGGAAACGGTGATGGCGGCGATCGTCGGCGCCGCCGGCCTCGCCTCGACCCTCGCCGCGGCGCGCGCCGGCAAGCGCGTGCTGCTCGCCAACAAGGAGGCGCTGGTGATGACCGGGCCGCTGATGATGGCGGCGGCGCAGGAGAGCGGCGCGCAGGTGCTCCCCGTGGACAGCGAGCACAATGCCGTTTTTCAGTGCTTTTCCAATAAGGAGCACATCAGGAAGATCGTGCTCACGGCCTCCGGCGGGCCGTTCCGCAGCACGCCGCTCGAGCGCCTCGCCGGCGTCACCCCCGAGCAGGCCTGCGCCCATCCGAACTGGGTGATGGGACGCAAGATCTCGGTCGATTCGGCCACCATGATGAACAAGGCGCTCGAGGTGATCGAGGCGCGCTGGCTGTTCGGCCTGCCGCCCGAGCGCATCGAGGTGCTGATCCATCCGCAGAGCATCGTGCATTCGCTGGTCGAGTACCTGGACGGCTCGATGCTCGCGCAGCTCTCCAATCCCGACATGCGCGTGCCGATCGCGCACGCGCTCGCCTGGCCCGAGCGCACGGAGTCCGGCGCCGCATCCCTCGACCTCGCCGCGGTGGGGAACCTTGCGTTCGAGCGCCCCGACGAGCGCCGCTTTCCCTGCCTCAAGCTCGCCTACGCCGCGCTGCGCGCCGGCGGCACCGCCCCCGCGGCGCTCAACGCGGCGAACGAGGTGGCGGTGCAGGCGTTCCTCGACGGCCGGCTGCCCTTCACCGGCATCGGCAAGCTCATCGACAGCACCCTCGCACGCTGCGAGACGCGGCCGGCGGACGACCTCGCCGCCGTGCTCGACGCCGACGCGCAGGCGCGGCGCACCGCCGCCGCTCTGGTCATGGCGGAGGCCGCGTGAGCGTGCTGCTGGACTACGTCGTGCCGTTCATCGTGGCGCTCGGCATTCTCATCGTGGTGCACGAGTACGGGCACTATCTGGTCGCGCGCCTGTGCGGAGTGAAAGTCCTGCGCTTTTCGGTCGGATTCGGGCGGCCGCTGTTCATGACCAGGCTCGGCCCGGACGCCACCGAATGGGTCGTCGCCGCCGTTCCGCTGGGCGGTTACGTGAAGATGCTGGACGAGCGGGAAGGGCCGGTCGCCGCGCACGAAGCCCATCGCGCGTTCAACCGGCAGAGCGTCTGGAAGCGCTTCATGATTGTGGTGGCCGGGCCCGTGTTCAACCTGGCCTTCGCCGTGGCGATCTACACCGGCATCTTCATGCATGGCGTTCCCGATGCCATGCCGGTGGTCGCCGAGCCCCCGGCCGGCTCGTCGGCCGCCGCGGCGGGCCTGCATGCCGGCGATACCATCCGCAGCGTCAACGGCGAGGCGGTCGCGACCTGGCAGGATTTCCGCTGGCGGGTGCTGCAGGCGGCGCTGCAAGGAGAGTCGCTTCGCGTCGAAACGCTGAGCGAGCGCGGCTATATCGGCGGCGGTACCCTCGACCTGAGCGGCGTCAAGTCGGAAGAGCTCGAAAAGGATCCGCTCGGCCAGATCGGCCTGAGCCTCTATCGGCCGCCGCTGGAACCGCGCGTCGGCCGCGTGGAGGCGGGGCCGGGGGCGCGCGCGGGGCTGCAGCCCGGCGACCTGATCACGCACATCGATGGCAAGCCGGTGACCAGCTGGCAAGAAGTGGTCACCATCATCCGGGCAAATCCCGACAAGCCTCTCGTGCTGCGCGTTGCCCGCGACGGCGGCTCGCTGGCGCTCAACGTGACCCCGGAGGCGATACGCGCCGACGGCAAGACCATGGGTCGCATCGGCGTTGCCGTGCGCGAGGACTCCAGCAGCAGCAAGTACTTCGTCACGGTCCGCTACGGCGCCGGTACGAGCTTGCTCAAGGGCATCGAGAAGACCGCCGAAATGTCCATCTTCACGCTGAAGATCATCGGCAAGATGCTGATCGGCCAGGTGTCCTGGAAGCACCTGTCCGGGCCGCTCACCATCGCCGACGCGGCGGGTCAGTCCGCGCAGATGGGCCTGCGCTATTTCATCAACTTCCTCGCGGTCGTCAGCGTGAGCCTGGGCGTGCTGAACCTGCTGCCGATCCCGCTCCTCGACGGCGGGCACCTCATGTACTACGCGATCGAGATCGCAAAAGGCCGCCCGGTGTCGGAGCGCACGATCGAGCTCGGGCAGCGCATCGGGCTGGCGCTGCTTCTGGTGATGATGGCTTTCGCGTTCTACAACGACCTCAACCGTCTCCTGACCGGCTGAGATGCTTTTGCGCAGGTTCCTCGCCGCGGTGCTCGCAGCGTGCCTGACCGCGGCCGTCGCCGAAGCCGGCGCGCAGTCGTTCCAGCCGTTCACCGTCAAGGACATCCGCGTCGAGGGCCTGCAGCGCACCGAGCCCGGCACGGTGTTCAGCTACCTGCCGGTCAAGGTCGGCGAGACGATGGACACGCAGAAAGCGCAGCAGGCGGTGCGCGCGCTCTTTGCCACCGGCTTCTTCTCCGACGTGCGCCTGGAGGCGGAGGGCAACGTCCTGGTGGTGCAGGTAAGCGAGCGGCCGGCGATCGCGCAGATCGACTTCGTCGGCATGAAGGAGTTCGAGCCCGAGGTAGTGCGCAAGGTGCTGCGCGAGAACGGCCTCGCCGAAGGCCTGATCTTCGACCGCTCCACGCTCGAGCTCGCCGAGCAGGAGCTGAAGAAGCAGTACCTGTCGCGCGGCATGTACGCGGTTCAGGTGCAGACCACCGTCACGCCGCTCGAGCGCAACCGCGTCGGCGTGAACATCAACGTCACCGAGGGCGAGGTCGCCAAGATCCGCGGCATCAACATCGTCGGCGCCGAAGCGTTCTCGGAGAGCGAGCTGACCGGCCAGATGTCCTCGCGCACGCCGGGCTGGCTCACCTGGTACACCAAGCTCGACCGCTACGCGCGCGAGCGGCTGGCGGGCGACCTGGAGACGCTGCGCTCGTACTACCAGAACCGCGGCTACCTCGACTTCGCCATCGAATCGACCCAGGTCGGCATCACGCCCGACCGGCACGACATCTACATCACCATCAACGTGCAGGAGGGGGAGAAGTACACCGTCACCGACGTGCAGCTCTCCGGCAACCTGCTGGTGCCGCGCGAGGAGCTGGAGAAGCTGATCCAGATCAAGGCCGGCGAGGTGTTCTCGCGGGAGAAGCTGTCGGTGAGCACCAAGGCGATCGCCGAGCGCCTCGGCAACGACGGCTACGCCTTCGCCAACGCCAACGCCATCCCGCGCATCGACAAGGAAAAGCGCACGGTCGCCTTCAACATCGTGGTCGACCCCGGCCGCCGCGTCTACGTGCGCCGCGTCGAAGTGACCGGAAACAGCAAGACGCGCGACGAGGTGATCCGGCGCGAGATGCGCCAGCTGGAGGGCTCCTACTACGACGCCTCGAAGATCCAGCTGTCGCGCCGGCGGATCGACCGCACGCAGTTCTTCAGCGAGGTCGGCGTCGAGACGCGCGGCGTCGAGGGCAGCTCGGACCAGGTCGACGTGATCTACAACGTGAAGGAGCGGCCGACCGGCTCGCTGATGCTCGGCATCGGCTTCTCCAGCGTGGAGCGGATCTCGGTCTCGGCCTCGGTGCGCCAGGCGAACGCCTTCGGCACCGGCAAGTATCTGTCGGCGAACGTCAGCATGGGCAGCGTGAACCAGGTCTACTCGCTGTCTTACCTCAATCCGTATTGGACCGTCGACGGCGTAAGCCAGGGCTTCGACATCTACCGGCGCAAGACCGACGCCTCGGCGCTGGCCGTCGGGCCGTACAAGATGGACGCGCTCGGCGGCGGCATCAAGTTCGGCTACCCGGTGTCGGAGCTGGTATCGCTCGACTTCGGTTTCAACCTGGAGCAGACGCAGCTGGAGACCTTCGACATCAGCCCGCTGCAGTACATCAACTTCGTCAACCAGTTCGGCAGCAACTACTTCTACGGCAGCCTCACCGCCGGCATCTCCCGCGACTCGCGCGACAGCATCCTGCAGCCGCACCGCGGCACCGTGCAGCGCCTGGGCTCCGAGTTCGCGAACGGGGACCTGCAGTATTACAAGATGAGCTATGTCCACCAGTGGTACTACCCGGTCTCGCAGAACGTCACCTCGCTGCTGCGGGCGGATCTCGGCTACGCCGCCGGCCTCGGCGGCAAGCCGCTGCCGTTCTTCAAGGCGTATTTCGCCGGCGGGCCGGATACGGTGCGCGGCTACCGGCCGTTTTCGCTCGGACCGCGCGACGAATTCGGCAACAGCGTCGGCGGCAATCGCCGGCTGGTCGTCGGCAGCGAGCTGCTGTTCCCCGTGCCCGGCGCCGACAAGGAGCAGTCGCTGCGGCTCTCGGCCTTCATCGACGGCGGCCAGGTCTACGGCGAGGGCAGCAAGTTCGACCTGCACGAGATGCGCTACGCGGCGGGCGTCGGCCTTTCCTGGCTGTCGCCGTTCGGCCCGCTGAAGGTCTCGCTCTCCGTGCCGCTGAACGACAAGCCCGGGGACCAGTTGCAGAGCGTACAATTCACCTTCGGCACCGGATTCTGAGATCTGTCGTGAGGCAATACGCAATGAAGCTGAAACCTCTCGTGCTCGGCGTGGCGCTCCTCGGCGCGACGCTCCCTTCTTCCGCCCAGCAGGCCGCCGCCCCGCAGGGCAAGTTCGGCTTCGTCAACACCGAGCGCATCCTGCGCGAGGCGGCGCCGGCGCAGCGCGCGCAGAAGAAGATCGAGGCCGAGTTCAAGAAGCGCGACGAGGAGCTCGCCAAGGTGGCGAGCGAGCTGAAGAAGATGCAGGACGACATCGAGAAGAACGGCATGACCATGAGCGAGGGCCAGCGCCGCCAGAGGGAGCGCGACTTCGGCGAGATGAACCGCGACTTCCAGAGGAAGCAGCGCGAATTCCGCGAGGACCTCAACCAGCGGCGCAACGAGGAGCTCGCCCAGGTGGTGCAGCAGGCGAACAGCGTGATCCGCCAGATCGCCGAGCAGGAAAAGTACGACATCATCTTCCAGGACGCCGTCTTCGCGAGCCAGCGCATCGACATCACCGACAAGGTGATCAAGGCGCTCGACGCGGGCAAGCCGCCCGCGAAGTGACGCGATGGCCGGGGCGCTGACGCTCGGGGAGATCGCCTCGCGCCTGGGCGGCCGCGTCGCCGGCGACGCCGCCACGGTGATCCGCCAGGTCGCCTCGCTGGAGGACGCCGGCGCCGGGCAGATCGCCTTCCTGTCGGGAGCGAAGCACCGCGCCAAGCTGGCGGCGACGCGCGCCGCGGCGGTGATCCTCTCGCCGGCCGACGAGCGCTTCACCACGCGGCCGCGCATCGTCTGCGACAACCCGTATGCCTACTACGCGCGCGTGTCGCAGATCTTCAACCCGCTGGTGGTGCAGGAACCCGGCATCCATCCTTCGGCGGTGGTGGCGCCCGGCGCGCGGCTCGGCGCGCGCGTTTCCATCGGCGCGGGCTGCGTCATCGGCGCCGGCGCCTCGATCGGCGAAGGCACCTGCCTGTATCCGCGCGTGGTGGTCTACCCGGGCTGCACCATCGGCGCGCGCTGCATCGTCCAGGCCGGCGCGGTGATCGGCGCCGACGGCTTCGGCAACGCGCGCGAGGCCGGACGCTGGATCAAGATCCCGCAGCTCGGCTCGGTGCGCATCGGCGACGACGTCGAGATCGGCGCCAACACCACCATCGACCGCGGCCACCTCGGCGACACCGTGATCGAGGAGGGGGCGCGCCTCGACAACCAGATCCAGGTCGGCCACAACACGCGCATCGGCGCGCATACCGCCATCGCCGGCTGCGTCGGCATCGCCGGCAGCGCCGACATCGGCCGGCGCTGCACCTTCGGCGGCGCGGCGATGGTGCTCGGCCACCTGCGCGTGGTCGACGACGTGCACGTCGGCGCCGGCACCATGGTCTCGCGCTCGATCCTCAAGCCGGGCGAGTACGCCGGCTTCTTCCCGATCGACGAGAGCCGCGCCTGGGCGCGCAACGCCGTCCACATCCGGCACCTCGACGACCTCACCGGCCGCATCCGCGTCCTCGAGAAGACGAAGAAGGCGAAGAAGCCGGCCAGGCCAACCGGGAGGAAGAAGCATGACTGAGATGGGCGTCCAGGAGATCCTGCAGCACCTGCCGCACCGCTACCCGATGCTGATGATCGACCGCGTGCTGGTGCGCGAGCCGGGCAAGCGCGTGGTGGCGGTGAAGAATGTCTCGGCGAACGAGCCCTTTTTCCAGGGTCACTTCCCCGGCCGCCCGATCATGCCGGGGGTGCTGATCCTCGAGGCGATGGCGCAGGCGGCGGGCCTGTGCTTCGCCGAGGACCCGAGCCGCAGGCAGGAATACATCTACTACTACGCCGGCATCGACGACGCGCGCTTCAAGCGGCCGGTGCTGCCGGGGGACCGCCTCGAGCTGGAGGTCAAGCTCGAGCGCATCCTGCGCAACATCGGCAAGTTCAGCTGCGTCGCGCGCGTGGGCGGCGAGGTCGCCGCCGAAGCGACGATCCTCTGCGCGCAGCAGCCGGCCAACGCCGCCGCGCCGGGCTGACGTGATGGCTGCGCGCATCCATCCCACCGCCGTGGTCGCCGACGGCGCGCGCATCGCGCCCGACGTCGAGATCGGGCCATATTCGATCGTCGGGCCGCAGGTGTCGATCGGCGCGGGCAGCTGGGTCGGCGCGCACGTGGTGCTCGACGGCCATCTGCGCATCGGCCGCGGCAACCGCATCTTCCATTTCGCCTCGCTCGGCGCGCCGCCGCAGGACAAGAAATACGCCGGCGAGGACACCACGGTCGAGATCGGCGACGGCAACACCATCCGCGAGTACGTCACCATCAACCGCGGCACCGCGCAGGACGTGGGCGCGACGCGCCTCGGCGACGACAACTGGCTGATGGCTTATGTGCATCTCGCCCACGACTGCCAGGTCGGCAGCCACACCGTCTTCGCCAACTGCACGCAGCTCGCGGGACACGTGATCGTCGAGGACTGGGTGATCCTCGGCGGCTTTACCGGCGTGCACCAGCATGTGCGCGTGGGCGCCCACAGCTTCACCGGCATCGGCACGCACCTGACCCAGGACCTGCCGCCTTATGTCACCGCGGCGGGCGAGGAGGGCAAGCCCTTCGGCCTCAACACGAACGGCCTCAAGCGCCGCGGCTTCAGCGCCGAAGCGATGAACGCCATCAAGCGAGCCTACCGCACGCTCTACCGCAGCGGCCTGTCGCTCGCCGAGGCGAAGAGCGAGCTTGCGAAGCAGGCGGCCGGCTCGCCCGAAGTACGGCGCTTCCTCGACTTTATTAACCACAGCGAACGCGGCATCGTGCGGTAGTGGCCCAGGCCTCAGCACGCGTCGGCATGGTGGCCGGCGAGGCGTCGGGCGACCTTCTCGCCGCCCACCTCATCGCGGCCCTGCGCTCGCGCCGCGGCGGCCTGCAGTTCGCCGGCATCGGCGGCCCGCGCATGGCGGCGCAGGGCTTCCAGTCCGAATACCCCATCGAGAAGCTCTCGGTGCGCGGCTACAGCGAGGCGCTGCGCAACTATTTCGAGATCGCCGGCATCCGGCGCCGCCTCGCCCGCGCCATGCTGGCCGAGCGGCCGGACCTGTTCATCGGCGTCGATTCCTCCGACTTCAACCTCGGCCTCGAGCGGGAGCTGAAGGAGGCCGGCATCCCGACGGTCCATTACGTCAGCCCCTCGGTGTGGGCCTGGCGGCGCTGGCGCATCGGCCGCATCGCGCGCGCCGTCGACCGCATCCTCGTCATGCTGCCCTTCGAGGAGCCGCTCTACCGCAAGGCGGGCGTGCCGGTCACCTACGTCGGCCATCCGCTCGCCGACGTGATTCCCTTCGAGCCGAACAAGGACGAGGCGCGCGCCCAGCTGCGCCTGCCCGCGGGCAAGCTGATCGTCGCGCTGCTCCCCGGCAGCCGCCGCTCCGAGCTCGACCACATGGCGAGCGCCTTCGTGCTCGCCGCGCACCGCTTCCGCCAGGAGGTGCCCGACGTGCACTTCGTCTGCCCGACGGCGACGCGCGCGACGCGCGACATGTTCGAGCTCGCGCTGCACCAGCACCAGCGCACCGACCTGCCGCTCACGCTGCTCTTCGGCCATTCGCACGAGGCGCTCGCCGCCGCCGACCTCGCGCTGGTGGCGAGCGGCACCGCCACGCTGGAGACCGCGCTCTTCAAGACGCCGATGGTGATCGCCTACCGGCAGTCGCCGCTCAGCTGGGCGGTGATGCGGCACATGAGCTACCTGCCCTACGTCGGCATGCCGAACATCCTCGCCGGCGAGAAGCTGGTGCCCGAGCTGCTGCAGGACCAGGCCACGCCGCAGGCGCTGGCCGAGGCGCTGCTCGCGCTGCTGCGCGACTCGGCCGCACGCAAGCGCCAGATCGAGCGCTTCCATGAATTCCACGCCCTGCTGCGGCAGAATAACGCCGAGAAGGCGGCCGAGGCCGTGCTCGAGGTGATGGATCGCAAACGCAATGCCGCGC
>Ga0335084_10001501_pt1 | contig 21894 bp, 24 predicted proteins | sample Lox_Sample_44_FD_206721 | JGI IMG/M metagenome (GOLD analysis project Ga0335084, IMG submission 206721) | Soil microbial communities from Loxahatchee National Wildlife Refuge, Florida, United States - Lox_Sample_4.4 | ecosystem: Environmental > Terrestrial > Soil > Wetlands | place: USA...
GCTGGCTTCCGCGCGGGGTGGTCGGGCGTGCGGGCGTCTCATCGGTGGTCGTGCTGGGGCTCTTTCTCCTCGCCTTCTCGCCGGCGCTCGCCGTGCGCGCCCTCGGGCTCGACACCGCGGTCGGCTTCGCGCACTCCCCGTTCAAGACGGTGCCGCTCTACGGCCAGGTCGAGGCGTACCCGCAGGAGGTCGTAAAGAACTTCATCACCGCCTGCACCAGGAACCTCGACGAGGGCCGTTGCCGGTGCTCGATCGACGCCATCCGGCGTCGCTTCACGGCCGACGAGTATCACGCCTTGGAAATGCGCGCCGCGAAGGGCGACATGCCGCAGGAGCTTGTCGCCGCGGTGGACGAATGCCGCTACTGATCGCCGAGCAAAGGCGGCACGAGCCGCTCGAGCGCCTCGGCGGTGAGGAACCGCTCGTGCCACGTGAGGGCGCCGCGCGCCACCAGCGCCGAGGTCGGGAGGCCCCGGGGGAAGAGCGCTTCGGCGCGCGACTCTTCGCCCGCGGCGAGGCGCACGGTGTCGTACTCCATGCCCCAGGCGTCGCGGGCCTCTGCGACGCGCTTGGCGTCGGTCTCGAGGGCGACGCCGACGACGCGCAGACCTCGCTCGCGCCACTTCGCGGCGGCGCGATTCAGCGCCGGAACCTCGGCGCGGCACGGCGGGCAGTAGGTCGCCCAGAACGCGAGGACGGTCGGCGCCCCCGCGGCCACCTCGCGCAGGGTCGTCGCGGTGCCGTCTCGTCGCACGACGCGCAGCTCGAGCACCGCCGACGGGGACGGAGCTGCGACGGGCGCCGGCGGTTCCGCGGCGCCCGCGGCCAGCGCGAACGCCGCGGCAAGAGCGAGCACGGGAGCTATTTCACTACGATCTGACCCTTGGCGGGAAGGATGCTGCCCGGTCCGGCGCCCTTGTGGTCGCCGCCCACGATCATCGCGGTGAACGCGTAGGCTCCCGGCTCGAGCGAGCAGACGCTCGCGAAGCGACCGGGCGGCAGGGTGCCGACCAGCTTGTCGTTCTCCCAGGTGAAGAGCGCCCACGGAGGCGAATCGGCGGCGGCGCCGCCCGCACCCTTCACGAGACCACAGTGGATCTTCTCCTTCAGATCGGCCGGGTCCGTGAACACGACCTTGATCGGGTGCACCGAGTAGTTGACGAACGACACGACGTCGCCGTGGGCGAGGTTCGTCGTGGAGGGCCGCACGTCGTTGCCGTCGAGCGTCACGGTCTGTGTGCCGTGTTGGGCGTGATCGCCCTCGTGCTCGGCGAACGCGGGGATCGCGCCGAGCGCGAGCAGCAGGGCCAGCGAGAGACGGGTAGCGCGGATCGTCATGGCGGCCTCCCTGATGAACGGTGGCCGGGCTCCGTGCCCGGGCTGCCCGAGAGATGCCGCGGGCCGTCGGCCGTTACAACTCAGAACCCTTCGAGCGCCGCGACCCGCTCGCGGTGGAAGACGGGGTCCCCGTAGGCGACCTCGTTCACGTGCGCCCGCTTGAACCACAGGTGCAGGTCGAACTCCCACGTGAAGCCGATGCCGCCGTGCATCTCGACCGCCCGCCGCGCCGTGCGGCTGTAGATGTCGCCGAGCGCGGCCTTCGCCATCGCGGCCGCGCACGACGATTCCTTCGCCGGTCGCGCGTCGTAGGCGTAGGCCGCGTACCAGAGCAGCGAACGCGAGGGCTCCACGTCCGCCACCATCTCGGCGGCGATGTGCTTGAGCGCCTGGAACGAGCCGATCTTGCGGCCGAACTGCTCGCGCATCTTCGCGTACTCGACCGCCATCTCGATGGTCCGCCAGGCGCCGCCGAGGCTGTCGGCGGCGATCCCGATGCAGGCGAGGTCGATGAGGCGCGCGACGATCGGCCAGGCCTTGCCCTCGGGCCCGACCAGCGCCGATTTCGGCACGAACGCATTCTTCAACGTGACCTCGCCGATCCGTCGCGTGAGGTCGAAGCCGTCCTGCGGGCGGACGCGGAGGCCTTTCGTGCCGCGCTCGACGAGGAAGAGCGACACGCCGGCTTCCTTGTTCCCCGCCTTCGTCCTCGCCGCGACCAGGAGCACGTCGGCGCCCGGCGCGTCCTGGACGAAGAGCTTGGTGCCATTCAAGACCCACCCGGCCTTCGTCTTCTTCGCGCTCACCTGCACGCCGGCCGGCTCGACCGCCTGGTCGCCCTCGGCGAGCGCGAAGGTGCCGAAGGCGTCGGCGGCGAGGAAGCGCGGCAGCCAGTGCGCGCGCTGCTCGGCGGTACCGGCCTTCAAGAGCGCGGCGATCACGAGCTGCGTCGGCAGGAACGGCCCGGGCACGACCGCGCGCCCGATCTCCTCCAGCACCAGCACGAGGTCGAGCGTCGCGAGTCCGAGGCCGCCCAGCTTCTCGGGGACCGCGAGGCCCATCCAGCCGAGCTCGGCCATCTTCTTGTAGAGCGCGCGCGGGATGCCGTCGCCGTCGACCGCGTTCGCACGCGCGAGCGCGGGCGGGCACTCGGCGGCCAGGAACTCGCGGGCCGCGCGTTGCAGCGCCTCCTGGTCTTCGGAGAGGCCGAAGTCGATCATGAGGGGCGCGCCTCGCGCGGCAGGCCGAGGCCACGCTCGGCGATGATGTTCTTCTGGATCTGGGCGGTGCCGCCGCCGATGATGAGCCCGAGCGCGAACATGTAGTCGGTCGGCCAGATGCCGGCGTCGCGGACGTGCGGATCCTTCTTGGTGAGCCAGCCCGCCTCGCCCATGATCTCGAGCGCGGCGCGGTCGATCTGGTGGTTCAGCTCGCAGGTGACGAGCTTGTTCACCGACGCGTTGATGCCGGGCGGCCGCTTGCGCAGCGCGTCCGTGAGCTGCCGGTAGCCCTCGAGCCTCATCGTCTCGACCCGGATGGCGAGGTCGGCCAGCCGCTGGCGCACGATCGGGTCCTTCGTCGCCGCCCGGCCGCCGCGCTTCTCGGCTCGCGCGCGGCGGACGAGGTTGTCGAACAGGATCTGCGTGCGCGTCGTCGAGGCGAGCATGTTGCGCTCGTGGAACAGCGTCGAATTGGCGACCGTCCAGCCGTCGTTGAGCTTGCCCACGAGGTTCGTGCGCGGCACGCGGACGTCCTCGAAGAACACCTCGTTGAAGCCACGGTCGCCCGTCATCTGGACGAGCGGGCGCACCGTGATGCCGGGCGACTTCATGTCGATCAGGATGTACGAGATGCCCTTGTGCTTCGGCGCTTCGGGGTCGGTGCGGACGAGGCAGAACATGCGATCGGCGTACTGGGCGCCCGACGTCCAGATCTTCTGGCCGTTCACGACGAAGTGGTCGCCCTCGAGCGCGGCGCGCGTCTTGAGCGAGGCCAGATCCGAGCCCGAGCCCGGCTCCGAGTAGCCCTGGCACCACAGCTCGTCGGCGCCGAGGATCTTCGGCAGGTAGGTGCGCTTCTGCTCCTCGGTGCCGTGCATGACGAGGGTCGGACCGACCATCTGCAGACCCATCATGCCGATCAGCGTCGGCGCGCTCGCGCGCGTCAGCTCCTCGTTGACGATCGTCTGCTGCATCACGTCGGCGCCCTGGCCGCCGTATTCCTTCGGCCAGCCCATCGCGACGTAGCCGGCGTGGTAGAGCTTGCGCTGCCACTCCTTGGCTCGCTCGATGCGCCTGGGGTCGTCGTACTCGAGCGAATCGCCCGAGCGATCCTTGCGCCAGGCGGGGACGTGCTTCTTGAGCCACGCACGCACTTCCTTGCGGAACGCGACGTGCTCGGGGGAATCCGTGAGATCCATGACCCCGGTCGCTAGCACGTGGGCCGTCGCGCTGTCACGTGCGGCCGGTGCGCGCGGGTCGACCGCGCGCGTGCCGCTTGGTACTGGGCGAGCCGTGCCGGAGCGGACGAGGAGCACGGGGCTGTCGGGACGGACGATCGCGCTGGCGCTGGGGCTGCTCGTCGCGTTGCTGTCGCTCCACGTCGGCGACCCGTGGCGCTATCTCCACGACGACAACGGGCGGCGATACTCGTCGTATGCGCGCACGCATCTCGTGCGCGGCCTCGCGGTGACGGGCGGGCGCGACTTCTTCTACGACGCGCGCGACGGCCGCATGGTGCCGTACGGGCACCATCCGCCGGGGCTCGGGTTGCTGCTCGCGGGATGGTTCCGCCTGCTCGGCGCCGACTCGCCGCTGGTCGCGCGATCGCTCGCGGCGCTCTTTCACCTGGCGACGGCGCTGATCGTCTTCGCGATCCTGCGCGCCTGCTACCCGGGACCGCCGGGGCTCGTCGCGGCGTTCGTCTTCGTCGTCGTGCCGATGAGCTCGTTCTTCGGCAAGCTCGTGAACTTCGAGCCCTTCGTCCTTCCGTTCATGGTGGGGGCGGTGGTCATGTACTGGCGCTGGGCTGAGCGCGGCGGACACGGGTTCCCCACCGCGACGTTCCTTCTCGTCGCGGCCGGCACGCTGATCGACTGGCCGATCCTGCTCGCGCTCCTGGTGATGGCCGGCGACGCGCTTCGGCGGTGGCGAGGCGGCGAGGGACGCGCGTTCCTCACGGTCGCGATCGCGGCGCTCGTCGTGGGCCCGCTCCTCGGCGCCGCCGTCGCCGCGTGGACCAGCAGCGCGGTCGGCCTGCTCGAGCTCGGCAGGGCGGCCCGCTTCCGCCTCCGCCTCCATGGCCAGTACCACTGGTGGCAGCTCGTCGGAAAGATCGTCGACTACAACCGGCGCTACTTCACCGAGCCCGTGCTGATCGCGCAGGTGGTGGTCGCGGGCAGCCTCCTCGCCGACTGGTGGCGCGGCCGGACCTTCTCGCCCCGCGCACGTCTCGTCGCGCTCCTGGGTCTCGCCGGGTTCGTTCCGCTCGCCGGCTTCCCCTCGAGCGCGCGCTATCACGCGTACTGGCAGTTCGACCTCCTGCCGTACGCGACGCTCGCCGTCGCCCACGTGCTCGACACGATGGTCGCGCGGCTCGGGCGGCCGCAGCGCCGGATCGCGTACGCGGCGCTCGTGCTCTGGGTCGGGATCGCGTCGGGCACGATGCTGCACACGCGCTACCACCGGCCGAGCGGCTACGTCGGCCGGATGGTGCGCCAGTTCCAGCACTACCTGTGAGCCCTTGAGCTGGCTCGCCGGCCGCGGCATGGCGGAGGCGTGGCTGCCGCCGGCGACGACGTGCGTTCCCTCGAGCGGCTGCTACGCCACCGGTACGGCGAGCTGGTCGAGGACATCACCGCCGACGAGTCGTTCGTCACGCGCAGGACGTTCGGGTGCCTGTCCTGCTATCTCCATGGGCGGCTGAAGCTCGCCCTCGCCGAGGGCAGGGCTCACTGGGACGGCGTGCTGGTCGCGACCGCGAAGGAGCACCACGCGTCGCTCCGCAGGACCGTGGCGGCGCTCCGCCCGCATCCGGTGCTCGGCAAGTGGCTCTACCTCGCGGCGAGCGGCGACTCGTTCGAGGACGACGCGCGGCGCCTCGCCGCGCTCGCGCTCGCCGACGATCCGCGCATCGGCGTCGAGCCGACGCCGCGACGCGAGCGCGCCCGGGGACGCCGGACCCGATCGCGCACGCGGGCGCACCGAAGGAGAAGCGCATGAGCGACGGCGCACGATTCGCGCGGCGCGTGTTCGGGGCTGCGGGCATCTACGGGATCGTGTGCCTGCTCCCGATGTACTTCGTCGAGGGATATCTCGGCCAGGTCTTCCCGCCGCCGGTGACGCATCCGGAGTTCTTCTACGGCTTCGCGGGGGTCGCGCTCGCGTTCCAAGTGCTGTTCCTGCTCGTGGCACGCGATCCTGTCCGCCATCGCGACATGATGATCCCGTCGATCATGGAGAAGCTCGGCTACGGTCTCGCGGTCGTCGTGCTCGTCACGATCGGCCGCACCGCTGCCGGGATGCTCCCGACGGCGCTGATCGACCTCGCGCTCGCCGTCCTCTTCGCGATGGCGTGGATGCGAACCGGCGATAGCGGGCCTTCGAATTGACGCCCCTCGGAGCGACTCCTATAGTCGCCCTTCGTAGCCGGGGCCGGGGAGCGCAGTTTTCATCCAGATGCCGCGCGCGCGGCACGAGACGTAGGTCGATCTACGGTGCTCGGCTGCAAAGCTGAGTATGCCTGCCGCCACCGTCGCCATCATTCCCGCGCGTTACCGCTCGACCCGCTTGCCGGGGAAGGCGCTCGCCCTCATCGGCGATCGACCCATGATCTGCCACGTCGCCGAGCGGACGCGACGGGCGCGCGGCCTCGCGGGCGTGATCGTGGCGACCGACGACGAGCGCATCCGCGACGCCGTGCGCGCGACCGGCAGCGACGTGGTGATGACCCGCGGCGATCACCCGTCCGGGACGGACCGGCTGGCGGAAGTCGCGGCAGGGCTCGCGGCCGATGTCGTGATCAACGTCCAGGGCGACCTGCCGCTGCTCGACCCGGCCATGGTCGAGCTGCTCGCGGCGCGGATGTCGGCCGAGCGCGACCTCCCCATGGCGACGCTCGCAACGCCGATCCACGACGCCGCAGCATTCGGCTCGCCGCACGTCGTGAAGGTGGTCGTCGGAGGCGACGGCCGCGCGCTCTACTTCTCGCGGGCGCCGATCCCGTTCGACCGCGACGGGACGCGGGCGGCGGGCGAGCCTCTCGGCTGGCGGCACATCGGCATGTACGCGTACCGGCGCGAGGTGCTGATGCGCCTCGCCGGGCTCGCACCGTCCCCGCTCGAGGAGCGCGAGCGGCTGGAGCAGCTGCGGGCGCTCGAGCACGGGATCGCCATCGGGGTCGTCGAGTGGCGTGCCGCAGCCCCTCTGATAGAGGTGGACACGCCCGAGGACTTGGAGCTCGCACGTCGAGCGTTTCGTGGTCAGACGAACGGGGGAGGGTCGGCATGACGAAGGAGGCGACGAAAACCAAGTTCATCTTCGTGACGGGCGGCGTGGTGTCCTCGCTCGGCAAGGGCGTGGCCTCCGCGTCGATCGGCGCGCTGCTCGAAGCGCGCGGGCTCACCGTCACGATCCTGAAAGCCGACCCCTACATCAACGTCGACCCGGGAACGATGAGCCCGTTCCAGCACGGCGAGGTGTACGTCACCGACGACGGCGCCGAGACGGACCTCGACCTCGGCCACTACGAGCGCTACGTCTCGACGCGCGCGACGCGCAAGAACAGCTTCACGACCGGCCAGGTCTACGACACCGTCATCACCAAGGAGCGGCGCGGCGACTACCTCGGCGGCACCGTGCAGGTGATCCCGCACATCACCGACGAGATCAAGCGGCGCATCCGCGAGGCGGCGGAAGGTTTCAACGTCTGCATCACCGAGGTCGGCGGGACCGTCGGCGACATCGAGAGCCTGCCGTTCATCGAAGCGATCCGGCAGCTCGGCTGGGAGCTCGGCCGCCAGAACACGCTCTACATCCACCTGACCCTCGTGCCGTACATCGTGTCGGCGAGCGAGCTCAAGACCAAGCCGACGCAGCACTCGGTGAAGGAGCTGACCGGCTTCGGCATCCAGCCCGATATCCTGCTCTGCCGCGCCGCGCAGCCGCTCGAAAAGAAGGTGAAGCAGAAGATCGCACTCTTCTGCAACGTCGACGAGAGCCGCGTGATCAGCGCGCCCGACGTCAGCACCATCTACGAGGTGCCGCTCGTCTTCCACGCCGAGGGTCTCGACGAGCGCATCGTGGAGCGCCTGAACACGTTCACCGGTTCGCCGAATCTCACCCGCTGGCGTCGCATCGTCTCGGCGATCAAGAACCCCAAGGGCACGGTGCGGATCGCGATGGTCGGCAAGTACGTCGACCTCACCGACTCCTACAAGAGCCTCAACGAGGCGCTCACGCACGGCGGGATCGCCAACGAGTGCAAGGTCGAGACGATCTACGTCGACTCCGAGTCGATCGAGAAGGAGGGTATTCCCGAGAGCGTCAAGACCGCCGACGGCATCCTCGTGCCCATGGGCTTCGGGCCGCGTGGCACCGAGGGCAAGATCGCGGCGGTGCGCTACGCGCGCGAGCACGAGATCCCGTTCCTCGGCATCTGCTTCGGCATGCAGATGGCCGTGATCGAGTTCGCGCGGCACGTGTGCGGGCTCGAGCGTGCGAACTCGACCGAGATCGATCCGGCGTCGCCACACCCGGTCATCCACCTGATGGACGACCAGAAGGACGTCACCAACAAGGGCGGCACCATGCGGCTCGGGTCGTATCCGTGCTTCTTGAAGGACGGGACGCTCGCGCGGCGCCTCTACGGCCGCAAGAACATCGGCGAGCGCCACCGCCATCGCTACGAGTTCAACAACGCCTATCGCGACCAGCTCGAGACCGGCGGGCTCGTGTGCTCGGGCGTGTCGCCCGACGGGCGGCTGGTCGAGGTGATCGAGCTGCCGAACCACCCGTGGTTCATCGCGAGCCAGTTCCATCCCGAGTTCCGGTCGCGGCCCATGGACTGCCATCCGCTCTTCAAGGGCTTCATCAAGGCGGCCATGCAGCAGAGCGCGCAGCGCCGCCCGGCGGCGAAGAGCAAGCTCAAGGTCGTGAAGGGTTAGGAGGCCGGTGCACGCGCCCGCCACCGCGGTACGCGTCGGCTCGATCACGATCGGCGGCGGTGCGCCGCTCGCGCTCATCGCCGGGCCGTGCGTGATCGAATCGCGCGACGCCGCGCTTCGCCACGCCGATGCGCTCGCCACGCTCGCCGAGAAGACGGGCGTGGGGCTCGTCTACAAATCGTCCTTCGACAAGGCCAACCGCACCTCGATCGGCGGCTTCCGCGGCGTCGGCATGGACGAGGGACTCCGCATCCTCGACGACGTCCGGCGCGCGACGGCGCTGCCGGTGCTGACCGACGTCCACGAGGCGAGCCAGATCCGTGCCGTCGCGGCGGTGGTCGACGTGCTGCAGACGCCCGCCTTCCTGTGCCGCCAGACCGATTTCGTCGTCGCCGTCGCCGCGGCGGGAAGACCCGTCAACCTGAAGAAGGGACAGTTCCTGTCGCCGGCCGAGATGGGGCGCGTGGTCGAGAAGGCGCGCTCGACCGGCAACACGCAGCTCCTGGTCACCGAGCGCGGCTTCGCGTTCGGCTACAACGACCTCGTCTCCGACCTGCGCTCGCTCGCCGTCCTCGCCGAGACGGGGTGTCCGGTCGTCTACGACGCCACGCACAGCGTGCAGCAGCCCGGGGGCCAGGGCACGCAGTCGGGCGGGGATCGCCGTTTCGTGGCGCCGCTCGCACGCGCCGCCGTCGCGGCGGGCTGCGATGCCGTCTTCATGGAGGTGCACGAGGATCCGACGCGGGCGCTATCGGACGGCGCGACCAGCGTACCGCTCGCCGACGTGCCGGCACTGTGGGCGCAGCTCGTCGCGATCGACCGCGTGCGCCGGGAGCGCGCGTGAGCGCGCGACGCCCATCGGAGGATCGCACGAACCGCGCGCGCCGCGTGCTCGACATCGAGGTGCGTGCGCTCGCCGGCCTGCGCGATCGCCTCGACGCGTCGTTCACGCGGGCGCTCGACCTGCTGCTCGCCTGCCGCGGCAAGATCGTCGTCACCGGCATCGGCAAGGCCGGCATCGTCGGGCGCAAGATCGCCGCCACGCTCGCGTCGACCGGGTCGTCGGCCGTGTTCCTCCATGCCGCCGAGGGCAGTCACGGCGACGCCGGCACGCTGGCGCGCGGCGACGTCGTCCTCGCCATCTCGTACAGTGGCGAGACCGAAGTGTTGCAGCTCCTGCCCGTCATCCGTCGCTTCGACGTGCCGCTCATCGCCATGACCGGCAGCGCCACCTCGTCGCTCGCGCGCGCCGCCGACGTGATGCTCGACGTCAGTGTCACCGACGAGGGCTGCCCGCTGGGCCTCGCGCCCATGGCGAGCACGACCACGATGATGGCGCTCGGCGACGCGCTCGCCGCGTCCCTCGTCGAGGAGCGCGGCTTCACCGCGGAGGATTTCGCGCTCCTGCACCCGGGCGGCGCCCTCGGCCGCAAGCTCGTCCGCGTCGACGACCTCATGCACAGCGGCGAGGAGATGCCGGTCGTGGCCGAGACCGCATCGCTGAAGGACGTGCTCGTCGAGATGACGACGAAGCGGCTCGGCATCACCGCGGTCGTCGATGCCGCCGGCGGCCTGGCCGGGATCGTGACCGACGGCGATCTGCGCCGCGGCCTCGAGCGCGCGGCCGACATCCGCACGCTCACGGCGCGCGACCTGATGACGCGCACGCCGAAGACGATCGCGGGCTCGGCGATCGGCGGGCAGGCGCTCGCCGTGATGGAGCGCCACAAGATCACCGCGCTCGTCGTGCTCGGGGACGGCTCGCGCAAACCCCTCGGCGTGATCCACCTGCACGACCTGCTCCGCGCCGGGATCGTGTAGGCACGCGTGGCGGTTCCGGCGCCGAAACGGAAGAAGACGCTCTGGCGGCGCATGCGGCGCGCCACGCGCGGGCCGCGCAACGCCGTGCTCGCACGCGGGATCTACCTCGTCGCGCGGACCGTGGGGCTCCTGCCGGCTCCGATAGCCCTCGGGCTCGGGCGCGCGCTCGGCAGCGCCGCACACGGCCTGTTGGGGAAGCCGCGCCGGCTCGCGCGCGAGCACGTCGCGCTCGCCTTTCCGGAGCTGGGCGAACGCGAGCGCGTCGCCCTCGTGCGCGCGACCTTCCGGCACGCGGGGCAATCGTACGCGGAGCTGGCGCTCTGGCCGCGCCTCGCGCGCGACGCGGAGTACGTGCAGATCGAGCGCCGCGAGCTCCTCGACGAGGCCCTTGCCGGCGGGCGCGGCTGCCTCGCGATCACCGGACACGTCGGGAACTGGGAGCTCCTCGCTGCGCGCATTGCATCGCTCGGCTACGGGCTCTCCGTCGTCGCGCGCCGGGTGAACGACGAGCGGTTCGACGCGCTCGTGCGGCGGTTCCGGGGCGGCGCCGGCATGGAGATCCTGCTCCGCGACGATCCGCGCTTCCTCGCCAACGTGCGCGAAGCGCTCGGGCGCAACCGCATCGTCGCCATGCTGATCGACCAGGATAGCCGGGGCGGAGGCGTGTTCGTGCCGTTCTTCGGACGCCCGGCGCATACGCCGCCCGGCGCGGCGATCCTCGCGCTGCGCACGAAGGCGCCCGTCGTCACCGTGTTCATCCACCGCCGCCCCTCGGGTCGCCACGTGATCCGGTTCGAGCGCGTGCCGATCCGACCTGGCACCGGCAAGGTGATGGATCTCACCGCGCGCTTCACGCGATCGATCGAGGACGCGATCCGGGAATCACCCGCCGAGTGGGTGTGGTGGCACGAGCGCTGGCGACGGCAGCCCGATGGCGAGACGAGCGTCGACGAGCTGTCCGCGGACGCGTGATCGTCGCCTTTACTCCCTCCGGGGTGCGTGGTAGCGATTCGCCGGAGTCACGCCCATGCGGAGGTCACGGTTACGGGCGGCGCTGCTCACCGTCGTGGCCGCCGCGCTCGCGGGAATCGCCGTGGCGACGTGGCAGAACGTCACGGCGCGCCGCCCGCGCACCGTCGCCGATCTCGGCGCCGATTTCGTGCCCGAGGTGGCCCAGCACATCCAGAGCTTCCGCCGCGTGAAGATGAAGAGCGGCAAGGCCGTCTGGGAGGTGCAAGCCGAGGACGCACAATACTTCGACAGCGACGGCCAGGTCGTCGTGCGCAAGCCCGTGGTGACCTTCTTCCTCGACGACGGTACGCGTCGCGCGCAGCTCGTCGGCAACGAGGGACAGCTGACGCTCGATGGCAAGGAGCTGGCGGGCGTCACGCTGCGAGGCGACGTCGTGCTCGTGATCGACGATCTCGAGCTCCGCACCGCCGAGGCGTTCTACGACCACGCGAAGGACCGCATCAGCGCGCCGGGCGCCGTCACCATCCACGGCAAGACGCTCGACGTGCAGGGGCTGGGGCTCGAGGTCGAGGTGACGCCGCGGACGGTGCGGCTGTTGAGCGAGGTCCACACGGTGGTGAAAGCCAATGCCGAGCACTCGTGACCTGCTGGCCGTCGTGCTGGTCGCGCTCGCGGCGAGCCGCGTCGCCGGTGCGGAGGCGGCCGAGGACACGTCGCAGAGCGGATTTCTCGGGCTCGGAAACACGCGATCCAAGGAGCCGATCACCATCACGGCCGACAACCTCGAGTACCAGTACAAGGACGGCCTGGTCGTCTATCGGGGTGACGTCCTCGCGGTGCAGGGCGAGGTGAAGGTCCGCAGCAACGAGCTGCGGATCACGCTCGCCAAGTCCGACGACGACAAGAAGGCGTCGGCCGCCAAGGCCGCGAGCGATCTGGGCGACGCCGGCACGTCGAAAGTGCAGTCGATCGTGGCCAGCGGCAACGTGCGGATCGATCAGGGCGCGCGGTGGGCGGTCGGCGGCAAAGCCACGTTCGACCAGTCGAACCGGACGCTCGTGCTCACCGAGAATCCCGTGATGCACGACGGTCCGAACGAGGTGTCCGGCGATCGGGTGGTGGTCTACCTCGACCAGAACCGCAGCGTGGTCGAGGGCGGCTCGAAGCGCGTGAAGGCGACGCTGATTCCGACCAAGGACGGCGGGGGCAAGCCGGGGCCCGCGCCGTGAGCGTGGCGACCGGGGCGCTGCTCCGGGCCGAGGGACTCACCAAGTCGTTCGTCGGGCGTTGTGTGGTCAATGCGATCACGATCGACGTCCACGCCGGCGAGATCGTGGGGCTCCTCGGTCCGAACGGCGCCGGCAAGACGACGAGCTTCCACATGATCGTCGGTCTCACGCGGCCCGACGCGGGACGCGTATATTTGAACGGCGACGACGTGACGCCGCTGCCGATGTACCAGCGCGCGCGTCGTGGGATCGGGTACCTGCCGCAGGAGCCGTCGGTGTTTCGCAAGCTCAGCGTGGAGGAGAACCTCCTCGCCATCCTCGAGACGCTCGACTTGACGGCGGTCGAACGCGAGGAACGTTTGCGTCAACTTCTTGACGAGCTGGGGATCGCCAAGCTCGCGAAGTCGAAGGCGCAGTCGCTGTCGGGCGGCGAGCGCCGGCGCCTCGAGATCACGCGTGCGCTCGTGATTTCGCCCTCGTTCATGCTGCTCGACGAACCGTTTGCGGGCATCGATCCCATCGCTGTGGTTGACATTCAAGGCATCGTGTCTCAGTTAAAGAAGCGGGGAATCGGAGTACTCATTACGGATCACAACGTGCGCGAAACACTCGGCATCTGCGATCGCGCGTACATCGTGAATGAAGGAACGGTGCTCGAAGAGGGCACCCCCGAGCAGATCGCGACGAGCCAACGGGCCCGCGAGATCTACCTGGGCGAGAAGTTCCGTCTGTGACCGCTCCCTTCCCGCTCTGAACGTCTGATGGCCAACGACGCCCGCATCGTCCTGCAGCAGCGGCTCACGCAGCAGCTCGTGATGACGCCGCAGCTCCGGCAGGCCATCAAGATCCTGCAGGTGTCGCGCGCCGAACTCGAGACGCTCGTCGACCAGGAGCTCATCGAAAACCCCGTCCTCGAGGAGAACCTCGAGGACAAGACGCCCGAGGGTGAGTACGAGGTCCCGACCGTCGACGGTCTCAAGGCCGGCGACGAGGCGCCGGCCGACGGCACCGCCGAGGTCGAGCAGGCGTCCAGCATCGATCAGATCGACTGGCGGGAGTTCGCCGAGAACTACTCCAACGACATGCACGGCTCGATGGGGCCGGGGGCGAGCTCCGACGACGACGACGACCGCCGTCCCGCGATCGAGAACATCCTCGTGAAGCGCACCCTGCTGCCCGATCACTTGATGTGGCAGCTCCGCTTGTCCGACATGAGCGACGCGGAAAAGGAGATCGGCGCGCTCATCATCGGGAGCCTCGATCAGGACGGCTACCTCACCATCTCGGCCGACGAGGTCGGATTCCTCGCCAACGTGTGGCCCGACACGGCGCTCGTGGAGCGGGTCCTCGGGCGGATCCAGCAGTTCGATCCGCCGGGGGTGGCCGCTCGCGACCTGCCGGAGTGCCTGCTCCTGCAGCTCCGTCAGCTCGGGTGCGACGACGACTCGTTGCCGGCCCGGATCGTCCGCGACCACCTGCCGATGCTCGAGAGCCGCCGCTTCGATCGGCTCGCCCGCGAGCTCGCCGTCACCGTCGATCAGATCTCCGAGGCGACCAAGATCATCAGCGTGCTCGAGCCGAAGCCGGGGCGCGACTTCGGCGACGGGGAGACCCGCTACGTCACCCCCGACGTCTACGTGCACAAGGTGGGCGAGGAGTGGGTCGTCACGCTCAACGAGGACGGGCTGCCGCGCCTGCGCGTCTCGTCGTTCTACCGGCAGATGCTGGGACAGGGCGGCTCGAGCGAGGCCCGCGGCTACATCCAGGAGAAGATGCGGGCCGCGGCGTGGCTCATCAAGTCGATCCACCAGCGCCAGCGCACGCTCTACATGGTGACGTCGAGCATCGTGAAGTTCCAGATGGAGTTCCTCGAGAAGGGCGTCGCCTTTCTGCGCCCGCTCGTGCTGAAGGACGTGGCGAACGACATCGGCATGCACGAGTCGACAGTCAGCCGCGCGACGGCCGGGAAGTACGTGCACACGCCCCAGGGGACGTTCGAGCTCAAGTACTTCTTCACGTCGAGTCTCCGCAGCGGTCACGGCGAAGAGGTCTCGGCCGAGAGCGTGAAGGACAAGATCCGGACGATCATCGCCGCAGAGGACGGCAAGAAGCCGTTCTCGGACCAGCACATCGCCGAGATGCTCGCCAAGGAGCAGATTGACATCGCACGGCGCACGGTGGCGAAGTATCGCGAGCTGATGGGCATCCTGCCCTCGTCGAAGCGGAAAGCCGTGTACTGAGCACCGCGAGGGTCGGGGTGGGGCCTGGGGAGGCTTCATGCAGATCAACGTCACCTTCCGGCACGTGAACCCGACACCCGCGCTTCGCGCCCACGCCGAAGAGAAGCTCGAGCGGATGGTGAAGAAGTACCTCCGCCGGCCCGTCGACGCGCACGTGATCCTGTCCGTCGCCAAAGAGCGGCACGCGGCCGAGGTCACGCTCCAGGCGGACCACGTGACGATGTTCGCCAAGGAGGAGACGACGGATCTCTACGCCGCGATCGATCTCGCCGTCGAGAAGCTCGAGCACCAGGCGCAGAAGCTCCGCGCCAAGCGCAAGGAGCACAAGGGACCATCGGCCGCCGTGCGCACGCAGGTCGCCGAAGACGCGGCCCCGTCGCGCGGGGCCGCGAGCCGACCCCGGGTCATCCCGCGCCGCGTGTCGGCCAAGCCGATGGGGGTCGACGAAGCGCTCGAGACCCTCGCTCGGACCGGGGACGAGTTCCTCGTCTTCACCAATGCCGCCTCCCAGACCTTGGCCGTGCTTTATCGCCGGAAAGACGGTAACTACGGGCTGATCGAACCGGAGGGACGTTGATCAGCCCATGAAGATCGAAGACATCCTCGCCGAGTCGCTCGTGCTCCCCGACCTCGCGGCGCGCACGAAAGCCGACGTGCTGGTGGAGCTCGCCTCCGCCGTGGCGAGCCGCAACCCCGAGATCGAGCGGGCGAAGCTGGTGGGCGCGCTCGAGGAGCGCGAGCGGCTCAACAGCACTGCGCTCGGCGACTGCGTCGCCATTCCCCACGGGAAGCTCCCCGGCATCCGGCGCGTGTTCGCGGCTTTCGGCCGCAGCAAGACCGGCGTCGACTTCCAGTCGCTCGACGGCAAACCCACGCACCTGTTCTTCCTCCTGGTCGCACCCGAGGATTCCGCTGGCGCCCACTTGAAGGCGCTGGCGCGCATTTCGCGCCTCCTGAAGGACGCCGACTTCCGCGCCCGCCTGCTCGCCGCCCCCGACGCCAACGCCCTCTGGACCATCATCCGGGACGAGGACGCGCGGTATTGATCGTCACCGTCGGCGAGCTGCTGGAGACCCTGGGCGAGCGCCTGGCGCTCCGGCTCGTCACAGGAGAGACGGGCACCGCACGCGTGATCACGGTACCGCGCGTGCAGCAGCCGGGCCTCGCGCTGGCGGGCTACCTCCCGCAGCTCCACCCCGATCGCTTGCAGGTGCTGGGGAACAGCGAAGTCGGCTTCCTCGAGACGCTGCCGGCACCGCTCGCGCACGAGCGGGTCGAGACCATCGTCGGCTCGGGAGTCGCGTGCTTCGCCGTGACCAACGGTACGCCGGCGCCGTCGTTGCTCGCGGAGGTGGCGGGCGCGATGGGCGTCGCGGTGATCGTGTCGGGGCTCCGCACGGCCGACTTCATCCGCCAGGTGACGGCATGGCTCGAGGATCGGCTGGCCCCCGAGACGACCATGCACGCCGACCTCGTCGAGGTGCACGGGCTCGGGATCCTGATCCTCGGTCGCAGCGGCATCGGGAAGAGCGAGTCGGCGCTCGACCTCGTGTCGCGCGGTCACCGCCTGGTCGCGGACGACGCCGTGCTCGTACGGCGTATCTCGCCGACCGTCCTGCGCGGCCGCGCGGCGACCCTGCTGAAGCACCACATGGAGATCCGCGGCCTGGGCGTGATCGACGTCGAGGCGCTCTTCGGCACGCTCGCGACCCTCGACGAGCGCCAACTGGATCTCGTCGTCGAGCTCATCGACTGGAGCGACGACGCCGATCGCCTGGGGCTGGTCGACACGATCCATACGCTGCTCGACGTACCGCTCCCGCTCGTGCGCATCCCCGTCGTGCCGGGTCGCAGCATGGCGATGCTGATCGAGACCGCGGCCCGCGAGCGGATCCTGCGCGCGCGTGGCCGGCACAGCGCAGTCGAGTTCGCGGCCCGGATCGACAAGGCCGCGGGTGGTGGGGCGAAGCGGAAGGCCGGATGAGCGAGCCGCTCCTGGCCGTCGTCGTGACCGGCCTGTCGGGATCGGGCAAGAGCACGGCGCTGCGTGTCCTCGAGGACCTCGGGTTCTACTGCGTCGACAACCTGCCGGTCGCGCTCGTGCCGCGCTTCATCGAGCTGTGGGAGGCGTCGCGAGAGGAGGTGCATCGGGTGGCGCTCGGTATCGACGCGCGCGAGCGGCGCTTCCTCGAGGGCTTCCAGACCGCCTTCGACGAGCTGCGGCGCGCGGGCGTCCGCCTCGAGGTCATCTATCTCGAAGCGAGCGACGAGGTCTTGGTCCGTCGCTTCAGCGAGACCCGCCGGCCGCACCCGGCCGCCGTCGGCGGCGCCGTGGAGGACGGGATCCGCCGGGAGCGCGACGCGCTGCGCGAGGTGCGGGAGGTCGCCGATCGGATCGTCGACACGAGCGCGTTCACGGTGCACGAACTCCGCGCCGCCTTCCGTGACATGCTCGCGCGCGCCGATACGCGCGATCTCACGGTGTCGCTCGTCTCGTTCGGTTACAAGTACGGCCTGCCGACCGACGCCGACCTCGCCTTCGACTGTCGCTTCCTTCCGAACCCGTTCTTCGTGGACGAGCTGCGGCCGAAGACGGGGCTCGACCAACCGGTCGCCGACTGGGTCCTCGGGCGTGACGACGCGCAGGAGTACCTGCGGCACGTGGTGGACCTGCTCGCGTTCTCGCTCCCGCACTATCGACGCGAGGGCAAGAGCTACCTCACGATCGCGGTCGGGTGCACCGGCGGTCGGCATCGCTCCGTCGTCTTGGTGGAAGAGCTGAGACGGCGGCTCGCGGGCACGGGCGCCCGCGTGCTCGTGCGGCATCGCGACATCGACCGATGACGCGCTGGCGCGAGCTTGCTGGCGTGGAGGGCGTCGAGTAAGGAGCGGGACGCATGGTCGGGATCGTCGTGGTGGGACACGGCCGGATCGGCGAGGAAGCGCTGGCGACGCTCGAGAGCGTGGTCGGTCCGATCGAAGCGTTCGAAGCCGTGACGACGTCGATCGTCGAGCGACCCGAGGAGATCCGCATCCACATCCGCGCGGCGGTCGAGCGCGTGCGGCGCAGCGGCGGCGTCGTCATCATGACGGACATGCTCGGCGACACGCAGACGAACCTGTCGCTCGCCGTCGCGCGCGAGACGGGGGCGGAGGTCGTGGCCGGCGTCAACATGCCGATGCTGATCAAGGCGACGACCGCGCGCGGCAACGCGGACGCGCGCCGCCTCGCGGAGCTCCTCACGCGCTACGGGCAGGAGCACATCGTGTGGGCGACCGCGGCGGGCCCGGGGCGCCCGTGAGCGAGGAGATCTGCACCGCGACGCTCGAGATCGTGAACCGGCTGGGTCTCCACGCACGCGCGGCAGTGCTGCTCGTGCAGGAAGCGAAGCGCTTCGACGCCGAGGTGACGGTGTCGAAGGACGGGCAGACGGTGAACGGGCTCAGCATCATGGGGATCATGATGCTCGCCGCCGAGAAGGGCAGCACGATCGACGTCGAGACGAAGGGGCCGCAGGCCCGCGCCGCGATCGACGCGATCAGCGCGCTGGTGGCGAGCCGCTTCAACGAGCCGGAGTGACCGCGGCGGCCCGGCGCGCGGCGATGCCGACGGCGCCGGCCATGCGGAATGCGAGGCGGGCGTCCGCGCGCCGGCGGCTTGCGACGGCGGACGGGCTTCGGGTAAGGTCCTCGGCTCTATGCTCAAGGACTACGTCTTCACCTCCGAGTCCGTGAACGAGGGGCATCCCGACAAGGTCTGCGACCAGATCTCGGACGCCATCCTCGACGCCATCCTGGCGCAGGACCCCAACAGCCGCGTCGCGTGCGAGTCGCTCATCAAGACGGGTCTCGTCGTCATCGCGGGTGAAATCACGACCAATGCGCACGGGCTCAACTTCGGCGAGATCGCCAAGCGCGTCATCCGCGAGATCGGCTACACGACCCCCGAGACCGGCTTCTCGTGCGACACCGCCGCCATCGTGACGGCGATCGAGCGCCAGTCGCCGGACATCTCGCAGGGCGTGACGGAGGGCGAGGGCCTGCACAAGGAGCAGGGCGCCGGCGACCAGGGCCTCATGTTCGGCTACGCGTGCGACGAGACGAAGGAGTACATGCCCTTCGCCATCTACACCGCGCACCGCATCGGGCAGCGCCTCGCCGAGGCGCGCCGTTCGGGCGAGCTGCCGTACCTCCTTCCCGATGGCAAGTGCCAGGTGACCGTCGAGTACAAGGACGGCAAGCTCAACCGCGCCGGAACGATCGTCGTGTCGACGCAGCACACGCCCGAGGTGAAGTACGAGAAGCTCCGCAACGAGGTCATCGACGACGTGGTGAAGCGCGTCATCCCGCAGGAGTTCCTCGACAAGCACACCGTCTACCACATCAATCCGACCGGGAAGTTCGTCGTCGGCGGCCCGCAGGGCGACTGCGGGCTCACCGGCCGCAAGATCATCGTCGACTCGTACGGCGGCTACGGCCGTCACGGCGGCGGCGCCTTCTCCGGGAAAGACCCATCGAAGGTCGACCGGAGCGCGGCGTACATGGCGCGCTACATCGCGAAGAACGTCGTCGCCGCGGAGCTGGCGGCCAAGTGCGAGGTGCAGGTTGCATACGCGATCGGCGTCGCCGAGCCGGTCTCCGTCCTGGTCGACACGTTCGGCACCGGGCAGGTCGCCGACGACAAGATCGCGAAGGCCATCCGCGAGATCTTCGACCTGAAGCCGGCGTCGATCATCAAGACGCTGGGCCTGAAGAAGCCCATCTTCCAGCGCACGGCGTCGTACGGCCACTTCGGCCGCGTGCCCGAGGGCGACTACTTCACCTGGGAGCGCACCGACCGGGTGAAGGATCTGCGGTCGGCGGCTTCCTAGTGACTCCGGGCACTAGTTCGGTCGCGCGTGACGCTCCAGGAGCGTGCCGTCGACGACGAGCTGGCTGATGTTGGCGAGGTCGGCGATGTTGGTCGTGGGGTCGCCGGCAACCAGCAGCAGGTCGGCGCGTCTTCCGACGGCGATCTCGCCGTAGTCGGCGGCGTCGCCGGCGAGAAAGCGGGCGTTGTCCCAGGTCGCGGCACGCAGCGCCTCGGCCGGGGTGAGACCGGCGTCGACGAGCTTTGCGAGCTCGAGGTGCAAGCCGGCGCCCGGGAACTGGGCGTAGTTGCACCCGTCGCTCCCCGCGAGCACGACGACGCCCGCGGCGCGTAGCTTCGCTACGTTGCGGCGCCGGGCCTCGTGGGCCGCGGCGGCGACGCGTGCAAAGGCCGCCATCTCGTCGGTCGGAGGGGGTGGCGTCGCGAAGAGCGCCGTCAGCACGTCGGGACGCGCCAGTTGCCGCTCGATCGGAAGGAGGTCCGCCACGCGCTTGAGCGCCCGCGCCGACGCGTCCCACACGGCGAGGGTCACCACGACGGGTGTGCGCTCGGCCGCGATGACGGTGACGGCCTCGTCGGAGATCTCTTCGCGCCACGGTGCGTGGGCGAGCGCGTCGACGCCGCCCCGCACGGCGTCGATGGCTTCCGCCGAGGTTCCGATGTGCGCGATCGAGCGCACCCCGCCGGCGTGGCCGGCCGCGGTGACGGCCGCGATCGTGGCGATGTCGAGCCGCGGGGTGTCGTCGCGCGCGCCCGTGTCGATGGCGAGCTTCAGGATGTCGGGGTGCTCCGGGAGCAACGCCTCGACCGCTCGCCGTCCGTCGTCGGGCGTCGCCAGCTCGCGCGTGGCGCGCGAGACCACGTACCAGCGCAGGTACCACGGGAGCCATGCGCGCAGGACCTCCGCCGGATGTCCGCCGACGGCGGTGAAGACGGGACCGGCGGCGTAGACGCGAGGGCCGAGATCGGCATGCGTCGCGACGCGCGTCCGCTCGCCGAACACGGCCGGGGTGAGATTGCCGAGGTCGAGCACGGTCGTGACGCCGGCGTAGAGGAAGGCGCCCAGGTTGTCGGTGACGTCGGGCAGGACGCCTACCGTCCAGGGCGGCGCGGGCGTCGATCCGGTGTGGGCATGGACGTCGACCAGGCCCGGGAGCAGCACGCCGCCGTGTCCGTCGACTTCGGGAATGCCGGGCGCCGAGACGCCGCGCGGTGCGATCGCGGCGATCGTGCCGTCCTTGACGACGACGTCGCTCGCGCCGGCCGCGAGCGTCGCATGCGGCGCATCGAACACCCGGACGTCGCGCAGCACGATCGATCGCGACGCTCCCGGCGGAGTCGTCACGAGCGGGGCCTCCTTCCGGCCGCACGCGGCGAGGGCGACCAGGGCCGCGATCGTGGCTCGGCGGGCGGTGGGGGTCACGACCCGGCGGCGGTACCACGCGCCGGAGGGCGTGGCCATGCCGGACCCCGGACGGGGTGGCGGTTGACTGGGCCCCGGGGGAGGTGTAACGCTTCATCCGGATGGATTGATTGGTCATGCGGCGCTGCCGCCCCGGAGGAATTCCCATGTCGAAGACCGCTGCCGTTGCCACGACGCCGCCTGCCGCCCGCCTGCCGTTCAAGGTGAAGGACCTCGCGCTCGCCGAGCTGGGTCGGAAGGAGGTCCGCCTCGCCGAGCAGGAGATGCCGGGCTTGATGACGATCCGGGCCAAGCACGGCGCGACGAAGCCGCTCAAGGGCGCGCGCATCATGGGCTCGCTGCACATGACGGTGCAGACGGCCGTCCTGATCGAGACGCTGACCGACCTCGGCGCCGACGTGCGCTGGGTGTCGTGCAACATCTTCAGCACGCAGGACTCTGCCGCCGCGGCGGTCGCCGTCGGACGCGACGGCACGGTCGAGAACCCGAAGGGCGCCGCCGTTTTCGCCTGGAAGGGCGAGACGCTGGAAGAGTACTGGTGGTGCACCAACGAGGCGCTCGTGTGGCCCGACGGCCGCGGCCCCGACCTCATCGTCGACGACGGCGGCGACGCGACGCTGCTCGTCCACAAGGGGCTCGAATTCGAGCGCGCCGGCGCGGTGCCGGCCTTCGACCCGAAGAACGATCCAGAGGAGTGGGGCATCATCCTGGACCTTCTGCGCCGGCTGCAGCGCGAGGCGCCCGGACAGTGGGAGCGCATCTCGACCAAGGTGCGCGGCGTGTCCGAGGAGACGACGACGGGGGTGCATCGGCTCTACGAGATGGCGAAGAAGGGCGCG
>Ga0335084_10001502_pt1 | contig 21893 bp, 19 predicted proteins | sample Lox_Sample_44_FD_206721 | JGI IMG/M metagenome (GOLD analysis project Ga0335084, IMG submission 206721) | Soil microbial communities from Loxahatchee National Wildlife Refuge, Florida, United States - Lox_Sample_4.4 | ecosystem: Environmental > Terrestrial > Soil > Wetlands | place: USA...
GGCGCAGGCGTTTCGGTCCGCCGCTTCAACATGTGATATTCATCTGCAATATTGAGCGCTGCGAGCACAGCCAGGCGCACAGAATCCACGGTGGCCGTCTGTTCGGAGACCGCGCGCATCTTTCCGTCGACGTAGTCGGCGAGCTTGATGATGTAATCCGCGTCGGTGCCGCGCAGGTTGTACACCTGATCGAAAATCTCGACGCGCACGCTGCCGTTGGCAGCGTCCTTGGTCGGCGGTTGCTTGGTTGCCGTTGCCATGTCGCTCCTGCGCCGGGTGTTCCGGCGGCTCAGCTCGCCACTGCCTGCTCGTGCGCCAGGCTTTCCATTTGAGCCAGCATCTTTTCGACGCGGCCCCGGATCTCCTCGCGCTCCCGGCGCAGCTGCACCAGCTCGCGGCGCATCGTCTCGTTTGCTTCTTCGCGCTCTTCGAGCTGCTCGCGCAGACGCTTTACGTCGCGCTCGGCTGCGGCCCGGGCTTCTTTGGCGGCCTTGTATAGCTCAATGGTGCGATAAACTTTCTCTTCCAGCGCCTGAAAATCTTCGGCAGGAACCTGGGCAGATACCTCGTCCTCAGTCTTCACCGACATAAGCGGCTCACTTTCAGCAGAAGTGTTTCAGCTTTTGTGGCGCAGTATAACCCAGTTTCCTGTGGAAGACGCTGCGACTTTTGTACCGGTTGTGCTACCCGCGACGCAGCTTTTCCAGCCGTTCCGCCGCCTCGTCCAGTGTCTCAGGCTTCTTGCAGAAGGCGAAACGTACCTGTTGGGATCCGTCTTTTGGATGCTTGTAGAAGCTCGATCCCGGCACACACGCGATACCGGCGTCTTTGACCAGGTAGCCGGCAAACTCGACGTCATTCTTGAACCCAAATGCCCTGATATCGGTCATCACGTAGTACGCGCCGCGCGGCAGATAGCAGCGGAAGCCGGCCTTCTCCAGAGCGGGGATGAGGTGGTCGCGCCGCATGCGATATTTCTCAGCGAGCTCTTTGTAATACGAAGGAGGCAGGCCCAGGGCCGCGGCTCCCGCTTCCTGCAAGGGCGCAGGCGCGCCCACGGTAAGGAAGTCGTGCACTTTGCGGATGGCATTCGTGATTGCCGGCGGCGCTACTGCCCAGCCGACGCGCCATCCGGTGACGCTGTAGGTCTTTGAGAGACCATTGATGGTGACGGTACGCTCGCGCATACCGTCGAGGCTGGCGATCGAGATGTGCTGGGTACCGTCATACAGGATGTGCTCGTAGATTTCGTCCGTGATCGCGAGCACGTTGTACTCGACACAGAGGTCGCGGATCAGTTCCAGTTCCTTCTTGCTGAACACCTTGCCCGTCGGGTTGTTCGGCGTGTTCAGGATAACGGCCTTGGTGTGGTGCTGAAACGACTCACGTAGTTCCTGCTCATCGAAGGTCCACTCGCCCAAGGGAGTCTGCGGCGGACGCAGGCTGACAAATCGCGGCTTCGCGCCACTCAGGACCGAATCCGGCCCGTAGTTTTCGTAGAACGGCTCAAAAACGACGACTTCGTCACCCTTGTTGCAGACGGCTAGCAGCGTCGCGATCATCGCTTCCGTCGATCCGCAGCAGACGACAACTTCTCTCTCCGGGTCAGCCTCGATCCCTTGCCACTCCTTCATTTGCCGCGCAATCGCGTTGCGCAGATTCTTTGCGCCCCAGGTGATGGCGTACTGATTGACGTCGGCCGCGATTGCGTCCTGGGCGGCCTTCTTGATCTCAACGGGAGCGGAAAAGTCCGGGAAGCCCTGCGCCAGGTTGATGGCGCCATACTGCATTGCCTGCCGCGTCATCTCGCGGATGACTGACTCAGTGAAATGTTCAACCTTATCGCTGAGATGCTGCTTGGGAACAGGGAGGGCCTGGGTCATGGAGAGTTAGGCTAGCACGAAGCTGCGAGAATTCACCACGGACGCCAAAAAGTGTGGTTCCGTTACCGAAGGTATTTGCCGCTATTGGTGCCGGCGCCGTCCAATTTAGACTTAGGAAGCCGCAGACATAGCGGGTTGGTCTCGGGTCGAGACGCATCGAGGGAGGCGGAAATGTTTGAAACCAGTGGAACCACTGATGTGATGGAAACGAGTCCGCTGAAAAAACACATGCTCTGGTTCGCGACAGGTTGCTTCGTCACCGCTTTGATCTTTTACTTGTTCCTCATACCTGGCGCAAAGCGTACTGCGGCGGAGTCCGCTGAAAAAGCCGCGCGCCAGAAGTTTTCGTTAGAACTGGCGTCGAATCCGCTCGAAGTCCAACTGGCAGGCACGAAGTCTGCATTGCAGACTGCGACCCAGGAGCGCGACGTGTGCAAAGCCAGGTTTGACCGCCAGACGATCCTCTACGACAACAGCATCTACGTCGAGCCCGACAAGATCTGGATCATTCCTGCCGATGTCGAACCGATCGCCATTGGCGATCACCGCGTCACTTACACGCACTACGACCCGAACACCCGGCGCGAGACAGTCCACTTCCATCCTCCGCGGCAATGACGGGCCGGTCCTATTCGCTTTCCATGCCACTCGAGGAGCCGCGGCGAAGAGACCAATCGAGCCAGCCAGGCTCACGGACATGTTCTTCTTCCATCCGCTGTTGTCGTGCCGCCAAGATACCGGCGCGTCCCAGATAGCCGATCACCCGGCGAGAATTCTCTGGATCGACTACAGGTAGCCGGCCGACATCGTGGCGCAGCATTCGGTTCGACGCGTCGTGCAGGAGTTCATCCGGGTAGGCGACGATCACGTCGCGCGTGCCGACATCCAGCACGTTCCGGCTTCCTGCAGGGTCTTTGTCGAGGGCGCGAACCACATCGCCGCGGGTAATGATCCCAGCCAGGTTGCCATCGGGATCGAGAATCACCAGGCCTTGATGGCGGCAGACAGCCGGATCATGGCGCGAGATGCGATCGGCAAGTTCCGAAACACGCATTGCGCTCGAGATCGCCGGGATGCTCCGATCCATCGTCTCTGCAACCGCGACCTGCTGCAGCGCGTCGGCTTCGTAATCCTGGTGAACGCGCAGGCCCCGGCGTGCCAACTTTTCCGTCATGATCGAAGACTTGGGCTGAAAAAGCATCGCCACTCCATCGGCGATGACGGTGACCAGCATGAGAGGCAGTACCGCGTTGTAGTCACGAGTGATCTCAAAGGCAAAGATGATGAAGGTGAAGGCGGCGCGAGATGCCGAACCGAACACCGCCCCCATCGCGACCAGCGCAAACGCCCCTGGCGCCAGTCCGGCAGTTGGGAAGAGACGGTCGATGGCCATCGCGTAGGCCCCGCCCAAGGCGGCACTCGACATGAACATCGGAGCGAGCAGTCCGCCGGAAGTTCCCGAGCCCAGCGACACAATCAGAGCTATCGCCTTGGCGATCATGACAACCAGCAGCAGCTTCAGCGCGAGATTACCGTTCAGGATGTCGCCGATCGTGTCGTAGCCGACGCCGAGCACGCGGGGAACAAAGTATCCGATGATACCGAGCCCGAGCGCGCCAATGGCGGGCCACCATACTTGGTCGACTGGCAGCTTCTCGAACTGGTCTTCGACCCAGTACAGTGCGTTGCTGAACCCGACCGCAACCAGCCCGCAGATCACACCCAGAAGGAGATAGAACGGCAGGGCCTTCGGTATCCCAAAGTTGACTGCGGCGACAGCAAACATGGGACCGCCCCCGAGTAGCTGCACGTGCACCGCGGTGGCCAACGTGCTCGCAATGACCAGCGGAATGAACGATCGCGACTTGAATTCGAAGAGTAAGAGTTCGATGGCAAGAATGACGCCGGCGATTGGAGTGTTGAACGTTGCGGACATCCCGGCGGCCGCACCACAAGCCAGCAACACCTTTCGCTCCGCTGCTGTCGTGTGAAAAACCTGGCCCACCAGGGAGCCCACGGCGCCCCCAGTTTGAATGATGGGCCCTTCTGCGCCAAACGGTCCCCCCGTGCCGATCGCGATCGCTGCCGAAAGCGGCTTGAGGATCGCGACACGTGGCGCGATGCGGCTTCGATTGACCAGCACCGCCTCCATGGCTTCGGGAATCCCATGGCCCTTGATCTTCGAGCTCCCGTACTTTGCCATGAGACCGACGATAAGGCCGCCGATCACCGGGGTGACCATGACCCACGGACCTAGATGATTCAGCCTTGCGCTCGTGAAGCTGAGGGCAAACCGGTGATAGAAAAACACATTCGTGAAAAATCCGATCAAGTTGTACAACGCGTAGGCAATTACTCCGGCGATGAGCCCAATCATGCCCGCAAGCAACGACACAAGCAGCATACGGAATTGAGCCGGCGCGGTACTCCGGGCCGCTCGGGCGGCACTCGATTTCGCCTTGTCTTCATGACGGAATTGAGAGTTGTGTCCGTCATTTTGATGGGGAGGGGCTTGATCACGGTTCTGAGTCGACATGCCTAACTCGTTCTCCGTTTCCCGTCAGGCAGGGCCGCGACCCGCCTCCTCGTGTCCTTGGGAGTCATGACTCGTCGTAGCGCTCCGAGCAAAGCCGGGCCTTCCCGACGCAACACGGCGCGATGATGCCGCGACAGCTCGCGCAACACTCGTTCCCCTTTGGGAGTGAGCTTCAACAAGACCTCACGATGGTCATCCTCGCTCTTGTGCCGCTTGACATATCCGCGAGCAGCCAGACGGTTCGCCAGTTCCACCGCGCTGTGGTGCCGGATCTGCAGCCGTCCGGCCAAGTCCCCAATCCGGGGACGGGTTCCATGAGGCAGGCCCATGATGGCCAGCATCAGTTGGTGCTGGGCGGGTTCCAGCCCATGCCCGCGAGCCGCCAACTCGCTGAAGTGAAGGAACCGGCGGATGTGATGGCGGAAATCCGCCAGGGATTCGTAGTCCTTCCGTGTAAGCGTCTCCATATCTAACGTTCTCAGTACATAGATCATTGTATCGTATTACGATATATCAATCCCAGATTCCACATTCAAGGTATGCATCGCAATGGACTCAGTTCGCCCGCAGTCTAGGCAATCGCGATTGCGAAAGACGTATACAGCCTCATCGGCATTTTCACTGCACGGTGAGCGTTACTACACCCGAGGTTGTGACGTGATGCGTTTGTGGGGGCGGCGGACTCGTATTCCCGCCTCCTCCGCAGCTGAGTAGCAGCAAGACCAAGGGTCCGAGGGTCGCGAACCACAGCCAGTCCCGCCTTGCCCTGCCCTTTCGCAGGGCAGATCCGAGCGGCAGGAAGAGGAGAGCGGCAAAGGCCAGAGAAAAGACGCCCGGCAAAGTCTCGGCGAACACAACCGTTATCTGGTACGTTCCCGGGAGTGTCGAAGTCGAGGTTGAAATGCTTAACGCGCCTGCCGAATACGCGCAACTGGCTCCAGTTGGAAGATTGAGACAGTTCACACTTATGTTCGTGGCGTTCGCCGGGAGAGTCACCGGATAGGTGGCGCTCGACCCCGCGGTCACGGTTGCTGACGTGGTCGTAAACGACGGAGGTGTGCCGCCTCCCGAATCGATTTCAAACTGCAGAATATTCGACGTGCCACCGCCAGGGATCGGATTCTGCACGGTAAGCGCTTTGACTCCGCCGGCCGCCATCTGCGTGCTCGTGATTTGTGCTGTGACTTCTGTTGTGGTGACAAACTGTGTGGTGAGAGGGAGAGTACCCAGGTACGCCGTTGAGGTTGATGTGAAGGCAGACCCGTCGATGGTGAGCGTGAGATCGTGGCTCCCCGCCGTGACAAATGGAGGCGACACCGAATTGAGCACTGGAACCGGATCAACCGCGATCACCGTATACGTTGCGGTGCTGATCGGACTCGCGCCATAGTCCAAAGACGCGGCATACGCCTGAATCGTGACATTTCCAGTGTTGTAAATCGGGATCGGAGCAAAGTACTGAACCCAGCCGTCTGTCTCCAGCGCACCGGAAACTTGATAGTAAATGCCGACACTGGGTGTGGAGGAGGTGAGCGCTATCGTTTGGGTTACAGCGATGATACCTCCAGGTGCCGGAGCGAATGTTGGGGCGGCCGCTTGCACCAGCAATGCCGTACGGTTGGCCTGGCTCGAACTGTAACTGCTGTCTCCTGGATAGTTCGCGACAACGTATTGCGGTGTCTGGCCGCTAATGGAGATTCCAGTGATCTCCGTGCTGGATTGTTTTGCCCCGGTCAAGTATATGTCGGCCGTGCCGTTGTAGAAGTCGGAGGACGCAAAATCACTGGCGCCGTCGCCGTTGAAATCCGCAACCACAGTGTTGGAACAACACGGCAGGCGCATGGTACCGGTGGAGGCCATCACAAACGTGCCATCTCCGTTTCCAAGCAGAACAAAGACGTCAGTGAGGCTCGTTTGATTGGTCACGATCAGGTCGGCGATGCCGTCGCCGTTGAAATCCGCGATGGTAACGCGATGCGGATACTGCCCGGCGGGAATCGGGCTGCCGCTGGCGGGATGGAACGTTCCGTCGCCGTTGCCCAGAAAGATGTCAACCGCATCGCCTGCTTCCGGAGCTGCCAGATCCAGCTTGCCATCTCCATCAAAGTCACCCAAGGCTAAGCTGTAGGCTGCGTTCGCGGAGATCTGGGGACCCTTGGTAAAGGTTCCATCTCCGTTGCCAAGAAGAATTGTGATGGGAGCATTGCCTAGATAGGCAGCGGCGATATCAGCATTTCCGTCGCCGTTGAAATCTCCGACCACCATGGAATAGAACGAATCGGCTGGGTAGTACGACCCCGTGGTGGGCATTGCGGTAAATGAGCCATCACCGTTGCCGATCCACATGATCATGTAATAGGCGCCAGCGGCCGCCAGATCGAGGATCCCATCGCCGTTGAAATCCCCCATGGCAATCGGAGCGACGCCGTAGCTGCTGATCAAAGGTGTGCCAGGAGCCTGATTGAAGGTGCCGTCACCCCTACCCAGAAGCACCGTCAGGTAACGGTTGAACGGGTCGGAAAGGAGCAGGTCGGGGATGCCGTCCTGGTTGAAATCCGCTGCGGCGACAGGCAAGCCGCCGGGCACGGTTGGGCTTCCGGCGACCGGAGTGAAGTTCCCCTGACCGTCACCGAGAAGGATGGCAGCGCTGGCGGGTTCACCGCCGGCCACGCTGTTGATGCCCACGGCCAGGTCGATGTTTCCGTCGCCATTGAAGTCCAAGGCCAGTATGTTGGCCGCCGAACTTCCCGCTGCCGGGTTGCTGACGTTAATCCAGGTCGGGCCGTCGACGGGGCTTAAGTCCGCCGTTCCCATCAAGGAATTGCCCGTGGTCTGATCGATGAAAGAGACAGTTCCCACGGGCGATGGAAGTGCCTGCGATTTCGTAAACCCGAGTACGGTTGCCGTAAGAGTGTAGTTACCCGAAGGTCCGCTTTGCGTCAGGATGGTGGAGGTCGGGATCTGTCCGTTCACCACGAGCGCAGACGACCCCGAAGCGCTCGCGGCATAGGGCACAGCCGTCGTGGGCGTTCCTAGAAAGATCGCCTTGTAACTATAGTTCCCCGGGCCGGGACGAAGATGCATTTGCGCTTGCCCTGCGCTATTTAACTGAGCCGAGCCCAGCAAGTGGATATCCGTGCAGTGCATGAAATCAGCGTCACAGAAATTCACCTGTCCGCGCGTCACTGCGGTGGAACCGGCCTTCACGGAAGCGGTCAGCGTAATCATGCTTCCTGCACTTATGGAAGTGACCGGGTTGCCGTCGGCAGTTACAGCTAGAGCAGTTGTGGTTGCAGTTTCGCCAAAAGCAGAGGCGCAGGCCACGATGATGGCTGCGGCGTTGACGAACAAAATCGTCAGCAGATGAAATGGATCCCGGGACGATGACTTGGACAGACCGCCTGGGAAGGCTAACTCCACTCTGCGACGGTAGATCATGGCTTTCACTCCGAAGGGCCGCGTCGTTCAAGTTCCGGCTGTCCGTTGGCATCGCGGACCGATGGGAAGACCGCCTATTATACAAGCGACGCGCCGGGAATCATGCCGACTGCCATACTGTCTTACTCACAGCATGTTATGTCGGAGGGGCCCACGTATTCGGGTCCAATCCGCTCGCACAGTAGGTCAATTCTCCGCCCGCTTGCGAACAGTGTCGGCAAGGCCTTGAAGAGAGTGCACGGGCTAGCTTCTTTTCATGAAGAAACGTGCCGCCAAGTAGATCACCACGATAATTACTACGACCTCAATCACGGTTCTGACCGTCATTTCGTAGCCTCCGAAGGCAATCCAATGGTCCTAACTCATCGCTTGAATCGAGCAGCACAGCTCCGTTTCCGAGCCTGTGGCGGAACTGTCGCTCTGGTCTAGTCGTTCTCTGTAAGATTGGTATCGCACTGCGAATGAACGGCAGGGTCCACCAATCACTTTTGCACGAAATCAAGCCAGGCTCTGTTCTTTCCGTAGTCCACATTAATTTCGCACCGCTTGGGTCCAGTGTGGCCGAAGAATACTTTGAGTTCCCCTTCCGCCTGGCTCAGTTCGCCGGTCTGCATGGTTGCGCGCACCAGATCCTGATTCTGGTCGTACCTGCCGTCAACGGTAGCGTTACGACTTACAATCAATGTCCAGTCTTTTTTGCCGGGCAACAGGTACATGGTGTAAGCCCCGGGAGCAACCGAAGTATTGGCGATCATGATCTCGGTTTCCGTGAACATTGTCATCGCCACGCCACCCGGAGCCCATACTTTGCCGGCGGGAACCTCACCTCGAGTAGCCGCCGGCTTGTAGCGGCTGCTTACTTGTTTGCCATCGTCGAACGTGCATACGGCCGTGCCTGCGAGTGACTCTGCGGCGGTCTGCTGTGTGGCCGCCGTGCGCGGGAGAAGCAGCAGAATTGGCAGGACAAAGCTGCCAAGGCAGAACGAATACCGGCGGGAATGGCGATCGCTGTAGGTTACGAAATGCAATGACCTCATCATCGAACCTCCTCTGACGATCAGGCAGCAGAACGGCTCAAATTCTCAATGCACAGTGCCGTTCTGATATTAAGCACTTTTCAGCGCGAGTTTGCAGTGATAGATCACCGGCATCCGCCCTGGGGCTATGGGTTGCGGGACGGTTCGGCCACCGCCCTGGCAAATTGCCAGCGACCACTACCATCCCATTTGGACCATCCGCTGAAGGATAGTCGCGCTGTATCTATTCATGCGCTCAGGCCGTCGCTTCAGAGGAGCCGGGAGAATTGCAGCGAGCCGTGCCGCTTGTTCCCGCCCGACATTGCGGGCGGCAGTTTCGTGGTAGTAACGACACGCCGACTCCGCGCCATAAATACCGGGGCCCCATTCGACTACGTTCAGGTAGATCTCCAGAATCCGCCGTTTGCCGAGGACGAATTCAGCCACCGGCACCAGCGTGACTTCTGCGCCTTTGCGGAGAATAGAGCGGCCAGTGCCGAAGAACAAGTTCTTTACAAGTTGCTGCGTAAGCGTAGAGGCTCCACGCGTGCGGTCGCCTTCTAAATCTTCCTGGGCGGCTTTTTGAATTTCTTGCCAATCGAATCCATGGTGCTGGTAGAAATGCGTGTCCTCGGCGGCGATGACAGCATGCTGGAGATCAGGCGAGATTTGGCTGAGGGGAATGAATTTGTAGTGCCCGCGATAAGGCCTGTGATGAATCCAGGCCTGGAGGCGGCGCTGGATGTGCACCGCCGTTGTCGGAGGATCGATCCACCGGGCCGCCACCAGGATCATGGCGGCAACCAACCAAAGAAGCACCACGCCGATGACGAGCCACCGAATCATGGATCGCAACCAGTGCATCCCAGGCGTCGTCTTGGTCTGTGCGTCCGGCATTTCCGTCACATTTCAGGATAACGGCCGGGGGCGAGTTGCCGCTGATCATTCTGGCGTGTCGCAGATGACGAGCGAACGAATGCAGACATCAACTGAGGCGATCGGCGATTCGTCAATCTGCGTGAAACCGATGGGTCCACCGAAACCTGCTAGGCCCGCTGGACTCCGCCCAGGCTCTCCAGGATTTTGATGATGCGCGCCGACCAGGCGGCTATCTCGTCCTCGCGGAGGGTGCGCTCGCCAGACTGGAATCTCGCACGCAGCAGGATCGAATACTTGCCTGCGCTGACCTTGTCGCCGCGGAAGATTTCTACCGGAGCGAACTCGCGCAATTCGGGGATGCCTAATCCGTTCAGGCTTGCACAGATCCTCTCGAAAGCGACTCCATCGTCGAACCCAAACGAGAAATCACGCTCGACCACGGGAAAGCGCGGCAGGGCCTCATATCGCACCTGACGCAGATCATGCTGGTAGAGCCGATCGAGGAAGAGTTCCCCGACGAACACATCCTGCCGCAGCTTGCGCGCCGCCACGACGTCGGGATGAAGCTGGCCAAACTGCGCGACGGTCATGCCATCCATTACGGCGCGCGCCGAGCGGCCGGGATGATAGAAGCTCGGCGTGTTCGCGTCGTAGTAAAGCGTCCAGTGGCCGAAGGCGGCGAGCAGGGCTTCAACATCGCCCTTCAGGTCAAAAAACGACAGCGGCTGCGTCGGCTGGTGAACGCCGCCCTCGGAAGCCGCCCCAGTCGCGCCGATGCACAACCGCTTCAGTTCCACGAACTTCGTACCGGATGCCTCGAAGGCATTCCCTGCTTCGAACAAACGCACGGTGTCGCTGCCCCGATTCAGGTTGTAGCTCAGCATGTTCAGCATACCGGGCAGCATCGAGGTCCGCATTGCGGAAGCTTCGTCGCTGATAGGATTCGCGAGGTCGATCGGCGACGCTGCCGAAAACTGCCTCGCATCTTCTTTCGAGATGAACGTCAGTGAGATCGCCTCGTGATACCCGAGGGCCAGAAGGGAATCGCGAAGTTTCTCGTCCTTGGCCTTGTCTGGCTGATCGACAACCTCTCCGGCATAGGCGGGAAGTGTATTCGCGAACTTGTCGTACCCATGCAGGCGCGCAATTTCTTCGATCAGATCGATTTCACGCTCGATATCAAGCCGCCAGCTTGGAATGTGCACCAGGTATCCGCCCTCGGCGCCAGACAATAGCACGAAGCCGAGCCGCGTCAGGATGCGGCTAATCTCCAGGTCGCTGATATTTTCGCCGAGAATGCGGGCGACTTCCTTGCGGTCCAGTTCGATCGGGGCCAGGTCCAGCTTGCGTGCGAGAACATCGATGATTCCGCCGACGAGTTTCCCTCCGCCGGAATTGAGGATGATCTCTGCGACGCGCTGGGTCGACACCACCGTCGATTCGAAATCGGCGCCGCGTTCAAAACGATGCGAAGCGTCGGTGTGAAGTCCGTGCCGCTTCGACATGCGGCGAACCATCACCGGATCCCACCAGGCCGACTCGATCAGGATGTTCCGCGTCTTCTCGGTGATCATCGTGTCGTAGCCACCCATCACACCGGCGAGCGCGACCGGTTTGACGGCATCGGCGACGACGAGATCTTCGGCCGAGAGCTGGCGATCGACGCCATCCAGCGTCTTGAGTTGTTCTCCAGCGCGCGCCTTGCGGATGACCAACCGGCGCCCTTCAAGCAGATCGAGATCGAACACGTGTGTGGGCTTGCCGCTTTCCCAAAGCACGTAGTTCGTCGCGTCCACGGCATTACTGATCGGACGCTGATCGATGAGGGCCAGGCGCGTAGAGATCTCGGGCGACGACGGCTTGATGGTAGCGTCGCTGATCTCCTGCGCCGTGAATCGCGGGCAGAGACCCGGCTCCTGTATATCGATGGTGACCTTCGACCCGCCGTGAGAGAGCGACAGCTTCGGTTCGATTGGTTTCAGGGGCAGGTCGTAGAGTGCCGAGATCTCCCGCGCTACGCCGTAGTGATTCATGGCGTCGGGGCGGTTGGTCGTGATCTCCATGTCGTAGACAGTGGAATCGCCCTCGCCCGAAATACCCTCGACGGCAATCCCCGCGAGCGTAAGTTCGTCCGCAAGCCGGCGGTAGTCGACTTTGAAGTCAACGAAGTCGCGCAACCATGAAGGAGAAAGTTTCATTTATTGAACGACTGCTGCGAGCTGCGATTCTGAGGGCTCGAAGCTCGGGACTCGTAGCTCATGCAAACTGCTCCAAGAACCTCACGTCTCCGTTAAAGAACAACTGAATGTCGTCCACGCCATATTTCAGAATCGCGATCCGCTCCACACCCATGCCGAAGGCGAAGCCCGAAACTTTCGCCGGATCGTAGTCGACAAACCCGTACACGTTCGGATCGACCATGCCGCAGCCGAGGAGTTCGATCCAGCCGCTGGCCTTGCAGTTGCGGCAGGGATTTCCGTCGCGCGTACCCTTCCCGCCGCAGAAAATGCAACTGATCTGCACGTCGGCGCTGGGCTCGGTGAAAGGGAAGAACGACGGATAAAAACGCGTCTTTACGCTCGATCCGAACAGCGCTTTCATGGCGTGATCGAGCGTACCTTTCAGATCGCAAAAGGTAATGTTCGTATCGACGGCCAGCCCTTCGACCTGATGAAAGATCGGCGAGTGAGTGGCGTCGGGCGCGTCGTTGCGATGCACTTTTCCCGGACAGACGACGCGCAGCGGCGGCTTCAACTTCTCCATCGAGCGAATCTGCACCGGCGAAGTATGCGTGCGCAGCAGCAGGCGATCGCGCAACGGCTTCGATTCCTGTCCGGCAATGAACAGAGTGTCCTGCGTATCGCGCGCCGGATGGTTCGGCGGGAAATTCAGCGCTTCGAAGTTGTAGTAGTCGGTTTCGATCTCGGGACCGACTTCGACGGAATACCCGAGATTGCGGAATACGCCGACAATCTCGTTCATCGTTTTGATAACCGGATGCTCGGCGCCGAGCCGCCTCCGGATACCTGGCAGCGTCACGTCTACGCGGTCCGCTGCGAGTCTCGCTGAGGAGGCTCCACCCTGGATGCGAGCCAACGTGGCCTCGACCGTCTGTTCAACTTTGGCTTTGATTTCATTGACCTGTTGGCCGACGCCGCGTTTGGCGTCTTTCGGTGCGGATTTCAGCCACAGATCGTTGACCTGGGTGAGAACGCCGTTCTTGCGCGCCATCCAGCGGTCCCGGTACGTCTTCCAATCACTCTCCGATGCAACGGCGCGAGACTCTTGCTCGAGAGCAAACAATAACTCGCCCACGGCATTCTCCAGCGCCGTCGTAGAGAAGTCATTAAGTTGGGGGACGGAGTATGGCATCGATCGAAGCAATACTCTACAGGACAGGCCATCCCGAGCACAGTGAGCAACCGCCGTTCTTGCTCGTACGAAGGGAAGCGAGTCCTTCGCGCTGCTCAGGACGACAATCCTGGTAGGGCAAATGCGAGGTACTGATTGCTATCGCTACGCTGCCGCGTGTGCTTTCTTCGCCTGCTCGGCCAGGTTCGCAAATCCCGCCGGATCGCTGACTGCGAGATCCGCAAGAATCTTGCGGTCCAGCTCTACACCGGCCTTCTTCAGCCCGCTGATGAACTGGTTATAGCTCAACCCATTGAGCCGGGCGGCGGCTCCGATACGCACAATCCACAGCGACCGATATTGACGCTTCTTCTGCTTGCGCCCCGCGTAGGCGAACTTCAGCCCGCGATCGACGGCTTCTTTCGCCGACCGGTAGAGTTTCGATTTGGTTAAGAAATATCCACTCGCGCGTTCAAGTATCTTTTTGCGTTTGGCGCGGCGTTTGGTCCCGCGTTTTACACGAGGCATGACGTTCTCCTTTGGTCGATCGGTTGAGCGGCTGGAGGTAGGAAACTACGTTGACCTCTTCACACGCTTGCGGGCTTCAGGCTACGAGCTCGTAGCAACCCAGCTCTTTCTGACCTCTGGCCACTAACCACTGGCCACCGGTTTTAGTACGGGATCATCCGCTTCACCTTATGCAGATCGCCATCGCTCACAAGAGTCGCGGTTCCCAGCTTGCGCTTGCGCTTCTTGGCCTTTGAAGTGAGGATGTGACGCAGGAACGCTTTGTTTCGCTTCACCTTCCCCGTCCCCGTCTTCTTAAAGCGCTTGGAAGCGCCTTTGTGTGTTTTCAGTTTCGGCATAAAAATCGCTCTCAGCTCTCAGTTGTCAGCTCACAGTAAAACCACTGCTTCGGATACTCAGCGCAGGTTTCCGTCAACTCAAGCGATCGCATCAAAGGGTTTTCCTGAGAGCTGATAGCTGAGAGCTGACAGCTGTTGTTCTACGCTGTCTGCGCGCCACCCTGTGCAGCCGGTGGCGCGGGTTTTGGCGGTGCGGCCGGCTTTGGCTTGGCGGCAGGCACATCCTTCTTCGGCGCCAGGATCAGGTGCAGCGTGTTTCCCTCCTGTCGCGGACGGAACTCCACCATTCCCTTGTGCTCGACGTCCTTAATCAGGCGCTCCAGAATCTCACGTCCAAAACTCTGTCGTGTCATCTCGCGCCCGCGAAAGAAGATTGTCGCCTTGACCTTGTCGCCTTCTTCCAGGAAGCGGATCACGTGATTTTTCTTCGTTTCGTAGTCGTGGTCATCTACGTTGATACGAAACTTGACTTCCTTGACCGTAATGGTCTTCTGATGCTTCTTGGCCTCGCGCTCTCGCTTTTCCTGCTGGTACAAGAACTTCCCGTAATCCATGATGCGGCAAACCGGAGGTTGCGCCGTCGGGGAGATTTCCACCAGGTCGAGGTTCTTTTCGCGGGCCATCTTGAGCGCTTCGAAGGGAGGCATGATGCCAATCTGTTGTCCTTCGTCCCCGATCACGCGTACCTCGCGTGCGCGGATTCGCTCGTTCATGCGGATAAAGCGCTTATCGATACTGTCCTCCGTTCGCTAGCTGCACGGGAAATTTCCTGTAAGTATAGCATGCGGCGGCAGTTCGCCCGGGCGTTATGCCACGGTCCGCCTGCGGACCTGGCGCAGCAGCAACGCCATAAGTGCGATCGCGATCCCATTCAGGATTGCCTTGCCGAACACATCGATCCGGGGCCACAAGTTGCAGCCCGCAAATCCGGCCACGCTGCACACGATAATGGCACCGAATGCCATCGCCCATCGATGAACATCTCGGAATTCCGGCCGTCTGATCCATTTCTGTACCTGGAGGATCGCGATCGTGGCCCAGGCGAGAGCCACAATTACCGGTTGCCAGAGCGGCACGGACATTCTCGGGACAAAGACCAGACCCATCAGCAGAAACCACGGGAAGCCTAGGGCCAATGCAGCCAAGCCGACGAGCCATGGCGACGGCGCTCCCGAACCGTCGGCGCCGCAGTTTCCTGTGCTGCGTAGAAGGTATCCCGCCAGAATCAGCAGAGCAATCGCCAGCGTCCCAAGCAGGAGGGTAATCATCGGAGGGCTGTATTCGGGAACGTGGAACACGACAGTTCGCGCCCTTTTTACCCACAGAAACCATGCCGCCGCAGAGCCCAGAATGAAAACGAGTCCGGAGATCATCAGGCCTCGAAGGCGCAACCACGGTTCCTTTCGCCGCCCAGGGAAGATGAGTTCCGCAACCTGAATCGGTACCAGGACGATCCAGACACTTTCATAGCCCAGCATGAAGAGAAAATAGATCCAGTTCACTCCCCAGACACGGCCGTACATCGGACCGGAACCAAGCCAGGGAAGCGGAGCCAGCGAAGTTTGCTGAATGATGAACTCCTCAGCGACGGAGAGTGCGAGCGCCAATGGCAGCATGCTCGCCCAGCCACCGTGCCACCGGCGCACAGCCTCCCGGATCAGCAATGTGCCGCAGCCCCAGACCATGATCTCGGGAATGAATACAAAAATGTAGCTGACTCGCGTGGCGCCACTCAGTACTTCTCCAATGAACGGCGCAATGAAAAGCAGGGTCAGAACCGGAGCCATCGAGGGCCGCGGCGCGTGCGTGCTGGGGAACTCCATGCCCGAGAGCGTGTTCATATCGTAGATCCTCATTTCGTCGAACGTTGCTTCCTGCCTGCCTGGAGTTCCTGAAGGATCCTCTTCAGATTCCATGTCAATCTGTCGGTGCGCAGGTCGTCGACGACGCTTCGTACCCAAGCCAATTCCGCGCGGCGCATGGCGAGCAGGTATTCAGTTTCCAGCAGATGGACTCGTGGTAATCGTGGCTGCAGAGCCTTGATCGTCTCTTCCTCCCCCCGCACTTCCTCCTGAAGTCGTTGCGCGCGGCTTTCCAGTTGCCGCAGAGCATCCTTAGGCGCGAGATAGACGAGAAAGCTCACCGACGCCATGAATTCCGACGGCTCAGGGCGCGGCAAAGCGATCATTTCCTGCAGCCACCGGACCTGTGCCGCCTCTCCCTCGGGCGTGACGCGGTACGTGGTTCTCTCTGGCCGACGGCCCTGCCGGCTCGTGTCGATGGCAAGGATAAGCCGCGATTGAAGCAGGCGGTGGATTGCGTGATAGAGCGATCCCCGTTTCAGGACCAGCACTTCATCCTTGTGCCGCTCACGCAGGAGCCGTTGCATTTCGTAAGGGTGCATCGGTTGCTCGCGAAGCAGACTCAGAACTGCCAAGTCCCAGAGGCTGCGATTTCCCGATTCTCGAATTCGCATATATAGCTCATATGAGATATATCATGTGAGATATATGCAGTCAAGACAGGAGCGCTTGCAGAAGGAACGAGCCACGCAGATTTTGCGCGCTGTGAAGTGGAGGTTCCTACGCGACCGCGACTCTGGAGGTTCGCAGTTGCCGGTACAAGCGAAGATAGTCGTCGACCATCCGCCGTGCGGTGAAGCGTTCTCGGGCGCGGTTATACGCGCGACTGCCGTACAACCGCGACAGTTCCCGGTCCTTGCGCAGCTCGCCAAGAATTTCGGCCAGGCTGTCGGCGTCATTGTGCTCAAAATAAAGCGCCGCGTCTCCCCAGAGTTCGCGATGCGCGGCTGTGTCGTTGGCAACGAGAGCGCAACGTGAGAAGGCCGCCTCAATGGAGGTCAGGCCCATCGGCTCATAGCGCGACGTGGCTGCGAAAATCGTCGCCTTGCTGTACAGAGTTCGCAATTGTGATTCGGTCTGCGCTCCCTTGACGGAAATCTCGTGCTGATCGGTCGAGACCCGCACATCGGCGCGGATCGGCACCGGTGGAGGCGGTACCGTATGATCGGCGCCGATAATGCACACCGGCATCCCGTGCGCATGATGTATCAGCAGCGAGACCTGCTTGCCCGTGTCCCACAGCCGGCCAATCGCCAGCACGGATTCTTCTTTCGTGATGAACGGGTTGAAGTAGATCGGGTTACGCCCGGGAAGAACGCGATGTCCCTCGAAGCCGTCACTGAAGGCTAGCCGAAGCATCTCCTCCATCCAGCGCGTCGCTGTCACCACTACTTCGGCCCGCTCAATGCCGCGAGTCATGGTTTGGCGGTACCACTCCAGCCATGCCGATGGCGCCGGTTCGCGGCCGTGAACGCTCAGCCACCAGGTGATGATGTCGCCATGTGCGACCACAAGGCGCGGCGTCTCGACCGGCAGAGCTCCGAAACTCAACTGATTGAGGTGAAGCAGATCAGGCCGGGTGTCGTGCACGACCGAGCACAGATAGTCCTGTGCAGCGTGAAAGTCCTGTTCGCCCTCCTGCATCCAGTCGAGCCGGAACGCGGTGGGATGATACTCAAGACCGTGCAATCCCTGCATCCATCCGGTCTGGTGCGGAAGAGGGATTTCGCCGAAACTGACCAGGATCACCTGAGCGCCTTGTGTGATCAGGCCGGACACCAGCTCCCGGGTGTAGGTCCACACCCCGCTGAATGTGTCGGCGGTAACCAGAACTCGCACAGAACCCTCGGCAGGCGGGGAAGGTAGCTGTCCTCGCCCCTGATGCCAATAGTTTAGGGTGGAGTCGCCCGCCAGCAAAGCATTTCTTGCACGGAAAGGGTGGTTTTTTCGGCAATCAGGCGCTAGGCAGGCCTTCGGGCTTCGGAAACGGTCCTCGCGGGAAGACGGCTGGATGGGGCCCCGCGTATATCTTCAAACAGCTACAAGGGATGCCTCCAGTTGGGAGCACAGTTTCTTGATCAGTTCGTGCGCCGACTGCAGCTTTTCCCTTGCTTCCACGGGCAATCCTGGCGTTCCGAGCGCTATTTCACATGACAGGAGCAGTGCGGTCACAGTACTGTTCAATTCCGCCTGCAACGCACTGACGGCCGCCTTGCGCGCCGCTTTTTCTTCGCGTTTCCGCCGCTGGACTGCCGCGCGAACCTCTCTCCCCAAGCGCTCCACGCCGCTGATCGCAAGGTTCACCTGCAGCGGAATTGCCGTGCCGAGGTGTTCCATAACTGTTTCGGTTTGATGAGGTTCGGTTTCGAACAAGTACTGATCCAGGACCACAGCGGCGTACGATTCGGCTCGCAGCAGGGCGGCGGCCTTGTGCAAGCTCTCAGCGACGACGACGTTTTCGTTCACGGCCCGGCGAATCGCCAACGCGCAGTCGTCAGATCGCAGGTTTGGCGTAACGAGCAGAATCATGCTGGAAGTATCGGCACATTCGTCGCCAATCCGACGCCATTGAAAACACAATAGTTACTTGTGCTCGGGGGGAGTATTTTTCCCTTTCCGGTACGATCCTGAATGCCGGCTTCAGTTTTGGGAGTATTCCTTCAATTTTCGATACAGCGTGGTCTTCCCGATCCCCAGCAGGCGGGCGGCAAGCATCTTATCGCCGTTGACCTGCACCAGCGCACTGAGAATTGTCTGCTTCTCCAGTTCCGCGATGGGGATAATCGCCCGATCAGCCTGAACCGGGCCCATCATTGCGGCGGGCGCGCTGTAGAGTTGTGTTGGCAAGTCGCGGACCTGAATCTCATTGGAGCTGGTCAGAGCACATGCCCGTTCCAGGCAGTTCTCCAACTCACGAACGTTTCCCGGCCAATCGTAATTCAGCAAGGCTTTAAGGGCTTCGTCGGAGATGGACTTCTCCGCACTGCCGTCGTGGCCCATGTGCTCAAGCATGTGCGCTACGAGCAGAGGGATATCTTGCCGCCGCTCCCGGAGAGGAGGCAGGCGCAAGGTCAGCACATTCAGCCGGAAGTAGAGGTCCCGGCGGAAGGTGCCTTGCGCGACCGCATGTTCGAGGTCGCGGTTGGTTGCCGCGAGGATCCGGACATTGATCGGAACTCGCCGCACGCTTCCCACGGGGCGAATCTCCTTTTCTTGAATGGCCCGAAGCAATTTGGCCTGCAGATCGATCGGCAACTCTCCAATCTCATCAAGAAATACAGTGCCGCCTTCAGCGATCGCCAGCAACCCGTCTTTCGGATGGGTCGCCCCGGTAAAGGCGCCGCGTACATGCCCAAACAACTCGCTCTCGATCAGCGTCGGCACCAGCGACCCGCAGTCCACCGGGATGAACGGTTTGTTCCGGAACGGACCCGTGAAATGAATCGACTTGGCAACCAGTTCTTTGCCGGTACCACTCTCTCCGAGAATCAGAACGGGGTGTGTACTCTGGCTCGCCTTTGCGATGATGCGGTAGAGCTTCTCCATTTCAGGAGCGCGTCCCACGATGTTGCCGAATCCCTGCCGCGACCGGATGGTCTCGCGCAGCACACGATTCTCCGTCTTGAGTCGCAAATGGCTGGCGACACGCTGCAACAGCAAGCGAAGCTCTTCCATGCTGAAGGGTTTGGTTACATAGTCGTACGCTCCATCCTTCATCGCCTGCACCGCAGACTGCACCGTACCGTGGCCCGTCACCACCACCACGAGCGTATCCGGGCGGTGTTTCCGGATGGTGTGTAACGCCTCGATCCCGCCTGCCCCCGGCAGCTTCAGATCAAGCAACACGACATCCGTCCCGTGGTTGTCGAGCAGTCGACAGCCTTGTTCAGCCGATTCCGCGATCTGCGTGTTGAAACCGAGTGATTGGGCGACGGCGCGGCAAGCTTCGCGGACTGCGCGGTCGTCGTCGATGATCAGCAGATTGAGAAAATTCGCTCCCTCAATCTGTTGCGTGGGGCTTGCCAATGACTCGGTGGCCAACATGACATTCCTCCCTTGGAATGCGAGACTCACGGAAACAGTGACTGGCACCATTCCCACAACGGGGACGCCTTGCCTATTTTGGGAATTGTAGGGATTTGCGGTTCCCGGCTAAGTGCGGCGCGTCACGTCCGATTGTGACAATCCGGGGAGGCTGGCGGCGCCGCCGAAAGGACGCGCCTGAGATAGGAAGCGGCTGAAAACTCAATGACCTCTGCTGGCCTCAGTGCAGATCGACCGGCTGGGCGAGGCGAAACGTCAGGCGGCGCTCAGACTCAAAAGACACGTCCTTCTTCCCGGTTGCGTAGGCGGCTCCTGTGCCCCCTGCCCCCCCGACGATCGAGCCGATGAGAGCGCCTTTGCCTCCGCCGGCGAGCCCGCCGATCAGGGCCCCCGCTCCGGTTCCACCGCCGATCATCCCCAGATTGCGCTTTTCGTGCGAGCCGCCCTTGGCAAAGATGCTCGACGTTTCAATCGCCATCGGCTTTCCCTCGACCTCGATCGAGACCAATGCAATCCGCAGATAACCGGGATCCCGGAGTCGGCCGGAAGCCTTCGCTGCTAGCACCCGTCCGAGGACGGCGGCGCCCCGCGGGATCGTCGTTTGCCCCTCCAGAACGACTGGTTCGTCCAGCGTTCCCGTGAAGCTGTCGCCCGTGTTCGACGACACGCTCGAGAGTGTCGTCTGCAAGCGAACGGTGAGGGGCGTGCCTGCTGGGAGCTTGCTCGCGGTCGGCACCAGGGAATGAGTCGGTGAGACCCCGTCCGCGTCCGATGGCCGGTCAAACGGCAGGTTCTCCGGTGCTGCAGCATTGGCAGAATCGTCGGTTGGAACGCCGGGTGTCCTTCCACAACCCGAGGCCAGGCTGATGGCGAGGGCGACGATCCCAATACGACAGTGCCTCGACAATTTCACGGAGTGCCTCATTGCGAACCAAAAAGCGCACGATGGGTGCCATAGCATCTGCTGAAAAAGCAAGGGTTACGGGATGATGTCATTGTCCGGCAGTGTAGTTTTTGCCATCGGCGAGCGCGAAATGCTGGGTGCCGACTGCAAACAGACAGTCCGGCGCCCGCAAGCTTTTACCAGCAAACGAAACAGGGGAGCGTTTCGGCTCCCCTCTTCGTGATGGTCGATTGCTAAGTACTAGTTGGATCCCGCGTCAGCCGCAGCGCTCATCGACCCGTCTTCCGGCTGAACCACAACGCCGTCAAACGGAGTGGCGGCCACAAAGCGGCCCCCCACGACGCTGACTCGGCGCAGCGGGAAGCCTGCATCCGGACCGCGCTGCCAGGAGCGTCCGCTATCGGTGCTGACGAAAATCACACCGGTCGAGTCGCTGGTGGCAAGCAGGCGCTTGTGAGACGTGTCGAAGCTGACGGAGGTGATGTCCTTGCTCGGAATGCCGTTCATGACATGTTCCCAGGAAGTGCCGCCGTCGTCACTGCGGAAGGCGCCTTCACGAGCGGCGATGACAATTCCGCTCTCGGAGGTAAGCGCGCTGCCGCGGATGCCGACCAGATAGGATGGCAATCCGGCCTGTTTCCACGTGGCGCCGGAATCACTGGAGACCAGTGCCACCGAGCGTGTGGTTGCGACCATGAACGAGCCCTGCGCGCGTACCGAAACGAAGTCTTTCTGTCCCAGTACCGGCCCGCCCTTCCAGGTCTTGCCTTGATCGGAACTGCTGTAGATGCCCAGTGTGGTAGCTGCCCACCAGCGCGATGCACCCAGTTCCAGGTCGTTGACGCGAGCATCCAGATCGCCCGTCTTCTTCACGATCGTGGTAGTCGCCGCTTTCTTCGAGCCCTTCTTCGTGGCCTTGACGGTCTGCTCGACCACGATTGCACTCATCGGACGCCACTGCGTGGCGTTGCGGTTGAGAGCGAACATACCGCGGTTCGTCCCCGCTACCAGAGTGCCGCTGGCTGCTTGCTTCAGAGCGAAGATGTCGCGTCCGCCCAGTCCCGCGCTGCGTTGCAGCCAGGTGTGCCCATTGTCGCGCGTATAGAACACGCCG
>Ga0335084_10001503_pt1 | contig 21893 bp, 22 predicted proteins | sample Lox_Sample_44_FD_206721 | JGI IMG/M metagenome (GOLD analysis project Ga0335084, IMG submission 206721) | Soil microbial communities from Loxahatchee National Wildlife Refuge, Florida, United States - Lox_Sample_4.4 | ecosystem: Environmental > Terrestrial > Soil > Wetlands | place: USA...
CGTGCCGCCGGCGGCGATCGGCGGCGCCTCCTCGCCATGGGCGCGCTCGGCTACGCGCTGCCGCTCGTGCTCGGGAGCTACGGCGTGCGGCGCTCGACCGCGACCAACGCGGCACTCCTCATCGGTACCGAGCCGCTGGCCGTGGTCGTGCTGGGCGCCCTTCTTCTGGGGGAACCTCTCACGAGAGCGCGCATCGTGGCGCTCGCTCTCGGCGTCTCGGGGGCGACGATCCTGGTCACGAACGGGATCCCGCTCCTCACCGTCGCCTACGCGCCGCACCTGACCGGCGATCTCCTGCTCGTGATCCACGGCGCGGCGTGGGCGATCTACACGATCGCGGGCAAGAGCCTGCTCGAGCGCTACGACCCGATCGCGGTCGCGACGGCGTCGCTCGCCGTCGCGCTGCCGCTGCTCGCCCCGCTGGCGGCGTTCGAGCTGCCGGGGATCGTATGGGAGTGGCCGCGCCTCGCTCCGGCCCTCGCGGCGGCCGTGACGCTCGGCCTCGTCGTGTCGGCGCTCATGACCGTGCTGTGGACGACGGCGCTCCGGGGCATGGACGCGTCGTACCTCGCCGGCTTCATCTTCCTGCAGCCGCTGGCCGGCGTCGCGCTCGGCGCACTCATCCTCGGGGAGCGCGTGACGCCCTTCGTGCTCGCGGGCGGCGGGCTCGTCCTTGCTGCCGTCTACGTCCTGATCCTCGAGTCGCGGGCTCGGGGGGCTTCGTAGGGCTGCGGCGTCGGTGCCGCGAGGTTGGGGGCAAGGCTTCGGCTTCGGCTTCGCCGCGCGACGACACACTCGCCTCGTCACGGCCGGGCGTTTCGTCGCGCCGCTACGCAGGCGCCTCCGCCTTGCCCCCAACCTCGCGACGCAACGCCTTGGCCTTCGGCCTCGCGCGCTCGAACTCGCTACCCGACACGACGCGGCCGCAGGCGTGCCGCCGGGAGTCGAGACGCGGGCGCCAGCGCTCTTTGTCCGGTGGGAGGAGCGCAGGATCGCTGCGTCGGTGGCGAAGGTGCGCGGGGCGGGTGGCGAGGGCGGAGCGCCCTTGAGCCGCGCCGGCGTTCCGCCCTTGCGGTGATTGTTCCGTCGGCCGTGCCGCGCGGCGAACTAAGCGGAGCCCTCGCCACCCGCCCCGCGCTCCGACGCCACGGGCACGCGAAGTCATTCCCTTGTCCCGCCCGGTCAGGACGCTGGCCGCCCTCGGCAAAAGAGACCACGTAGGCACGGGCTGCCGGCCTGGCACCCACCTTGCTCCCCATGCGTGTCGTGCGACGGACGCGGGTGTGGTGGTGGTGGAGCTGGCTCACGGTGGTTGTTGTGGCTGTGGGGTTGGCTGGAGCCGCAGATGAGGTTGATGGTCCGTCGCCGAACGGTGGTGTGACGGGGCGGGGCCGTGAGGCCCCGTCCCTCCCCATCGAAGTCCAGGACGTCCAGCTCTGGCGCGAGCCGCCCGCGCTGCGGGTGGAGACGTCGGGACCCGTGAAGCCGACTGTGACGGTGGTGCCGCCGACGCGTGAGACGCCGCCTCGCATCGAGGTCGAGGTGCCGGCGTGGGTGCCGGGGCGGACGACGCCGCTCGTGGGGCAGGGTCTCGTTCGCCGCGTGCGACTCGTGAAGACGCCGTCCCATGGGACGCGCTTCGTGATCGAGCTCACCGCGCCGGCCGGACACCGGCTGCGCGTGAACGACCGGACGATCACCGTTCAGCTCCGACCGGGTGAGGCGATGCCGGTCGTCGCCAAGGCCGCGCCGGAGGCCGCCGAGCCACGGCTCGCCAACATGACGCTCGTCGAGGATCCGGCCGCATCCGAAGCGTCGCCGGCGCCGCCCGCGCCGCCCGCGCAGGTCGAGCACCCGGGACCCGACGACGCCGAGCCGGTCGATCCGGCGCCCGCGCCGGAGCTCCGGACGCAGGAGGTGGCGGCGCCGCCGCAGGACGACGCGCCCGCGACGGCGGACCTCGGCCTCACGATCGAGCGTGGCGCGCGCTTCGCGTGGCCGAACCTCGACGCACCGTACTACGCCGACCAGAGCGCGGCGCCCGAACGTCTGGCGCTGAAGGCCTGGCGGCAGGGAACGCCGGCGCTCCCGGCCCCCGCCGCGTACGGGACGCCGGCGACACTCTATCTCGCCGCCGACGTGACGTATCTGCGCACCCTGCTGGGGCAGGACGAGCCGCTCGCCGGGCCGCAGGCATACGAGCGCGCCCTGCGCGTCGCGCCCGCCTTTCCGGACGCGCCGCGTGCGCTCGTGATGCTTGGCTTCGCGAACCTCGGCATCGGCCTCGCGCCCGAGGCGGAGCTCGCGTTCACGCGCGTCGTGCGCGAGCATCGGGACAGTCCCTACGCCGCGGTGGCGGCGGTGGGGCGCGCCTCGGCGCTGCGCGCCCGACGTCGCTTCGACGAGGCGCGCGCCGCGCTGGCGCCGCTCGGCGATCATCCGCCGGTCGAGATCGCGTGCGACGCGCTCGCCGAGCGTGCGGCGCTCGCCCGCGCCAGCGGCGCGCACGACGAGGCGGCGCCGCTCGACGAGCAGGTGGCGCGCGACTGCCCGCGCCTGGGCGCGCTCGCCTCGGTGATCGAGGGACGGGCGGACTCGCTGCTCGCCCTGGGCCGGCGCGCCGACGCGCGCGCGCTGCTCGCGCAGGAGAGTCAGGCGCTCACCGCCGACGAGCAGGCGCGCCTCCTCGTCCGGGCGGCCGAGCTGGCGCACGACGACGGCGACACCGAGGGCGCGCGCCGCGCGCTCGATCGCGTGCTCGGCCTGCGGGTCTCGACGGCGCTGCGGTCGATTGCCCAGGCGCACCTGGCGCGGCTCGACGGCCTGGTCGCGCCCGATCGCGCCGTCGAGTCGCTCGAGCACCTCGCGGCGACGGCGCAGACGCCCGCGAGCCGCGCCGGGATCGTGGAGCAGATCGCGGAGACGCTCGCCGACGCGGGTCGCTTCGAGGCGGCGCTCGCCCGGCTCGGGCGCACCGCCGATGCCGACGGCGGCTCGATGCGGTTCGACGCGCGCGCCGACGCGATCCTCGCGCGCTGGCTCGCCCGGCTCGCCGAAGCCGGCGACGTGGTCGGGATCGCGACCGTCTATGCGGCCCATCGCACGGCGATCGACACACGGGCACAGGTCGGCACGACGCTCGTCGTCGCCGACGCGCTCGGACGGGTGGGGCTGCCGGTGGCGGCGCTGCGCCTCCTGCGCCTGCGAGAGAGCGACGACGATCCGCTGCTCGCGCTCACGATCGCCGAGGCGGCCGTCGCGGCGAATGAGCCGGTGGTCGCACACGAGGCGCTCGCGCGCGTGGCCGATCGGGACCTCGCGACCGAGCTGGCGACGCGCCGGGCGAGCGTCGGCGTGCGCGTGGCGATCCTCGACGGCGATCTCGAGCGGGCGACCGGCGAGGTCGACGACACCGGCGATCCGCTCGTCGCGCAGGCGCTCGCGGCGGCCTGGATCACGCGCGGCGACGCCGCCGCGGCACACGAGAGCTGGGAGACGGCGCGCGCGGCTTACGAGCGCGCGCGCTCGATCGCGACCGATCGGGTGCAGCGCACGACCGCGACGGCGGGGCTGGTGTCGGCGTCGGCGGCCAGCGAGCATGCCGTTCCCGAAGCCGTCGACGCGCTCGGGCTGCTCGACGATCCGGTCGTGAAGCAAGGGGTGGCGCTGCTCGCGACGACGCGGCCGTTCGGCGGGACGCTCGCGAGCGCCCCGGTCACCGAGGAAGCGAATGCTCGCTGAGCCCGCCACCCTGGGCGTCGAGCCCGCGACGCAGGTCCTCGACGTCGGTACGCTCACGCAGGCGTTCGAGACCTTCACTGCGGCCACGCGCCGGCTCGAGCGCGAGTACGCGGCCCTGCGACGCCGCGTGACCCTGCTCACGGCCGAGCTCGAGGAGAAGAATCGGCGCCTCGCCGCCAGCCTCGAGCGCGAGCGGGCGCTCGAGGCGACGGCGCTGCGCCAGAGCCGCCTCGCCGCGATGGGCGAGATGGCGGCCATGCTGGCGCACGAGGTGCGCAATCCGCTCGGCGCGATGGAGCTCTTCACGGGGCTGCTCCTGCAGGATCTGCAGGAACAGCCCGAGCCACAACGCCTCGCCCGGCAGGTGGCGGCCGGTATCGCCGACCTGAACCACCTGGTGACGAACCTGCTCGAGTTCACGCGCACGCGGCGCACGGTGGAACGCGGCGACGCGCGCGTCGAGTGTCGTGCGGCGGTCGAGGACGCGCTGCGCTACGCGAGCGATCTGATCGAGGCGGGCGGCATCACGGTCGTGCGCGATCTGCCCGCGGCGGAGGTGACGGCACGGGGCGACGCGGCGCTCCTGCGGCCGGCGCTCCTGAACCTCGTCCGTAACGCCGTCCAGGCGATGCCGGCGGGCGGCACGCTCACCGCGACGGTCGCGCGCGACGGCGGCGGCGTTGCCGTGACGATCGCGGACAGCGGGCCGGGGATCCCCGCCGAGGTGCGTGCGAGCATCTTCACGCCGTTCTTCACGACGCGCGCGAAGGGCACGGGACTCGGGCTGACGGTCGTGCGCGAGCTGGTGACCGCGCTCGGCGGCGAGGTGACGCTGGCGGACGGGGCCGGTGGGGGCGCCGCATTCACGATCGTCCTGCAGGCGGCGTGAGCGGGAACGACACGAGGGAGAGGCGACGATGGAGGGACGGAGGATCGTGGTCGTGGACGACGAGCCGGGCATGCGTGCCGGGCTCGCCGAGGTGCTGCGACGAGGCGGGTTCCAGGTGGACCTGGCCGCGACGGCGGAGGACGCGCTCGCGCACCTGCAGGCCGAGGGCGCCGATCTCGTGGTGACCGATCTCCGCCTGCCAGGGCTATCGGGTACGGAGCTCCTGCGCGAGCTGCGCACGACCGGCCTCGACGTACCCGCCATCGTCATCACGGCCCACGGCACGATCGAGGACGCGGTGGCGGCCATGAAGCTGGGCGCGCTCGACTTCCTCCCGAAGCCGTTCTCGCCGGGCGACCTGCTGCACCTGGCGACGCGCGCCCTCGAGCGCGCGGCGGCGGGGCCGGTACGCCGCGGGCGCACGGACACGCTCGCGGCCGCGCGCCGTCCGATCGTGACGCGCGATCCCGGGATGCTCCGCCTGCTCGAGATCGCCGACACGGTGGCGTCGAGCCGGGCGCCCGCGCTGATCCAGGGCGAGAGCGGCACCGGCAAGGAGCTCCTCGCGCGCCATCTGCACGAGCGCGGCGTGCGGCGGGGCAAGCCCTTCGTCGCCGTCAACTGCGCGGCGCTGCCGCGCGACCTCCTCGAGAGCGAGCTGTTCGGCCACGAGCGCGGCGCCTTCACCGGCGCGCTCATGCGCAAGATCGGCAAGTTCGAGCTCGCGAGCGGCGGCACCATCCTGCTCGACGAGGTGAGCGAGATGGAGCTCGGGCTGCAGGCGAAGCTCCTCCGCGTCCTGCAGGAGTACGAGGTGGACCGCGTGGGCGGCTCGAGCCCGGTCCCCGTCGACGTGCGCGTGGTGGCGACCACCAACCGCCGGCTGCGCGACCTGGTCGACGCCGGACGCTTCCGCGAGGACCTCTTCTACCGGCTGAACGTGCTGCCCTTCGTCGTGCCGCCGCTGCGCGAGCGGACCGGCGACGTGGAGCTCCTCGCCGAACACTTCCTGCAGCGCTACGCGAACGGCACCGTCCGGGCGCTCGACGCGAGCGCGCGCGAGGCGCTGCGGAGCCGCCGCTGGCCCGGAAACGTCCGCGAGCTCGAGCATGCGCTCGAACGGGCAAGCCTCCTCGCGCAAAGCGGCGTCATCACGGCCGCCGACCTGGAGGACCGCGACGGCGGCACGCCCCGCCTCGCGCTCGGGACGCTGGCCGGCCTCACCGTCCGCGAGATGGAGCGGCGTCTCATCGTCGAGACCCTGAAGCGCACCAAGAACAACCGCACGCAGGCGGCGCGCATGCTGGGCATCAGCATCCGCACGCTGCGCAACAAGCTCGCCGAGTACCGCAGCCGCGGCGAGCTCGAGCTGGCACTGGCGTCAGAGAGTTGACCCGTCGTCCGCCCCGCGGCCGCGACTCGGCCGTACGGCGGGAATGGAACTTGCGACACCGAGGGAAACATATGCCGTCTCCAATCAGCGATCCGGTCCTCGAAGGCCTCGCCCGCGCGCTCGACGTCCACCAGCGACGCCACGAGGTGCTGGCGACGAACCTGGCCAACGTCGAGACGCCGCGCTTCCGCGCCCAGGAGGTCGACTTCCGCTCCGCGCTGACGCGCGCGTTCGAGCAGTCGGCGCAGGCGGAGCCCGCGACGCCCGCGACCGTCGTCGAGGACGCGACCGCGCCGGCACGGGCCGACGGCAACACGGTCGACCTGGATCTGCAGATGGCGAAGCTCTCCGACAACGCGGGACGCTTCCTCGCGCTCGCACGGATCGCCGGCAAGAAGATCGCGCTCATGCGGCTCGCGATCGACGGAGGCCGTTGATGGACATCCTCTCTCCCACCTTCGCCATCGCGGCGAGCGCGCTGCGCGCCGAGCGCATGCGGCTCGACGTGGTCGCCTCGAACCTCGCCAACGCGAACACCACGCGCACGCCCGAGGGCGGCCCCTACCGGCGCCGGCACGTCGTGTTCACGACCGAGCCGATCGGGACCGGCAGCGACTTCGGCGACACGATCGCCGCGCTCGGCGCCGATCCCACGCGCCAGGGCGTCGAGGTGACGAACGTCGTGGACGACCCGACGCCGCCGCGCCTCGTCTTCGATCCCGGGCATCCCGATGCGAACCCCGAGGGCTACGTCGCCTATCCGAACGTGAACCCGGTGCTCGAGATGGTGGACCTGATGGCCGCGACGCGGGCCTACGAAGCCAACGTGCAGGTCGTGAACGCGACCAAGCGGATGGCCGAGTCGGCGCTCTCGATCTCGGGCTAGGTGGCCGATGGCGATCACCACCGACATCACACGCGTCGTTCCGGGGATCATCACGGGCCCCGGGGCCCCGGGCGCCGCATCGCAGCCCGCGAGCACCGAGGGTCCGTCGTTCGGCGGCGTCCTCAAGGACTCGCTCGCGCAGGTGAATCACCTCCAGCGCAGCGCCGACCAGGCGATCACCGACCTCGCCACGGGCGGGCCGACGTCGCTGCACGACACGATGATCGCGCTCGAGAAGGCCGACCTGTCTTTCCGCCTGATGATGCAGGTCCGCAACAAGATCGTGGAGGCCTACCAGGAAGTCCTCCGCATGCAGGTGTGAGGGCTGAGGCGCCATCATGAACGCACGACTCCAGCAGCTGTGGGCGAACCTCCAGGCGTTCTTCTCGAGCCAGCCGCCGGCGCGGCGCATCGCGATCGTCGCGGTCGGCGTCGGCTCCATGGCGCTCGTGCTGGGCGTCGCGTGGTGGGTGCAGCGGCCGCTCTACCGGCCGCTCTTCACGAACCTCTCGCCCGAGGACGCGTCGGCGATCGTCGAGACGCTGCGCGCCGAGAAGGTCGCCTACGAGCTCGACGACGGAGGCCACGCCATCCTCGTGCCCGCCGACCGTCTCTACGAGCTCCGGCTCTCGCTCGCGAGCCGCGGTCTGCCGGAGGGCGGCGGCGTCGGCTTCGAGATCTTCGACAAGCAGTCGCTCGGCCAGACCGACTTCCTGCAGCACCTGAACTACCAGCGCGCGCTCCAGGGCGAGCTCGGCCGGACGATCGCGCAGCTGGGGGGCGTCGAGGCGGCGCGCGTCCACCTGGCCATCCCGGAGCGCTCGCTCTTCGTGTCGCAGGACCGCCGGCCGTCGGCGTCGGTGGTGGTGAAGCTCCTGCCGGGCCGGGCCCTGTCGCGGGCGCAGATCGACGGCATCGTGCACCTGATCGCGTCGAGCGTGCAGGGGATGGCGCCCGACGCCGTGACCGTGGTCGACGAGGCGGGCCGGATGCTCACGCCCGAGCACCGCGGCGACGACGCGACGACCGCGTCGGGGACCGCGATCGAATATCAGCGGGGCATCGAGCGCGCGACAGAGGAGCGCATCGAGAGCATGCTCGGCACCGTCGTGGGATCGGGCAAGGTGATCGCCCGGGTCGCGGCGACCGTCGACTTCTCGCGCACCGAGCGCACCGAGGAGAGCTACGACCCCGACAAGACGGCCGTGCGCCAGCAGCACCTGACGCGCGAGGAGACGACCGGCGGCAAGCTCGCGCAGGGTGCCCCCGGCACGGCCTCGAACCTGACCAACGATCCGTACGCCGCGTCCGCGGAGGACACGGGCCCGCGCACCGAGCGTCGCGACGAGACGCAGAGCTACGAGGTCTCGAAGACGGTCTCGCGCACGGTCGGTCCCATCGGAACGGTGAAGCAGCTCTCGGTCGCCGTGCTGGTCGACGGCACCTACAAGGAGGAGAACGGCCAGCGGGTGTTCGTGCCCCGCTCGGACGAGGAGCTCGACAAGCTGAAGACGCTCGTCGCCAGTGCGGTCGGGCTCTCCGACGCGCGCGGCGATCGCATCGAGGTCACGAGCGCGGCCTTCCAGGCGCCGGACCTCACGGCAGGCGAGGGCATCCTCTCCACCGCCGCCGAGTGGGCGCCGTCGCTCATCGCGCGCGGCCTCGGCATCGCGCTCGTGCTGGGTGTGCTCATCTTCGGTGTGCGTCCGCTGGTGCAGAACCTCGGGACGTCGCGGGCGCTGCCGCGCCTGGGCGGCCTCTTCCTCGATCGCGAGGCGGCGGTCTCCGAGATCGCCCGCGAGAACGTCGCGTTGAGTCAGCAGAATCCGGAACGCGCCGCGCAGCTCGTGCGCCAGTGGCTGGTCGAGCACGGCCAGCGGACGGCGTGAGGGGGAGCGTTCGTCCATGGCCGAGCCCGTGACACCGCGCCCGCTGCCGCCGCCGTCGCACAGCGGCCTCGAGAAGGCGGCGATCCTCCTGCTGACGCTCGGCTCGGACGCCGCGACGGGCATCTTCAAGCACCTCTCCGAAAGCGAAGTGCGGCAGCTCTCGCAGGCGATGGCGCGCGTGCGGACGATCCCGCGCCTGCACGCCGCGCAGGTGCACGAGGAAGCGTGGCGCTGGCTCTCGTCGCGCGAAGGCTATCTCGTCGACGGCGAGGACTTCGTGCGGCGCCTGATCGCGACCGTCGCCGCCTCGCGCGTCGGACACGAGCAGCAGGCGATGCGCCAGCTCGCGCGCAGCGCCGAGCCGTCGGCGCCCTCGATCGCGTCGCGCCTCGAGGGCGTTCCCGCCGAGGTGATCGCCAAGGTGCTGCTCGAGGAGCATCCGCAGGTGATGGCGCTCGTGGTGGCGAACCTGGGAGCGCCGCAGGCGGCCGAGGTGGTCACGCGCCTGCCCGACGCGATCCAGGCCGACGTGCTCTACCGCATCGCCGAGCTGAAGGCCGTGCCCGAAGAGGTGCTGACCGACGTCGGCACGGCGATCGCCGGGCAGGTCGAGCGCCTCGGGGCCGCGGCCCAGCCGGGCGTGTCGACCGGCGGCGCGAAGCTCGCGGCCGACATCATGAACCTGGTCGGGCGGCCGGTCGAGGAACGCATCCTCGGCAGCCTCGACGAGCAGGCGCCCGACGTGGCCGAGACGATCCGCAGCCTGATGCTCACGTTCGAGGATCTGCACCGCCTGGACAACCGCGGCATGCAGACGCTCCTGAAGGAGATCGGTCGCGACGACCTGCTGCTGGCGATGAAGACCGCGAGCCCGGCGATGCAGGAGAGGATCCTCTCCAACATGTCGGCGCGAGCGCGCGAGATCATGCTCGAGGACCACGCGACCATGGGCCCCGTGCGCTTGAAGGACGTGGAGCGGGCGCAGGCGAGCATCGTGCTCGCCGCGCGGCGGCTCGCCGAGGAGCAGAAGCTCCGACTCGGCGTTTCCGGGGACGATGCCCTCGTGTGACGACGGCGCCGCGGGCTTCGTTCCGCTCGGCGGTACGCACGCGGCGGAGCCGTTCCGCCCGCTCGGCACGCCCGGCGATCCGCAGGCCGGCGCCGAGGCGGAGGTCGCCGCGCCCGCGCCCGATCCGGTCGCCGACGCGTTCGAGGCGGGACGCGCGCAGGGACGCGCCGAGGCGGAGGCGGAGCGGGTGACGCTCGCGCGCGACGTCGAGGCCGCCGTCGGCGCGATTCGGGCGTGGCGCGACGAGCTGCGCACGCGCTACACGCAGACGCTGGTCGAGCTCGCGATGGCCGCGGCGCGCAAGGTCGTGGGCGACGAGATCGAGGCGCGCCCGGAGCGCTGGAGCGCGATCGTCGCCGCGGGCGTTCGCGACTTGGTCGATCGCGAGCAGGTGACCGTGCGCGTGGCGCCGCGTCTGGCGGCGCTGCTGCGCGCGCAGGCGCCCGCGCTCCTCGCGGGCGACGGCGCCGGTGAGGTCGTGATCGTGGAGGACGCGACGCTCGCCGACGGCGCGTGCCGCGTCGAGGGCCGCACCGGCGACGTCGAGTGCGGCATCGACGTGCAGCTCGCGACCATTGCCGACGCGCTCGGTACGCGCTGAGGATCGCATGGCGAGCACGCTCGATCTCGATTTCGCCCCCGCCTTCGATGCCCTCGCGGACACCGAGCCGCGGCGTCCGGGCGGGCGCGTGACCGACGTCGTCGGCCTCGTCGTCGAGGCGACCGGACCGGCGGCGCCCGTGGGCGCCCTGTGCGAGATCACGACCGCGGGCGCATCGATTGCGGCCGAGGTGGTCGGCTTCCGCGATCGCCGCGCGCTCTTGATGCCGCTCGGACCGCTCGCCGGCGTGGGACCGGGGAGCCGCGTGCGCCTGGCGCGCACGCAGCCGACGGTGGCGGTGGGGGAGGGGCTCCTCGGGCGCGTCCTCGACGGGCTCGGCGCGCCGCTCGACGGTCGTGGCCCGGTCGCGCCGGCGGTGCGCTACCCACTCTACGGCGTGCCCATGAATCCGCTCGAGCGCGAGCCCATCACGGAGCCGCTCGACCTCGGCGTGCGCGCGGTGAACGCGCTCCTCACCTGCGGGCGTGGCCAGCGGCTCGGGATCTTCGCCGGCTCGGGGGTCGGCAAGAGCGCGCTGCTCGGCATGATGGCGCGCTACACGCGCGCCCAGGTGAACGTGATCGCGATGGTCGGCGAGCGCGGGCGCGAGGTGCGCCACTTCCTCGAGCGCGACCTCGGGCCCGACGGGCTCGCGCGCTCGGTCGTGGTCGCCGCGACGTCCGACCAGCCGGCGCTCGTCCGCATGCGCGGCGCGTTTCTCGCGACCACCATCGCGGAGTACTTCCGCGACCAGGGCCTCGACGTGCTCCTGCTCATGGATTCGCTCACGCGCGTCGCGATGGCGCAGCGCGAGATCGGCCTCTCGATCGGCGAGCCGCCCTCGGCGCGCGGCTACACGCCGTCGGTGTTCACGGTCATGCCGCGGCTGCTCGAGCGGGCCGGGCGGAGCCGGAAGGGCAGCATCACGGGGCTCTACACCGTGCTCGTCGAGGGCGACGACATGAACGAGCCCGTCGCCGACACCGCGCGCGCGATCCTGGACGGCCACGTCGTCCTCTCGCGACGACTCGCGGCCGACGGCCTGTTTCCGGCGATCGACGTGCTGGCCAGCATCTCGCGCGTCATGTTGGACGTGACCGACACCCTCCAGCAGACGGCGGCGCAGCGCGTGCGGAGCTGGCTGGCGACCTACCGCGACGCGGAGGACCTGATCCAGATCGGCGCCTACACCCGCGGCGCGAGCCCCGTGATCGACGACGCCGTGGCGCGCATCCCGGCCGTGACCCAGTTCATGCGCCAGCCGCTCGACGAGCCCGCGTCGCTGAGCGACTCGGCGGCTGCCCTGGCGGCGCTGGCGAGGTAGACGATGATCGCACACCGGCGTCTCGAGCGGTTGCATCGACTGCGTACCCGTCTGCGCGAGCAGGCGAGCCAGGAGCTCGCGCAGCGCGCCGCGACGGTGGTGCGGATCGAGACGGAGATCGACTCCGCGCGCGAGGCCGAGGACGCGGCCCGCGCCGATGCCGGCGGCGTCGGGACCGGCGCCGCCGTCGCGCTCGGCTGGGCCTACGCCGACGCGCTGGCGCGGCGCGCCGAGCGGCTCGCGACCGAGCGCGCCCAGGCCGTGATCGCCGCCGACGCGGCGCGCGACGTCGTCCTGCGCCGTCGTCGCGACGAGGAGCAGCTCGCGCGGCTCGGCCGGCGGGTCGCTGCGCGGATCGACGAGGCGGCCCGGCGGGCGGATGCCGTGCACCTGGACGAGCTCGCGGTGCGGCAGCACGGGAGGGAGTCATGAGGACGATGCGGATCCTGGCGGTGGTCGTGGCGATGAGCGTTGCGGCCAAGCTCGTGGGCCTGGGCACGCTCCTGCAGCGCAGCGCCGTCGCCGCGGCGGAGGCGCCGCGTCCGCCTGCGACCGCCGAGCCGGAGGGCGGCCCGTGCGAGGAGGCCGCACGCGGGTTCCGCGATCTCCTCACGACCGTGCACGCGCAGGCCGACGACCTCGCCCGCCGCGAGGCGGACTTGAAGGCGCGCGAGGCGAGCCTCGGTGCGCTCAAGCGCGCCGCCGCCGCCGAGGTCGCGCGTCTCGAAGGCGTCGCGAAGACGCTCGGCATCACGGGCGGCCCAGGCACCGGCCTCGCCATCGCCAAGGTCTACGAGAGCATGCGCGCCGAGGACGCGGCGCCGATCCTGGATCGTCTCGACGACGCGACGCTACGGATGCTGCTCGGCCGCATTCGCGAGCGGCAGGTGGGTGCGCTGCTCGCCGCCATGAACCGCGATCGCGCCGTGGCGGTGACGAAGGCGCTCGCCGGCCCGACGCTCGCCGCGGTGCCGCCGTCGCCGCCGCCGGCGGACAAGCCGGCCGCGGAGTCCACGAGCCACTAGGAGGCCGAGCCAAGACTCCGTCTTGGCTCGGGGTAGGACGCGAGTGTGTCGCGTTCGTGGCACGCGCGACCGGCATGCCGCGGCCAGCCAAGCTGGCGCGGCAGACGAAATACGCGCGTTGCAGCGCGACGACGGCATACGGTCGATGGGAACGATGTCCTCGCGCGCAGCTGGTGGCGTGGGCGGGCTACCTCTACACGACCTACCAGCGCGATCTCGTCCGCGATCGCCCCACGGGCGTGCCGCGTCGCCCACGCGAGCAGATCATCGGCGAGGTCGAGCGCTCGATCGAGTTCTACCACCTGCAGGTGCGCCGCCGCCTCGCCGGCCGAGGACGACTTCAACGCCGTGCAGGAGTGGCGGAACAAGAACCGGCTCGGACGCTAGGCAGATTCTGACTACACCTGGGACGATCGTGCCTGGCCGCACACGCCGCGCTCGCGGCCTGCGTCACCGAATCGGTGGCACCCCGCTTGCTGCCCGACGTCGCACGGATGAACGTCGTCCCGGCATCGCTCGGCGCGATCGGCGCGATCGGCGTGGACGCCGCCGCGCCCCCCGGCGTGGCCGGACCCGGCTTCGACTTCACGAGCCTGCTGGTCGCGCTGCTCGGCCGGCCGGCCGAGGTCGTGGCGCCGCCCGTCGCGGCGGACGGCGACGTCGCGGCTCCCGAGGAGATGACGAGCGGGGAGGGCGAAGCGCCGGAGGTCGCGCGCCCGGCCGAGGAAGACGGCCAGCCGATCGCTGCGACGATGCTCGCGGCCGCGGCCGCGGCCGCCACGCCGGTCGTCGCCGTTCCGATCGCGACGGCTCCCGCCGTCGAATCGGCCGATCTGCCTCGACCGCAGTCGCCCTCGCTCCTTCCGGCGGCCGTTCCCGGCGAGGACGCGAAGCGTCCGGCCGCCCCCGTGCGATCGACGGACGAGGTGCCGCCGGCGCCGGCGAACGTCGCGACGCTCGCGCCTCGGCCGCCGGACGTCGACGCGATTCTCGGTGCGACCGCGACGCCGACCGCCACGCCGCCGGCGAAGCCCGTCGTCGATGCAGTCCCCGCACCGGTCGACGATGCTCCGGTCGTCGTGCCGAGCGGATCCGCTCCCGATGCGCCCGAGCCGGCCGTCGTTCCGTCGAGCCCGGTCCTCGCGCAGGCGATACCCGCTGCCGCCGCTACGCCGGGCACGGTCGTCGGCACGGCGCCCGTGAGCGCGCCTGCGACGGAAGCGGCGCCGATCGCGGCAAAAGCGCCGATCGCGATCGCATCCGCGACGCGCATCCCGTCGTCGGACTCCGAAGAGAAGCCCGCCTCTGGCCCGGCGGCGGCGAGGGCGCCGGCGAAGCCGTTGGCGCACGAGAGCACAGCGGCTGCGTCTGCGGTCGTGGAGACGCCGGCGGCGCAGGGCGCCGTCGATCGCGGCCGCCGCGAGCCGCAGGAGCAGGTCGCTCGCGAGGCCAAGGCGCCCGCGGCGAGCCCGGCGAACCCTTCGAGCCCGGCATCCGGGCACGAGATGGCGCCGCGGCGTGTGGAGCGCGCCGAGGCGAGGGCGGACGTCGACGCCCCGGCCCTGGAGCGTCCAACGCCTCAGCACACCGAGCCGGCCGTGACGGCGGCGCCCGCGGCGCCTCGCCCCGAGCACGCTCCGGCGCCACCCGCTCGGGATGCCGCGCCCGCTCCGTCGGTCGACGTCGATCGCCTGCTCGCCGCGCACGAGGCCCGGCCGGCACGCATGCACGACGACGGCGCGATGCGCCTGCAGGTCGAGCACGAGAAGCTCGGGCCGATCGACGTGCGGGTCGCGGTGCGCGACCACGGCGTCCACGCGGACCTGCTCGCCAGCCACGGCGACGCGCGCGAGGCGCTGGTCACGAATCGGCCCTCGCTCGAAGCGGCGCTCGGCCGCGCGAACCTCCGCCTCGAAGGCTTCACCGTCGGCCTCGGACAGCATCACGACCCGCAGCACGCGCCCGGACGCGAGCCGCAGCCGGCGCTGCCGGCCGCTCCCGCCTCCGAGCGCCTTTCACCGCCGTCGATCGCGACGGCCGAACCCGCCCCGGTGGTGACCACCGCCGGGCGCCTGAGCCTACGCGCATGATCGACCCGGTGACCTTGAACGCCCTGAACGGGACCTCTGGCACGTCGTCGCCCACGTCGCCGATGTCGGCGGCGAACGACCAGATCAGCCAGCAGCAGTTCCTGACGCTGTTCATCGCACAGCTCCAGCATCAGGATCCGCTCTCGCCGATGGAGCCCGAGCAGCTGACGGCGCAGCTGGCGCAGCTCTCGAGCCTGGAGCAGCTCCACGGCATCAACGACCGCCTCGACACGCTGGCGGCGACGAGCAAGCAGACGACGGCGACGACCGCGCTCGGCCTGCTCGGCCGCACGGTCGACGTCGATGCCTCGACGCTCGCCGTGAAGAGCGGCGCGGCCTCACCGATCGCGTTCACGCTCGGACAGGGCGTGGCGGACGTCACGGTGAAGATCACGAACGGGTCGGGCCAGACGCTGCGCACGGTGAGCCTCGGCCCGACCAGCGCCGGCGAGCACGAGTTCACGTTCGACGGCAAGACGGACGCCGGCGCGGGCGTGGCCGACGGAACGTACACGGTGAGCGTCAGCTCGCAGGCGACGGCCGGCGCGACGCCGGTCGCGGTGCCCGCCCTCATGCGGGGCCGGGTCGAGGGCGTGGACCTCTCGAGCGACCCGCCCACGCTCACGGTGAATGGACAGACGGTGACGTTCGACCGGGTGCGCTCGGTGCGCGACTCCGGCGACGACGCCTAGCACGAACAAACGGAACGAGGGAGGAAGCATGAGCATCTTCGGATCATTCTCGACCGCCCGCAGCGGGCTCACGGCCCAGTCGGCCGCGCTCTCGGTGATCGGCAACAACATCGCCAACGTGAGCACGGTCGGCTTCAAGGGGAGCCGCACCGAGTTCGCGGATCTGCTGTCGGCGGAGCAGGGCGGCCAGGTTGGCAAGATCGGCCTCGGCACGCGCGTCGGCGCCATCCGCACGCTCTTCGGCCAGGGCTCGATCGAGGCGACCGGCCGCGGGCTCGACATCGCCATCGAGGGCGAGGGCTTCTTCGTGCTGCGGCAGGATCAGGGCCTCGCCTACACGCGCGCGGGCAACTTCCAGCTCCAGGCCGACGGCACGGTGACGAACCTGATCGGCGACGCGCTCCAGGGAACGCCCGTCGACGCCACCGGCAATCCGGTCGGCCAGCGCGGCGACATCATCCTCAGCGGCGCCCTCACGTCGAATCCGAATCCGACCACGACGCTCAGCCTCGGCGGCAACCTCGACGCCAACGCAGCGACCGGGACGTTCGACGGCACGTCGTTCACGACCGCGTACGCGACGAGCACCTTCCAGGCCTCGGTGCAGGTGTTCGACGCGCTCGGCGCCTCGCACAACGTGACGGGCTTCTTCACCAAGACCGGACCGACGACCTGGAGCGTCAACCTCGCGGTCGACGGCGCCGACGTGCAGGGCGGCACGGCCGGCCAGATCACGAGCGTCGGCAGCGGCACGATCACCTTCGACCCGACCAACGGCACCGTCTCCGGCGGCGCGACCCAGACCGCGACCTTCGCGGCGTGGACGTCGGGCGCGGCCGGCTCGTCCGTCACCGTCGACCTCTCGCAGTTCACGCAGCACGCGGCGCCGTCGGCGCTCGCGACCATCACGCAGGACGGCTACGGCAAGGGCGGCCTTCTCGGCCTCACCGTCGACGGCAAGGGCATCCTCACCGGCACCTTCGACAACGGGCAGACGCGTGCGCTCTACCAGCTCGCGATCGGCTCCTTCGAGAACCCCGAGGGTCTCACGCCGACCGGCAACCAGATCTATCGCGAGTCGATCAGCTCGGGACCGGTCGTGCTCGGCGTCGCCGAGGCGGCGGGCAACGGCTCCATCGTCGGCGGCGCGCTCGAGAACTCGAACGTCGACCTGGCGCAGCAGTTCATCGACCTCATCAGCACGCAGCGCGCCTTCCAGGCGAACGCCAAGGTCATCACCACCAGCGACCAAGCGCTCACCGATCTGCTCAACGTCGTACGGTAAAGTCACGAATCCCCTCCGCCCGGCGGGGCGGATGACAGAACCTTGACCCGGGGCCCGGCGATTTTCGCCGGGCCCTGCAGGATCTTCCTGCTGGCACTCCCGTTGCTCCAGCGTCAGGCCCGACGTGTCGGGCGTCGCAGGGGGTTGGGGAGGAGCCATGGCGGACGAGGACAAGGCGCAGGACACGGCGCCGGCGAAGCAGCGGGGCGGCATCATGCACGCCATCGCGCTCGGCTGCGCGCTCGCGCTCGCCCTGGGCGGGATCGGCGCCGCCGCCTGGCGGCTCGGCCTCGCCAACGTCGGGCAGCGCGCCGACGCGGCGATCGACCCGGCACGCGGCGGAGCCCGCCGGATGGCCGGTGACGGCGCGCTCGAGCCGATGGACCCGTTCATCGCGAACCTCTCCGACGACGACGGGCACCGCTACCTGAAGGCCACGATCCAGGTCGAGTTCTACGACAGCATCGTGCCGCCCGAGTTCCACGGCCGGCTGCCGCAGGCGCGCGACATGCTGCTGACGCTCTTCTCGAGCAAGAACTTCGCGGAGGTGCGCACGCCGCAGGGCAAGGCGGTCCTGCGCGAGGAGATCGTGAACCGTCTCAACACCGTCCTCAACCAGGACGCCGTGAAGGCCGTCTACTTCACCGAATTCATCGTCCAGTAGGCCGCTGCGCATGAGCGACATCCTGACGCCGGCCGAGGTCGAAGCGCTGCTCGCCGCGTTCTCGAGCGAGGGTCCGGGCGAGCGCCACGAGCCGATCGGCAGCGTGCGCACGATCGACCTCATGAGCTCGGAGCGCCCCCTCGCGGGACGCCTGCCGGGACTCGAGCTCGTGCTCGGCCGGTTCGCGCGCGGCGTGCGCGGCGCGCTCGCCACCTTCTTCGGCGACGTCCCCGGCGTGACCGTGACGGCGACCGATCTCGTGCGCTTCGAGCGCGTCCTCGGGAAGCTCGAGCAGCCGGTCGGGCTCGTCCGCTTTCGCCTGACGCCGCTGCGCGGGCACGGCCTGCTCGCGGTGCCGGCGTCGCTCGTGGGCGCGCTCCTGCAGGTGGCGTGCGGCGGGACCGCGGGCCGGGCGGTCGCCATGCCGGTGCGCGAGTTCTCGGCGATCGAGCAGCGCCTGATCGAGCGGCTCGCGCAGCGCGTGCTGGCCGAGCTGCACGCGGCGTTCGAGCCGGTCGCGTCGGTCGAGTGCGGCTACGTGCGGATCGAATCGAGCCCCCTCTTCGCGACCATCGCCGCGCCCGACGAGCTCGTGGTGCAGGTCGAGCTGGCGGTCGCGGTCGACGGCCTCGCGCCGGCGACGCTCGTCGTGGCGCTCCCGAATGCGTCGCTCGACGCCATCCGCGCGAGCCTCCAGACGGTGCGCGCGGTCGACGACGGCGCGAGCCCGGCGCCGGACGCGTCCTGGGCGGCGCGGCTGCGCGACCGGCTCGCGGACGTGCCGGTCGACGTCACGGTCGACCTCGGCACGCAGCGCATGGCCCTCTCACGGCTCGTCTCGCTCGCCGTCGGCGACGTGTTGTCGCTCACGACGGGGCGCGACGGACCGGTCGTGATGCGGGTCGCGGGCGCGCCGCACTTCGTGGGCGCGCCGGGGGTCGTGAACGGGAACAACGCCGTGCGCGTGACGGCGCGGATCTAGCGAAGGCGAGGAGACGACGATGACCGAAGAGACGGCGACGGTGAGCGCGAGCGAGCAGACGACGCGCAACTTCGACCTCCTGCTCGACATCCCGCTCGAGGTGACGGTCGAGCTGGGCCGCACGCGGCTGCCGCTGCGCGAGCTGCTGGCGCTGACGGCGGGATCGGTGGTCGAGCTCGCGAAGCTCGCGGGCGAGCCGCTCGACGTGCTCGTCAACGGCAAGCTCGTGGCGCGCGGCGAGGCCGTCATGGTGAACGACAAGTTCGGTCTCCGCCTGACGGACATCGTGTCGCGGACCGAGCGGATCGCGGGGCTCGGATGACGAGCGCTCTCGTCACGGTCTTCGGGACCGTGTGCGCGCTCGTCGGGGTGTGGGGGCTGTGGATGCGGCGCGCGGGCGCGCCCGGCGCCGACGCCATCCGCGTCGTCACGAACCGCTACCTCGGCGGCAAGCGATTCCTCACGCTGGTCGAGGTCGACGGCGAGCGGCTCCTGCTCGGAGTCGCGGGCGAGCAGGTCTCGCTGGTCGCGCGCCTCGGGCACGCCGAGCCCGCACCGGAGCAACCGGGGGCCTGATGCCCGCCGTGTCCCTCCAGATCGGGGGCGAACAGGTCGCGGGGCCGCTGCAGGTCGTCGCGCTGCTGACGCTGCTCTCGCTCGCGCCGGCGATCCTGGTGACGGTCACCGGCTTCGTGCGGATCGTGATCGTGCTCTCGTTCCTGCGCCAGGCGGTGGGGACGCAGGGCATGCCGCCGAACCAGGTGATCGTGTCGCTGGCCCTGTTCGTCACGGGCTTCGTCATGATGCCCGTCTTCGAGACGATCCACACCGACGCCTACGTGCCGTACCAGCGCGAGGAGATCGACGCGGCCGAGGCCGCGCGGCGCGCGTACGAGCCGCTGCGGCAGTTCATGCTGCGGCAGACCCGCGAGAAGGACCTCGCGCTGTTCGTCGAGGCGACGGGCGCCGCGCGTCCGGCTGCGCCCGAGGACGTGGCGCCGCAGGCGCTCGTGCCGGCGTTCCTCATCTCGGAGCTGAAGACCGCCTTCGAGATGGGCTTCCTCGTCTACGTGCCGTTCCTCGTGCTCGACATGGTGGTGGCGTCGGTCCTGACCTCGATGGGCATGATGATGCTGCCGCCCGTCCTGATCTCGCTGCCCTTCAAGCTGATGCTCTTCGTGCTCGTGGACGGCTGGAACGTGCTCGTGGGCTCGCTCGTGCAGAGCTTCCACTGAGGCGGAGGACCGATGGGGATCGAGACGGTGATGGGAGTCGGCCGCGGCGCGCTCGAGCTGACGCTCGTGCTGGCGGGCCCCGTGCTGCTGTTCGGTCTCCTGGCCGGGCTCGCGGTCAGCATCTTCCAGGCGATGACGCAGATCAACGAGATCACGCTCACGTTCATTCCGAAGATCGCCGCGAGCGTGCTGGCCCTGCTCATCTTCGGGCCGTGGATGCTCACGCGGCTCGTCAACTACACGACCGTCCTCTTCCAGAGCCTTCCCAACTACGTGCGCTGACGTCCCCGTATGGCCATTCCGGATCCCGTCCCGTTCCTGCTGGTCGTGGCGCGCCTATCGGGGCTCGTCCTGGCGGCACCGATCTTCGGGCACCTGCTCGTGCCGATGCGGGTGCGAGCGGGATTCGTCGGCGTCCTCGCGCTGGCGCTGGCACCGGCCGTCGGCGGACCGGGCGTCGAGGCGTCCGTGCCGTGGGGGCTCGCCGGGCTCGTCGCCATGGAGGCAGCGATCGGCGTGCTGATCGGCTTCGTGGCCCAGCTCGTGTTCGCCGGCGTCCAGCTCGGCGGGCAGGTGGCGGGCCTGCAGGTCGGGTTCGGCATCGCGAGCCTCATCGATCCGGGCTCCCAGGCGTCGACCACGGTCGTCGCGCAGTGGCAGCAGCTCGCGGCGCTGCTCGTGTTCCTCGTGCTCGACGTGCACCACGTCGTGTTGCGTGCGCTGATCGAGAGCTTCCGGGTGGCTCCGGTTGGACACGTCGTCGTCTCGGGCGCCCTTCTCGAAGGCATGATCGCGCAGGCGGCGAGCCTCTTCGCCGTCGGCGTGCGGATCGCGGCCCCGGTGCTGGTGACGCTGCTGCTCGTGAACGGCACGCTCGGCGTCCTCGCACGCACCATCCCGCAGCTGAACGTCTTCGCGGTCGGCTTTCCCGTGAACGTCGGCGTCGGGCTCCTCGTGCTCGGCGCGTCGCTGCCGCTCACGGTGCGGTTCCTCGCCGGTCGCTTCGACGATCTGGCCGGCGTCCTCGCGACGCTCGTCCAGGGACTGGGGGCGCTGGCCCATGGCTGAAGGCGCCGATCGCACGGAGAAAGCGACACCGAAACGACGCGAGGAGGCGCGCAAGCACGGGCAGGTCGTCGTCTCCTCCGAGATCGCGCCCGTGGCGGCGCTCTTCGCCGCGCTGGGTGTCGCGACCTGGGGCGCCCCGGTCCTGCTCCGCCACGCGCGCACGATGCTGGCGAACTGGCTCGCGGCCGTGGGACCGGCCGCCGCGCACGACGATCCGGTCGGACCGCTCCTGTGGCGCGCGACCGGCGAGCTCGCCGGCGTTCTGGGTCCGTTCTTCCTCGCCGTCTCGGTGGTCGGCATCGGCGCCGTCATCGCGCAGGTGGGATGGCACGTGAATCCCGAGCTGGTCGCGCCCGATCCCAAGCGGATCGGATTCGAGAGCGGGCGCAAGCGCATCTTCTCCCTGCAGGGCGTGGCGAGCCTCGTGAAGGCGATCGTGAAGATCGTCCTCGTGCTCGCGATCGCGCACCGCGTGGTCGTGACCTTCAGCGACGGCGCGCTCAGCGCGGCGCTCATGCCCGTCGAAGCGATCATGGGGCTTGCCGGGACCGGCCTCCAGCGCCTGGGCCTCGTCATGGCCGCCGTGCTGGCGGTCGTCGGCGCCGCCGACTACGCCTGGGCGCGCTGGCGGCACGAGCAGACGCTCAAGATGAGCCGCTACGAGCTCCGCGAGGAGCTGAAGCAGAGCGAGGGCGATCCGCAGGTGCGGCTGCGTTTCCGCCGGGCACATCGAGAGATCGCCAAGCGCCGCATGCTGGCCGAGGTGGCGCGCGCCGACGTCGTGTTGGTGAACCCGGTCCACGTGGCGGTGGCGGTGCGCTACCGGCCGGACGAGATGCGGGCGCCGCGAGTGGTCGCCAAGGGCGCCGACGAGCTGTGCGAGAAGATCAAGGCGGCCGCGCGGGCGGCGGGCGTGCCGATCGTCGAGCGCCGCGCGCTCGCGCGCGCGCTCTTCCGCACGGTCCAGATCGGCGCCGAGATCCCGCCGACGCTCTACCGCGCCGTGGCCGAGATCCTCGCCTACATCTACTCGCTGCGCGGCGGGGTTCCCGGGGAGGTC
>Ga0335084_10001504_pt1 | contig 21883 bp, 17 predicted proteins | sample Lox_Sample_44_FD_206721 | JGI IMG/M metagenome (GOLD analysis project Ga0335084, IMG submission 206721) | Soil microbial communities from Loxahatchee National Wildlife Refuge, Florida, United States - Lox_Sample_4.4 | ecosystem: Environmental > Terrestrial > Soil > Wetlands | place: USA...
GGGGCGTGGCGCGTAGGTCTTCAGCGACGAGAACTGCAGGACGTCGGCACGCTCGAAGGCGGCGCCGCCCACGACCTCGTCCAGCCGCTCGGACATCGCGCGGATCTCGGGGAGCTCGGGCACGGCGGCCTCAGCCGGCGATCGCGGCGGCGGCCTCGCGCACGATCGCCGCGCATTCGTCGATCCGGTCCGCGTGCGTGCGGTGCGACACGATGCACGCGCGGATCCAGTAGTCGTCGCGGATCATCGTGCTGGACAGGAACACGCGCTTCGACGCGTTGATCCGCGTGAGCAGCTGGCGGCTCGCGGCTTCGTCCCCGCCGCGCATCCGGAACGGGACGACCGTCAGCTGGGGGCGCCAGCCGATCTCGATGTTCGGGTCGTCGGCGAGCGCGGCGTGCAGCCGGTCGGTGAGGTCGAGCTTCTCGTCCAGCGCCGTCCGGAACGAGTCGACGCCGTGCAGCACCAGCGGGAACCACACGCGGAGGCCGCGCATGTCGCGCGAGAGCTCGGGCGAGTACTCGTTGTAGTTCGGGAGGTCGCCGGAAGGCGGCATGTCCTGGAGGTACGCGGCGCCCTCGTAGTGGGCGTCGCGCAGCGCCGCGCCGTCGCGGACGACGACGCCGCCGGTCCCGTACGGCAGGAACAGCCCCTTGTGCGGATCGAGCGTCACGCTGTCGGCTCGTTCGATGCCGCGGAACCGCTCACGGCCCCGGTCCGTCAGCTGGAAGAACCCGCCGTAAGCGGCGTCCACGTGGAGCCACAGGCCCTCGTCCCGCGCGACATCGGCAACCGCGTCGAGCGGATCGACGGCGCCGGTGTTCGTGGTGCCGGCGGCCGGCGAAACGAGGAACGGGCGCAGGCCCGCCGCACGGTCGGCGCGGATCGCGGCGCGCAACGCGTCGGGATCCATCCGGAGCTCGGCGTCGGTCGGCACGATCCGGAGGTTCCGGCGCGAGAAGCCGGCGATCGTCGCGTTCTTCGTCACGCTCGCGTGCGTCTGGTCGGTGCAGTAGTACGTGCCGTCGGTGAAGTCCTCCCCCAGCCGCGTGTGCCGGGCCGTGACCATCGCCGCGAGCGTCCCCATCGAGCCGCCCGTCGTCAGCAGCCCCTGCGACCCCTCCGGGAAGTCGAACAGCGAGCAGAGCCAACGCGTGACGTTCTCCTCCAGCTGCACCATCGCCGGGCTGGGCTGCCACAGGCCGACGTAGCGGTTGAGGCCCTGCGCCAGGAACTCGGCGAGCGCCGCCGTGTAGAGCCCGCCGCCCGGGATGTACGCCAGGTAGCCGGGCCCGCTGTACTCGTACGTGTGGCTCGCGGCCTCGATCGCGTCGTCGATCAGACCGCGGACGTCGGGCTCGCCGTGCTCGGGCGGCTCGGCGGCCAGCTTCTGGGCGATCTCCAGCGCCCCCTCGGTGTTCTCCGCCGGCGCGTCGTCCAACCCCTCGATCCACGTGATCAGGGTCTCCACGACGGCCTGGCCCATCGCACGCATGTCGGCGGCCGAGGGGTCGAGCGGGTAGCCCGCGCCACCGGGAACGCCGCTCACGCCATCTCCTTGGCCACCGAGTCCAGCAGCTCGCTCGAAGCCGCCGCGATCTCCTCGACGGCCCGGTCGAACGCCTCCCGATGTCGAGCCGACGGTTCGCGGAAGCCGCTGACCTTCCGGACGTACTGGAGGGCGGCCTCGCGGATCTCCTCGGACGGCGCGATCTGGACCCCTTCACGCAGACGCTTGATGCTCCGGCACATGCCGACCACGCTACCGCGCCGGCGCGCGAGCGGTCAGCCTGCCCCGGTCCGCGCGGCCACCCGTGCTGCAGCCGACACCGCGAGCGCCTCTTCATCGGGGCCCGGACGGGCCCCAGGCTGTGCGAACCGCGCCCGCTCGAACGTCCGCACGACGATCCGGCTCTCTTCGACGGCCTCCGCGTCGAAGCGCGCGTCCCGTCGCACCGCCTCCAGCACCTCGGCCGGCGTCCGGGCCGGCGAGCGGGCGTGCCCGGCCGCTTCGAGCACCGTCAGGAGCTCCTCGAACGCGCGGCCGGCGGCGTCGGGCGGCCGCGGCGGGCGGCGGCGGCGCCGACGGCGGAGCAGCTCGACCATCGCGATCCCGGCGGCCGCCCCCACCGCGAGGACGACCCCGGCGCTCCGGATCGCGTGCGTCGCGGTCACCACGGCGTGCTCGGCCGCGACGGCCGCGCGACGGACCGGCGCCGGGACGTGCTGGCGCGCCACTCGCTGGATCGCGGCGATCACCTCCTGGCCGACGAAGCTCCCCGCGGTGGTTCCGGCCTCGGGGACCCCGAACGTCGGGTCGTACGGCAGCCAGCCGGCGTTCGGGTAGTAGACCTCGACCCATGCGTGCGCGTCGGACTGACGCACCTCCCAGTACCCCGTGAGGGGGTTGCGGTCCCCGGGCCCGTAGCCGGTCACGATGCGCGTGGGGATCCCTTCGGCGCGCAACAGGATCGCCATCGCGCTCGCGATGTGCTCGCAGAAGCCCCGTCGCGTGTCGAACAGGAAGTGGTCGACGGCGTCCACGCCCGGAGGCTCGCGCGGCACGTTCAGGTCGTAGCGGGTGTTCGCACGGAGCCACGCCTGAACGCGCTCGACCGCGTCCTCCTCTCCCGTGGCTCCCGCGGTGATCCGCGCCGCGAGGTCGCGGTCGCGCTGCGGCAGGTCGGCGGGGAGCTCGAGGTACGGCTCGAGGTGCCGTGTGAGGGGCGGGAGCGGCACGCTGGCGAGCGCCGCCGCCGGGATCCGTGGCACCTGGGAGACCACCGAGTAGACGAGACCCTCGTCCAGGAGGATCGGCGAACGGATCGACCCGTCGCGATCGTACCGGAGGCCGCCGCTCGGGAAGTACACCGACTCGGCCCGCGCCGCCGCGAACAGCACGTTCGGCTGCGGTTGCGCGATGTAGAACGTCTGGACGACCTCGTCGGTGAGCGACCTCGCGAGCGGGCCGCCGGGATCGACGTCGGGGATGTCGGCCGCCCCGGTGTCGGGATCGAGCGACACGTCCTCGAGCCCGGGGGCCGTCGAGGTCCACACCGACCCGTCGAAGCGATCGAAGGCCTCCGCCCGCCACAGCGCCGGCTGGTCGGCGCGGACCCGGAACACGACCTGATCCGAGAGACGACCCCGGGCCCGGAGGTCCATCGCCGAGCTGAACCCCGGGTAGCCGAGCGCGCCGAAATCCACGATGCCGTCGGTGTCGGCTTGCGGCAGGCCGGGGTTCGTCACGTCGCCGTCGGCGGGCGTCGGCGTCCGGTTGCCCAGGGTGAACGGTGGAGTGTGCGTCAGCGTGCTCGGCAGGCGCGGCATCGCGAGGAACAACAGACCGCCGAGGACGATCGCCGCGAGGCCGGCGCTCCCGGCCGACCGGGCGGCGGCCAGGCGCGGCGGGCGGCCGGCCGCGATCCGGCGCACCGAGACCGGCGCCGTCATCTCGTCCGGGCGCGGCTGCGCGGACAACCACAGCCATGCGGCGGACAGCGCCGCCCACGCCAGGAGGATCCCGGCGAAGCCGGTCGTGAGCGACAGCACGGCCGCCGCGGCCACGAGCGTCGTCGAGGACACCATCGAGAACGCGAGGTCGCGCCGTCGCGGCACATCGAACGCGTGCAACACCTGCACCCACAGGAACAGCGCCGCCAGCGGCATGCGCGCGGCGTCCACCGTCTGGGCGGTGCGCACCGTTCGGACGAACAGGTCCATCGCGACGAGCAGCCCGATCACCAGCCCGGCCTTGATCACGAGGTTCGACCGGTACCGGCGGTGGTACGAGAGGAGGTAGCCGGCGGGCGCGAGGACCAGCGCCGCCGCCGCGGTCGACGGGGCCACGGCGGCGCGGGTCACGACGGCCCAGATGCCGAGCTCCACCGCGAGCGCGACGACGACCCGCATCGCGATCGAGTCCTCGGGCGGCGGCGCGGGGCGACGGAGGTTCATCGCGCCACCGCCCGCGCCCCGAGGCATGCGGCCAGGTCCTGGTCGACGCGCCAGGGCCGGATCTCCACGCCCGGGTGCGTCTCCTCGGCGAGGGTGCCCACCACGTCCAGGAGCACCGGCACGAGCACGACGCGCTCCACGACGGCGCTCGCGCGCACGGCCGCGTCGAGCACCGGGACCCGGTCGCGGTCCCGCCACGCCGGGAAGGCCACCACGAGGGTCTCGACACCGCGGAACTCCTCGGGCCCGAGCCGGTCGAGCACGGTGGGGAGCGGCACGCCGCTCGGCCGCAAACGGGCCAGCCACTCCAGCAGCTCCCGCCCGTCGGTCCGCCCCAGGACATCGACGGTCCGGTCCGGGAGCGCGCCGGCCAGCCGGACGCCGTGCCCGTTCGCGAACGCCGCCTCGACGACGGATGCCGCGACGCAGCAGCACCGATCCAGGGGCGTCCAGGACTCGCCGAGGTCGCGCTCGGTGTCGATCACGACGGCGAGCCGGCGGGTCCGCTCCTGCTCGAATTCGCGGACCATGACCTCGCCGTGACGGGCCGTCAGGCCCCAGTGCACGTGGCGCATCGAGTCGCCGGGGCGGTAGCCACGCACGGCCAGGTAGTCCGGCCCCTGCCCGCGCCGGGGCGCCGTATGGATCGCCGGCTCGAGCGTGCCGACCGGCTCGACGAACGGCAGCCCCGGGAGCGGGAGCACGCGCGGCAATACAAGGGTGCGCGCCTGCACCGGCACGCGCCGGACGCGCTCCGCGACGCCGAACGGCGCGGCCGACCGCAACGTGATCGAGGCGGTCGCGACCTCGCCGCGACGCGCCGGCGTCCGACGCGTCGTGACGTCGATCCGCTCGTGCGGTCGCACCGACGGCAGGAACAGTTCGGTCGGCTGGAGGTGTTCGTCGTGCACCCGCACGCCCCAGCGGACGCCGCGACGGCGGTTCTCCAGCTGGAGCTCGATCGTCGCCTCGCCGCCCTGCGAAGCGTCGGCCGGCGCGTCGAGCGCGGCGTGGAGCCCGCGGAGCGCGGCGAACGGCAACACGAGTCCGGCGGCGACCGCGCCGAGCAGCATCGCCGAGATCACGTAGAGCCAGCCCGCCTGCACCATCGTGCCGATCAGGAACAGGACCGCCGCGCCGATCAGGAGGCCGCCGGCGCGTTTGCGCAACCGCACGGGATCACCCCGTCCGCGCGACCTGCAGCGGCACCGGAGTCTCCTCGAGCAGGCGCCGGATCACGGCGCGGCACGTGTCGCCGCCCCCGCGAGCCTGCATCGCCAACAACCGATGGGCGATGACGGGCACGGCGAGCGCCTTCACGTCGTCGGGCAGCACGTACTCCCGGCCCTGCGAGAGCGCTCGCGCCTGGGCGCAGCGCACCAGCCAGACGGACGCACGAGGGGAGGCGCCGAGCGCGATCTCCGGAGCCGCGCGCGTCGCCGTCACCAGGTCGACGGCGTAGCGGACGACGGCGTCGTCGACGTACACGCTCCGGACGGCGCGCTGCGCTGCGGCGACGTCCGGCGGCGAGAGCACCGCTTCGAGGTCGCGCAGCGGATGGCGCTCGAGCTGCCGCCGCACCAGTTCGGTCGAGCCGCGCTGGTCCGGATACCCGACGCGCACCGCGAGGGCGAAACGGTCCAGCTGCCCCTCCGGGAGCGGATACGTGCCGTGCTGTTCGGTCGGGTTCTCCGTGGCGATCACGAGGTAGGGCTCGGGCAGCGGGTGCGTCACCCCCTCGACCGTGACCTGGCGTTCCTCCATCGGCTCCAGGAGCGCGGATTGGGTCCGTGGCGTGGTGCGGTTGATCTCGTCGACCAACACGACGTTCGCGAACACCGGCCCGGGGACGAAGCGGAACTCGCCGTGCGCCTGGTCGTAGACGCTGATGCCGGTGAGGTCCGACGGCAGGAGGTCGGGCGTGGCCTGCACGCGGGAGAACGCGCCGCCGATCGAGACCGCGAAGGCGCGGGCCATCGTGGTCTTCCCGACGCCGGGGACCCCTTCCAGCAGCAGGTTCCCGTCCGCGAACAGGCAGATCGCCGCGCATGCGACGGCGTCGTCGTTGCCGGCGATGACGCGGGCGACGTTGTCGACCAGCCGACGGAACGCCGCGGTCGCCTCGCCGACGGCGGGCGTGGGCTCGATCACCCAAGGAACTTCGACCCCGGGGCGGGAAGCCTTGAGGCGCCGACTATCCGTCCCGGCGAGCCCGCAGGGAGAACATCAGGGGCAGCGTCCCGCGCTGGCCCTTCGGCCAGCCGGACCGGCCCTCGCCGAGCGGGGTCAGGAACGGCGCCGGCCAGTCGAGGATCCGCTTCTCGTCCAGGAGCTCGATCCGGAGGCCCTCGCCGGCCAGGAGCGTCACGATCTCCCCGAGCGAGTGGTTCCAGCCGTGCTCGACCTCCGCGTCCACGTCGGCGTCCGGATCCGCGTAGGACCCCTCGACCGCGAACGAGAGCGTCTCGCCGCCCCAGTAGTCGTACCCGAGCTCGACCGGGTTCGGCTCGGTGGCGTCGTCGTCGATCGCGTGCAGCACCGGATGCGCCTCATGGATGTAGAAGATCCCGCCCGGCTTCACGAACCCGGCGACGGCGGCCGCCCAGGGCGCAAGGTCGGGGAGCCACCCGAGCGCGCCGCGCCCCGTGTACACCACGTCGAACGTCTCGCCCGCCAGAGGCCCCGGCAGGTCGTACACGTCCGAGACCAGGAAACGCGAGCGCTCGGCCAGCCCGACCTCCGCCGCCAGCTCTCGCGCGAAGGCGATCGCCGGCTCGCTGAAGTCGACGCCGGTGACCTCGCTCGCGCCGAGGCGCGCCCACGACAGGGTGTCCAGGCCGAAATGGCACTGCACGTGGAGCAGTGTCTTCCCGGTGACGTCGCCGACCTCCTCACGCTCCCACGGCTCGATCCGCACGTCGTCGAGGTCGTCGCGGAAGCGCGCCACGTCGTAGAAGTCGCCGGCCGTGTGGATCGGGGTCCACGCGTCCCAGAGCCTGCGGTTGTCCGCGATCTCCCGGTCGTGGCTCATGCGCGCTTCGCGGCGAGCGCGCTGATCGCCTCCATCACCACGCGGTGCGCCAGGAGCGCCGTGATCTCCGCGTGGTCGTACGGCGGTGAGACCTCCACGACGTCCACCCCGACGAGGTCGACGCGCGTGACGATCTGGCGCACCGCCCGCAGCAGCTCTCGCGAGAGCATCCCGCCGGCTTCGGGCGTGCCCGTCCCCGGCGCCATGCCGGGATCGACGACGTCGATGTCCACGGACAGGTAGATGACCTCGGGGCCGTCGAGCGCCTCGTCGATCGCGTCGGCGATCACGGCCTCGCTCCCCCGCTCCTCGATCTCCACCATCGGGTGCCAGCGCATCCCCTGCTCCCCCATCCAGGCGAGCGTCTCCTGCTCCGGCCAGTACCCGCGCAGGCCGACCTGCACGAAGTTCTTCCCGGCGACCCAGCCCTCCTCGATCAACCGGCGCATCGGCGTGCCGTGGCCGTAGAGGTTGCCCCACTGATCCTGGCCGGTGTCGGCGTGCGCGTCGAAGTGCACGACGCCGACCCGGCGCGGCCACACGGCCCGCGCGACCGCGGCGGCGCTCGGGTACGTGATCGCGTGGTCGCCGCCCAGCACGATCGGGATCGGTCCGGCGCTCGCGACGCGGAACACCTTCTCGTGGATCACGCGGAGCGCACGCTCGAACCGTGTCGGCACGACCGGCGCGTCGCCCGCGTCGACCACGGTGAGCGCGTCGTACGGCGCCACGTCCAGCTGGAGGGACCACGCGGTCTCGGGACCCCACACGGTCGGCGCCATCCGGATCGCGCGGGGGCCGAACCGAGCCCCCGGGCGCGCCGACACGGCCTCGTCGAACGGCGCCCCGACGATCGCGACGTCGGCGTGCGCGGCCGCCAGCGCGGCGTCGTCGGTCGCCCACGGGAGCCGGTCGAACGACCCGTGCCAGTCCGCGTAGTAGGGAAGGTCGGCGTTCGAGAACTCCGCGAACTCGTCGTCGGCGCGCAGCTCGCTGTGCTCGAGGCGGAAATCGGGAGCGTCGCTCACGGCGCGTAGCTTCGCACACGGCCGACCGGCGGGGTCACGCCGGCGACGGGAGCCCCTCCACCACGTCGCCGGAGCGGAACGTCTCGCGGCCGTCCGCCGTGATCACCTCGACCGCGCCGGGACCATAGGCGCGCCAGGTCCCCACGGCGAACACCGCGGCGGTGCGCTCCCCCAGACCGAGCAGGACCGTGTCCTTCTCCGGCATCGCCCCGATCGCGCCGTCGATCCACGTGCCGCCGAACGCGTCGAGGTGCGGCACGACGGCGATCCGCGGCACCAGGCCGAGAGCCGCGCGGTACCGGCGGCGCTCGTCGCCCGGCATGCGGTCGCGGATCAGCGTCCACGCGCCGATGGCCATCGCGCCCGCGGAGGACCCGCCGAGCGCGGCGCCGCCGCGCCAGGCAGCGACGATCGCCTCCCACACGGGCGTGTCCGCCAGGACGGTCGGCACGATCCCGGGATCGCCGCCCACCAGGTAGAAGAAGTGGCCCTCGCGAGCCCGCGCGGCGATCTCGGGCGACTTCGCGAGCGACCGCGTCGTGGCCGGGAGCTCTTCGACCTCCAAACCCAGCGCGGCGAACCAGCGCTGCGCGTTGGCGACGGCGAGCTCCGGCCGGTGCCGCGCGGCAGCTGTCGCCACGACGTACGCGGGCCCGCCGCCTGCGGCCTCGACCAGCACGCGGTCCTGCGGTTCGTTGCCGGGGTTCAGCTCGTCGCCGCCGACCAGCGCGAGCGGCCCGGGAGCACTCAGCCTGTGCCGTCCTTCAGGATCTGCCGCGCGGCGTTCGCGCCGGGGCCGCCGGTGATGCCACCGCCTGGGTGCGCGCCCGAGCCGCACAGGTAGAGCCCGTCGAAGAGGAAGCGGTAGCGCGCCTCCCCCAGCATCGGGCGCCACGCGAAGAACTGATCGAGCGCCGGCTCCGCGTGCTGGATGTCGCCGCCCGTGAGGGCGAAGCGATCCTCCAGGTCCTCCGGCGTGATCACCTCGCGCGCCTCTACGAGCTCACCGAACCCCGGCGCGTACGCCTCGAGCGTCTTGACGGCGATCTCGCCGACGCGGTCGCGCTCGTCCGCCCACGGGCCCTCGCGCAGGTGCCGCGGCGCCGCCTGGAACACGACGCTCATCACGTGCTTGCCCTCGGGCGCCAGCGATGGATCCGAGAGCGAAGGGATCGTCGCCTCCAGCACCGGCTCTTCGCTCACGTGCCCGTACTTGACCGCGTCCATCGCGTGCTCGACGGCGTCGATCGACGGCCCGATCACGATCCGGCCGCGGAGCCGCTCCTCATCGCCGCCCGCGAACGCCGGCAGACCCCCGAGCGCGAAGTTCAGGCGCGCGGTTGCGCCGGGCTGGCGGATGTTCTCGCCGCGCCAGACCGTCGTCGGCCCCACGGCCGCCGGATCCAGCAGCCGCAGGGTGCGCTTCGGGTCGGCGCCCGACACCACGAGCGGCGCGTCCAGCTCGGTGCCGTCGGCCAGGCCGACGCCGACGGCGCGGTCGCCGCGCGTGCGGATCGCGACGACCTCGGCCCCGGTTCGGATCGCGACGCCGGCCTGCGTCGCCGACGCCACGAGCGCGTCGGCGAGGGCGTCGGTGCCGCCCCGGGCGAACACCGCCGTCCCGGCCGCGCCGCCGTCCGTGCCGGCCGAGTCGTTGAGGAACACCTGCGCGGTGCCCGTGGCCCACGCGCCCATCGCCGTGTACAGCACGCCGCGCGTGGCGAGCGGCCCCCGCACGGCCTCCTCCTCGAACACCTCCTGCACGAGGTCCGCGACCGCCATCGGGAGCGCGCGGATCGCCTCGCGGCCGGTCCGCGCCCCGAGGTCGCGGAACGCCTTGCCCAACTTGAGCCCCATGATCGCGTCGGCGAGGGACGGCGAGGCGGGGTCGGGGGGGATCGCGACCTGCACGTAGGCGAGGAAGCTCGCGATCGCGCGGATCTTCGCGTCGAAGCCGGGGTACGCGTCCGCGTCGTGCGCGCTCCGGGGCCGCAGCTCCTCGGCCGTGCGGGCGGCGTCGCCCCAGAACGTGACGGAGGAGCCATCGGGCATCGGCGCGTGCAGGCGCACGTCCGGTGCGATCGCCTCGAAGCCGAACCGGTCGAGCTCCAGGTCCTTCACGACGGATGCGCGCAGGCGTCCGACCGTGTGCACGAGGCCCGGAGCGCGGAACCCGGGCGCCGGCTCGGATCCGCGGAGGATCCCGCCGCTCCGCTCGGCGCGCTCCAGCACCACGACCTTCTTGCGCGCTTTCGCGAGGTATGCGGCGGCGACGAGGCCGTTGTGGCCGGCGCCGATCACGACGGCGTCGATACGCGCCGCCATCAGGCCGCCCGCCGCCCCTTCTTCTTCTCCTTCAGGTACTCGAGCGCCGCGATCCGGCCCGGCGCCCCCATGATGCCGCCGCCGGGGTGCGTCGCGGATCCGCACATCCAGAGGTTCGCGACCGGCGTGCGGTAGCGCGACCAGCCCGGAACGGGCCGGTTGAAGAACAGCTGCTCGAGCGAGAGCTCGCCCTGGAAGATGTTGCCTTCGGTGAGCCCGGTGATGTCCTCGATGTCCTTCGGCGTGATGAACTGCTGGCCGACGATCAGCGAGCGGATGTTCGGGAACCGTTCCTCGAGCGTGTCGATCACGTTCTGCCCGAACGCCTCGCGCCTCGCGTCGTCCCAGACCGCGCCGTCGGCGAGGTGGTACGGGGCGTACTGGACGAAGCAGCTCATCACGTGCTTGCCCGGCGGCGCCATCGTCGGATCCACCAGCGTCGGCATGATGATGTCGATGTACGGGCGCGCTGACGGACGGCCGTACTTCGCGTCGTCGTACGCGCGCTCGATGTAGTCGATCGACGGGCTGATCGAGATGGCGCCACGGAGCCACTCCCCCGTCCCGGGCTTGCACGCCAGCTCCGGCAGGCCGTCGAGCGCGAGGTTCACCTTGCCGGAGGAGCCGCGGTACTTGTACCGGAGCACCTCCTCGCGGAACGACGGCTCGAGCACGCCGTCGTCCAGGAGGTGGATGAACGTCTGTCGCGAATCGAGCGAGGACATCACGGCGTCGGCGGCGATCTCCTCGCCCGAGGCGAGGATCACGCCGGTGGCGCGGGTGCCGTCGGTGCGCACGCGCGCGACGGGGGCCTCGGTGCGGATCGTGACGCCCGCCGCGAGCGCGGCCTCGGCGATCGCGTACGCGATCGCGCCGGTCCCGCCGCGCGGCACGCCCCACGCGCGGAACGCGCCGTCGATCTCGCCCATGTAGTGGTGGAGCAGGACGTAGGCGGTGCCGGGCGAGCGCGGCCCCTGGAACGTCCCGATGATCCCGGACGCGCTCATCGTGGCCTTCAGCGGCTCGGTCTCGAACCACTGATCCAGGAAATCGGCCGACGACATCGTCATCAGCTGGATGAACGTCGTCTGCAGGCGCCGGGGCAGGTCCCGGAACTGCTTCGCGAGCGGCGTGAGCGGCAGCCACTCGAACGGCGAGATCTTGCCCGGATCGGGCGGCGGGATCGACAGGATCGGCTTGATGAACCTGCCCATCTCGGCCATCAAGGGCCCGTACTCCTCGTAGGCCTCGGCATCGTTCAGGGACCACCGGCGGAGCTCGCGGACGGTGGTGCCGTGGTCGTTCACGCGCCACAGGTAGTCGTCCTCGAGCGGCGTGATCGTGCCGTCGAGCGGGAGGATCTCCAGCCCGTGCTTCGGGAGCTCCAGCTCGCGGATGATCTCGGGACGCAGCAACGACACCACGTAGGAGAAGACCGAGAACCGGAACCCCGGCACGATCTCCTCCGTCAGCGTGGCGCCGCCGAGGATCGGCCGCCGTTCGAGGACGAGGACCGTGAGGCCGGCCTTCGCCAGGTAGGCGGCGTTCACGAGGCCGTTGTGCCCGCCTCCGACCACGATCACGTCGTACCGCTCGGCCATGCCCGCCTTCCCTCCGCCGGAACCGTTCGGGCATGCTAGCCGTGGCCCCGAGGGCCAGCCAACGTGCCCTTGACCTCAAGTCAATCGCCCCGGGACGGCCACCAGCGGCCTGCCGTAGGCTCCGCCGGAACGAAGGAGGAGCTTCCGTGTCGATCGGGACCGCGTTCTACCCGCGCCAGCAGGAGCTGAACCGCAAGCACGTCTGGGGCGAGTGGTCCGGCTACCTCTCCGCGCAGGTCTACGCCGACTTCCACGACATCGAGTACGCCGCGATCCGCGAGGCGGCGGCGGTGATCGACACCAGCCCGCTCTACAAGTACCGGGTCCACGGGCCCGACGCTGGCCGGCTCCTCGACCGGATCGCGACCCGCAACATCGCCTCCCTGAAGGTCGACCAGGTCCTGTACACGCCCTGGTGCGACGAGGACGGCAAGGTCCTCGACGACGGCACCGTGACGAGGCTCGGCGAGGACGAGTACCGGGTCACCGCCGCCGACCCCTGCCACCGCTGGTTCCTGCTGAACGCCACGGGCCTGGACGTCGCGGTCGAGGACATCAGCGAGGCGCTCGGCGCGCTCGCGCTCCAGGGCAAGCTCAGCCGAGAGGTGCTCGAGGCCGCGACCGGCGAGGACTGGACCGGCGTCGGGTACTTCCGGCATCGCCGGACGGAGATCGCCGGCGCCGACGTGAGCGTCACGCGGACGGGCTACACGGGCGACCGCGGCTACGAGCTGTGGATCCCGGCCGATGCGGCCCTGGTCGTGTGGGACGCCGTCTTCGCCGCCGGCCAGCCCTACGGCATCCACCCGGTGGGGATCCGCGCGATGGACGTCGCCCGGGTCGAGGCCGGCCTGATCCTGATCGAGGCCGAGTACACGAGCGCCATGCACGCGATCGCGCCCGAGCAGAACTACTCGCCGTTCGAGATCGGCCTCGGCCGGCTCGTCCAGCTGGACAAACCGGCCGGGTTCACCGGGCGCCGAGCGCTCCTTGCCGAGCGTGCCGGCGGCGGTCCGGCCCGCCGACTCGTCGGGCTCGAGCTCGGATGGGCCGGCATCGAGGCGATGTACGCGAAGCACGGCCTGGCCCCGCTGATCTCGCCGTTCGTCGAGCGCGCGCCGGTGCCCGTCTACAAGGGCGACCGGCGGATCGGACGGGCGACCTCGATCACGTGGGGCACCACGATCAAGAAGATGGTCGGGTTCGGCTCGATCGACGCGGCGCACGCGAAGCCGGGGGGCCGCCTCGACGTCGAGTACTCCGTGGAGGGCGAGCGGGGCGCGGTGCAGGCGACGGTCGTGTCGCTCCCCTTCCTCGACCTGGAGCGCAAGCGCACCTAGCTGGGCGAACCGGCCCTCGTTCTGCGACGATTGCCTTGCAGTGGCCCGTTCGCTCGCGCCTCGTTCCCTGATCGTCTTCGCCCTGCTGGGCGGCTTCGTCGCGCTCGGGGTGACCCTGCTCGGGAGCGTCACGCTCGGCATCGCGGCGGGCCTCGCGGTGTGGCTCGTGGCCCTCCTGCTGTCCCGTTGGGCGGCGAAGCGACAGCTGCTGGGTGGGGACCACGATCCGTCGCGCCGTCGGTTCCTCGCCCTCGCCGGCCTCGGCGGTCTCGTCTGGGTCGCCGGCGGCGCCGCGATCGGACGCGCGGCCGCGAAGCTCGCCCGTCCCGACGGCACCGCGATCCAGGACGAGGCGGCCGCGGGGCTCGGCGCGGAGTACATGGAGCTGGTCAAGCGGTCGTTCCGCGCCGGCCGCTCCGGCGACATCCAGCTCCTGATGGCCCCGTTCAACAGCTCGAACTACACGAACGAATCGCTGTCGCTGGTGCCGAAGGACCCGCGCACGAGCCACGCGTCGATCTGGATGTACCTGGAGCGGATCCCGCTCGTCGTGTACGGCCCCGGCATCGTCGAGCCGAGCGACTCCGAGGAGCGGGTGTCGCTCGCGGATCTGGCGCCGACCACGGCCGGGCTGATCGGGTTCGACTGGCAGAAGGCCACCCAGGGAACCGACCGGGACGGACGGATGCTCCCCGGCCTGAAGACGACCGGGAAGGCGCCGAAGGTCGTCGTGACGTTCGTCTACGACGGCGGCGGGTGGAACGTCCTGCGCCACTGGCCCGACGATTGGCCCCATCTGAAGCGGCTGATGGGCGGCGGCGCGAACTACCGCAACGCGCTCACCGGCTCGTTCCCCGCGGTCACCGCGTGCGCGCACGCCACGATCGGGACCGGCGCGTTCCCGCGCACGCACGGCATCACCGGCCACAACATCCGCGCCGACGCGAACGGCTCGCGCAAGGCCTACCTCGAGCCGGGCAACGCCGATCCCTCCACGATCCTCGTGCCGACCCTCGCCGACCTCTACTCCGACGCGACGCAGAACGCCGCGTGGGTCGGCGAGATCGGCTACCAGATCTGGCACATGGGGATGATCGGGTACGGCGGCAAGAGCCGCCCCGCGGGCCAGAAGCCGGTCGGCGTCTACTGGGACGAGGGCTCGGCCAGCTGGCGCCCGCACAACCCCGACCTGTTCCGGATGCCGACCACCTCGCCCGGCCAGGACGTGTACGCGGCCCACCAGGCCGCGTTCACGGCACCGGACTGGGACGAGCGGTTCACGCCGCAGGGCGGGCAGGCGAACTGCTGCAGCCCGCCCGTCGTCCAGTACCAGCACGACCTGATCGCCGCGACGCTCGATTCGGAACCGATCGGGCAGGACGGCCCGTCGCTGCTGTACATCACTTACAAGGCGCCCGACTACACCGGGCACATCTACAACATGTACTCGAAGTGGGAGGGCCTGATGCTGCGCTCGACCGACGAGCAGCTCGGCGCGCTCGTCGACCACCTCGAGGCGACGTTCCCCGGCGAGTACGTGCTGATCGTCACGGCCGACCACGGCCAGTGCCCGCTGCCGGACGCGGTCGACGGCGTTCGCCTCGACCTGATCCAGCTCCAGGACGTGATCGAGGAGCGCTTCGGCTCGGGGCTCGGCACGGCGGTGCAGTTCATGGCGCCGTCGGAGGTGTACCTCAACGTCAAGGAGCTGCGGGACTCGGGAGCGACCCCCGACGACGTCGCGGCGCACCTGCAGCACCTGACCTACCGGCAGAACCTCGGCCCGTACGTGCCCCAGAACGCGATCGAACAGGACCTCCTGGACAACGAGGAGTTCGCGGCGGTGTTCGCCGCGACGTGGCTGGACGGGCTCGGCGACGTCTCGGGGTACGGGTCGACGGCGTTCGACGGGGATCAGACCGACCCCGGCATCCCGCCGCGTTCGTTGATCGCCTGAAACCTCGGCGTCGGTGACGTCCGGTCACGACGTCGATCGACCCGGCCTCCGCGGGTCTCGTACGATGCACCGCGTCCCGACCGGGGCCCGGATCCATGCGCGCAACGACCTACGACGCCATCGTGGTGGGCGGAGGCCACAACGGCCTCACGGCCTCGTTCTACCTGGCCAGGGCGGGCCTGCGAACCCTCGTCGTCGAGCGGCGCGACGTCGTCGGCGGCGCCTGCGTGACCGAGGAGATCGCGCCCGGATGCCGGGCCTCGACGACGTCCTACATCGCGTCGATGCTCCGGCCCGAGGTGATCCGCGACCTCGACCTGGAGCGCCACGGCCTGCGGATGGTGCCGTGCGAGCCCGGGCTCCAGGCGGCGTTCGAGGACGGCACCGTGCTGCCGTGGTGGACCGATCACGCGCGGACCGTCCGGGAGTGGTCCCGCGTCAGCGAACGCGACGCGGCGACGTTCGACCGCATCGACACCCGGTTGAAACAGCTCGCCCGCTACCTCCAGCCGTTCTTCCTGGAAGAGCCGCCGAACGTCCACGCGCGCCGGCTGGACCGGATCCGCGAGGGCCGGCGCGTCTACCGGCGGATCAAGGGGATCGGCGGCGACGAGATCACCGACCTCGCCGAGTTCCTGACCGGCTCGCTCGGCGACTTCCTCGACCGGCACTTCGAGACCGAGACGATCAAGCGGATGTACCTAGCGAACAACGTGTACGGGATGCACTCCCCGCCGTACCGACCGGGCACCGCGATCGGCCTGCTGTTCCACCTGCTGTCGGGCGGCGACGACGACGTCCAGGGCTGGTACGGGCACGTGATCGGCGGCATGGGGTCGATCACGCAGGCGATGGCGGCCGCGGCTCGCGAGGCCGGCGCCGAGATCCGAACCGAGGCGCCGGTCGCGCGCATCCTCGTCGAAGGCGGCCGCGCCCGGGGCGTGACACTGGAAGATGGCACCGAGCTCCGATCCACCGTGGTGGTCTCGAACGCCGACCCGAAACGGACCTTCCTCGGGCTGGTGGACCCCGGCGAGCTCCCCGACGCGTTCCGGCAGTCGGTCGCGGCGATCAAGATGGACGGCCCGTGCGCGAAGGTGAACCTCGTGCTCTCGGAGGCGCCCCGCTTCAACGGCATGCCGGCCGACGCCGACCTGAACCGCCGGGCGTTCGCGACGCTCGTGCCCACGCTCGAGCAGGCCGAGCGGATCTACGACATCGCGAAGTGGGGCGAGATCCCCGAGGAACTCTGGATCGACTGCGTCGTCGCCTCGAACGTCGATCCGACGCTCGCGCCGCCGGGGGTGCACATCATGACGTGCTTCGTGCAGTACGTGCCGTATCGGCTCCGGGTCGGCACGTGGGACGACCAGCGCGACCTCCTCGGCAAGCGCGTGCTGGACATCGTCGGGCGGTACGCGCCGAACGCGCCCGGCGCGGTGCAGGCGATGCAGGTGCTCACGCCGCTCGACCTGGAGCGGATCTACGGTCTGACCGAGGGCAACATCTTCCACGGGGATCTGAACATCCAGCAGCTCTTCTTCATGCGCCCGGTCCCGGGCTGGGCCGACTACCGAACGCCGATCGCCGGCCTGTACCTCTGCGGCGCCGGCGTGCATCCGGGGGGCGGCGTCACCGGCGCGCCCGGCTACGTCGCGGCGCACCGGCTGCTGCGCGACGCCAAGACCAGGGGCGGCGGCGTCAGGCGGCGCCGATGAGCCTGCGGATCCCCTGCCCTCGCTGCGGGATGCGCCCCTCCGAGGAGTTCACGTTCGGCGGCGAGCTCCGGGCGCTCGAGGCAGAGGATCCGGACGCGGACTTCGCGCGCGTGTACCTGCGCGAGAACGCCGCGGGCGCCAGGCCGGAGCGGTGGTTCCACGCGTTCGGGTGCCGGCGCTGGCTCACCGTGACGCGCGACACCGTGACGAACCGGATCGACGCGCCGTGACCGGCGCGCTCCGGGTCGAGGGGCGGCGCGTCGCGATCGAGGACGGCGACTCGATCGCCTCCGCCATGTACCGCGACGGGGTCCGGACGTTCACCCGGTCGCTGAAGTACCACCGTCGCCGGGGTCTGTACTGCCTGAGCGGCGACTGTCCGAACTGCCTCATGACCGTGGACGGGCAGCCGGGCGTGCGCGCGTGCGTGACGCCGGCGCGCGAAGGCCAGGACGTCCGGCGCGAGTCCGGATGGCCCTCCACCGAGCACGACGCGCTCCACGTGACCGACCGGCTCCACCGGCTGATGCCGGTCGCGTTCTACTCGAAGACCTTCATCCGGCCGCGGTTCGCGTGGCCGCTCGCCGAACGGGTGATCCGCCGGGCGACGGGTATCGGCCGCCTGCCGGCCGCCTCGGCGGGCGTCGAGAAGCCGGTGCGCGCCGTGCACGTCGACGTGCTGGTCGTGGGCGGCGGGGTCGCCGGCCTCGCGGCCGCGGCCGAGGCGGCGGGGGCCGGCGCCGCGACGATGCTCGTCGACGAGCACGTCCTGGGATCGGGCGTGTCGGACACGGCCGTGCGGGCGCGGATCGATGCGCTCGGCGCCGAGGCGCGCGCCGCCGGCGCGACGATCCACGAACGCCACACGGCCCTCGGCCTGTACGCCGGCCCGTTCGTGCCGGTGATCGGCCCCGACGAGGTCCTGCACGTCGAGGCCGGCCGCGTGATCGCGGCGACCGGCGCCGTGGAGATCCACGGCGTCTTCCCCGGCAACGACCTGCCGGGCGTGTTCCTCGCGCGGGGCGCCGCGCGCCTGGCCGGCGTGCACGGCGTGGCCCCCGGACGCCGGGCGGTGATCGTCACGTCGACCGAGGAGGGCGCGGCCGCGGCCGAGATCCTGCGCGCGGCCGGCACCGAGGTCGCGGAGGTCGCCCGGGATACCGTCGTCGTGCGAGCCGAGGGGGGCCGCCGCATCGAGGGCGTGGTGCTCGGATCCGGCGCGGACCGGCGCCGGATCGCGTGCGACACGCTCGTGCTGTCCCTCGGGTGGTCGCCGCGCGACGACCTGCTGCGGATGGGGACCGAGGACGAGGTCGTCGGCGCCGGCGACGTCGTCCTCCCCGGGTGCTCGATCGAGGACGCCGAGGCGAGCGGACGCCGGGCCGCGCGCGGCGAGCGCGGGGCGGACGTCCCCGCATCCGAGTTCCCGCTCGGCGACGGCGGGTACGTGTGCCTGTGCGAGGACGTCGGGGCGCACGACCTCGACCAGGCGTGGGACGAGGGCTGGCGATCGACGGAGATCCTCAAGCGCTACACGACCGCCACGATGGGGCCCTGCCAGGGCGCGGTGTGCGCCCGGCTGCTCGCGGCGTTCGTCGAGGCCCGGGCGGGCGCGCCGGCGCCGCACGGGGGACGCACCACCGCGCGCCCGCCCGCGCGTCCCGTCGCCCTCGCGGACCTGGCGGCCGGCGTCGACGAGGCCGTCGAGCGGCGGACCTCGCTGCACGATCGGATGCTCGAGCTCGGGGCGCGGATGGAGCGATCCGGTCCGTGGATGCGCCCGACGACGTTCGGCGACACGGCCGGAGAGATCCGCGCGGTCCGCCAGCGCGCCGGCGTGATGGACGTCGGGACGCTCGCGCGGTTCCTCGTGGCCGGACGTGATGCCCTCGAACTCCTCGATCGCGTGTTCCCGACGCGGATCCGCGACCTCCCGCCGGGCCGCTCGCGCTACGTCGTGGCGCTCGACGAGGCGGGCTACCTCATCGACGACGGCGTGCTCGCGGCGAACGACGGCGGCACGTTCACCCTGTCGTCCACCTCCGGTGGCGCCGACCGGATGGAGGCGTGGCTGCGCGACTGGACGGACCGCTGGGACCTGCACGTGCATCTGGTGAACCGCACCGCGGAGCTCGGCGCGATCGCGGTCGCCGGCCCGCGGGCGCGATCGATCCTCGAGCGCCTGACCGACGACGACGTGTCCGCGCCCGCCCTCCCCCCAGGCGCCCACGCTCGCCTCACCGTCGGCGGCGTGCCGTGCACCGCGATCCGCGTCGGCTTCGTGGGCGAGGTCGCGGTCGAGCTGCACCATCCCCGTTCCCGGGGCGTGGAGCTGCTCGACGCCGTCTTGGAGGCGGGCCGCGACATCGACCTGCGGCCGTTCGGGTTGGACGCCCTCGACGTGCTGCGCCTGGAGAAGGGCCACGCGTACCTCGCCCAGGACACGCTGCCCGACGACCATCCCTCGAAGCTCGGCCTCGGCTGGGCCGTGGCGATGGACAAGCCATCGTTCCTCGGCAAGCCGTCGCTCGAGCGGATGGCCGAGCTCCCGCTCGAGCGGCGGCTGGTCGGCGTGCGGATCGACGGCGAGCCTCGCCGGGGCGTGCCGCTCACCGTCGGCGGGCGCGTGGTCGGCCGCGTGACCTCGGCCGCCCGCTCTGAGGCCGTCGGGGCGACGATCGGGCTCGGCTGGCTGCGCGCGACGGATGGCGCCTTCCCGGAGGTGCTCGCGGCCGGCGACGCCGAGGCGCGGGTGGTGCCGACGCCGTTCTACGACCCGGAGGGGGCGAGGCTCCGTGGCTGACGTGGAGGTGACGTCCCTCGGCGTCGTGCACGCGTCGGCGAGCGCCGACGCGCTCGACCGGCTGGTCGTGCCCGGCCGCGCCCGCGCCTGTCGCGTCGCGGAGGACGAACTCCTGCTCCTGTGCGCCCGCGACGACGCCGGCGAGATCGTCCGAGAGGTGCGCGACCGGCTGGGCGCCGGCGACGCGGACGCCCTCGTGCTCGACGTCACCGACGGGTGGGCCGCCGTCACGCTGTCGGGGCGCGATCCGCGCGCGGCGTTCGCATACCTATCGGCGCTGGAGCTCCCGGTGGACGGGTTCGTCCAGGGCGAGGTCGTGCGCCTACCGGCGAAAGTGGTGGTGGAGGCCGACCGCGTCCACATCCTCGTGCCGTCGATGGTGGAGGTGCACCTGCACGACCGCCTCCGGCGCCGGCTCGGGCACCCGGGGGTGCGAGCATGACGGGCCTCCTGCGGCAGCGGGTGTTCCTCCGGCAGGTCGAGCCGCGCCCCCGGTACGACGTCGCCATCGTCGGCGGCGGGGTCAACGGACTCGCGCTCGCGTACGAGCTGGCGTCGAAGCACGGGATCCGCGACGTGGCCGTCTTCGAGGCCAGCTACATCGGGGGCGGCGCGTCCGGCCGGAACACGCAGGTGATCCGCGCGAACTACAACACGCCGGAGAACGTCCCTCTGTACAAGGCGAGCCTCGCGATCTGGCGGACGCTCGGCCGCGAGCTGGACTTCAACATCCAGTTCTCGACCCAGGGCGAGCTCGACCTGTGCCACACGACCGACTCGCTCGAGGTCGAACGTGACAAGTCGCTCCTGAACCGAGCCTACGGCGTGCAGACCGACGTGCTCACGCCGGAGGACGTGCTCCGGCGGTGCCCGCTCGTCGATCTCACCGCCGGCGGCGAGTGGCCGATCCTCGGCGCCTCGTACCACCCGCCCGGCTCGTTCGCGCGGCACGATTCGGTGGTGTGGGGCTACGCCTCGGCGGCCACGCGACTGGGCGTGCACATCCACGAGCACACGCCGGTCACCGGCATCGATGTCGTCGACGGCGTGTGCACGGGGGTGCGCACCGCCGGCGGTCCGGTGGCCGCTGGCGCGGTGGTGAGCGCCGCGGCTGGCTGGAGCGGCACGGTGGCGACGATGGCCGGTCTCCGGCTCCCGATCGACACGCATCCGCTCCAGGCGTTCGTGACCGAACCGTACGCGCACGTGTTGGATGGGCTCGTGTCCTCGATGGACCTGTACATCTACGTGTCGCAGACGGCCCGCGGCGAGCTCCTGGTGGGCGCCGAGATCCTCCCGTACACGACGTACTCCACCCGCTCGACGTTCGGGTTCCTGTCCGAGGCCGCGAAGCGGTCGATCCAGATCCTGCCGTTCATGGCGAACGCCCGAGCGATGCGGCAATGGGCGGGGCTCTGCGACATGACACCCGACTCCTCGCCGATCCTCGGCCCCTCTGAGGTCGAGCGGTTCTTCCTGATGGCCGGGATGGGGACGTGGGGCTTCAAGGGCTCGCCGATCTTCGGCCGGACGATGGCCGAGCTGATCGCGACGGGCCGCACGCCCGCGTTGATCGCCCCGTTCGCGCCGGACCGGTTCGCGCGCGACCGCATGGTGCCCGACGCCGCCAGCGCCGGCACGCACTGAGCGTCTATGCTGCGCGGCACGATGGGAACGTTCGTGGCGGTCATCCGTGGGCGCGCAGCGACGCGCGCCACGTCCCCGCGGCAGCAGGCCTGACGGACAGCACTTCCTCCGCAGCGCCCGGCTCGCCGCCGAGCTCGTCGACCAGGCGGGCGTCGGCGCGCACGACCTCGTTGTGGAGATCGGCGCCGGCGCCGGCCGGCTGACGGCTCCGCTCGCCGACCGCGCACATCACGTGATCGCGATCGAGCTCGACCGCGGGTGCGTCGAGCATCTCCGCGCCGCGTTCGCCGGACGCGCGAACGTCGAGATCGTCCACGCGAATGCGCTCGCGGCTCCGCTCCCCGGTGCGTCGTACCGCGTCTTCGGCAACCTCCCGTTCTCGTTCGGCACCCGGATCCTCCGACGCCTGCTGGACGAACCGGCGTCGGCCCTGGAGGGTCTGGACGCGCTCGTGCAGGTCGACGTGGCGCGCAAGA
>Ga0335084_10001506_pt1 | contig 21874 bp, 22 predicted proteins | sample Lox_Sample_44_FD_206721 | JGI IMG/M metagenome (GOLD analysis project Ga0335084, IMG submission 206721) | Soil microbial communities from Loxahatchee National Wildlife Refuge, Florida, United States - Lox_Sample_4.4 | ecosystem: Environmental > Terrestrial > Soil > Wetlands | place: USA...
GACGCCGAGCGCCATCCAGGACGCTGCGATCGCCGCCGGCTGCCAGCGCCGGCGCGCGCCGAAAGCGCGCTTGAGCCGGCCGGGCACGGCTTCCTCGAGCACCGCGTCGTACTGCGCGCGCAGCTCCTGGCCGAGGCGCCGGTAGCTCTCGACGCGCTCGCTTTCCTCGGGATGCGCCGCGAGCCACGCCTCCACCACGGCGCGCTGCGCCGCCGGCAGCTGCCCGTCGGCGTAGGCCTGCAGGTCGCTCTCGGCCGGCTGCAGCTCTTCGCTCACTTCACCACCTTGAGCTTGGGCGAAGGGCCCTGCCCGGCCATCATCACGCGCAGCTTCTCGCGTGCGCGCGACAGGCGCGACATGACGGTGCCGATCGGAATGCCGAGCGCGCGCGCCACTTCCTCGTAGCTCATCTCCTCGAGCGTGACGAGCAGCAGCACCGCGCGCTGCTCGACCGGCAGGCGCGCGAGCGCGCGATCGAGATCGCGCACCAGCAGCCCATCGCCCTGACGCGGGCGCTGGGCGAGCTCGGGCATCTCGTCGTCGAGCACGTCGGTTGCGCGCGCGGCGCGCACGCGGTTCACATGAACGTTATGCATCACGGTAAAAAGCCAGGCGCGCAGATCGGTGCCGCGGCGGTAGAGGTGCAACTTGGCCCATGCGCGCTCCAGCGTGTCCTGCACCAGGTCATCGGCGGAGGCGCGGTCCCCCACGAGCGCACGCGCATAACGGCGCAGCCGCGGAATCAGATCAACCAGGCGCTCGGCTTCGTTCATCGGGAAAACAGGAGTTGGCCCCGCGCTATTCCACGCTATTTGGGCTCGTTGGGCAACGCCGGCAGGGCGCGCAGGTACGCGACGATGGCGTCCAGGTCCGCCTCGGTGATCTTGCTGGTGGTGTTCTCGACCACTTCGGCCATGGAGGAGGCGAGCACGTCGCCCTCGGCGGTCGTGCCGCTGCGCAGGACCGCCTTGAGGTCGGCATCGCTGACACTCTTTAACCGCGTCGGCGTGAGATTGGGGGCGGCGGTGCCTTCGCCGAGCTTCGCCCCGCCGAGCTCGCGGCTCTCCTTCTTCGCGCCGAGGAAGTTGCGCGGCGTGTGGCATTCGCCGCAGTGGCCGAGCGCCTGCACGAGATACGCGCCGCGGTTGAGCTGCGCGCTGCGCGCCGCGTCGGCGACGAACGCCCCGGGCGTGAAGAAGAACCACTTCCAGATGGTGACGAGGAAGCGCCAGCGGTAGAAGAAGCCGAGCTCGTGCGGCCTGCTCGGCGTCGCGTTCGGCGGCAGCGTCCTCAGGTACGCCCACAGGTCGCGCAGGTCGGCGTCGCTGATCTTGGTGAACGACGGATACGGGAAAGCGGGAAAGTAGTTCGCGCCGTCGGGGCGCCGGCCTTCGCGCAGCGCGCGAATGAAATCCGCTTCGCTCCAGCGGCCGAGGCCCGCCTCCGGGTGCGGCGTGATATTTGGACCGTAGAAGGTTCCGAACGGGGTCTTCAGCGCGCGCCCGCCGGCGTAGGGCACCGCGCCCGCTTTCTCCTCGGTGTGGCAGCCGAGGCAGCCGCCCGCCTTCGACAGGTATTCGCCGCGCTTCGCATCGCCTTGCGCGAGCGCGCCGGCGAGCCCGCCGAAGCCAAGCGCCAGAAACAAAAGCCCCGCCGCAGCGGGGCTTTTCAGACGCACCGCCGCGCGGCTATTGCTTCGCGCGGAAGTGCTCGTGGCAGCCACCGCAGGCGCCGCCGACGGCCTTGATCTGCGCCTTGATCGCGGCTTCGTCGCCGCCGCGGCTCACCTGGTAGAGCTTGTTCGCCTCGCTCTGCAGGCGATCGGCGGCCTCGGCGAACTTCGCGCCGTCGCTCCAGATCGCCGGCAGCGCCGCGCTCTTCACGTCCTTGGTGGAGGCGTCGAAGCCGTCCCAGGGCATGCGGCTCAGGTTGTCGAGGAAGCCGGCGTTGCGCTGCACGACCTGCAGGTTGAAGGGCACCTTGCCCTGCATCATGCCGACCATCGGGCCAAAGTACTTGCCCTGCAGCGTCATGACGGCTTGCCGCTGCTTCACCATCACTTCGGGCTTCATCTGGGCGAGCGCGACGCTGCTCGCCAGGCCGGCCACCCCCGCCACGCACGCCGCCAAGAAACTCTTCCTCATTGCGATCTCCCCTCGGAGTAAGTGTATCCAGACACAAACACGCCAGCCGCCGATTTAATCCGCGAAACGGCCGCCGATCTAGCGCAGCCCCGCGGCGTACTCGGCGACGGCGCGGATGTCCTTGTCGCTCAGGCGGGTCGCCACCCCGCGCATCACGCCGTTCGGGTCGTTCGTCCGGGCGCCTTCCTTGAAGGCCTTCAGCTGGGCGGCGACGTATTCGGCGTACTGCCCCGCCAGCCGCGGGTACTGCGCAGGGATACCCGCCCCGGCCGGACCATGACAACCGGCGCACGCCGGCACGCCGGCGGCCGCATTGCCGCCGCGCCAGATCTTCTGGCCGAGCGCCGCGAGCTCCTTGTCGGCGGCGGCCGCGGGCTTGAGCTGCTGGCCGGCGAAGTAGCTGGCGAGGCCCTTGATGTCGGCATCGGACAGGTTGGCCGCCATGCCCATCATCACCGCGCTCTCGCGTGCGGGCTTCTTTCCGCCCTGCGCCTTGAAGTCGTGCAGCTGCTTTTGCAGGTACTCCGGGAACTGGCCGGCGATCTTCGGATTGGCGGGCGCGGTGCTGTTGCCATCCGGCGCGTGGCAGGCGGCACAGACCTGGGTCACGGTGCTCTGCGCCTTCTTGGCGTCCTGCGCGCAGGCCGCTCCCGTCCACACGGCTGCTGCCGCGACCAGCGCGATTGCCCGAATCATCCCCGCTGCCCCCTGACCTCGAAAGGCGCGATTTTATTAGAATCCGGCTCCCCATGAAGGCCATCTCGCATGCGGCTTTTCTGCGCGCGGCAGGTCGCCCCGAGCACCTGCCGGCGCCCGCCGCCCGCGAAATCGCCTTCGCCGGGCGCTCGAACGTGGGCAAATCGAGCGCCATCAACGCGCTCCTCGGCCGCCGGGCGCTCGCGCGCACGAGCAAGACCCCGGGCCGCACGCAGACGATCAACTTCTATGGGCTGGGCGGCGACGCCGTCCTCGTCGATCTTCCGGGTTACGGCTATGCGCGGGTGCCGCAGGCACTGCGTGCCCAGTGGGGCCAGCTCGTCGAGGCCTATCTTCGGTCGCGCGGCGAGCTCGCCGCGGTGGTCCTCGTGATGGATGCGCGTCACCCCCTGACGACGCTCGACGCGCAACTCCTCGGCTGGATCAGGCATGCCGTGCGCCTGATCGTGCTGTCGAAGGCCGACAAGCTCTCGAAGACCGCGCAACGCTCGGCGCTCGATCTCGTGCGTCGCGAGTTCCCCGGACTGGAAACGAGGTTGTTCTCGAGCGTCACGCGGCAAGGCGTCGAGGAATGCCGCGGCCTGCTCGAGCATTGGCTCGGAGCAGGCGGCGCGAGAATAAAAGACCCCCGGTAAAGGGGATATAAACCGGGGGGAAAACGCCTTAACTTTGGATTAAGGCACCCGCTCAGGGAGGAGAAGCGGGAGACGATCAACTCGTCTGAAGAGTAAGATGCAGCCCCTGCGGAAAAGTTCCTGGACTTAAACCCCAAGAAAAATCAGGGCGATGAAGATCTACGGCGCATTTCCTTCGGTTCGCATGCGGCGCATGCGGCGCGACGACTTCTCGCGCCGGCTGATGCGCGAAGCCGTGCTGACCGCGAACGATCTCATCTACCCGGTGTTCATCCTCGACGGCAAAGCCCGCACCGAGAAAGTGGCTTCCATGCCGGGGATCGAACGCATGACGCTCGACAAGCTGCTGCCGGTCGCGGAGCAGTGCCTGAAGCTGCGCGTTCCCGTCCTCGCGCTCTTCCCGGTGATCGAGCCGCGTTTGAAACATCCCGCCGGCCGTGAGGCGTTCAATCCGAAAGGACTGGTGCCGCGCGTCGCGGCGGCGCTGAAGAAACGCTTCCCCGAGCTCGGCGTGATGTGCGATGTCGCCCTCGATCCGTACACGACGCACGGGCAGGACGGCGTCATCGACCAGGCGGGCTACATCGTCAACGACGTGACGCTCGACGCGCTCGTCAAGCAGGCGCTGGTGCAGGCGGAAGCCGGCGTCGACATCGTGGCGCCCTCGGACATGATGGACGGCCGCATCGGGCGCATCCGTGCCGCGCTCGAGAAGGCCGGCCACATCCACACGAAAATCATGGCGTACTCGGCGAAGTACGCGTCGGGCTTCTACGGCCCGTTCCGCGACGCGGTCGGGTCGGCGAAGAACCTCGGCAAGGGCGACAAGAAGACCTACCAGATGGATCCGGCGAACACCGACGAGGCGCTGTGGGAAGTCGGCCTCGATCTCGCGGAAGGCGCGGACATGGTGATGGTGAAGCCCGGCATGCCCTACCTCGACGTCCTGCGGCGCGTGAAGGACGAGTTCAAGGCGCCGACCTACGTCTACCAGGTCTCCGGCGAGTACTCGATGCTGCGCGCGGCGATCGCCAACGGCTGGCTGCCCGAGAGCTGCATCATGGAAGCGCTGACGGGATTCAAGCGCGCCGGCGCCGACGGCGTGCTGACCTACTTCGCGCTGGAAGCGGCTAAGACCTTGTCGCGAGGGAAAGGGTCTTGAGGAATCTTCCGGCGTTCTGGTAGCCGATGACGCGCAGTCCCTGGATTTCCCGTCCTTGCGCGTCGAAGAAGATGATCCCCGGCGGCCCGAACAGCGCGAAGCGCTTGAGCAGCGCCTTGTGCTCGGCAGTGTTCGCGGTCACGTCCACCTGCAGCAGCAGCATGCCGTCGAGCTGTCTCTTCACCTGCGGATCGCTGAAGGTAAAGGCTTCCATCTCCTTGCACGACACGCACCAGTCGGCATAGAAGTCGAGCATCACCGGCTTGCCAGCGTTGGCGAGCTTCGCGTCGAGCGCGGCGACGCTTTCGATGCGCACGAACGGCGTGTCGCCCTTTCCGCTCAGGAAGAGCGGCGACACGATCCACGCGGCCACCACGAGCAGCAGCACGCCGAAGAACTGCTTGACGCGGTTCAGCCAGGGCCCCGACTTCGGCAGCAGCGCGCCCTCGGATACGCCGACGACGACGAGCGGCGCCCCCATGCCGAGCGCCATCGCGAAGAGCGCTGCGCCGCCGAGCGCGACGTCGCGCGTCTGCGAGATGTAGAGGAGCGCGCCGGCGAGCGGCGCCGCCACGCACGGGCTGACGATCACGGCCGAGAGCGCTCCCATGCCCGCGACGGAGGCGATGCGGCCGCCCGGCAGGCGGCGGCTCGCCATTTCCAGCCGATGCTGCAGGAAGTGCGGCAGCCGCAGGTCGTACAGGCCGAACATCGACAGCGCCAGCGCGACGAAGACGAGGGCGAAGCTGCCCAGCACCCAGGCGTTCTGCAGCGCGGCGGCGAGCAGCGAGCCGGAATACGCCGCGGCGACTCCGGCGGCGGCGTACGCGAGCGCCATGCCGATGACATAGGAGAGCGAAAGCGAGAAGCCGCGCGTCTTGCTGATCGACGCGCCCTCGCCCGCGATGATGCCGGAGAGGATCGGGATCATCGGCAGCACGCACGGCGTGAAGGCGAGCAGCAGGCCGAAGACGACGAAGCCGGCGAGGACGAGCGGCACGCTGTTGTCGAAGAGCCGCGCCACCTCCAGGTCGCTCGCGAAGATCGAGAAGGACGCGTGGCGACTACCGCCACCGCCGATCTGGGCGACCGATTCCATGGGCACATAGCAAACTCCGGCATCGGCACAACCCTGGGACGTGACTTTCAGATTGAAGCCGCCGGCGCCTTCCACCGGAAGGCGGATGCGCACCTCCTTGCGGTAGATCGTCATGTTGCCGAAGAACTCGTCCTTGTGCGGGATGCCCTGTGGAAATTCGGGCGCGCCGAGCCGGACGCCGCCGCCTTCCGCCTCGAAGCGGAAGCGCTCGCGGTAGAGGTAGTAGCCGTCGGCGATCTCGAAGCGCACCTCCAGCGCCGAGCCCTCGAGCGGCTGCGCGGAGAAGCGGAACGCCTTCTCGGGCTCGAGCAGCTTGTCGGCCGGGCCGAGCGTGAGCTCCGCTGCCGCGGGCAGCGCGATGGCGAGAAGCAGCGCGCAGAGGATTCTTGTCACTTGGTCCCGGTCTCGGCGGCCACCCAGTCGAGGTAAGCGGGCAGGCCGCGCTCGATTGGGACAGCGATGATCTCGGGGAGTTCGTACGGATGGCCCTCGCGCAGCGCCTGCTCGAGCGCGGCGTAGCGCTCGCGCGTGGTCTTGATGAGCATCGGGTGCTCTTCGTCGTGCTGCACCGCGCCTTTCCAGCGGTAGACCGAGCGGCAGGGCGCGAGGATGTTGACGCAGGCGGCGAGCTGCCGGCCGACCAGCAGGTCGGCGAGGCGCTCGGCGACCGCGCGCTCGGGAACGTTAGTCAGCACCAAGAGCGTGCTCATGCGCCTCTCCTTCCCGCAATCCCTTGCGCACCGTCGGATAGCGCAGCTTCACGCCGAGGCGCTGCTTGAGCCGCGCGTTGTCGAGCCGGCGCGATTCGCACATGAACGAGTAAACCTCGGCGCTCACGCGCGCCGCGAGCATCGCCCGCGGCAGGCGCGGCGGCCGCGGCAAGCCGTGCCGCTCGGCGACGAGATCCATCCACTCGCCCATCAACAGCTCGCTGTCGTCCGCGGCGTTGTAGACGCCCGCCGGCGCGTCGTCCTCGAGCGCTCGCGAGACGATCGCGGCGAGATCGTCGGCGTGGATGTGGTTGGTGTAGACGTCCTCTTCGGCGCGCAGCACCGGCGTCCCGGCGCGCAGACGCTCGAGCGGCAACCGCTCGCGCGCATAGATTCCCGGCGCGCGCAGGATGACGAGGGCTGCACTATGTTGCGTGCACCATCCGGCGAGGCGGCGCTCGGCGTCGACTCTGCGCTTCGCGCGCGCGGTCTGCGGCGCAAGCGCTCGCGACTCGTCGACGCGCGCGCCGCCGCAATCGCCGTACACGCCGCTCGTGCTGACGTACACCACCCGCGACGGTAGAATGCGCCCCTTTTCGAGCGCCGCGAGCAGATTGGCGGTGCGCCGATCGGTGTCGCCGTCGTTGGCAGGCGGCGCGCAATGGAGCAAGGCGTCGGCGCTCGCGAGCCGCAGCGACTCGGGCCGGTCGAGGTCGAAGCCCGAGCGGCGCCCGAGCGGCACGACTTCGAAACGGCGCTCGAGCCGCGGCAAGGCGCGGCGCGCGATATCGCCGAAGCCGGCAATCAACAGTCGTTTCACGCAGGTATTTTACGAGATGACCCATCGCATCACCGTCCAGCCGAGCGGCCAGCAGTTTGAAGTCGCGCAAGGGGAATCGATCCTTACGGCCGCGCTGCGCCAGCACGTCGTGCTGCCGTACGGCTGCCGTAACGGCGCGTGCGGCAGCTGCAAGGGCAAGGTGCTCGAGGGCGCGGTCGACTACGGCGTCTACCAGAAGCGCTCGCTGACCGACGAAGAGAAGGCGCACGGCAAGGCGCTCTTCTGCCAGGCGAGGCCGCTCGGCGACGTGGTGATCGAGGCGCGCACGCTGCGCGGCGCGGGCGAAATCCAGGTCAGGACGCTGCCCTGCCGCGTGCAGAAGATGGAGCGCGTTACCGACGACGTGATGGTGCTCCACCTCCAGCTGCCGGCGAACGAGCGCCTGCAATTCCTCGCCGGGCAGTACGTCGAGTTCCTGCTGAAGGACGGCTCGCGGCGCAGCTTCTCGATGGCGAACGCGCCGCACGCCGACGAGAAGATCCAGCTCCACGTGCGCCACGTGCCCGGCGGCAATTTCACCGGCCACGTGTTCAACAAGATGAAGGAGCGCGACATCCTGCGCTTCGAGGGCCCGCTCGGCTCGTTCGTGCTGCGCGAGGAATCGGCCAAGCCGATCGTCTTCGTCGCCTCCGGCACCGGCTTCGCGCCGATCAAGTCGGTGATCGAGACGGCGTTCCACAAGGGCGTGACGCGGCCGATGGCGCTCTACTGGGGCGGGCGCCGGCCGCGCGATCTGTACCTCAACTCACTCGCCGAGCGCTGGGCCGCCGAGCATGCGGCGCAGTTCCGGTACGTGCCGGTGATCTCGGACGCGCTAGCCGAGGACGCGTGGACCGGGCGCACCGGCTTCGTCCATCGCGCGGTAATGCAGGACTTTCCCGACCTTTCCGGACACCAGGTCTACGCCTGCGGCGTGCCGATCATGGTCGAGTCGGCGCAGAAGGACTTCACCACCGTCTGCAAGCTGCCGGAAGACGAGTTTTTCGCCGACAGCTTCACCACCCAGGCCGATCTCGCCTAGGCGGCGGATTCGCCGAGGTAGGCTTCGCGTACCTTGGAATTGACCAGCAGGCTTTTCGCCTCTCCCGCGATCGTGATCGCGCCGGACTCCATCACGTAGCCGCGCCCGGCGAGCTCGAGCGCGAGGCGCGCGTTCTGCTCGACCAGCAGGATGGTCACGCCCTGGCGCGCGATCTCGCGCACGATGTCGAAGATCTTCGCCACCATCAGCGGCGCGAGGCCCATCGAGGGCTCGTCGAGCAGCAGCAGCCTGGGCTGCGCCATCAGCGCGCGCGCGATGGCGAGCATCTGCTGCTCGCCGCCGGAGAGCGTGCCGGCGATCTGCTTGCGACGCTCGCGCAGGCGCGGAAATGCCGCGTATTGCGAATCCGGGTCGCCGCCGCCGCGCGCGTAGGCGCCCATCGCGAGGTTTTCCTCGACGGTGAGCTGCGGGAAGATGCCGCGCCCCTCGGGCACCATGACCAGGCCGCGGCGCGGCAGCTCGTGCACCGGCGCGCGCGTGATGTCGGCGCCCCGGTAGGCGACGCGCCCGCTGCGCGCCGGGATCAGGCCGCAGATCGCTTTCAGCGTCGAAGTCTTGCCGGCGCCGTTGGCGCCGATCAGGCAGACCAGCTCGCCTTCCGCCACCTCGAGGTCGATGCCCTTGACGGCGCGGATGCCGCCGTAGCTCACCTCGAGGCCGCGGATCTCAAGCAGCACGCGGCGCGCCGAGGTAGGCCTCGATGACTTTCGGATCGCGCTGCACCGCGTCGGGCGCGCCCTCGGCGATCTTCTCGCCGTAGTCGAGCACCATCACGCGGTCGCAGACGTTCATCACCAGGCGCACGTCGTGCTCGATGAGGAGCACGGTGACGCCGCCGGCGCGGATCGCCTCGATCAGGCGGCGCAGGGCGGACGACTCGGCGGGGTTCATGCCCGCCGCCGGCTCGTCGAGGGCGAGGAGCTTCGGCTCGGTGGCGAGCGCGCGCGCGATCTCGAGCCGGCGCTGGTCGCCGTAGGCGAGCGTGCCCGCCGGGTCGTTCGCGCGCGCGCGGATGCCGACGTAGTCGAGCAGCTCCAGGGAGCGTCGCACGGTGTCGCGCTCCTCGGCGAGCGTGGCGCGCGTGCGCAGCACCGCGCCGACGAGTCCGGCGTGCGTGCGCGCGTGGCGGCCGATCATCACGTTCTCCAGCGCGGAGAGGTTGGCGAACAGGCGGATGTTCTGGAAGGTGCGCGCGATGCCGGCGGCGGCGACTTCGTGCGGCTTGAGCGCGGCGAGGCTGCGCCCGTCGAAGACGATGCGGCCGCGATCCGGCCGGTAGATGCCGGTGAGCAGGTTGAAGAGCGTGGTCTTGCCGGCGCCGTTCGGCCCGATCAGGCCGAAGATCTCGCCGCGCGCGATCGAGAAGGACACGCCGTCGAGCGCTGCCACGCCGCCGAAGCGCTTCGCCACCGCGTCGATCTCGAGCAGCGCGCTCATGCGCCCGTCAGTTCCCGCTTACGGACCGCCGACGGCAGCAGCCCCGCCGGGCGGAAGAGCATGATCAGCACCAGCGCGAGGCCGAAGATCAGCATGCGGATCACTTCGGGCTCGATCACCTGCCGGCCGAAGAGCAGGTTCTGCACCGGCGCGACCGTCCAGCGCAGCAGCTCGGGCACGAACGACAGCAGCAGCGCGCCGAGGATCACGCCCCAGACGTTGCCCATGCCGCCGAGCACCACCATCGACACCACCATGATCGACTCGACCAGCACGAAGCTCTCCGGCGAGATGAACTCCTGGATGGCGGAGAACATGCCGCCGGCGAGGCCGCCGAAGCTCGCGCCCATCGCGAACGCGAGCAGCTTCAGGTTCCTCGTGTCGATGCCCATCGCGCGCGCCGCGACCTCGTCCTCGCGGATCGCCTCCCAGGCGCGGCCGATGCGCGAGTTCTGCAGGCGCAGGTTCACCGCGATCACGACCAGCGCGGCCGCGAGCAGCAGATAGTAGTAGCGCATCGGCCCGCTCAGCTCGACGCCGAGCACGCCGCCCGAGGCCGAGAAATCGAAGCTGCCGATGCGGAACGGATCGATGCCGGTCACGCCCTGCGGGCCGTTCGTGATGTTGACCGGGCGCGACAGGTTGTTGAGGAAGATGCGGATGATCTCGCCGAAGCCGAGCGTGACGATGGCGAGGTAGTCGCCGCGCAGCTTGAGCGTCGGCGCGCCGAGCAGGATGCCGAACAGCGCGGCGACCGCGGCGCCGATCGGCAGGATGACCCAGAACGGCAGGTGCAGGTCGAAGTGCGGGCTGGCGAGGAGCGCGTAGACGTAGGCGCCGACGGCGTAGAACGCGATGTAGCCGAGGTCGAGCAGCCCGGCGAAGCCGACGACGATGTTCAGGCCGAGCGCGAGCAGCACGTAGAGGATCGCGAGGTTGGCGATGCGCACCCACGCCGTGCCGGCGTACGACAGCGCAAAGGGCAGGAGCAGCAGCGCCGCGCCGACGAGGATCATGCCGATCCAGGGCCGGCGCATTCCGCTCACGCCCGGTCTCCAACGCGCTCGCCGAGGAGGCCGGTCGGCCGGAAGACGAGCACCAGCACGAGGACCATGAAGGCGAAGACGTCCTGGTAGTTGGAGCCGGCGAGAACGAACTGGCCGCCGTTGGCGCAGCGATCGCCGAGCAGGTCGGCCAGCCAGCCGTAGGCGCACAGATCGGTGAAGTCGCCGATGTAGCCCGCGCCGAGCGCCTCGACCAGCCCGAGCAGGATGCCGCCGAGCATGGCGCCCGGAATGTTGCCGATGCCGCCGAGCACCGCGGCCGAGAACGCCTTCAGTCCGAGGATCGAGCCCATCGTGTACTGCGCCACGCCGTAGTAGGTGCCGAAGAGGACGCCGGCGACCGCGCCGAGCGCCGCGCCGATGACGAAGGTCGCGGCGATGACGCGATTCACGTCGACGCCCATCAGTCCCGCCACCTGCGCGTTCTGCGCCGTGGCGCGCATCGCCGTGCCGAGGCGCGTGCGGTAGACGAGAGCCGCGAGCCCGCCCATCAGCGCGAGGCAGATGAGGACGATCGCGACCTGCACGTTGCTGATCACCGCGCCGCCGAGCGTCCAGGTGGTGGTCTGGATGATCTGCGGGAAGGCGAGCACGTTGCGGCTCCAGATCAGCATCGCGAGGTGCTGCAGCACGATCGACACGCCGATCGCGGTGATGAGCGGCGCAAGGCGCGGCGCGCGGCGCAGCGGCCGGTAGGCGAGCCGCTCCATCGCGTAGCCGACCGCCATGCAGACCGGGATCGCGCAGCCGGCGCCGATCAGCACCACGGCGAGCGCCGGCATGCCGCTCGGCGCGAGGACGTTGATGACCGTGAAGGCGACCATCGCGCCGATCATCACCACCTCGCCGTGCGCGAAGTTGATGAGCTGGATGATGCCGTACACCATGGTGTAGCCGAGCGCCACCACGGCGTACACGCTGCCCGCGGTCAGACCGTTCACCAGCTGCTGGAGGAACGTGTCCATGCGCGGCGGAAGCCTAGCAGAAAGAAAAACGGCACCGCGCGGGTGCCGTCGTCTTGCGCAAGCCGAGCGCCCGCGGCTACTTCGCCGCGGCGCCCTTGATGAAGTCGGCGTAGGGGATCGTCTTGCCCGACTTGACGATGGCGATCGGCTCGAGCACGCCGCCCTTCATGGTGAAGATGGTCATCTCGGCGTTCTTGCGGTCGCCCTTGGCGTCGAACTGGATGCGCCCGCTCGCGCCCATGTAGTTGATGTGCGCGAGCACCGGCAGGTACTTCTTCGGATCGGAGGAGTTCGCCTTCTTCATCGCCTCGATGAGCAGGTTCGCGCCGTCGTAGGTGAAGGGCGAATACAGGATCGGGTCGGCGTTGAAGCGCTTCTTGTAGGCGGCGAGGAACTTGCGGTCGGCGGCCTGCGGCGGGATGCCGGCCTGCGAGCAGAGCATGCCGTCGGCGGCGGCGCCGGCGAGCTCCTTCATCTTCTCGGTGCACGCGCCGTCGCCGAAGGTGAACACCGCGTTCATGCCGAGCTCGCGCGCCTGCTTGAGGAGCAGGCCGCCGGTCGCGTCCATGCCGCCGTAGAACACCGCGTCCGGGTTGCGGCCGCGCAGCTTGGTGAGCACCGCCTTCCAGTCGGTCGTCTTGTCGGTGCCCTGCTCGCGCGCGAGCACGGTGACCTTCTTCGCCCGCAGCGTCTTCTCCACCTCGTTGGCGATGCCGACGCCGTAGGCCGTGGCGTCGTCGATCACCGCCACCACCTTGGGCTTGCGCGTGGCGGCGAGATAGCTCGCGATCGCCGGGCCCTGCTGGTCGTCGCGGCCGACGGTGCGGAAGACGCCCTTGAACTTCTGCTCGGTCAGCGTCGGGTTGGTCGCCGAGCCGGTGATCATCGGGATGCCGGCGCGGTTGTAGATCGCGGAGGCCGGAATGGTGGTGCCGGAGTTGAGGTGGCCGACGACGCCGGCGACTCCGGCGTCGACGAGCTTCTGCGCGACGGTGGTGCCGACCTTGGGATCGGCCTGGTCGTCCTCCGCCACCAGGGTGAAGTGCGCCACGCGGCCGCCGATCTTGATCTTCGCCGCGTTCGCTTCCTCGATGGCGAGGCGCGCGCCGTTCTCGTTGTCCTTGCCGAGGTGGGCGATGCCGCCGGTGAGCGGCCCGACGTGGCCGATCTTGATTTCGACCGTCTGCGCCTGCGCGTGCGCGATGAAGCCGAGCGCGGCGGCGAGGAGCGTGATGCGCAGTATCGAGTTCTTCATGGGGTCTCCGGGTCCTCCTCAGGGAAGAACTATCTTAACCCCGCCCCCGCGGCAAAATCGACCGCGCCGGCCCGCCGCCTACTTCTGCGACAGGACCCACTTCACGAGGGCGTGCAGGTCCTTGTCCGGCACCGAGGGGTTGGCGGGCATCGGGATCTGGCCCCACACGCCGACGCCGCCCTTCTTCACCTTCTCGACCAGCCTGGCTTCGGCGCCCTTGTCGCCGCGGTACTTCGCCGCGACGTCCTTGTAGGCGGGCCCGATCAGCTTCTGGTCGACCTTGTGGCAGGCGAGGCAGCCGTACTTCTGCGCCATCGCTTCCTGGGCGGACGCGGGCAGGCTCGTCACGAAAGCGGCGGCGAACACGCTGCCGAGGACAATCATGCTGCGTTTCATTCTTTCTCCTTGCAGATCTTGATCAGGGTTGCGAGCTCGGCGATCGGCTCCAGACAGCTAACGCCCCGGCACAGCCAGCCGTTGACCGGCTCCGGCCGCGGCGGCTTGTCGAGCGTTTCGGGCAAGCCCGGCATGCCGTCGGCGATGCCAAGCACCATGGTATCCGGAAGATATTCGCGCGCAAAACCGGCTTGCCAGGCCGCCAGCGCCTCGCGCCGGCCGCGCAGGATGAGCGTGGCCGGCGGCTCGAGCGCGCTTTCGAGCGCGATCGCCATGGCGCCGAAGCCGGCCGGATATTCGCGCATCGCCGCATGGAACAGCTCGAGCGTGCGGCGCGCCGCGCGCGCATAGCGCTCTTCGCCGGTCAGCGCCGCGAGCTGCGCGAGCACCTGGGCGGCGACCGCGTTGCCGGCGGGGGTGGCGTTGTCCTGGCCGGGCTTCGGGCGGTGAATCAGCCGTTCGTGATCCTTCGCGGTGAAGAAGAATCCGCCCGCCTGCGCGTCCTCGAACTGCTCGAGCAGCACGTCGGCGAGCTCGCGCGCGAACCGCAGGTCGTCCGCCGAGAACCCGCTTTGCAGCAGCTCGAGCGCCGCGGCGATGAGGAGCGCGTAGTCGTCGAGGTAGGCGTTGAGATGCGCGCGGCCGTCCTTGTACGTGGCGAGCAGCCGGCGCTCGCGCCACATGCGCGCGCGGATGAAGTCGAACGCGCGCCGCGCCGAGGCGATCCACTCCGCGCGGCCGAAGACGCGGCCGGCGTGCGCCATGCCGCGGATCGCGAGCGCGTTCCAGGAGACGAGGATCTTCTCGTCGCGTCCCGGTCGCACGCGGCGCTCCCTCACGTCGAACAATTTCCGCTTCGCGGTTTCTACGAAATCTCTTCCTCCCTCCTGCAACGAAGCGGCGAGGTAGAGATGCCAGTGCCGGCCCTCGAAATTCGGCGGCTGGTCCAGACCGAAGCGAGGAGCGAACGCGGCGTACTCTTGCGGCGTGAGGAGCGAGCGCACTTCCTCGCGATCCCAGACGTAGAACTTGCCCTCCTCGTGCTCGCTGTCGGCGTCGAGGGACGAGTAGTAGCCGCCCTCGTCAACGTTACCCGCCGCTTGCATCTCTCGCATGATCCAGCCGGCGGTCTCGGCCGCGCAGCGCGCGAAGAGCTCGTCCTTCGTCACCAGCCAGGCGTCGGCGAGCAGGCCGAGGAGCGGCCCGTTGTCGTAGAGCATCTTCTCGAAGTGCGGAATCATCCAGCGCGCGTCGACGCTGTAGCGCGCGAAGCCGCCGCCGAGCTGGTCGTAGATGCCGCCCTCGCACATGCGCGTGAGCGTGGTGAGCGCGACTTCCTGCTCGCCCGAGCGCAGGCACAGCTCGAGGTCGGTCGGATGCGGGAACTTGGGCGCGCCGCCGAAGCCGCCGTGGCGCGCGTCGAAGTTGCCGCGCAGGTTGGCGAGCATCGCGTCGATCGGCTCGCGGTCGAGCGCGGCGCGCGGCGCCGCCTGCGGCAGCGTGCGCGCGAAGGCTTTCAGCACCTCGCCGTTCTGCGACTCGATCTCGGCGCGCTTCTCGCGCCAGATCGCGCCGATGCGCTGGCACAGATCCGGGAACGCCGGCAGGCCGTGGCGCGGCTCGTTCGGGAAGTAGGTGCCGCCGAAGAACGGCGCGCCGTCGGGCGAGAGGAACATGGTGAGCGGCCAGCCGCCGGCGCGGCTGGCGAACATCTGGTAGGCGGCCTGGTAGATCTGGTCGAGGTCGGGCCGCTCCTCGCGGTCGACCTTGACGTTGACGAACAGGCGGTTCATCACCGCCGCCACCGCCGGGTCCTCGAAGCTCTCGTGCGCCATCACGTGGCACCAGTGGCACGCGGAGTAGCCGACCGAGAGCAGGATCGGCTTGTCCTCGCGCCGGGCGCGCTCGAGCGCCTCGGGCCCCCACGGGTACCAGTCGACCGGGTTCGCCGCGTGCTGCCGCAGGTACGGCGAAGTCTCGCTTGCGAGCCGGTTGGCCAACGTTCGGACGGAACGGGGGATAACCTCCCCCGTACCCCTCGCTACTTGATCGGCTTCGTGAACGGGAAGATGTGCGTGAAGCCGAGGATGTCGGTCAGCAGCAGCACCAGGAACACGACCAGCACGAAGCCGAGGATGCCGATGTCGCCGCCCGCGGGCAGCGTGTCGATCCGGCTCGAGAGCTGCGCGAGCTCGGCGTCGTTCAGGGCGGCGACGCGCGCCTTCGCGTCGGCGGGAGCGACTCCGTAGGACTGCAGCTGCCGCTGCACGTCGGCGCGATCGAGGAAGCGCAGCACGCGCTCGCGCTGTAGGGTTTGTGCTGGGGCCGCTGCGACTGCCGCATCGGTCGAAATGGCGGCGGCCAGGACCTGCTGCTGGAAGCCGAAGCCGGTGATGCACAAGGCGAGCGAGAGGGCGATCAGGCGTCGAAGATTCATCGAGCTCCTCCAGGAAGGGTGATGAACTGCAGGCGGCGAGCTTACCATCAGCGATGATGAACAAACTACCTGTGGCCGCGGCGGTGCTGCGCTTCTGGTTCGGCGAAGGCGCCGACTACGGCAAGGCGCACCAGCGCTGGTTCGAGAAGGACGCCGCCTTTGACTCGCAAGTCCGCGGCCAGTTCCTCGCGCTCTACGAGACGATCGTGGCGGGAGGGCTGCTCGACTGGCTCGAGCGGCCGGCGGATTGCCTCGCGCGCATCGTGGTGCTCGACCAGTTCCCGCGCAACATGTTCCGCGGCACGCCGCGCGCCTTCGCCGCCGACGCGCTCGCGCTCGACTCGGCGCGCCACGCCGTGCGGCGCGGCTTCGACAAGGACATGCTCGAGGTCGAGCGGCAGTTCGTCTACCTGCCCTTCGAGCACAGCGAGTCGCTCGCCGACCAGGAGCGCGCCTGCGAGCTGATGAAGCCGCTCGGCGAGGACCTCTACGACTGGGCGCTGCGGCACAAGCGCATCGTCGAGCGCTTCGGGCGGTTCCCCCATCGCAACCAAATCCTCGGGCGCAAGAGCACGCCCGAAGAGATCGAGTTCCTCAAGACGCCGGGCTCAGGCTTTTGAATCGGTGATCGCGCCGATCGAGGCGGTCGAGACGAGCCGCAGGTACTTCGCCATCAGGCCGGCGGTGTAGCGCGGCTTCGGCTGCTTCCACTTCTTCTTCCGCGCGGCGAGCTCCTTCGCCGGCACGTTCAGCTGGATGAGGCGCTTCTTCGCGTCGATGGTGATCGAGTCGCCCTCTTTCACCAGCGCGATCGTGCCGCCGACGTACGCTTCCGGCGCGACGTGGCCGACCACCATGCCCCAGGTGCCGCCCGAGAAGCGGCCGTCGGTGAGTAGCCCGACCGATTCGCCGAGTCCCTGGCCGATGAGCGCGGAAGTCGGCGCGAGCATTTCCTGCATGCCCGGTCCGCCCTTGGGTCCTTCGTAGCGGATGACGATCACGTCGCCCGGCTTGATTTTCTTCGCCATGATCGCCTGCATGCAGGCGTTCTCCGAGTCGAAGACGCGCGCGGGGCCGGTGATCACCGGGTTCTTCAGTCCGGTGATCTTGGCGACGCAGCCCTCCGGCGCGAGGTTGCCCCGCAGGATGGCGAGGTGGCCCTCGGCGTACATCGGCTTCGACCAGGGACGGATCACGTCCTGGTCCTTGCGCGGCTCGGCCGGCACGTCCTTCAGCATCTCGGCCATGGTCTTGCCGTGGATGGTCATGCACTCGCCGTGCAGCACGCCATTCTCGAGCAGGATCCTGAGCACCTGCGGCACGCCGCCGGCGCGGTGGAAGTCGACCGCGACGTAGCGCCCCGAGGGCTTCAGGTCGCACAGCACCGGCACCTTCCGGCGCACGCGCTCGAAGTCGTCGATCGTCCACTTCACGCCGGCCGCCGAAGCGATGGCGAGGTAGTGCAGCACCGCGTTGGTCGAGCCGCCGGTCGCCATCACGAGCGCGATCGCGTTCTCGATCGACTTGCGCGTGATGATGTCGCGCGGACACAAATTGCTTCTGATTGCTGAAACCAGGACCTGGGCCGATTGAGCAGCCGAGTCTGCCTTCTCGGCGTCGGGCGAGGCCATCTGCGAGGAGCCGAGCAGGCTCATGCCGAGCGCTTCGAAGGACGAGCTCATCGTGTTCGCCGTGTACATGCCGCCGCACGCGCCGACCGACGGGCAGGCGTTCTTCTCGATGCCGATGAAGTCCTCCTCGCTCATCTTGCCCGCGCTGAACGAGCCCACCGCCTCGAAGGCCGAGACGATGGTGAGGTCCTTGCCCTTCCATTTGCCCGGCTTGATCGTGCCGCCGTAGACGTAGATCGCCGGCACGTTCATGCGCGCGATCGCCATCATGCCGCCGGGCATGTTCTTGTCGCAGCCGCCGATGACCAGCGCGCCGTCCATCGCCTGGCCGTTGACCGAAGTCTCGATCGCGTCCGCGATCACCTCGCGCGAGACGAGCGAGTACTTCATCGCTTCGGTCCCCATGCCGATGCCGTCGGTGACGGTCGGCACGCCGAACACCTGCGGCTTCGCGCCGGCGGCCTCGAGCGCGCTCATGGCGCGGTCGACGAGCGGCTGGATGCCGGCGTTGCACGGGTTCATCGTCGAGTGGCCGTTGGCGACGCCGACGATCGGCTTGTCGAAGTCGCCGTCGCCGAAGCCGACGGCGCGCAGCATGGCGCGGTTGGGAGAACGGGCGACGCCGTGGGTGATCAGCCTGGAGCGACGGTTATAGGTAGCCATGGCGGGAGATTCTGCACCCGCGCGGCGCGGCCTTCCAATGCCATCGGCGCAGCACTGTAATACTCTACGGGTATGAATCTTCCGGATTTGCGCCAATTGCGGTATTTCATGGCGGTGGCCGAGCACCGCCACTTCGGCCGCGCCGCCGCCGCGCTGCACATCTCGCAGCCGCCGCTCTCGCGCGCGATCCGCGACCTCGAGGAGCGCCTCGGCGTGACGCTGCTCGCGCGCTCGCGCCGCCGCGTCGAGCTGACGCCCGAGGGCGCGCATTTCTTCGGCGAGGCGCGGCGCCTCGCCGAGAGCCTCGAGCGCGCGGTCGCCGAGCTGCGGCGCATGGCCGGCGGCGAGAGCGGGCGCCTCCGCATCGGCTTCGTCTCGCTCGCCGATTACGGCGGCGTCCTGCCCGCGCTGCTCAAGGCCTGCAAGGCGGCGCATCCCGGCGTCACGCTCGCCCTGCGCGAGATGCTCTCGCCCGAGCAGGCCGCGGCGCTCGTCGCGGGCGAGCTCGACTTCGGCTTTCTCCTCCCGCCGGTGCAGGCCGGCTCGTCGCTCGAGCACCTGGTCGTGCAGCGCGAGCGCTTCGTCGTCGCGCTGCCCGAAGGTCACCGCCTGGCGGGGGGGAAAGGCGCGCGCGCCCCGCTCGCGATGGCCGCGCTCGCGGACGAGAGCTTCGTCATGATCCCGCGCGAGATCGCTCCCGGCCTTTACGATATCGTTAGCGGCCTCGCCGCGCGTGCCGGCTTTTCGCTCGCCATCGCCCAGGAAGCGATCCAGATGCAGACCGTAGTGAGCCTCGTCTCGAGCGGCCTCGGCGCCGCGGTGGTGCCCGCCTCGGTGGCGAACCTCGGCCGGCGCGGCGTCGTCTACCGCGCGCTCGCCGACAAGCACCCGGCGCTCGAGCTGCGGCTCGCCTGGCGCCGCGGCGGGCACGGCGCGGCAGGACGAGATTTCGTCGCGCTGGCGCGGCGCTTCGCAAAGGCGGCCTGATGCTGGTCCATCCCGACATCGACCCGGTCGCGATCCATATCGGCCCGCTCGCCATCCGCTGGTACGGCCTCATGTACCTCGCCGGCTTCGCCGGCGGCTGGTGGCTCGGCACGCGGCGCATCCAGCAGGGCCTCGCGCCGGTCACGCGCGCGCAGCTCGACGACCTTCTCTTCCTCGCGGTGCTCGGCGTCGTGCTCGGGGGGCGCCTGGGCTACGTGCTCTTCTACAAGCCGGATTACTACGCGAAGCACCTGCTCGAGATTTTCGCCATCTGGCAGGGCGGCATGTCGTTCCACGGCGGCCTGCTCGGCGTGATGACGGCGATGGCGTACGCCGCCTGGCGCCATCGCATCGATTACCTGCGGCTGATGGACTACGTCGCGCCGCTTTGCCCGATCGGCTTCGCCACCGGGCGCCTGGGCAACTTCATCAACGGCGAGCTGTGGGGCCGGCCGACCGACCTGCCGTGGGGCATGGTGTTTCGCGGCGCCGGCCCCGAGCCGCGCCATCCGTCGCAGCTCTACGAGTTCGCGCTCGAAGGCGTGGCGCTCTTCATCCTGCTCTGGTGGTTCTCCTCCAAGCCGCGCCCGCGCGGCGCGGTGTCGGGGCTGTTCCTCGTCGGCTACGGCGTATTCCGCTTCAGCGCCGAGTTCGCGCGCGAGCCCGACTCGTTCCTCGGCTTCCTCGCCTTCGGCATGACCATGGGCCAGTGGCTCTGCCTGCCGATGATCGCCGCCGGCCTGTGGCTGCTCGCCTGGAGCCGACGCCCGCCGCAGTCCTAGAGCGCCGCTTCCAGCACGCGCGCGACGTGCCAGGCTTCGCGCGCGGCGCCGTGCGCGATCTGATGGCGGCAGCTCGTGCCGTCCGCAACCAGCAGGGTTTCCCGAGAAGAAAGTCTGATGCGTGGAAGCAAAGCCAGCTCCGCCATCTTCATCGACACCTCGTAGTGCTCGGCCTCGTAGCCGAAGCTGCCCGCCATGCCGCAGCAGCTCGTCTCGACGGTGCTCAGCTGCACGCCGGGAATCATCCTCAGCACTTTCTCGACCGCGGGCATGGCGTCGAAGGCCTTCTGGTGGCAGTGGCCGTGCAGCAGCACTTCCTTGTTCGTCTCCTTCAGCTTGAGACGCCCCGGCTCGCGCGCGAGGAATTCCTCGAAGAGCAACGCGCTTTTCGCCAGCTTGTCGAAGCCCATGACCGGGAACTCGTCGCGCAGCGAGAGGAGGCACGACGGCTCGAGGCCGACGATCGGAACGCCGCGCTCGGCATACGGCGCGAGCGCCGCCTGCATCTTCTTCGCTGCGCGCTTCGCGTCGTCGACCATCCCCGCCGAGAGGTAGGTGCGGCCGCAGCACAGGCCGCGCGGCGCGAAGACCCGATGACCGGCCGCGCGCAGCACCTTGAGAGCGGCGTGCGCGTTCTCCGGCTCGAAATAGCGGTTGAAGGTGTCGACGAAGAGCACGACGTCGGCCTCGCGCGTCCCCGCCTCCCTGAAATAGTCCGTGCGCCACTTCGGCAAGTCGCGCCGCGGCGAGAAGCCGAGCGCGGACTTGAGGAGGCCGCCGGCGAGATTTGAGACCGGCGCAAGCGCCGCCGCCCAGGGCGCGTAGCGCGGCAGATAAGCGATCGCCTGGTCGCGCCAGCTGAAGCCGTGGCGCGCCTTGTATTGCGCCGTGAACTCGATCTTCATGCGCGCCATGTCGACGCCGGTCGGGCATTCGCGCTTGCAGCCCTTGCAGGAGACGCACAGGTCGAGCGCCTCCTTCGCGTCATCCAGGGGAATCTGATTCGAAAGCGCGAGGCGTAGAGTGTTGGCGCGGCCGCGCGTGAGGTGGATCTCGTCGCGCGTCGCGCGGTACGACGGGCACATCGTGCCGGCGTCGAACTTGCGGCAGTGGCCGTTGTTGTTGCACATCTCGACCGCCTTGTCGAAGCCGCCCCATTCGCTCCAATCGAGCCGGGTGTTCGAAGAAACGGTCTGGTACCCGGGCGGGTAGCGGAAGAGCGTCGCATCGTCCATGCGCGACGGGTTGACGATCTTGCCCGGGTTCATCAGCCCCTTCGGATCGAGCCAGGACTTGATCTCGCCGAGCGCCGCGGTGAGGCGCGGGCCGAAGAAGGGCGCGATCCACTCCGAGCGCACCAGGCCGTCGCCGTGCTCGCCCGAGTACGCGCCCTTGTATTCCTTCACCATCGCGCAGGCTTCCTCGGCGATGGCGCGCATCTGCTTCGCGCCGTCGCGGCGCATGTCGAGGATCGGCCGCACGTGCAGCGTGCCGACGGAAGCGTGCGCGTACCAGGTGCCGCGCGTGCCGTGCTTCTCGAAGACGCGCGTCAGCCGGTCGGTGTACTCCGCGAGGTGCTCGAGCGGCACCGCGCAGTCCTCGATGAACGAGACCGGCTTGCCGTCGCCCTTCATCGACATCATGATGTTCAGGCCCGCCTTGCGCACTTCCCAGATCTGCTTCTGCAGCTTGTCGTCGGTGACCTCCACCACGCTGCCCGGCAGGCCGAGATCGGCCATCAGCTGCACCAGATCCTCGAGTTTTTTCCGTTGTACCGAAGAATCCTCTCCCGAGAATTCGACGAGAAGGATCGCGTCGGGCTCGCCCCTGACGAACGCCTCCACCGTGTTGCGGAACGCCCCGATCTCGCGCGCGAGGCCGATCATCGTTCGGTCGACGAGCTCCAC
>Ga0335084_10001507_pt1 | contig 21854 bp, 21 predicted proteins | sample Lox_Sample_44_FD_206721 | JGI IMG/M metagenome (GOLD analysis project Ga0335084, IMG submission 206721) | Soil microbial communities from Loxahatchee National Wildlife Refuge, Florida, United States - Lox_Sample_4.4 | ecosystem: Environmental > Terrestrial > Soil > Wetlands | place: USA...
ACCGTCACGATTCCGCTCGCGCGCGAGCGGACGATCGTGCGGCTGCGGGCCGAAGGGCCACGGACCGGCGGCCGCCGGTCCGTCGATACGGACCGCCTCGTCGTGGTGGAGAAGTAGGAGCGGCACGGCGAGCGGTCGAGGAGCATGCGACAGATGCGACGAATTCTCGTGACAGCGATCTGCGCTGCGACGCTGGCGGCGCACGGTTCCGCCCGCGCGGCGGTCGTGGCGGCCCCGGGCTACGCTGCGCGCCGCATTCCCACCCCCGGCGCCGTCCAAGGCGGCGTCGTGCGGCAGGGCAACGCGCTCATCGTGGGGCAGGGCAGCTTCGGGGCCGGGACCGAGCGGGTGGTCCGACTCGACGGCGCCGTGGCGACCACCATCGCGACCGGCTTCAACTCGCTCGGGGGCTTCGACCTCGACGGCGACACGCTCTACCTGGTCGACAACTGCTTCGGCACCGACTTCGGCTGTACGGGCGCGTCGACCGGCGACAGCCTCTACGCCATCCCGAGCGCGACCACGCGGACCAGCGCGGCCGCGGCGGACACGAGCGCGGTGCTGCCGGCCGGCTCCATCACCGCACCGCAGGACGTGCTCGTGGTGCCGGGCGCCCTCCTGGTCGCCGACGCGATCGGGGTCGGCGCGGGCCGCGTCGTGAAGGTCGTGGGGACGACCCCGACGAATCTCGCGACCGGACTCGACTACCTGGGTGGCCTCGCGACCGACGGCGCGACGCTCTTCGCCGCCAACCTCGACGGCAGCTTCACCGGATCCGTGAAGCGGTTCTCGCTCGCGGGCGTCCCGGCGAGCGACCTCGTCGGCGGCCTCTCCGGGAGCTACGGGGTCGCCCGCGACGCAGCCGGCAACTTGCTCGTCACCGGCGGCTTCACCGGCGACTTCTCGTCGAGCACGCTGCTCGCCGTCGACGCGGGCGGGACGGCGACCGAGCGCGCGCACGGCTTCGGCTTCTCGGCCGACGTCTTCTTCGACGGCGCGCGCGATGCGGCCCTGGTGCTCGACTTCGGTGTGTCGGCCGTGACGGCCGTCTGTCGCGACGCGGACGGCGACGCCGTGTGCGACGCCGACTGCACGAGTCCCGCCGCCCTCGATCGCGCGGTCGTGAAGATCGGTCGCCAGACGACGGCGGTCGGCGACGACACGCTCAGCTTCAAGGGCCAGATGACGATCCCCGGCGTCTACGACCCGGTGGCGAACGGCGTGCACGTCCTGGTGGACGACGCCGCTGGCAGCGTCATCGCCGACGTGGTCGTGCCGGGCGGCGCATACGACACGGTCACCGGGACCGGCTGGAAGACGAACGCGAGCCTGACGTCGTGGACGTACAAGAATCCGAGCGGCGTCGTCGGTATCACCAAGGTGAAGGTGAAGAAGGCCTCGAGCACGCCGGGCCTGGTCAAGTTCAGCGTGAACGGGCGCAAAGGAGGCTATCCGGCCGCCGGCGCGGCGCTCCCCGTGCGGGCCGTGATGACGCTCGATCCCGCCGGCGGGTGCGCGCTCGCGACCTTTTCCGGTCCGACGTCGGGCTGCACCTTCAACTCCACCGGCGATCGCCTCACGTGCAAGTGACCGCACCCGGCGCGGCGCTCGTCGTGCTGGCGCTTCTCGCCGGCTGCGACGGCGCCGCGCCGCCCCCGCGCGCCGCCGGTGCGGCGCGGGTCGTCGTGCTGGCGCCGTCGGCGACCGAGACCGTGTTCGCGCTCGGCGCCGGCGATCGCGTGGTCGGCGTCTGCGCGCAGTGCGACTATCCCGCGGCGACGGCGAAGCTGCCGAAGCTCGGCGGCTATCTGACGCCGAGCGTCGAGGCGGTGGTCGGGGTGCGACCGGACCTGGTGATCGTCGTGCCGTCGCCCGGCAACCGTGAAGCCGTGCGCGCCATCGAGCGGGCCGGCGTGCGCGTCCTCGTGGTGCAGGACCGGACGCTGGACGACCTCTTCACGTCGATCGCCGCGATCGCCGGCGCGCTGGAGGTCTCCGACGCCGGCGGTCGCCTGGCGGCCGACGTGCGGAGCCGGCTCGACGCCGTGCGCGCGCGCGTGGCGTCGCAGCCGCGGGCGCGCGTGCTGCTCGTCGTCGGGCACAGCCCGCTCATCGTCGCGGGCGGGGGCACGCTCCAAGGCGAGCTGGTCGAGATCGCCGGCGGAACCAACGTGGCCGCCGATGTCGGCAACGCCTTCCCGCAGGTCTCGCTCGAGCTCGTGGTGGCGCGCGCGCCCGACGTGATCCTCGATGCGGCGATGGGGACCGAGGAGGGCGGGCGCGCGCTCTTCGCGCAGCTCACGACCGTTCCGGCGGTCGCGAACGGCCGCATCGTGTCGGTCGGCTCGGACGTGCTCTTTCGCGCCGGGCCGCGCGTGCCCGAGGCCGCGGCGGCGCTCGCGGCCGCCATCCATCCGGGGTAGACGGGCCGGGCGTGCGGGCCGCGTACCTCACACGCCGCCGGGTGGTCGTGGTGACGGCGGCGCTCCTCGTCCTGTTGCTCGCCTCGCTCCTCGCCGCGGCCGGCATCGGGCCCGTGCCGGCGAGCCTGTGGCGCGCGCTCGCGCCCGGCGCCGCGGGCACGACCGACTACGTGATCGTCGTGCAGACGCGCATCCCGCGCGTGCTCCTCGCGGGCGTCGTGGGCGCCGCGCTCGCGACCGCGGGCGCCGGCTTCCAGGGCCTCCTCGCGAACCCGCTCGCCGATCCGCACGTGCTCGGCATCAGCGGGGGGGCGGCCGTGTTCGGCGCCGCCGTCCTCGTGCTCGGCGTCGATCCGGTCTCGCCGATCGTGCCGCTGGTCGCGTTCCTGGGCGCGCTCGGGGCCATGACGGTCGTCGTGCTGGTCGCGCGCACGGGCGGTCGCACGACGCCGCACGCGCTCCTGCTGGTCGGCGTCGTCATGAACGCGATCGCGGCGGCGCTCATCATGCTGGTGAACGCGGTCGCGAGCTACCGCCAGGCGCAGGGCGTGCTCTTCTGGATGATGGGCGCCCTCACGACGCAGGACTACTTCCTGGTCGCGCTGGTGGGGGCGTACGCGATCGTCGGTGCGGTCGTGCTCCTGCGCCACGCGGCCGCCCTGAACCTGCTCGCCGCGGGGGAGGAGAGCGCCGCCAGCCTCGGCGTCGACGTCGAGCGCGTGCGCCGTGCCGTCTTCGTCGCGGCCGCGCTGCTGGTCGGCGCCGCCGTGTCGGTGAGCGGCATGATCAGCTTCGTCGGGCTCATCGTGCCGCACGTCCTGCGGCTCGCGCTCGGGCCCGATCTGCGCCTGCTCGTGCCGGCGTCGTTCCTGTTCGGCGCGACGTTCCTCGTGTGGGCCGACACCGTCGCGCGCACGGTGCTGGGGCCCGCCGAGCTTCCGGTCGGCGTCATCACGGCGCTGCTCGGGGGGCCGTTCTTCCTCTTTCTGCTGCGGCGGAGCCTGCGCGGAGGCCCGCGATGAGCGGCGTGCGTCTGGTCGCCGAGCGCCTGCGCTTCGCCTACGACGGCCGTCTGGTCGTCGACGACGTCGGCCTGGAGGTCGGCGGCGGCGAGCTGGTCGGCGTGATCGGTCCCAACGGCGCGGGCAAATCGACGCTCGTGCGCTTGCTGGCAGGCGTGGCGGTGCCGCAGCAGGGCCACGTCCTCCTCGACGGCGCGCCGCTCCTCGCGCGATCGCGCCGCGAGGTCGCGCGCGCGATCGCGCTCCTGCCGCAGGATCCGCGCGTCGAGTTCCCGTTCACCGTGCTCGAGGTCGTTCTCATGGGGCGCGCGCCGTATCTGGGGGGCCTCGGCTTCGCCGCCGGCGACGACGTGGCGATGGCCCGCGCCGCGCTCGTCCGCCTCGGCCTGGACGGGATGGAGGCGCGTGGCCTCGACACCCTCTCGGGCGGCGAGCGCCAGCGCGTCTTCCTCGCGCGGGCCCTCGTGCAGGATCCGCAGGTGCTGCTCCTCGACGAGCCGACGACGCATTTGGACCTGCGTCACCAGGGCGCGATCCTGGACGTCGTCCGCGAGCGCGTGCGGCGCGGCGGTCTCGCCGCCGTCGCCGTGCTCCACGACCTCAACCTCGCCGCCGTGGCCTGCGACCGCCTCGTGCTGCTCGCGGGCGGACGGCTCGTCGCGGCCGGGAGGGCCGCCGACGTACTGACGAGCGAGCGGATCGCCGGGGCCTTCGGGACCCGGGTCCGGGTCGGCCGGCACGACGGTTCCGACCTGCCGACCGTGCTGCCGCCCCCGCCGCGTGACGCGTGACGGCAGTGTTCCGGAAGCAGTGACGTGCTCGTCGCGAGGCGGACCGCAATCGGTTTGCCCACCCTGTGGGCGCTTGCTAAGGTCCACGATCGGCAGCGGAAATGCTCTACCAGTTCGCCAACGTCTTCGTCTTCTTCCTCTACGCGGTCATCCTCTGCGCCCTCATGCTGGGCCTGGGGGCGCTGCTCCGTCCGTCCAATCCGCAGCCGTCCAAGCTCTCCACGTACGAGTGCGGCGAGCCGCCGAGCGGCCCCGCCTGGATCAACTTCAACATCCGCTTCTACCTGGTGGCGCTCGTGTTCGTGATCTTCGACGTCGAGCTGGCGTTCGTCTACCCCGTGGTCGCCGTGTTCAAGGACTGGGTGACGAAGGGGCAGGGTGCGTTCGCCTTCCTGGAGCTCGGCCTCTTCCTCGCGATCCTCATGATCGGCCTCGTCTACGTGTGGGCGAAGGGCGACCTCGAGTGGCTGAAGCGGATCCCGGCCGAGAGGCCGCATCCGGGTGAGCCCGTGCGCCGGGCGGCATAGGGGGACCGAGCGATGTCGCTCATCAACACCGCGCCCGAGATGGCACTCACGACGCGCGTCGACGACCTCCTCAACTGGACCCGCAAGTCGTCGCTCTGGTACATGATGTTCGGCCTGGCCTGCTGCGCCATCGAGATGATGCAGACCGGCGGGCCGCGCGCCGACCTCGAGCGCTTCGGGATGGCGCCGCGCGCGACGCCGCGGGTGTCCGACGTGATCATCGTGTCGGGGACGCTCACCTTGAAGATGGCGCTTCGCACGAAGCTCCTCTACGACCAGATGCCGGAGCCGAAGTACGCCATCTCGATGGGAAGCTGCGCCAACTGCGGCGGGCTGTTCCAGCTCGCGTACTCGGTCTGCGACGGCGTCGATCGCGTGATCCCGGTCGACGTCTACGTGCCGGGGTGCCCGCCCCGGCCGGAGGCGCTCACCGAAGGTCTCATCAAGCTCCAGGAGAAGATCGCTCAGGAGCGCTGGCTCGTGCGCAAGAGTGAGCCGGTGGGAGTGCGTGCCTGATGGCGATGGACGCCGCCGGCGTGCATGCCCGGCTCCGCGAGAAGTTCGGCGACGTGGTGGGGCCGCTCGAAGCGAGCGGACGCAACGCGTCGGCGACCATCGTGCCCGCGCGCATCGCCGAGGTCGGCGAGTTCCTGAAGACCGATCCGGCGCTCCGCTTCGACTGCCTCTCGAACCTCTCCGGCGTCGACTACCCGAAGCAGGGCCACATCCAGATCGTCTACCACCTCTTCTCGTACCCGCACCGGCACGCGTTCGTGCTGCGCGTGAACGCGCCGCGCGACAACCCGCAGGTGGCGACCGTCTCCGGCGTGTGGAGCCACGCCGATTGGCAGGAGCGCGAGGCGTTCGATCTCCTCGGCGTCACGTTCGACGGGCATCCCGATCTGCGCCGCATCCTCATGCCGGAGGACTGGCCCGGGCACCCGCTGCGCAAGGACTTCGTCGAGCCGGAGTCGTACCACGGCATTCCGACCTCGCGAGAGAGCCTGCTGAAGGCCTAGTCGGATGAGCCTCGCGGGATTCGAAGTCGAGGTCCAGCGCTCGAAGGACGACGGCGGGGTCGTCACCGAGGACATGACGCTGTCGATGGGGCCGCAGCATCCCTCGACGCACGGGGTGCTCCGCTTCGTCATCCGCGCCGACGGCGAGGTGATGAAGGAGGCGATCCCCGACATCGGGTACCTCCACCGCTCGATCGAGAAGATCGCCGAGAAGGTCGGCTGGCACGGCTTCATCCCGTACACCGATCGCGTCGACTACGTGGCGGCCATGTTCTGCAACCACGGCTGGTCGTTCGCGTGCGAGCAGCTCGCGGGCATCGAGGTCCCGAAGCGCGCCGAGTACTGCCGCGTCATCGCCGACGAGCTCTGCCGCATCCACAGCCACCTCCTCTCCGTCGGCTCGATGGCGATGGACATCGGCGCCTTCACGCCGTTCACGCACGCCATCCGCGAGCGCGAGTACCTGAACGACCTCTTCGAGGAGCTGTGCGGGGCGCGCCTCACCTTCCACTACATGCGGATCGGCGGCGTCGGCTGGGACCTGCCGACCGGCTGGATCGACAAGCTCTCCCACTTCCTCGACCGCTTCGAGCCGCTCGTCGACGAGTACGACCGGCTGATCTCGTTCAACAAGATCTTCGTCGAGCGCCTGGCCGGCGTCGCGCCGGTCACCGCCGAGGAGGCGATCGACTTCAACCTCGTCGGCCCGAACCTGCGCGCCTCGGGCGTCCGCTACGACGTGCGGAAGGACGAGCCCTACTCGGTCTACCCGGAGCTCGAGTTCGACGTGCCGATCGGCACGGGCGAGAAGGGAATCGTCGGCGACTGCTTCGACCGCTACATCGTCCGCATGCGGGAGATGCGCGAGAGCTGCCGCATCCTGCGCCAGTGCATCACGCAGATCCCCGACGGTCCGGTGATCGCGAAGGTGCCGCGGAACCTGAAGCCGCCGGCCGGCGACGTCTACGTGCGGCTCGAGAGCGCACGCGGCGACATGGGCTGGTACGTCGTCTCCGACGGCACGGCGTTCCCCCACCGGTGCAAGATCCGCACGGGGTCGTTCTCGGCGATCAGCATCGTGCCCAAGATCAGCCGCAACCTCATGATCGCGGACCTGATCGCGGTGATCGCGAGCCTCGACCTCGTCGCCCCGGAGATCGATCGCTGATGGCGGACCTGGTCCAGAGCCTGTTCGCGGAGGCGACCTGGGTGCACTACCTGGTCGTCGCGCTCCTGTTCGGCGCGATCGTCGTCTTCGGCCTCGTGCTGCCGATCGCCGGCATCACCACCTGGGTCGAGCGCCGGATCATGGGCCGGATGCAGAGCCGCATCGGGCCGAACCGCGTCGGGCCGGCCGGATTCCTGCAGTGGCTCGCCGACGGGATCAAGAACATGCTGAAGGAAGACATCGTGCCGACCGCGGCCGACGGGCCGCTCTTCCGCTTCGCGCCCTACGTCGTGATGGTGGGCTTCGTCGGCACGTTCGCCGTGCTCCCGTTCACGAGCGCGCTCATCATCGCGGATCTAAACGTCGGCATCCTCTACGTGACGGCCGTGACGGCGCTCGTCGTCGTCGGCATCCTCATGGCCGGGTGGGCGTCGAACAACAAGTGGTCGCTCCTGGGCGGCATCCGCTCGGCGGCGCAGATCGTGTCGTACGAAATTCCGGCCGGGCTCTCGATCTTCCCGATCGTCATGCTGACCGGCTCGCTCAGCATGCAGGAGATCATCAAGCTCCAGGGTTGGGCGCCGTGGTCGTGGAACCTCTTCGCGAACCCGTTCGCGTTCGTCGCCTTCTTCATCTTCTTCGTCTCGGCGCTCGCCGAGGGGAACCGCACGCCGTTCGACCTGCCGGAGGCCGAATCCGAGCTCGTCGCGGGCTTCGCGACGGAGTACTCGGGCATGCGGAACCTCCTCTTCTTCATGGCCGAGTGGGGGAACCTCTACGTCATCGGCGCGATCGTGACCACGCTCTTCCTCGGCGGCTGGCAGATCCCGTTCACGTTCGAGAGCAAAGTCGTGCAGCACCTGCTCGAGTTCGCGACGTTCTTCTTGAAGGCCTACGGCGTGGGCGTGCTGGTGCCGATCTGGCTGCGCTGGACGCTGCCGCGCATCCGCGTCGACCAGATGATGAGCATGTGCTGGAAGTATCTCGTGCCGATCGCCTTCGTGAACCTCATCGGGACGGCCGCCTGGATGATCTGGTCGCCGGTCTGGCTGCAGGTCGTGACGCGGATGGTGCTCGTCGTCTCGGCGGCGGCGGCCACGATGATGTTCGCGCACCGGGTGGTGTACCACCTCGAGTACGCGAAGCTCACGCGCGCCCACCTGCTGTTCAACCCGCTCGCCACGACGCGCTCCCCGGGGTGACGACGATGGGCCTCGCGACCTACTTCCGCAGCATCAAGGACGCCATCGCGACGATCGGCGAGGGCATGGCGATCACGGCGTCGCACATGGTGCGGAAGCCGTTCACGATCGAATACCCCGATCGCTTGCCCGACGGCGTCCGCATCCAGGACACGCTGCCGTTCCGCTACCGCGGCATCCTGGAGGTCGACCTCGAGATCTGCACGGCGTGCCTCGCCTGCGAGCGCGCGTGTCCCATCGACTGCATCGTGATCGAAGCCGAGAAGGACAAGGCCGCCGGCGGCCTTGTCATGACGCGCTTCGACATCGACATGGCCAAGTGCATGTACTGCGGTCTGTGCAGCGAGCCGTGCCCGACCGGGTCGATCCATCACACGCCCGAGTTCGAGGGCGCCGACTACTCGCTCGAGAGCCTCGTGCGGCGTTTCGTGCGGGCTCCCACCGTCGCCTACCGGCCGAAGAAGGCGGGCGAGACCGACCCGGTGATCAAGCCGATCCTCGATCGCGGCATGCGCTACCTCGCCGAGTTCGCGAAGGGCGGCGAGTCGTAGCGCTCGGGACGCCGTCGGGGGCGCATCGCGTTTGCCCCCCCTCGGACCATTTGGTACAGGCCTCCGACTTCGACTCCGACGCCCGTGGTGTGACCCAAGTTACCGTGTGAGCTGCGAATAGTGCCGATCACGACTGCCGTATTCTACCTCCTGGCGACGTTCACCGTCGTCTGCGCGCTCGGCGTCGCGCTCTCGAACAACATCATGTACTCGGCGTTCTCCCTCATGGGGACGCTGCTCGGCGTGGCGGGCACGTTCGTCGTCCTCGGGGCCGACTTCCTCGGCGTCGTCCAGCTCCTCGTCTACGTGGGCGGCATCCTCGTCCTCACGATCTTCGCGGTCATGCTGACGCACCGGATCGCCGACGTGCACGTCTCGAACCGCGCCGTCGCACGGCCCCTGGCCGTGGTCCTCGTCGGCGGGGTGTTCGCCTGGTTGGTGCGCGCCGGGACGGCGGCGACCTGGGTCGCGAAGGAGGCGACCGCGCCCCAGCCCACGACCTATGGGATCGGGAACGCCTTCCTCACCGACTACGTGCTCCCGTACGAGATTGCATCGCTCGTCCTCCTGGTCGCGTTGATCGGCGCGGTCGTCGTCTCACGCAAGGAGATCCGCGGCTGATGGAGGGGGTGACGGTCACCCACTTCGTCGTCCTGTCGGCGATCCTCTTCTCGCTCGGGCTCTTCTGCGTCGTCACGCGCCGGAACGCGCTCGGCATCCTCATGGGGATCGAGCTCATCCTCAACTCCGCCAACGTCAACTACGTCGCCTTCGCTCGTTACGGCCAGACCGGCTACGACGGCCAGGTCTTCGCCATCTTCGTCATCATGCTCGCAGCCGCCGAGGCGGCCATCGGGCTCGCGATCGTGCTCGGCATCTACCAGACGTTCGAGACCATCGACGTCGACGCCACGGATCGGCTGCGGGGATGAGCGAGTCGCACGTCGCGCAGGCGCCGTACGTGGCGCTGATCCCGCTCCTGCCGCTCGCGGGCGCGATCGTGCTCGGGTTCTTCGGCGAGCGGATGCAGGCGCGGCTCGGCAAGCAGGCGATCGGAACGCTCGCGGTCGCGACGGTGACCGCGTCGTTCGTGCTCTCGCTGGTGGCGTTCCTGCAGCTCGTCGGCATGGAGGAGCACGCGCGCGAGGGCGGGCTCCTGGTGACGCTGCTGCCGTGGATCCACGTCGGTACGCTCCACGTCGACCTGGCCTTCCAGGTGGATCCCCTCTCGTCGGCGATGATCCTGGTCGTGACCGGGATCGGCGCGCTCATCCACCTCTACGCGACCGCGTACATGCACGAGGATCCCGCCTTCTGGCGGTTCTTCGCGTACATGAACCTCTTCATCTTCGCCATGCTGACGCTCGTCCTGGGCGACAGCCTGCTGCTCATGTTCGTCGGTTGGGAGGGCGTGGGCTTCTGCTCGTGGGCTCTCATCGGCTTCTGGCACCAGGAGCTGCCGAACACGACCGCCGCGAACAAGGCGTTCATCTTCAACCGCATCGGCGACTTCGGCTTCGTGCTGGGGATCTTCCTCATCTTCTGGAGCCTCGATGCGCACGGCCACGCGACGCTCGTCTTCCGCCAGATGCGCGAGCACGCGCACCTGCTGGACGGGATGCAGCTCTGGGGCTGGCCGGTCGTGACGCTCATCACGCTCTTCCTCTTCGTCGGCGCGACCGGGAAGTCGGCGCAGATCCCGCTCTACGTCTGGCTGCCGGACGCGATGGCCGGCCCGACGCCGGTCTCGGCGCTGATCCACGCCGCCACCATGGTGACGGCGGGCCTCTACATGATCGCGCGGATGAATTTCCTGTTCTCGATGTCGCCGGCGACGCTCCACGTCGTCGCGATCATCGGCGCCGCGACGGCCGTCGTCGCCGCGACCATCGCGATCACGCAGAACGACATCAAGAAGGTGCTCGCGTACTCCACCGTCTCGCAGCTCGGCTACATGTTCCTCGCCATGGGCGTCGGCGACTACGTGGCCGGCATGTCGCACGTGATCACGCACGCGTTCTTCAAGGCGTGCCTCTTCCTCGGCTCGGGCAGCGTCATCCACGCGATGCACCACGAGCAGGACATGCGGAAGATGGGCGGGCTCCGCCCGTACATGCCGCGGACGTTCTGGACGTTCCTGGTCGCGACGCTCGCGATCGCCGGCGTGCCGGGTCTCGCGGGCTTCTGGTCGAAGGACGAGATCCTGTGGATGGCGTACGCGAGCCCGCTCGGCGGCACGGCGCTCTGGCTGACGGGCGTCGGCGTCGCGGCGCTCACCGCGTGCTACATGTTCCGCCAGGTCTACATGACCTTCTTCGGCGAGCCGCGCTGGGCCGGGCACGACGCCGGGCACGGGCACGGCGTCGCCCACGCGGCGCACGACGGCCACGGCCACGGCGGTGGCCACGCGACGCCGCACGAGTCGCCCTGGCAGATGACCGTGCCGCTCGTCGTGCTGGCGATCGGCGCGGTCGCAAGCGGCCTGATCTGCCTGCCGCACTGGATGCCGTTCTCCGGCCTCCTCGACCACTGGCTCGAGCCGGTCGTGAAGATGCCCGAGGAGATCGCCCACTGGAAGCACGAGGCCTACTCGCTGACGGTCGAGTGGGCGGTGATGGCGGTGTCGGTCATCGGCGCCTTCGCGGGAATCGCGCTCGCGACCCTGGTCTTCAAGACCGGGACGATCCCGCCCGAGCGGTTCAGCAACCTCGCCGGCGGCTGGCTCTACCGCGGCTCGCTCGACAAGTGGTGGGTCGACGAGCTGTACGAGGCCACCGTGCTGCGCGCGACGCTGGTGCTGACGCGCGTGCTCGCCTGGTTCGACGCGACGATCATCGACGGCATCGTGAACGGCGCTGCCGCCCTCGTCCGCGTCGTGTCGCGCGTCGAGGGGCTCTTCGACAACTACGTCGTCGACGGCGCCGTCAACGGCGTCGCCAACGGCACCTTCGCGATCGGGCGGCGCGTGCGGCTGATCCAGAGCGGCGCCATCAGCGCCTACCTCTTCGTCGTGGTCGCGGGCGTGCTCGGCGGAGTGCTGGCATACTACTACCTGGCGTTCGCCGGAACGCCCTAGGAAAGCGACGAATGGAACACTTGCTCTCAGGGATGGTCTTCTTCCCGCTCGTCGGAGCGGCGATCGTGCTGTGCCTGCCCTCGAAGCAGGTGGGCCTCATCCGAGGCACGGCGACGGCGTTCACGATTCCCGGCCTCTTGGGCGCGTTCTCGCTCTTCCAGCGCTTCAACCCCGAGGGCGGCTTCCAGTTCATCGAGCGGGCGGCGTGGATCCCCGCCTACAACATCGAGTACTTCGTCGGCGTCGACGGCATCAGCGTCACCATGGTGCTGCTGACGGCGCTCCTCTCGACCCTCTGCATGGTCGCGTCGTTCGGGATCGAGAAGGCACCGAAGGGCTACTTCGCGCTCTTCCTGCTGCTCGAGACCGGCATGATCGGCACCTTCGTCGCGCTCGACTTCTTCCTCTTCTACGTCTTCTGGGAGGTGATGCTGCTCCCGATGTACTTCCTCATCGGGATCTGGGGCGGCCCGCGGCGCGAGTATGCGGCGATCAAGTTCTTCCTCTACACGCTGCTCGGCTCGGTGCTGATGCTGGTCGCGCTGCTCTACCTCTACTTCACGCCGACGCCGCACAGCTTCGACATGACGAAGCTCGGCGTGCTGGTGGCCGACAAGATTCCGCTGAAGGTGCAGATGGTGCTGTGGCTGGCGCTCTTCATCGGCTTCGCGATCAAGATTCCCGCGTTCCCCTTCCACACCTGGCTGCCCGACGCGCACGTGGAAGCGCCCACGGCCATCTCGGTCATCCTGGCCGGCGTGCTCCTGAAGATGGGGACGTACGGCATCCTGCGGATCAACTACGGCATCCTGCCGGCGGCGACGCTGGCGCCGATGTCGGACCTCGTCCCGGGCCTGGGCGGCCTCAGCGTCGCCTTCGTCGTGCTCGCCGCGCTCGGCACGTTCAACATCATCTACGGCGCCCTGTGCGCCATGGCGCAGCAGGACCTGAAGAAGCTGGTCGCGTACTCCTCGATCAGCCACATGGGCTACGTGATGCTCGGCATGGCCGCCTTCACCGACCAAGGCATCAACGGCGCCGTGCTGCAGATGTTCAACCACGGCACGATCACCGCCATGCTGTTCCTGCTGGTGGGCGTCATCTACGACCGTGCCCATCACCGCGACATCAACGGCTTCGGCGGCCTCGCGTCGATCATGCCGCGCTACACGTTCGTCACCGGCTTCGCGTTCTTCGCCGCGATGGGCATCCCCGGGCTCTCGGCCTTCATCTCCGAGGTGCTCGTGCTGCTCGGGGCGTGGAAGGTCTATCCGCTGCTCACCGTCATCGCCGCCAGCGCCGTCGTGCTGACGGCGGGCTACATGCTGTGGGCGCTCCAGCGCATGTACCTGGGCGCGCCGAACCCGAAGTACGCGGACAAGGGCTGGGAGATCAACGGCCGCGAGATCTTCACGCTGGTGCCGCTCGCGATCATCGTGCTCGTGCTCGGCATCTACCCGAAGATCATCCTCGACATGCAGGATCCCGCGCTCCGGCAGCTGAACACGCACGTCACCAGCGCCTCGCAGCCCGCCGCACGGGCCATGCGGGTCGCGTCGGTCGGCGAGTAGGCCGGATGGACTCGACGCAGAGCCTCGCCTGGTTCGTCCCCGAGCTGATCCTCTCGGGGACGGTGCTCGTGCTCATCTTCTTCGACCTCATCGCGGTTCAGCGCGACGAGCGCGCGAGCGGCGTCGGCATCGTGGCGCTCGCCGGCGCGATCGCCGCCGTCGTGACGTCGCTCGCCCTCTGGGGCGCGGCGCCCACCTGGCTCTTCGGGCGCATGATCGTGCTCGACCCGTTCGCGGTCTTCTTCAAGGTGCTGCTCGGCCTCTCGCTCGTGGCCGCGATCCTCATGTCGCTCGGCTCGCGCGAGGTGGCGGGGCGCGCGAACGAGGGCGAGTACTACACGCTGCTCGTCTCGAGCGGCCTCGGCATGCTGCTGATGGCGTCGGCGGGCAATCTCTTGATGGCGTACCTGTCGCTCGAGTTCGTGAGCCTCACGTCGTACGTGCTGACCGGCTTCCTGCGTCACAACCGGCGCTCGGGCGAAGCGGCCCTCAAGTACCTCATCTACGGCGGCGTCGCGTCGGGCGCGATGATCTACGGCATGAGCTGGATCTTCGGCCTCACGGGCTCGATGGACTACGGCGTCATCGCCCAGCGTGTGGTCGCGCTCGACGCGCAGAGCCAGGGCGCGCTCTTCGTGGCGCTGCTGCTCGTGCTCGCGGGCTTCGGCTACAAGATCTCGGCGGTGCCGTTCCACATGTGGGCGCCCGACGTCTATACCGGCGCGCCCATCCCCGTGACGGCGTTCCTCGCCGTCGGCTCGAAGGCCGCGGGGTTCGCGATCCTCCTGCGCTTCTTCAACTTCGGCATCGGCGACGCGGCCGAGTCGGTGGTGCCCGGTGGCGTGGCCTTCCTGTCGCTCTTCATGGCCATCTGCTTCCTCACCATGACGCTCGGGAACCTGGCCGCGCTGCCGCAGCAGAACGTCAAGCGGCTGCTCGCGTACTCGTCGATCGCGCACGCGGGCTACGCGCTCCTCGGCGTGGTCGTGTTCCGCGAGGAGGGCGTGCGCGCCGCGCTCGTGTACCTCGCGGTCTACTACCTGATGAACCTCGGCGCCTTCTGGGTGGTCATGCTGGTCGCGAACCAGACCGGGCGCGAGGACGTCGAGAGCTACCACGGGCTCGCCTGGCGCGGCGGGGCGGCGCCGGCGGTCGCGCTCACGGTCTTTCTCGCCTCGCTCGCCGGCCTGCCGCCGCTCGCGGGCTTCATCGGCAAGTTCTACGTGTTCGCGGCCGGCATCCGCGGCGGCGCGGTGGCCCTGGTCGTGGCCGGCGCGCTCAACAGCGTCGTGTCGCTCTACTACTATTTCCGGATCGTGAAGGCGATGTTCTTCGAGGAGCCGACGGTGGACGAAGCGACGCTGCAGTTCCCGCCCTTCGGCGTCGGCGCCCTCGTCGCCCTCGCCACACTGACGATCGTGCTCGGCGTGTACTTCGGCCCGCTCTACGACGTGGCCGGCACGGCGATGCACGTGTTCCGCGGCTGACGGGGCACCTCGATGGCCGGTGGCGTCCTCTACGTCGTCGCCACGCCGATCGGGAATCTCGAGGACGTGACCCTGCGCGCCCTGCGCGTGCTGCGCGAGGTGGACGTCGTCGCCGCCGAGGATACGCGCCGCACGCGCGTGCTGCTCCAGCACCACGGGATCGCGAAGCCGCTCGTCGCCTACCACGACGCCGTCGAGCGCACGCGCGCGCCGGGCCTGGTGGAGCGGCTGCGGCGCGGCGAGAGCGTGGCGCTCGTCTCGGACGCGGGCACGCCGGGGATCGCCGACCCGGGCTATCACCTCGTCCGGCAGGCCCTCGTGGCGGGCGTGCGCGTCGTGCCGATCCCCGGGCCGTCGGCGGTGGCGGCCATCACGTCGGTCGCCGGGCTCCCCGTCGACCGGTTCGCGTTCGAGGGGTTCTTGCCGAACCGCTCGGCGGCGCGCCGCCGGCGCCTGGGGGAGCTGGCGCGCGAGGCGCGAGCGCTCGTCTTCCTCGAAGCGCCGACGCGCGTCGTCGCGATGCTGGACGACGCCCTGGGCGCGCTCGGCGATCGCGAGGCGGTGGTCGGGCGCGAGCTGACCAAGCTCCACGAGGAGATCCTGCGGGGCCGCCTCTCGGACGTGCGCGCGGCGCTCGCGGGCCGCGCGAAGGTGCTGGGCGAGCTCGTGATCGTGGTGACAGGCGCGCCGGACGCGGCCGCGGGTGGCACACCCCTCGACCTCGACGCCCAGATCCGGCGGCTGCGCGCCGAGGGGCTCGGCGTCCGCGACGTCGCGGCGCGGCTGGCGGCCGAGACGGGCCGGCCCCGCCGCCAAATCTATCAGCGGGCGCTCGAGCTCCAGCGCGGCGGAGCGGCCTGAGTCGGGCGTCCGAGCGCGAAGGTCGGCGCACGCGGCAGCAGCTCGAACTGGTGCGTGCCGGGCTCCAGCGTCGGCAGCGCGAACGCCAGCGTCCGCCAGTCCGCCCGCAGCGGCTGCACGCCCACCGGCGTGCCGTCGATCAGCAGCTCGAGCCGGTTGGCCGCCATCGCGACCCCATCGAGATGCGTGCGGGCGACGAGCTTCAGGACGGCGCTGCGGCCGTTTCGCACCTCGACCCACTGCTTGCCGAGGGTCGGCGCCAACAGCGTGTACTCCGTCGCGCCCGCGGTCGGCGGAATGAGTCCATCGTCGTCGATCTCGACCGCGAACAGCGAATCGTGATTCTGGGGCAGGCCGTCCGGTTTCGCGCCATCGAGCCGTGAAGGCGAGGGAAGGGCGATCCGGCTGCCGGTGGCGGCCGAGACGCAGATCGCCATCAGGATGGCGGGCGTCGCGAGCAGGAGCCGCCGCGTGACGGCGGGCCGGGGAGCCGGAGCCAGCGCGACCCAGGCGGTCCCGAGCAGCAGGCTCGCCGTCACGTCCGTCAGCCAGTGGCGGGCAAGGACGACCCGCGTCACGGCGACGGCGAGCACGTACACACATCCGCCGACCGCCAGAGCCGCGCGCAACGGTCCGACGCTTCCATGGGGATCGCGGGGTGGTGCCAGGCGCCACGCGGTTCCGAAGCACAACGCCGCGTTCATCACGTGGCCGCTCGGAAAGCTGTCGCCCACGACGTTCCACGGTAGCGCCGCAGGCCGAACCCGGTGGAAGACGGCCTTCAGGGCCCAGGCGAGGACCAGTCCGACCGCAAGCTGGACGAGGATCGCAGCGATCCGCCACGCGTCCTCGCCGCGCCGAAGCGCGAGGACGATTCCAGCCACCACCAGGGCCGCACCGACGAACGGCGCGGCGTGCGTGACGGCCACGAGCGCCCGTGCGGCCTCGCTCGTCTGGAGGGAACGAGCGGCCGAGCCGACGTACGCGTCCAGCCACTCGAGCCGTCCGTCCAGGAGCAACGTCTGGACGCCGAAGCCGAGGAGCGCGGAGATGCCGAGAACGACGTGCCTCGGACCCGGCACCCGGTCGTGTCGTTCCGAAGGCACCGCCATGATCTTAGCGGCTGGATCCTGTAGGCCGCGTGAAGGCGCCGGGCCTGCGCGGTCGCGGGTTGAGATCGAGCGCCGGCTGGGCGAGAAGGAGCCCGCCATGGCGATCGTCGTCACGCGGGACTTCGACAAGACGCGCGAGCAGCTCACGGGCTGGCTCGCGCGGCGGCTGCCGGCGGGCTCGCGACCGGCGCTCTCGGCGCTCGAGATCCCGCAGGGCGCAGGCCACTCGAACGAGACGCTCCTCTTCGAGGCGACGTGGACCGAGAACGGCGCCGAGCGCAGCCAGCGCTTCGTCGCGCGCGTGAAGCCGTCGGGCAGGGCAGTCTTCCCCGAGTACGACATGCGCCTCCAATTCGACTGCATGGACGCGCTGCGGAAGCGCACGCGCATTCCGGTGCCGCACTGCGTGTGGTTCGAGGAGGACGCGTCGGTGGTCGGGCAGCCGTTCTACGTGATGGAGCGCGTCGACGGGGTGGTGCCGTCGGACAATCCGCCGTTCGCGGTCATGGGCTGGCTCGCCGAGGCGTCGCCCGAGGACCAGGCGAAGCTCTGGCGCCGCTCGCTCGAGGTGCTGGCCGATCTCCACGCGCTCGACTGGCGTGCGATCGGGCTCGGCTTCCTCGATCGCCCGCAGTACGGCACGACCGGGTTCGAGCAGCAGCTCGGCTACTACGCCGACTACCTGCCGTGGGCGAAGGCCGGCGTGTCCCACCCGCTCCTCGACGACACCTTCGCGTGGCTCCAGGCGAACAAGCCGCGGGACCTCGGCCCCGTCGTCCTCAACTGGGGCGACGCGCGCATCTCGAACATGATGTACCGGGATTTCACGCCGGTCGCCGTCCTCGACTGGGAGATGGCGTGCACCGGCCCGGCCGAGGTCGACCTGGCGTGGTTCTGGTACATCTCGTACTTCCTGACCGAGGGACTCGGCATCCAGAACCTGCCGGGCTTCCCCGATCGCGCCGGGCACGCGGCGATCTACGAGTCGATCACCAAGCGGCCAGTCCGGAACCTCGACTATTTCGAGGTGTGGGCGGCCTTCCGCTTCGGCGTCGTCATGGTCGCGATCGACGAGATGATGCGCGTCCACGGCGTCGACCTCGGCGCAGCCTCGCCGTCGGGTCTGGCGCTCGGCGCCCTCGAGCAGACGCGCGCGAGACTCGACGCGGCCTGAGCCGTTCGCGCACCGGTTCGGCGGGCGCACGGTCATCGCGACTCCGCCGCCGGGGCGCGCGCCATCACGTGGCTCGCGTGCGTGGCGCACGGGCGTCCCCCGGCGAAGTCGCTCGCGGGCAACGCCCACACGTGGTAGCGCTCACGCGCGCCGTGCGGGTTCGTTGCCGGCGGCTCGATCGCGGAGGTCCTGGCATCGGCCGGGGGCGGCCCCAGCAGGTTGCACGGGACGACGTTTCCCCCGAGGTAGAAGCGCAGCGCCCCGTCGAGATCGCCGCACGTGCACAGCCGGTCCCCCGGGCGGAGGTGGGCGAGCACGCGATCGGCGAAGGGTCGTGTCGAAAGCCTGCTCGCCACCGGATACGTGCCGAACGCGGTCAGGCCGACGGTGGCGCCGAACGCCGTCGCGCCGAGCGCGACCAGCCGTGCCGTTCGACCGACGTTCGGCAGCGCCACGACCGCGAGCGCGCCGGCGACGATCGCGAGCGTCACGGCGACGGCGCCGCGATCCGCGTGGACGGCGTCCAGCGCGGCCGGCAGGCGGGCCCGATCGGTCCCGGCCACGAGCACATCGAGGATCGGCCGGAGCGACGCGATGCGATCGAAGCCGACGAGCAGCGCGCCGGCGAGGACGGTGAAGCTCGTCGCCAGGAGGACCACGCGTGCCGGCGTGCCGGGCGGGCGCTCGGTCGAAGCGGCGAGCGCGCTGCCGGTCAAGATCGCGAGCGGCGGGAAGATGGGCAGCAAGTAGGTGGATCGCTTGCCGGCGGCGAGCGAGTAGAAGCCGAAGATCGACACGATCCAGACGAGCAGGAAGGCGTCGTCCCCCTCCCGGCGATGCCACAGGCGCTGGGCCGCCGTCGGGAGCGCCAGCGTCCAGGGCAGGAACGCGACGGCGAGCGCGGGGAAGTAGTAGAGCGCGGGGTGCCGGTGGGCCACCGAGCCCCAGCCGACGAAGCGCTGTACGTTCTCGTGGACGAAATGACGGCTGACGAATGCAGAGCCGCCACGCGTCCAGGCCAGCGCGTACCACCCCGCTCCCACGATCAGCATCCCGCAGGCGCCGGGGACGTCGACGAGGCGCCGCAGCGAGCGCAGGTCGCGTCGCCGGAACGCGTCGGCGACGAGGACCAGGATCGGAAGCGCCAGGCCGACCGGACCCTTGGTCAGTACCGCTGCGCCCGAGGCGAGATAGCCGACGCGCACCGTCCGCCGTCTGGCTGGCTCGGCGACGCCGACGTGCCACGCCCAGATCGCGACGATGACGAAGAAGGTGAGCGTCATGTCGACGCGGCTCTGAGTCGCCGCACGCATCCATTCGAAGGACGATCCGAGGACGACCGCGGCGATGCACCCGGCGGCGACACCGTAGGCGTGGGCCGCCACGAGCGTCGTGAGCGCGACGGCGAGCGCGCCCAGAACGACGCTCGGCAGCCGCACCGCGAATTCGTTCGCCCGCCCGGCGAACGCGATCGCGACGGCGGCGAGCCAGTGAAAGAGGGGAGGCTTCGACGGGAGGTGCTGCGCGTCCGGCCGCGGCAGGACGATGTCGTCGCCGCGCAGCGCGCCCTGCACCACCAGGGCCTCGCGGGGCTCTCCCTTGTCGTAGAAGGGAAGGGAGGAGGCGACGGTCGCATACACCACGATGCTCAAAGCGAACGCCGCGATCGCGGCCCACGTCGAAGCGTCGGCATCCGGTCGCATGGCGCCCAAGCTGCCAGGGTCGTCCTGACGGGTGGATGAAGTTCGGACCGAGGGCACACTGGGTCGAGCAAGGCCCGGGCCGGACGACGGCCGTGCATCGCCGGTGGCCCGCGGTCATCCGCTCGGCGCCTCGGCGGGAAGCGTATGAAGCGCGCAGGAACTTGCAGAGCTGCCAGCGATGCGGTTGAGGGGGGCACGATGCTCCCCTTGGTGCCCCACCCCTCGACGCCCGAACGGGCGTGGCGTATCGCCGCACGGGCCGAGCGGACGGCGGGTGGCGAGCTCCGGCTGCGCTACGTGCTCGAGGGTGCGCTCGGGGGCGTCCGCATTCCGCCGCCCGGCGCGCTCCGGCGCGGCACGGATCTCTGGCGGCACACGTGCTTCGAGGCCTTCATCGCCGCCGAGGGCAAGCCCGGCTACGTCGAGCTCAACTTCTCGCCGTCGCGCGAGTGGGCGGCGTACGCGTTCCATCGCTATCGCGAAGGCGGTCCGCTGACCGACAGTCGCGTGGCGCCGCAGATCGTCGTCCGGCGCGAGAGCGAACGGCTCGGCGTGGACGTACTGGTCGAGCTGGAGGACTTGTCGGTGTCGTATCGCGACGCGGCGCTGCGGGTCGGGCTCTCCGCCGTCGTCGAGAGCAACGCAGGCCGGTGCTCGTACTGGGCGCTTCGCCACCCGGCGGTGAAGCCCGACTTCCACCACGAGGACGGCTTCGCGCTCCGCCTCGAGGAGTCGCACGCGTGAGGTTCGGGATCGACCGGCTGCTCGAGGAGTCCGCGCTCCGCCGCCCGCTCGCCGGCCGTCGCGTCGGCCTGGTCGCGCATCCGGCGTCGGTCACGCGCGATCTCTTCCACTCGCTCGACGCGCTCGTCGCCGTCGGCGACGTCAAGGTGACGGCGGCCTTCGGCCCGCAGCACGGCCTGCGCGGCGACAAGCAGGACAACATGATCGAGTCGCCCGACTTCGTGGATCCCGTGCACCGGATCCCCGTCTTCAGCCTCTACGGCGAGGTCCGCCGCCCGACGGCGGCGATGCTGGACAACTGCGACGTCGTGCTGGTCGACCTGCAGGACGTGGGGACGCGCATCTACACGTTCGTCACGACGCTCCGCTACGTGCTGGAGGAAGGGGCGGCGCGGAAGAAGGCGGTGTGGGTGCTCGATCGTCCGAACCCGGTCGGGCGCCCCGTCGAGGGGCTGCGCCTGCGTCCCGGACAGGAGAGCTTCGTCGGCGCGGGCCCGCTCCCGATGCGTCACGGCCTCACCATGGGCGAGCTGGCGACATGGTTCGTGCGCGAGCTGCGCCTCGACGTCGAGCTCGCCGTCGTCGAGATGGAGGGATGGCGGCCGTCTGAGACGCCCGGCTACGGCTGGCCGCTCGGCGAGCGATCATGGGTGAATCCGAGCCCGAACATCCCGAGCCCGTGGACGACGCGGCCGTTCCCGGGAACGGTCCTGCTCGAAGGCACGACGCTGTCGGAGGGCCGAGGGACGACGCGCCCGCTCGAGGTGCTGGGCGCGCCGGATCTGGATGCGCGCGCGCTCGTCGCGACCATGACGTCGCTCGCACCACAGTGGCTGCGCGGGTGCCGGTTGCGCCCGTGCTGGTTCGAGCCGACGTTCCACAAGCACGTGGGGAAGCTCTGCGCGGGTGTGCAGATCCACGTCGACGATCCGGCGTACGACCACGAAGCGTTCCGCCCGTGGCGCCTGATGGCCGTCGCCTTCAAGGCGCTTCGGACGCTGCGGCGGGACTATCCGCTCTGGCGCGACTTCGTCTACGAGTACGAGCCCGGGCGGAACCCGATCGACGTGCTGAACGGGGGCCCGCTGCTGCGCGAGTGGGTGGACGATCCGGCGGCGAGCGTGGGAGATCTGGAGGCGATGGCGCTCGCGGACGAGACCGCGTGGCGCGCGGAGCGGGGCGGGGTGGAGCTGTACTGACCCACGAGCGAACGGTGGACGGGCGTCGTTGCAACAAGATGGTACTCGTGATGGGAGGTCGCGCGTGACGCAGCGAAAGCCTCCGGGCACGAGCTGGGAATCGTGGGCGGAGAGTCAGATCCGCGAAGCCATGGAGCGCGGCGAGTTCGACAAGCTGGCCGGTGCCGGCAAGCCGCTGCCGAACATCGACGGCCCTCCGGACGACATGTGGTGGGTGCGCGAGA
>Ga0335084_10001508_pt1 | contig 21850 bp, 24 predicted proteins | sample Lox_Sample_44_FD_206721 | JGI IMG/M metagenome (GOLD analysis project Ga0335084, IMG submission 206721) | Soil microbial communities from Loxahatchee National Wildlife Refuge, Florida, United States - Lox_Sample_4.4 | ecosystem: Environmental > Terrestrial > Soil > Wetlands | place: USA...
CGCGCGTCAGCGGGAAGAACGCGTCGTAGAACCCGCCGCCGTAGCCGACCCTGCCGCCGTGCCGGTCGAAGGCGACCGACGGCGTGCAGATCACGTCGAGGTCCTCCGGCGGGATGACGGCGCCGTCGGCCGGCTCCATCGCGCCGAACGACGTGGCGCGCACGCGATCGCCCGGACGGTACGCGCGGACCTCGAGCGCGCCCTCGACGATCCGCGGCAGCGCCGTTCGGATCCCCCTCGCGCGGAGCCCCTCGAGGATCGGCACCGTCGAGACCTCCGAACCGAAGGACCAGAACGCCATGGCGGTCCGCGCGCCCGAGAGCTGGGGAAGTCCCAGGAACCGCATCGCGATCGCCTCCTCGGCCGCCGCGCGTTCCTCGGACGGCATCGCGTCGCGTCGCGCGAGGATCGCCCGCCGGACGTCCCGCTTCGCTCGCTTCAGCTCGTGCGACCTCATCCCGCCCGGAGGGTAGCGGCGATCAATGCCGAGCGATCCGGCGGCCCGGCCGCCACCGCGACGAGCCACGCGCCGCCCACGCCGGCGGCCGCGACCGCGTCGCGGAGCGCGCGAAGGTCATCCACGGTGCCGCGCCAGATCTCCATCGACAAGCCCTTCGCCGCGCGCTCCTCCTCGAGGCGGCGAAGGTCCGCCGCGTCCTCGCCCACGAGCGCGATGCCGGCCCATGTCGGCGGCACGTCGTTGGGATCGCGGTGCGCCTCCATCGCGAGGGACGCCAGGGTGGCGGCGCGGGACGAGAACGTGTCCACGTCCAGTCCCCACCCGTTCCATGCGTCGGCCGCCCGCGCCGCGATCCCCAACACGCGGTCGCTGGTGCCGCCGATCCAGATCGACGGGGACCCCGGCGGCAGCAGCGGCCCGGTGAGCGGCGGGAGGTGGACACCCCCGGGCCACGGCTCCCCTCCGAAGAGCGCCCGCAGCGCCGAGGCCGTCTCCTCGAGCACCTCGCCGCGTTCCGCGGCGGGCGGATACGGCAGTCCCAGCGCCCGATGCTCGGCCCGGCCACTCGCGTCCCCGAGCCCGAGCCCGAGGATCGACCGGCCTCCGCTCAGCTGATCGAGGGCCGCGGCCTGCTTCGCGAGGATGCCCGGCGGGCGGAACCCCGCGCGGGTCACGAGGACGCCGACGCCGAGCCCCCGGTTCGCGGCCGAGATCGCTGACAACAGCATGTAGGCCTCGAGCGAGGGACGTTCGGGCGTGTCCGGAGGGAACAGGTGGTCCGAGGCGAACACCGCGTCGTACCCGTTGTCCGCGGCGCGGCGAGCGGCCGCGAGCGGCCTCGCCGGATCGGCGGTGAACACCGTGAGGGACAACCCGAGCTTCATGCGTGCTCGTCGAGCGCCATCACGCCGGCGCCGATCGCGGCGGCATCCGGCCCGAGCGCCGCGGGGACGATCGGGACGTCCGGCCGGTACGGCCCGCCCTCGACCGTCTCCGCGACGGCCGCCCGAACCGGCGGGAGCAGCACGTCCGCGGCGCGCGCCACGCCGCCGCCGACCACGACGATCTCCGGATCGAAGACGTTCACGAGCCCGGCGATCCCCTCGCCGAGGCGCCGCCCGACGCGCGCGACGATGGCCGCCGCGGCGGCGTCTCCCTCCCGCGCCGCCTGGACGACGAGCTCGCCGGTCACGGCCTCCGGGTCGCCGCCGGCACGAGCCGCGAGGCTCGCGTCGAGCAGGGCCGCCGCCCGCCCCTCGCGGGCGAGCGCGCTCCCGCTCGCGACCGTCTCCCAACATCCCTCGTTGCCGCATCCGCAGCGGGGGCCGTCCCGTTCCACGATCATGTGCCCGATCTCGCCGGCGAACCCGTGGGCGCCGCGATCGATCCGTCCGTCGACGACGATGCCGCCGCCGATCCCGGTGCCGACCCCCACGTACAGCGCGTGGCGATGCCCTCGGGCCGCGCCGAGGCGGTATTCGCCGTAGGCGGCGGCGGAGCAATCGTTGTCGACCACCACGGGGAGGTCCAGGGCGGACTCGACCAACTTCGCCAGGGGCACGTCCCGCCACGCGAGGTTCGGCGCGTACCGGAGGATGCCGGTGCGGGCCTCGACGAGGCCGGCAGCCCCGACGCCCACGGCCACGACCCGCTCGTCGTGGACCGCCCGCAGGGCCCCCACGATGGCGTCCAGCGTGGCATCGGTGTCGTCTGCCGGCGTGGCGAGGATCTCCCGGGCGTGGACGAGACCGTCGGCGTCGATCCGGACCGCGTTGATCTTCGTCCCACCGACGTCGATGCCGAGCGCCTGGGGAAGGCGTTCGGTCATCCGATGTCGATCTTCTCGAGCCGCGTCGGTCCCGGCGTCTCCGACGGCTGCATCTCCTCGGCGCGGGCGTCGATCACGCCGCGGAACGCCATCAGCAGTTCCGTGCCCGCCTTCAGGAGGTGTTCGATCACGTCCGGCTTCAACGGCTGCACGGCCGTCACGGTCATGCAGATCGGGCACCACGCGACGGGGCACCCCGTCGCCGCATGCCCGGCTTCCTCGGAGACCTCCTCCGTCCGTACGTCCTTCGCCGCCTCGGCCATCGTCATCCCCCTTCGGTGCCGTCCGGCTCTTGCCGGGCGAACACGATCTCGAGATGGTCACCGGCGAAGTTCGCCTCGCGAACCACCATGCGCTTCAAGGTCTGCGGCAGGATCAGGTTCCGCTTGTACGAGCCGACGCGGACGTACAGCTCCTCGCCCCGGCGGTGGATGTCCAGATCCTCCCGCGAGACGAACGGCAGGCGCATCCGCAGGATGTAGCCGCCCCCCTCCTTGCGGATCCGGATCGGATCGTCGACATAGAGCACGGAGGATGCGTCGCGGTCCCCGTAGACCTCGTCGCCCATGTCCCCGAGCAGCGGGATCCCGATCATCTCGCGGTCGAACAGCCGCGCGGTCAGGATCGGCACCGGCTCGAAGGACTCGTGGACCGTCGCGAGGTGCTCGGCTTGGATGTCCTTCCACTTGCCGAAGTACGGATCGGTCACGTCGGCGGGCAGGACGCGGTTCACTACCACGGCGTCCACGCGGTAACCGAACAGCCCCAGGTACGTGTAGGTCCGGCGCGCCTCGTTGATCACCATCTTCTCGGGGTTCAGGACCAGGCGCACCGACGACACCTTCTCGTCGGTGAGGATCACCTTCACGGCGTCGAGGTTGCGATGCAGGCGCTCGACCGCGTCGAACACCTGGTCGCCGGCGATCGGGAGCGAGGTCATCCTCGACACGAGCGGCCGCACGACCTTCACGACCTTGCGCTCCACCGGGAAGATCCGCTCGATGTACCAATTCATGATCTCCGGCAGGGACAGGAGCCGGAGCGTCTCGGCGGTCGGGGCACAGTCGACGATGAGGCAGTCGTACTTGCCGCTCTCGACATGGGTCTTCACGTCGATCAACGCGAAGATCTCATCGAGGCCCGGGATCACCGTGAGCTCCTCGGCCTGGATCGTCTCGGTGCCGGCCCAGTTCATCAACTGGACCATGTAGTCCTGGATCTCCCGCCAGTTGTCCTCGAGCCGCTCCTGCGCGTCGATCTGCTGTGCCCAGAGGTTCGGCGCGATCAGGCTCGGCTCGTTGCCCATCGCGATCTCGAACGAATCCGCGAGGGAGTGGGCCGGATCGGTCGACATCACGAGCGTCCGCTTGCCCGCCTCGGCCGCGCGAACGGCCGTCGCGGCAGCCACGGTGGTCTTCCCAACCCCACCCTTGCCCGTGAACAGGATCACCCGCATCGACCCAGCCTAGCGCCGGGAGGCCCTCAGCGGGTCGCCAGGATGCCGATGACCGCGATGAGGTTGATCGTTGCGTGCGCCGCGATCGAGGCCGCGAGGGTCCGGCGGCGCTCGAACACCCCGGCCAGGATCGCGCCCATCGCCGCCAGCCCGAAGAACCGGATCGGCTCCACGTGGACGAAGGCGAAGAAGCCCCCGGACAGCAGGGCCGCGGGCAGCAGGCGCATCCGCAGGCGGAGCCCCTGGAACAGGAAGCCCCGGAAGAAGGTCTCTTCGCAGATGGGGGCGAGCACGACGGCCATGGATGCCTCGAGCAGCAACCAGGGACCATGGATCGATCCGAGCCCGCCCGAGACGTCGGGACGATGCCCGGTCAGCGCCTCCACGACCGCCATCGTGATCCCGATCGCGACGACACCGGCGACGATCGCGAGGAGCCCGGCGCCGATGCCGGCGCCGACGTCGCCCGCCGTCCATCCCGGCCGCAGGCCGAGCGGCCCGAGGGAACCCCGGGTGCGCCGGACCCACACGACGATCGGGACGAACAACGCGAGTTGCTCCACCGCGGAGATCAGGACGCGAGCTCCGTCCGAGGTCCAGCCGAGGAACCCGACCACGAGGTACTGCGCCAGCAGCACGATCCCGAACGGGACCAGGAGCATGGGGAGCAGCTCGCTCGGCCCCCAGTCCGCGAACGGCCACCGGTCGGGGCCGTCGGGCCTCGGCGGGACGGCCGGCAGCGCGGGTCGGACCGCCGGCATCGGCGCGGGCAGCTGCGACACGATCAACCCATCTCGACGCGACGCTTCAGGCGCTCGAGCGCGTTCTCGATCACGCGCTTCGCGCCCTCGGTCCGGATGAACCCTGGCACGAGCGCGCCGAGCTCGACGGCGAGGCGGTACGTGACCTTCGTCAGGTCCGGGTCGAGCTCGTCCAGGAGGTATTCGCCCTGGACCTCACGGACGGCGCCGTGCGCCTCCGTCGAGCTCCACGAGATCGCGGTATCGCCCGCGGCGTACCGGTAGCGCAAGGTGTACGACGCCTTGCCGAGCACCGGCACGTCGACCTCGAAGGCGACCTCCGTCGGGCGGCCACCCTCGCCCCGTTCCCGGACCTCGACGGCCCGGACGTCCGCCCACTCGGGGTAGGCCTCGTAGTCCTCGATCACCTCGACGACGTCCTCGATCGGCGCCTCGATCTGGATCGAGCCCTCTGCATGCTCCATCGAGGAGATGCTACCTGTGGGTCGCCGAGACCACGCCGAACGCCAGCAGCGCGACCCCGAGGAAGACGACCCCGAGCAGGATCCACACGAGCGTCTGCGTCGGCACGAGGAGATCCTCGCCCTCGGCCAGCCGGTACGCCTCGACGGCCGACATCACGTAGACGCCGATCGCGGCCAGGACGAACAGCGCGAACGACGCGGTCAAGGAGCCCGACGCCGCGGTCGAGAGCCCGAGCAGCAGGGCGATGCCCGCCGTGACGACGAACAGGACGCCGCGGGCCATGCCGTCGGTACCGCGGCCCACGAGCTTGTGTCCCAGGCCGGGGAAGAGCAGGGAGCGGATCATCGCGTCGCGGGGCGCGACGGCCGGCCGCTCGGGCTCGGCCCGCATCACGGCCGCGAACGGCGTCCCGCAGACCGCGCACACGTCCAGCTCGATCGGGTTCTCCTCCCCGCAGATCGAGCACGGCCAGAAGGGTGCGCGGCGCTCCTGCGGCGGGGTGCCGGGCGCCGGCTCGGGCGGAGCCACGGTCGCCGCTCGAGGCTCCTCGAGCGAGGCGAAACACTGCCCGCACCACGTCGCGCTGGCGGTGACCAGGGCTCCGCAGTTCGGACATCGACGCTCGCCGTCGGACACGCGCGCAGGCTAACGCGGGCCGTTGGCCTTCGGAACGACCATCAGGCGGCGGCGTCGCGGAGCCAGCCTGCCAGACGTTCGGCGATCCGAGGCCAGGTATGGTCCCGCAGCACCCGTTCGCGGCCTGCCAGCCCGAGCCGGCGCGCCCGCTCGGGGTCGCCGAGCAGGCCGGCCACCGCGTCGGCCACGGCCTCGACGTCGGCCCCGTCGACGAGGACCCCCGTCTCACCGTCCAGGAGTGCCTCGCGGGCGCCGCCCGAGTCCCCCACGACCACCGGCCGGGCGCACGCCGCGGCTTCGATGAAGACGTTCCCCCAGCCCTCGACCTCGAGGCCGGCGAGCCGGGTCCGACACGGCATCGCGAACACGTCCCCGACGGCGTAGTAGCGGGGCAGCTCATCCTCCGGGACCTGGCCGGCGAAGTGCACGGCGCCGTCGGGCGCTCCCGCCGCCAGCGCCCGGAGCCGATCCTCGTCCGGACCGCCGCCCACGATCAGCAGGGCCGCCTCCGGCACGCGTTCCCGGATCGATGCCATGCCTCGGATCAACACGTCCTGGCCCTTGCGTCGCACCAGCCTGCTCACGCACACGACGAGCGGTCGTTCGCCGACGCCGAGCGTCGCGCGGAGGTCCGCGGTGGGAAGGTCCGGCCGGAACCGTCCAACGTCGGCGCCCGGATACAGCACGGAGACCGGCACGTCCCTCGGGACCGCCGTCCGGACCGTCCGCGCGATGAACGCCGAGCACAGCACGGGAACGCGGGACGCGCGCGAGGTCGCTCGCCGCATCAGCGCATGGGTGCCCGGCGCGATCGAGAGCCAGTATTCGAAGCCGTGCGCCGCGGCGAGGTAGGGCACTCCGCCGGCCGCGAGCCGAGGGCCCAGCAGTGCGAGCGGATAGGTCGCGCCGAACAGCACGACCTCGGCGCCGAGGTCCGCCGCGGCCCGGTCCACCCTCCTCGCCACGTCGGGCGTCGGCCACAGGAAGTCCTCGGGTTGGCGGAACACGCGGAAGGGAGCCTCGTGGTCGTAGGCCGCCGCGTCCTCCGAAGCGGGGCAGAACACCCCGATCTTTTCCACCGGCAGCTCGCGGACGAGTGCCTCGAGGGTGCGCTGGATCCCGCCGACCTTCGGCGGGAAATCGTTCGTCACGAGCAGGGTCGTCGGGATGTCCACCGCGCGGGACATCCTCCCAGAGGGCGGCCGCGGGGCGCTCGGCGTGTCCCCTCGTTGGCGTCGCGGACTAGCCCGTTCGGGTCATTTCGCGTCCGCCGCCCAGGTGAGCCGCCATTGCGTGCCTTCGCCCCCTTCCGTCGGAGCCCACCCCTTTGGTATGAATCGGCTCCGGCCTGCCCGCGCCGGGACCCGAGGGGGGTGTGTGGGCACGTGAGGATCGAGCGGTTCCCCGACGTTGACCTGGGCGCGTTGCCGATGGATCCGACACCGCCCGACTTCTGGCAAGAGAGCGCCTCGTGCTTCGGGGTCGACCCCGACGTGTTCTTCCCGATCTCCGAGGAGGAAGCAGGTCCCGCGCTCGCGTTCTGCGGCGTCTGCCGGATCCGGACCGAATGCCTCTCGTGGGCGCTCAAGAACGGCGAGCGCTACGGCGTGTGGGGGGGGACCACCGAGCAGCAACGCCGGCGGCTGCAGCGTCACGTCGCCTGAGCATCGGCCCCTAGACTGGGCCGGATGCAGGCCGATCGCACCCCGATCGAAGCCGTCGCGCCGCTGCGGATCAGCTTCGTCGGCGGCGGCACGGACTTCCCGCACTGGTACGACGAGCACGGCGGTGCGGTGCTGTCGGCCACGATCGATCATGTCGTGCGTGTCCGGCTGCGGCCGCGGGCCGACCGCCGCGTCTCCGTCCGATCGCTCGACCTCGGGCACCTCGTCGAGTACCACCTGGACGAGGGGCCCGTCGACGACGGCGCGATGGACCTCGCGACGGCCGCGATCGAACGGCTCGGCGTGCCTGGCGGGGTCGACGTGCAGATCCGGAGCGACGCGCCGCCCGGCAGCGGCCTGGGAGGCTCCTCGGCGCTCGTCACGGCGGTGGTCGCCGCGCTCGCGCTCCTCGGCGACCGTCGGTTCTCCCCCGAGGAGGTGGCGCGCCTCGCGTACCGGATCGAGCGCGAGGACCTCGGCATCGCCGGCGGATGGCAGGATCAGTTCGCCGCTGCGTTCGGGGGCTTCAACCTCCTCGACTTCTCCGCGAGCGGCGTCTCGGTTGAGCCGGTGCGGATCTCGCCCGAGGCGCTCGAGAACCTCGGGAGCCACCTCCTGCTGTGCTACACGGGCCACGTGCGGCGCAACGTCGGACTCATCGACCGTCAGATCGCGATGCACCGGGAAGGGCGCGAGGAGACGCTGCTCGGCATGAAGCGCCTCCAGACGATGGCCTTCACGATGCGCGACGCGATCGAGCGCGGCGACGTCGAGGCCCTCGGCGGCATGTTGCACGAGGCGTTCCTGGCGAAGAAGCAGATGAACCCGCACATCACCGAGCACACGCCGATCGAGCGGATGCTCGAGGCCGCGCGGGACGCCGGAGCGTCCGGCGGCAAGATCTGCGGCGCCGGCGGTGGCGGCTACCTACTGATCGCGGCGGGGCCGGGGGTCCAGCCGGCCGTCCGCGTCGCGCTCGAGGCGGTGGGCGGCCAGTTCGCACCGTTCTCCTTCCGGGCCGAGGGCGTGCGGGCCACGCGCGGGTCCACCGTCTGGGCCCCCGGGACATGAGCCGGCGCTTCGCGCTGCTCGACCGCGACGGCACGATCATCGTTGAGCGCCACTACCTCGACGACCCTGACCAGGTCGAGCTGATCCCCGGGGCGGCAGCCGCGATCGTGCGCCTGCGCGAGGAGCTCGGCTTCGGGGTGGCCGTGGTGACGAACCAGGCCCAGGTCGGGCGCGGCCGGCTGAGCCTCGAGCAGCTCGACGCGGTACACGCTCGTCTCAAGACGCTCCTGGCGACGGAGGGGGCGTCCCTCGACGGGGTGTTCGTGTGTCCACATGCCCCGGAAGAGGGCTGCGCGTGCCGGAAGCCCGCCCCCGGCATGGCGCTCGAGGCCGCGGCTCGGTTCGGCTTCGATCCGTCCCTGGCCTTCGTCGTCGGCGATCACCCCGGCGACATGGGCCTCGGCAGAGCGGTCGGCGCCACGACGATCTTCGTGCTGACGGGCCACGGCTTCGATGAGCTGCCGGCGGCGCAGGGTATGGCGGACCACGTCGCCGACGACCTGCCGGCGGCCGTGGCTATCATCGCGGCGCTCGTCGCCGACGGAGCCGAGGGGGTACGACGTGGATCGTGACGCGACCGGCGCACAGGCGCGCACGTACCTCCTCGAAGCGGGTGCCCTGATGGGGCGCGTCGCGGAGACGTGCGCCGACGACATCGCGGCGGCGGCCGACCGCCTGATCGACGCGTTCCGCGCCGGCGGCGCCCTGCTGATCTGCGGCAACGGCGGCAGCGCCGCCGACGCACAGCACCTCGCGACCGAGTTCGTGAGCACGCTCACCCTCGACCACCCACGCCCGGCGATCCGCGCGCTCGCACTCACCACCGACACGTCGCTGCTGACCGCCGTCGCGAACGACTACGGCGTCGAAGGGATGTTCGCCCGGCAGGTGGATGCGATCGGGCGCGCGGGCGACGTGTTGCTCGGCATCTCCACCAGCGGCAACTCCGCCAACGTGCTGCGCGCGGCCGAGCGGGCGCGGGCGCTCGGCATGACGGTCCTCGCGCTCACCGGCGACGGCGGCGGGAAGCTGGCGCCGCTCGCCGACGTGGTCGTGCGGGTCCCCTCGACCGTCACCGCGCACGTCCAGGAGTGCCACCTCGCGATCGAGCAGCTCCTCGCGCTGCTGGTCGAGCGAGCGCTGTTCCCCGATCCCTCCTAACCCGCCGGGCCGTGTCGGTCCCTCCCCGCAGCATGCGCCCTGGGTCCTTGCGTCTCGAACACCTGTTCGATACGGTCCGGGCCCGGGAGCGAGGACCCATCATGCTGCTCGAACCCTTCCAGACCACGATCGACGACGGGATCCCCCTCGCGGAGGTGACCTTCGCCGTGGTCGACCTGGAGACCACGGGAGGCTCGCCCGCCACCGACGCGATCACGGAGGTGGGAGCCGTGCGCTACCGGGGGGGCGAGCGGCTCGGGACGTTCGGCTCGCTCGTCGACCCCCGGCAACCGATCCCGCCGTACGTCGCGCGGCTGACCGGCATCAGCGACGCGATGGTCTCGGGGGCGCCGCCTATCGAGCACGTGCTGCCGAGCCTGCTGGAGTTCCTCCGCGGCGCGGTCTTCGTCGCGCACAACGCGTCCTTCGACTTCGGGTTCGTGAACGCGAACCTCCACCGACTCGAGTACCCGCCGCTCGATGGTCCGCCGGTCTGCACGGCGAAGCTGGCCCGCCGGGTGGTGTGGCCCGACGTGCCGAACGTCCGGCTGCAGACGCTGGCCCGCTACTTCCGCACGCGCGTGCAACCGTCGCACCGCGCCCTCGCGGACGCCGAGGCGACGGGCGAGGTGTTCGCCGGGCTCCTCGACGCCGGCGCGCACCTCGGCATCCTCACGCTCGGCGACCTTCGCGAGGCGTGCTCCGCCCGGGGCCGCCCCAACTTCGGCAAGATCGCGCTGGCGGCCTCGCTGCCCCGCTCCCCCGGCGTCTACCTCTTCCAGGACCGGACCGGTCGCGTGCTCTACGTCGGCAAAGCGAAGGACCTGCGCGCACGGGTGAAGTCCTACTTCTACGGCGACGAGCGCAAGAAGGTGCAGGACCTGCTCGAGTCGGTCGCCTCGGTCCGAGGCGTGCCCACGGACGGCGAGCTCGAGGCGCTCGCGCTCGAGGCGCGCCTGATCGCGCGCCACGAGCCGAGGTACAACGCGCACGGGAAACGCTGGCGCCGGTACGCCTACCTGAAGGTCGACCTCCGCGACGCCTGGCCGCGCGTCAAGGTCGTCCGATCGGCGTCCTCGGGCGACGACGCCGTCTACCTGGGGCCCTTCGGGTCGTCGTCCCGCGCTCGCCTCGCGAAAGAGGCACTCGAGCACGCAGCACCGATCCGCCGCTGCACCACCTCCATGGGTGCGCGCACCCGTTTCGCGCCATGTGCGCTCGCGGACATGGGCCGGTGCGCCGCACCGTGCGACGGTCGGACGACGCCGGCGGCCTACGCGCGGCTCGTCGGGGATCTGCTCGCGTCGATCGCCGCGCCCGGCTCGATGCTGGAGGACCTCGAGGCCCGGATGTCGGTGTTGGCCGAACAGGCACGCTACGAAGAGGCGGCGCTGGCGCGCGACCGGCTCCGCGCGCTGGCCGACGCCCTCGCGCGCGCGCGCACCGACGCGTGGCTCGTCGCGGGCTCGATCGTCCTGCGCGGCGCGGACGGGGTCCGGATGGAGCTGCGCGGCGGCGCGCTCGTGCGTGCCGGCGAGGCCTCGCCCGAGCCGATCGGATGGCCTGTGCCGCGCGAGCGAGCCGACGAGCTCTCCGCGGTCCGCAGCTGGATCAGGCGCCATCCGGTCCGCGTCGAGCGCTGCAGCGTGCCTCCGGCCGAGCCCGTGAACGGCGGGGCCGCGCTCGCCCGGATCCTCGATGCGGTCCGTCGCGCCGAGGAGCCAGCCGACCGGCGTGAGCGGACGCGGCGGCGACCCTGGACCGGGAGCGCGAGGGAGCCCGGCTAGACTTGCCCCGTGGAAACGGCGGTCATCCTCGACGGCGCCCGCACGCCGATCGGACGGTTCCTCGGGTCGTTCGCGGACACGAGCGCGGTCGAGTTAGGCACCCGCGCCGCCGTCGAGGCGATGCGGCGGGCCGACGTCGAGCCGGACCAGGTGGATCAGACGATCTACGGCCACGCGCGCCAGGCGGGCAACGGACCGAACACCGGCCGGCAGGTCAGCGTCCGCGCCGGCGTCCCGGTGGAGGTCTCGGCCTTCAACGTGAACATCGCGTGCGGGTCCGGCATGAAGGCGGTCCAGCTCGCCGCCCAGCAGGTCGCGCTCGGCGACGCCGAGGTCGTGCTGGCCGGCGGCATGGAGAACATGACCCGGGTCCCGTACCTGCTGCCCGACATGCGCATGGGCCGACGGATCGGCGATGCGGAGGCGGTCGACGCGATGTACCGGGACGGTCTGCTCGACCCCCTCTGCGGCCTGATCATGGGCGAGACCGCGGAGAACCTGGTGGATCGCTACGACATCTCTCGGGCCGAACAGGACGCCTTCGCGCTCACGTCGCAGCGCCGCGCCGTCGAGGGCCGGGACCGGCGCGCGAGGGAGATCGTCCCGGTCGAGACCACCCTGCGGGACGAGGCGATCACGGTCGCCGACGACGAGCATCCACGGCCCGACACGACGCTCGAGGCGCTCGCGGCGTTGAAGCCGGTCTTCCGTGAGGGCGGGTCGGTCACGGCCGGCAACTCCAGCGGCATCACCGACGGCGCCGCCGCGCTGGTGCTGATGAGCCGGTCGCGCGCCGCGGCCGAGGGTCGCGAGCCGCTCGCCCGGATCGCGGGTTGGAGCTGGGCGGGCGTCCCGCCCGAGATCATGGGCATCGGCCCGGTGCCGGCCACGAAGAAGGTGCTCGAGCGCACGGGTCTCACGATCGACGACATCGATCTGATCGAGATCAACGAGGCGTTCGCGGCGCAGGTGATCGCCTGCGAACGCGAGTTGAAGTTCGACCGCGACACCGTGAACACGGCCGGCGGTGGCATCAGCATCGGCCACCCGATCGGCGCCTCGGGCGCGCGCATCATCCTGTCGCTCGCCTACGGGATGCGTGACGCCGACGCGACGCTCGGCCTGGCGACCTTGTGCATCAGCGGCGGCCAGGGCCTCGCCGTCGTGCTGGAGCGGTGAGGGGAGGCGAACGATGAGCGTCCACGCGGTGGTCCTGATCCAGTGCGAGATCGATGCGGTGGTCGAGGCCGCCCGGTCGATCGCCGACATCGACGGCGTGTCCGAGGTGTATTCGGTCGCCGGCGAGTTCGACCTCGTCGCGATCGTCCGGGTCGCGGAGCACGACCAACTCGCGGCCGTGATACCGGGCGGCATCGGCAAGGTCGAGGGCGTGGAGCGGACCGAGACGTTGATCGCGTTCCAGGTCTACTCGAAGCACGACCTCGAGCGGCTGTTCTCGATCGGCTTCGAGGCCGGCTGAACGACACCGCGCCGGGCTCAGGTCGCGGGATCGATCGCGACGGCCAGCGAGGTGCGGCCCCACGACGCCAGATCGTCCTCGCTCGATCGGTACTTCTCGACGAGCAGCCGGCGCGCGAGACGGTCCTCGTCGGTGTCCGGCGTCACCAGTCGGGCCGTTCCCGTCCTGACCTCGTCGCCGAGCTCGACCGACACGTGCGGGAACGCGATCGCGTTGCGGACCCAATCGCTCCGGTCCCGCGCGCCGGAGAGCAGGTAGATCGTGCCGTGGTGCAATGCGAACCAGATCTCGATCCGATGCGGGTCGCCGCTACTGCGGCCGATCGTGCTCAGGTAACAGAACGGGAGACGGGCGAGGTCCCCGTCCGTCACGTCCCGAAGAACGCCCAGGCGAGCAGGACGCCGACGACGACGATCGCGGCCACCAGGAACAGCAGGTCGCTCCGCTTGATCCTCCCCGGCTGCATCGCGTTGAACCCCATGGCGGTCGTCCTCGTCCTCAGCCCTGCACGACGAGGTTCTCCGAGAACCGCGCGAGCTGCGCCCGCGTGTTCGCGATGACCGAGTCCTCGTCGAGGACGAATGCCGGGTGCAGGTCGGCCAGCGACTCGAGCGCATGCTCGAACTTCGACCCGTGCTCCGCGGCCTCGCGGAGCGCGTCGACCAGCGTGACCGCATAGTCGGCGCTGAACGGCTCCCCGTCCCACGGGCAGAGGCCGCCGCTCGCGATCGCCTGTTCGATCAGGAACTCGCGGTGACAGCGCTTGCACGTGCCCTTGATCTTCACACCGGGACCTCCTGGGGCAGCAGCCCCTTGGCGTCGAGCAGCTCGATGAGCTCGTCGGCCACCGCGAACGGATCCGGCGGCTTCACGAACCACGCGTCGGCGCCCGACCATCGCGCCAGCCACGCGTCGTGCCGGCGCTCCAGCAGGATGACGATGACGCCGGTGAACGGATCGGCGTCATCACGCAGCGTCCGGGCCAGGCCGAACGCGCCGGCACGCGAGGCGAGCTCGTCCGCCACCACGATCTCGGGGCGCTCGCGCAGCGCGGCGCGGGTACCGAGGTCGCCGTTCGCGGCCGCTCGGAACCGGAGTTCGCCCTGGAGCTGGCGTTCGATGCTCCGCACGGTCAACGCCATCAACTCCCGCGATGCGGGATCCGGCGAGACGAGCAAGACGTCCACGGGGCGAGGCTATCACGCGCCTCGGCGCCGGTAGGCTGTCGGGCATGACGGCCGACGTGTACCTCGACGCCGCATCCGCGACGCCGCTGCGGCCCGAGGCGCGCGACGCCGTCGTCGCGGCCCTCGACGTCCCCGGCGACCCGCTGATGATCCACGCGCCGGGTCGCGCGGCGCGGGGGCTGCTCGACGACGCCCGCGCGGGCATCGGCCGGGCGATCGGCGCGCAGCCGGACGAGCTCGTGTTCACCTCCGGGGGCACCGAGTCGGTCGCGCTGGCGATCTGGGGCGGCGTCCGTGCGCAGCGCGAACTGGGGACGCGGATCGTCGTGAGCGCGGTCGAGCATCCCGCCGTCGGTGGCGTGTGCCACGTCTTGGAGTCCGACGGGTTCGAGGTGGTCCTGATCCCCGCCGACGGCGACGGCCGCGTCGACCTCGACCGGTACGCGACGGAGATCCGACGCCCCGGCACCCTCCTCGCGAGCATCCAGCACGCGAACCACGAGCTGGGCACGATCCAACCCGTCGGCGAGGCCGCGCGCCTGGCTCGCGAGGCCGGGGTACGCTTCCACACCGACGCGTGCCAGACCGTCGGTCACTTCCCCGTCGACGTCGCAGCGCTCGGTGTCGACCTGCTGTCCCTGTCCGGGCACAAGTTCGGTGGGCCGCCAGGCGTCGGGGGCCTCTACGTCCGACGCGGGGTCGGGCTCAGCGCCTACCCGTGCGGGGACGACCGTGAGCGCAAGCGCCGCTCGGGGATGGAGAACACCCCCGGTATCGCCGGCATGGCGGCGGCCCTCGACGCGTCGGTCGCCTCGATGGCCGACGAGGCGGCCCGCCTCTGGTCGCTGACCTCCGTGCTCCGCGAGCGCATCGGCGCGGAGGTGGAGGGCGCACGCGTCCTCGGGCACCCGACCCACCGCGTCCCGCACCTGGTGTGCTTCGCCGTGGACGGCGTGGATCCGGCGACGCTCGCGATGACGCTCGACGACCGCGGGATCCATCTCGGAGCGGGTTCGCTCTGCAGCGGCCGGCCGGAGGATCCCTCCCCCGTGCTCGAGCAGATCGGTCTGGCCGGCACCGCCGCGTTCCGGGTGAGCCTGGGGCCGACGTCGACCGAGGCCGACGTCGAGGCGTTCCTCGCCGTGGCGCCCGAGGTGGTCAGCGACCTCCGCCGCGTCGAGCGTTCGGCCGCGGAGGCGATGGCGCGGTTCCGGCCGCCGATAGGCGACTAGCGGGTCGCGCCTAGGAGACGGTCCAGGTGTCCCCGCCGTGGAGCAGCTTCTCGAGGTCGCCGGCGCCGAGGCGTTCCGTCGCACGGCCGAGCTGCTCGCGCAGCGCCGTGCCGTAGGTGGCTCGCTCCTCTTCGTGGAGGACGCCGATGCACGTCGGCTCGTTCGGTCCGCGGGACAGATGGGCGAGCGCGAATGCCAGCGACGGTCTGCCGTGCGCATCGTGCACGACGATGGACGCCGGATCGGTGTCGACGACCGCGGCGATCTCGAGCCGTCCGTTCTCCCCGACGCGTACGCAACGCGACCCGTCGTCGAAGACGATCGGCTCGCCGTCCACCAGCCGGATCTGGTTGTGCTGCCCCTGCGTCTTGTCGCGGAGCAGGTCGAAGGCGCCGTCGTTGAACACGTTGCAGTTCTGGTAGATCTCGACGAACGCCGCCCCCGGATGCGCCGCCGCCTGCCGCAGGACGCCGACCAGGTGTTGGCGATCGTTGTCGAGCGTGCGCGCCACGAACGTCGCTTCCGCGCCGAGGGCAACCGCCACCGGGTTGAACGGGTGGTCGACGGAGCCGAACGGCGTCGACTTCGTCACCTTCCCCTCCTCAGACGTCGGCGAATACTGGCCCTTCGTCAGGCCGTAGATCTGGTTGTTGAACAGCAGGATCTTGATGTTCACGTTGCGACGGAGCGCGTGGATCAGATGGTTACCGCCGATCGACAGGGCGTCGCCGTCGCCGGTGACGACCCAGACGTTCAGGTCGGGGTTCGCTGCGGCGATGCCGGTCGCGATCGCGGGCGCGCGCCCGTGGATCCCATGGAAGCCGTACGTGTCCATGTAGTACGTGAACCTGCCGCTGCAGCCGATGCCCGAAACGAAGACCGTGTCCTTCGGCTCCACGCCGAGCTCGGGCATGAAGCCCTGCATCGCGGCCAAGATCGCGTAGTCGCCGCACCCGGGGCACCAGCGCGGCTCCTGGTCCGACGTGAAGTCCTTCTTCGTCAGCGTCGCCACGCCGCCGAGGTCCGCGCCGCCGCCGTTCGCCTCAGCCATCCAGCATCCCCTCGATCGCTCCTTCCAGCTCATCGGCCCAGATCGGCAGCCCCTGGACCTTCGAGAACGACGTGGCGTCCACGAGGAACCGCCCGCGGATCAGCAACGCGAGCTGGCCGGCGTTCATCTCCGGGATCAGCACCTTCCGGTAGGCCTTCACGACGGCCTCCGTGTTCGATGGGAACGGGTTCAACCACCGGAGATGGGCCGTGGCGACCTTCCGACCGGACGACCGCACGCGCCGGGCGGCCGCGCGGATCGTGCCCGCCGTCGAGCCCCAGCCCAGGACCAGCAGGTCGGCGTCGCCGTCGGGGTCGTCGACCTCGAGCGGGCCGATGTCGGCCGCGATGCCGGCCACCTTCGCCGCTCGGATCTCGGTCATGCGCTCATGGTTGTCCGCGTCGTAGCTGATGTCGCCCGAGACGTCCTCGCGCTCGAGGCCACCGATCCGGTGCTCGAGCCCCGCGGTGCCGGGGATCGCCCACGGACGCGCGAGCCGCTCGTCCCGTTCGTAGGGGCGGAACGTGCCGCCGTTCGCCGCGGCGTACTTCGGATCGATCCTCGGCAGCGTGTCCACGTCGGGCAGGCGCCACGGCTCGGAGGAGTTCTGCAGGAAGCTGTCGGATAGCAGGATCACCGGCGTGCGGTACCGGATCGCGATCCGTGCGGCCTCGATCGCCACCTCGAAGCAATCGGCCGGCGACGAAGACGCGATGATCGGGATCGGCGACTCGCCGTGGCGGCCGAACATCGCCGGCAACAGGTCGCCCTGTTCCGTCTTCGTCGGCATGCCGGTGGACGGGCCGGCGCGCATCACGTCCACCACGATCATCGGCAGCTCGGTGATCACCGCCAGACCGACCGTCTCGGCCTTCAGGTCCATGCCGGGACCGCTCGTGCCCGTCACCCCGAGGTGGCCGGCGAACGACGCGCCGAGCGCCATGTTCGCGGCCGCGATCTCGTCCTCCGCCTGGATCGTGAGCACCCCGAAGTTCTTGTGCTTCGACAGCTCGTGCAGCAACTCCGACGCCGGCGTGATCGGGTAGCTGGCGTAGAACAGCGGCACCCCGCTGCGCTGGGAGGCCGCGATCAAGCCCCAGGCGAGTGACTGCGCGCCGGCGACGTTCCGATAGACCCCCGGCTCGGCCGGCGCAGCCTTCACGAGGACCTGGTGCGCGAACAGCTCGGTCGTCTCGCCGAAGTTGTAACCGGCGTTGAAGGCCGCGACGTTCGACTCCAGGATCTCCTGCCGGCTGCCGAACTTGCGCTCGAGCCAGTTGAGCGTGACGTCCACGGGCCGCCCATACATCCACGACACGAGCCCGAGCGCGAACATGTTCTTCGCGCGCTCGGCCTCCTTCTTGCCGACGCCGACGCTCTCGACCGCGCGCACGGTGATCGCCGTCATCGGGACGCGGTAGACCTGGTAGCCGTCGAGGGTGCCGTCGGTCGAGGGGTCGGTCTGGTAGCCGGCCTTCTCCAGGTTGCGCTGCGTGAAGGCGTCCTCGTTGAGGATGATCGTGCCACCGCGGGCGACCGTTACCAGATCCGCCTTGAGCGCCGCGGGGTTCATCGCCACCAGGACGTCCGCGTGGTCGCCCGGCGTCGTGATGTCGCTCGAGGCGAACTGGATCTGGAACGCGGAGACGCCATGGACCGTGCCTGCCGGGGCGCGGATCTCGGCGGGGAAGTCCGGCAGCGTCGCCAGGTCGTTGCCGAGGATCGCGGTCGCGTTCGTGAAGCGGTCGCCGGTCAGTTGCATGCCGTCGCCGGAGTCGCCGGCGAAGCGGATGACGACGTGGTCGCGTTCCTCGATGGTCTTGGACATGGCAGCGGTTCGGGCTCGCTCCTTCGCTCGGAGAGATGCCGTCTAGCCTTTAGCGTACTGCGCCGTTGTCCCTTCGGAGGTCAGCGCGTGTGCTTGTATGGCGACATGCGCGAACGACGGTTGGGAACGCACGGGCCCCAGATCACGGTGATCGGCTTCGGCGCCTGGGAGGCCGGGGGCGATGCCTGGGGCCCCAACGGGTCCGAGTCCTCCGTGATCGAGGCGATCAGGGCGAGCCTCGAGGCGGGCATGTCGTGGATCGACACGGCGGAGGTCTACGGCAACGGCGTCTCGGAGACGCTCGTGGGCAAGGCCGTCGCCGACCGGCGCGATGCGGCGCTCCTGTTCACCAAGGTGGCCCCGTCGCCGGAAGGAACCGGCTTCCGCCCCGAGGAGATCCGCCGCGCCGCCGACGGCTCCCTCGGCCGCCTCGGCGTCGACGTGCTCGACCTGTACCAGCTGCACTGGCCGGACGCGAGCGGCGTGCCGGTCGAGGAGTCGTGGGGCGCGATGGCAGGGCTGGTCGACGCTGGCAAGGTGCGCTGGATCGGCGTGTCGAACTTCGATCGGGAGCTGATCGAGCGCTGCCGGGCGATCCGGCACGTCGATTCGCTGCAGCAGGAGTTCTCGCCGCTCGTGCCGGAGGACCGCGAGCTGATCGGCTGGTGCGGGCAGATCGGGACCGGGGTCCTCACCTACTCGCCCCTCGGCGCGGGCCTGCTGACCGGACGCTACGCACGGGAGGACCTCGCCGCCATCGACGACTGGCGCCGCGACGAGCTCCTCAGCGATCCCGGACACGTCGAGCGGGCGTTCGAGCTCATCGCGCGGATGCGCCCGGTCGCCGAGGAGCTGGGCGTAAGCCTCGCCCAGCTCGTGCTGGCCTGGAACTGGCATCAGCCGGGCGTGACCGCCGCGATCGCGGGCAGCAGGAGCGCCTCGCACGTCAGGGCGAACGCGGAGGCAGGCGACCTCGGGTTGGACGCGGCGACGCTCGCGCGGCTCGACGCGTTGGCCTTCGCGGGGTGAGCCTGGCCCTCAGCGGGCCGCGCGCTCGACCTGGCGGATCCGCGCCGCCATCCCGTCGAGGAGCTTGATCGCGAGGCGCGGCTCCTCCTTCAGGGCGCCGACCAGCGTCCGTCGGAACAGGCGCAGGACCTTGACAGGGGTCACGGCGGTGACCGTCGCCGATCGCGGGCCTCCGTCGAGCGCCGAGAGCTCGCCGAAGAAGTCGCCCGGCAGCACCTCGCCGACCTTCTTGCCGCCGCGCGTGACCTTCGCCCGGCCCTCCAGGACCACGAACAGCGTCTCTCCGAGCAGCCCTTCCTCGACGATCTTCACGCCGGGGTCGAACGACTGACGATCGGTCTCCCTCGCGAGGCGCTCCAGCTGCTTCTTCGAGAACACCGTGAACAGAGGGACCACGCTCAGGGCCGTGACGCTCTCACGTTGGGTGCGGCGCGCAGACTGCTCGGGGCGCCGGCCGCGAGCGTCCCTTCCCGCCTCACGCAGGACCATGTCTGCACCACTCTGCGGCATGCGGGGAGCCTACCCGTCCGGGCCTGTCGGCCGCCAGCACGGGCGGAGACGGCCAAGATGCGGGGTACGGGCCGGTAGTCTTGACCAGGATGGACGCCCGATCTCGCCTCGAAGACCTGCTCGCCGAGCGCATCGTGCTGCTCGACGGGGCCTGGGGCGTGCTCCTGCAGGGCAAGGGCCTGTCCGAGGAGGACTTCCGCGGCGAGCGGTTCGCAGGCCACGACCGGGACGTCAAGGGCGACCCCGACCTGCTGAACCTTTCGCGGCCGGACATCGTGACCGAGATCCACGAGGCCTACTTCGAGGCGGGCGCCGACATCACCACCACGAACACTTTCACGGCCACGTCGATCGGCCAGGCCGACTACGGGCTGCAGGACGCCGTCCGCGACATGAACCTCGAGGGGGCGCGGCTGGCGAGGGCCGCCGCCGATCGGCACGGCGGCCTCGTGGCGGGATCCGTCGGACCGCTGAACGTCACGCTGTCCCTGTCCCCCAAGGTCGAGGACCCCTCGTTCCGGACGGTCTCCTTCGACGACGTCTATGAGGCCTACGCGAACCAGATCGAGGCGCTCCGCGAGGGCGGCGCCGACCTGCTGCTCATCGAGACGATCTTCGACACGCTGAACGCGAAGGCGGCCATCGCGGCCGCGATGGACGTCGCGCCGGACCTGCCCCGCTGGATCTCCGTGACGATCGTCGACCGGAGCGGCCGCACGCTCTCGGGGCAGACCGTCGAGGCGTTCTGGACCTCCGTCGCCCACGCGGAACCCGCGATCGTCGGCGTGAACTGCTCGCTCGGGGCGCGCGAGATGCGTCCATCGGTCGAGGCGCTCGCGACGGTGGCCCCCGTGCCCGTCGCCAGCTATCCGAACGCCGGCCTGCCGAACGCGTTCGGCGGCTTCGACGAGACGCCGGAGATCACGTCCTCCCTCCTGGGCGAATTCGCGGCCGCGGGCCTGGTGAACATCGTCGGCGGCTGCTGCGGCACGACGCCGGCACACATCCGCGCGATCCACGAGGCCGTCCGCGACCTGCCGCCCCGCGTGCTCCCGGCCTCCGGCGCGTTCACGTCGTTCTCAGGTCTCGAGCCCTTCCGGATAACGCCGGAGACGGGGTTCGTGACGGTGGGCGAGCGCACGAACATCACCGGCTCAAAGCGGTTCGCCCGCCTGATCGAGTCCGGCGACTTCCAAGCGGCGGTCGACGTCGCCCGCGACCAGGTCGAGAACGGCGCGAACCTGATCGACGTGAACATGGACACCGACATGATCGACGGGGCCGCCGCGATGACGCGGTTCCTCAACCTCGTCGCGACCGAGCCCGAGATCGCGAAGGTCCCGGCGATGATCGACTCCTCGAAATGGGACGTGATCGAGGCCGGGCTCAAATGCGTGCAGGGCAAGTCGGTCGTGAACTCGATCAGCCTGAAGGAGGGGGAGGACGACTTCCTCGTGAAAGCGTCGAAGGTTCGGCGCTACGGCGCGTCGGTCGTCGTGATGTGCTTCGACGAGCGCGGGCAGGCTGACACGGTCGCTCGCAAGGTCGAGATCGCGGAGCGCTCCGTGCGCCTGCTGATCGACCGCGCCGGCTTCGACGCGAGCGACATCATCGTGGACCCCAACATCCTCGCGGTCGCGACGGGCCTCGAGGAGCACAACGGGTACGCGAAGGCGTTCATCGAGGCCACTCGGGAGATCAAGCATCGCCTCCCCGGCGTGAAGGTGAGCGGCGGGGTCTCGAACCTGTCCTTCTCGTTCCGCGGCAACGAGCCGGTCCGCCGCGCGATGCACTCCGCCTTCCTGTACCACGCGATCGCCGCCGGCCTGGACATGGCGATCGTGAACGCGGGCCAGCTCGACGTCTACGAGGACATCCCGGCCGACCTGCTGGAGCACGTCGAGGACGTGATCTTCGACCGGCGCCCCGACGCCACCGAACGGCTCGTGTCATTCGCCGAGACCGTGCAGGGCAGCGCGCTCGCGAAGGAAGAGGACCTGTCGTGGCGCGACGCCCCGGTTCAGGAGCGGCTCTCGCACGCGCTCGTGCACGGGATCGACCGCTGGATCGAGGAGGACACCGAGGAGGCCCGGGGTCACTACGACCGGCCCTTGGACGTGATCGAAGGCCCCTTGATGGAGGGGATGCAGATCGTCGGCGATCTGTTCGGCGCCGGCAAGATGTTCCTCCCGCAGGTGGTCAAGAGCGCCCGGGCGATGAAGAAAGCCGTCGCGTACCTCGAGC
>Ga0335084_10001509_pt1 | contig 21849 bp, 24 predicted proteins | sample Lox_Sample_44_FD_206721 | JGI IMG/M metagenome (GOLD analysis project Ga0335084, IMG submission 206721) | Soil microbial communities from Loxahatchee National Wildlife Refuge, Florida, United States - Lox_Sample_4.4 | ecosystem: Environmental > Terrestrial > Soil > Wetlands | place: USA...
GCCTGGACCGTGAACAACGGGAGTTCCATGAACGCGTGCGTGCGGGGTATCTTCGTTTGGCCCGGATGGAGCCCCGGCGGATCAAGGTCATCGAGGCCTCTCGAACTCCGCGGGACGTGGCGAAGGATATTGAAATGATCGTTGACCGGTATTCGTTCGGTCGAAGAGCGGGAAAATGAGACGCATCGATAATGAAACGGCCTTTGACCGGATCGTGGGGCATGCCCATGCCAAAGCCGTTCTGACGACCGCGCTGGCGGCCGAGCGCGTCGCCCATGCCTATTTGTTCCACGGCCAGGCCCATATCGGGAAATTCCTAACGGCCATGGCCTTTGCCAAGACGGGCCTGTGTCCCCATCCGAATATCGGGCGAGCCTTCGGCCGCCCGACGCTTGCGTCCTGCGGCGGATGTCCCTCCTGTCTTGCCATTAATACGGGAAGCCACCCGGATCTCCACTTGGTCCGGCCGGACGGCGTCCAGATCAAGATCGGACAGATTCGTGAACTTCAGAATTCGATCGTCTTTAAGCCGATGATCGGAACGCGGAAATGGTTTCTGATTGACGAGGCCGATGCGATGAACCCCGAAGCGGCCAACTGTTTTCTGAAAACATTGGAAGAGCCGCCGGATCACAGCATCCTGATCCTGATCTCGGCCCGCCCGCAGGCCCTGCTGCCGACGATTCTGTCGCGCTGCCAGGCCGTCCGCTTCAGCCCTCCCCCGCTGGAGGCCTTGTCCTCCTGGCTCCAAGGCCGAAGGGGCCTGAGCCCGGAAGAGGCGCGCTTGCTGGCCACGCTGTCCATGGGAAAGATCGGGATTGCGGCGGAGAGCGATCCGGCGGTATTAAAGCACGAACGGGACCGGATTCTCGACGCCCTGTCTGAGGAGCGCCTTGAAGATCCGGGAGAGCTTTTTAACCAATCCGATGAACTGGCCTCGACAGCGGAGCAACTCGTCCGATCGCTCGACAGGGTCGAGGTCTGGCTCCGGGACGTTCTGATCGCCCGGCACGATCCCGATTTATCTCTTCTCGTTAATCAGGATATCCCGGAACGAATTTTGGACTGGGGCCGTGCCCTTTCCACCGACACGGTGTTGGAAACGCTGACGCTGATCCACCTCCTCAAACGGGCCGCGCCCCGAAATCTCAACCACGCGCTGGTGTTGGAATCGGTGCTCCTGAAAATTCGGGATGCGGTGATCGGCGAAGCGGCCGGGGGCTCAAGACCCGGCGAGCCGGGTCAAATCCGGAGATGAAACCCCCGTCCAGGAAAACCGCTTCCCGAAAGCGCAAATCCTTCTACGTCACGACACCTATCTATTACGTCAACGACGTCCCTCACATCGGGCATGCCTACACGACGATCGCGGCCGACGTCCTCGCGCGCCATAGACGGCTCCGGGGCTATGACACCTTTTTCCTGACCGGGACGGACGAACACGGACAGAAGGTTCAGCAGGCGGCCTCCAAGAAGGGCCTGGATCCTCAGGTCCATGCCGACCGGATGGTCGTGGCGTTCAAAGAGCTTTGGAAGCGTCTGGCGATTTCTAACGACGACTTTGTCCGCACGACCGAGGACCGCCACAAGCGGGTCGTGCAGGAAGTCCTCCGGCGGCTGCAGGCGAAGGGGGTTCTCTACAAGGCGCCTTACGAGGGCTGGTACTGCCTGCCGGATGAACGGTTCTGGGCCGATGACGAAGTGGCGGATGGAAATTGTCCCGAGTGCGGTCGGCCGGTTGAACGGATTTCGGAATCGAACTACTTTTTCAAGATGAGCGCCTACCGGGATTCCTTAATCCGGCATATCCGGAAGCACCCCGGATTCATTCAGCCCGAAAGCCGTCGGAACGAGGTGTTGGGCTTTCTGGATCGGCCGCTCGAAAATCTTTGCATTTCCCGTCCGCGGACTCGACTCGCCTGGGGCATTCCCTTTCCCGATGATCCGGACTACGTCACGTACGTCTGGGTGGATGCCCTCGTCAATTATATCTCGGTCCCCGGCTACGGCACGGACAAACGGCGCTTTGCGAAGTGGTGGCCGGCCGATGTGCATCTGGTCGGAAAGGATATCCTGACGACGCATGCGGTATATTGGTCGACGCTGCTTATGGCGCTCGGGCTTGATCTTCCGAAGACCTTGTTCGCGCACGGCTGGTGGACCGTCGATGGTGAAAAGATGTCGAAAAGCCGCGGCAACGTGATCGATCCGGGTGCGATGGCCGCGGAGTATGGGACGGACGCCTTCCGTTACTTTCTCCTGCGGGAGGTTCCCTTCGGGCAGGACGGCGACTTTTCAAAGTCGGCGATGACGGCCCGCTACAACAGTGATCTGGCGAACGATCTGGGCAACCTTTATTCCCGCACGCTCGCGATGATCGAGCGGTATACCGGCGGAGTGCTCCCCAAGCCCCACCCGAAGGCGCTCAAGCCGGAGGACCGTCGGATGGCCGCGCTGGCCAGGTCGTTGAATCGCACGGTCGGCCGAGAAACGGAACGGTTCGCATTTCACCGGGCGCTTCGCGAGATCTGGACGCTCGTGGATTTCGCCAACGGATATGTCGAGCGGACCGCCCCGTGGGATTTGGCGAAAGAGCCCCAAAAACGGCCCCGGTTGGACGTGGTGCTGTATCATCTGGCCGAAACGCTGCGCCTCCTCGCGGTTTATCTGTTTCCCTTCATGCCTGCGACGGCCCGACGCATGACGGCGGAGCTGGGTTGTCCGTCATTGCTGGACCGGGTGTTGAAGCCGCAGGACTATCCGTGGGGAAGGCTCAAGCCGGGTCAGGCCGTTCAGAAAGGGAAGCCGCTTTTTCCGCGCATTGAATCACCGCGGGCCGTTATGGAACCGGAAACCGCCGCAGCCACGAAGCCTTCGAAGGAGAGAACCATGGAATTGACACGCAGCGAAGCGTCCTACATCTCGATCGACGAATTCCGGAAGCTGGATCTCCGGGTCGGCCGAATCCTCACGGCTGAAAAAATAGCGGGGGCCGACAAACTGCTAAAACTTTCGATCCAAATCGGCGCCGAAACCAGACAGGTGGTTGCCGGAATCGCGACGAAGTACGCGCCCGAGCAACTGATCGGCCGATCGGTCGTTCTGGTGGCGAATCTAAAGCCGGCTGTCATCCGCGGAATCGAGTCCCAGGGAATGATCCTGGCGGCGGGCGATAAAACGGTCGAGGCCCTGGCGACCTTTGCCGAACCGGTAGAGCCCGGAACGCGCGTCAAATGAGTTCGCCCCCCAATTTATTGACTTGACTTCCTCCCGCGACAGCCGGTAAAATCAGCCTCTTTTTGTGTCGCTGTCTATGAATTACCCCGGCCGGCATGGAGGTGACGGGCAACCATCAGGAGGAAACCCAATGGCGGTATTGATCAGGCGTTATAAATTGGCCACAGGCCAGACCAAAGAGGATCGGATTACGGATCCGGACCGGATCGAGCGGTACCTGGGGATGTTTGAACGCGAGGATGTCAAACAACTTCAAACGGGTCAAAAGGTAACCATCGAGAAGGACGAGTGGCAGCTCCTGCCTTGACTCGTCCGGTCCCGTGGCCGGATCACTCGGCCAACGACCCCCTTCAAAACTGGCATTGAAACGCGGGGTCTATTATAATAAACACATGCAGCGGCGTCGGTTTCTTAAAGGGTTCATCGGTATGATCCTGACCGTCTTCGTGGCTCGAAGAGGGTTTGGGAAGGGTGACGATATGCCCGGAAAAATCCAAAAGATTCATAAAACCGAAGACGAATGGCGAAAGATGCTTACGCCGGAGCAGTTTTATGTCCTGCGCGAGGAAGGAACGGAGCGGCCCTTCACAAGCTTCCTCCTTGAGGAAAAACGCAAGGGCCAATATGTTTGTGCGGGCTGCGAACTGCCCTTATTCGCCTCCGAGATGAAATTCGACAGCGGCACAGGCTGGCCGAGTTTCTTCACGACCCTTGAAGGACGGGTGGAGACGAAGCGCGATTATATGCTGATTTTCCCCCGTACGGAATACCACTGCGCCCGGTGCGGAGGCCACCAGGGGCATGTCTTTGACGATGGCCCGCCGCCCACCGGACAGCGCTGGTGCAACAACGGTGTCGCCCTGGAATTTATTCCGGACAAGGGCTGAGCGATAACGGTCGGCCGCTCCTAAAACATCCCGTGCCGTCTGGGGAATAAAAACAGAGCCAACAGGAAGACCAGTTTCAGCCACAAGCGAAACCCCAGCCCGGACAGCTTCATTAAATTATCGGCTCAATGATGGTCGTGCTCCCGACGGACGCAATAAGGTCCCTCGCAGCCCTTAAGATCCACGGTGGGATCCATTTCCGGAGGAATCCGGAAACGGGTTTGGGTCTCATAAAGCGGCCGGACAACCTTGCGAGCGTCGAATTCAAAGTTGAGCATCGCCGCTCCATGGGGTGAAATCGTAATCAGCTTCTGAACCGGCTTCATGTGGGGATGCCAGGCGATGACCTTATAGGTTCCCGGGGGAATATTCTCGATCGTGAACTCCCCGCCTTTTCCCGTCTTCGCGAAGTAGGGGTTATCGACGACCCACGCCCAGGTCTGCATGTATTCATGCATCTCGCAGATGATCTGGGCGATTTGCATTCCATTTTCCAGATCGATGTATCCGCTGCTGGCCTGATAGGAGACCGGGACTGGAAAACTCAGAACGCGATTCCCCTTTTCCGGCTGGTAGACTTGGGTGGCATGGCTGATCGGATCGCGGTTGACAACGGACAGCAGGGTATGGTTTCTGATGATGGTGAGCAGCGGGTGGACGTGGACCAGTTGACCATGGTGGAATTCGAACTGCTCGCTCTCCGGGACATCGGCCGGATGAAACATGCAGTTCACGGTTACCAACTCGGTGTCGCGGGAACGAAAAGCCTTTCCCCGCTGGACATCCTGGATCGCGACGACCGCATCCTGCAGGCCTCCGGCGTCGTCCACGTTGAATTCCCGCAGCAGAACGAGGCCCTCCCCGTTGGAAATCTTTTTGCAATAATCGCCGAAGGGGTACAGGACCATCGGAAACACACGGGGCTCCGGGACCGGGCCTCGAAGCGTAACCTTTCCCGTGATCGTTCCGCCGGACTGCACATCGACCGCCTCGTAGGCCGATGCAAAGGAACGCCATGCCAGAAAGATCATCACCGCGAGGAGGGAGGGTTTGCACCGTCGGAAAAGTGTATTCATGATTTACAGTCGTCCCAATTCCCCTTTTACCTGCTTCGCCAGTTCGTGGTCCGCGTGGGCACTGACCAGTTGCGTCCAGACTTGTTTCGCGCCGCCCGGGTCTCGTTTCGATTGGAGCAGGATCAACCCCTTGTTGTAAAGAGCCTCCGGATTGTCTTTCTGCATGGACAGGATTTCGTCCAACTGATGAAGGGCCTCATCCGGTTTTTGCATGAAGATGTAGCAGTTCGAGAGACTCAGCCGGGCGTTGATGTTTTTGGGGTCTGATTTGAGGGCCCGTTCGTAATAATCCTGCGACTTCTCGAAGCGCTGAATCATAAAATTGGCATCGGCGAGACTGATGAGGGCCCGGACATCGTTCGGGTCCTGTTCGATTTTTTTCTTGTCGGCCTGAATCTGTTCCATGGAAAACTTGCCTTGGTCAAAGGGAACGATGTAGAGCGAAAGGGACTGGGGCTGCTGCGCCGGAGGAGGAACGGCCTGTTGGGCGGCGGGCGGTGTGTAGGACGGTCCGGATGAAGGAGAAGAACTGTTTTGATTGCAGCCGGCAAAAAATGCCGCCAGGATGAAGAGGGACGGGAGGGCCGGAGCCTTGACGATCTTATTCATTTCGATCTCCTCGTATATATTATATTAGATCCGGGCTGATCGAAGGTAGCAGTTTTATCCGGAAATTTCAAGGACTGTTTCCTTGAAAATAACCCAGGGCTCCGGTACAATTCAGGATGAATCCCGGATCTGGCATGAGACATCCGATGTTGATCGACAGCCACACTCACCTCTATGATCCCGTCTATGACGCCGACCGCGATGAAGTGATCCGCCGGGCCCGCGAGGCCGGGATCCGGGCGGTCGTTTCGATCGGCTGCGATCTTGAGACCAGCCGCCGTGCGGTGGAACTGGCGGAGCGGCACGAGATCATTTACGCCTCGGTCGGCGTCCATCCCCACGAGGTCAAGCACCTGGATGACGCCGCCCTGACCAAGCTCCGGCGATTGGCCGCTCATAAAAAAGTGGTCGGTTATGGGGAGATCGGGTTGGATTACTACTATCGGCACTCCCCCAAGGAGATTCAGCAGCGGCAGTTTCGCTCCCAGATCGGCCTGGCCAAGACGCTGGGCCTGCCCATCGTGGTTCATTCCCGGGATGCGAAGTCCGACACGCTGGCCATCTTGAAGGAGGAAGGGGCCGAGACGGTCGGGGGCGTAATGCATTGTTTCACGGGCGATCTGGAGATGGCCCGTGCGGCGATCGAGATGAATTTTTACATATCGTTCTCGGGAGTGCTGACTTTTACCAATGCCGGAGCGCTCCGTGAAGTGGCCCGGGCCCTGCCTCTCGAGAAGGTACTGGTCGAGACCGACTGTCCCTATCTTTCGCCCGTTCCCAACCGGGGCCGGCGGAACGAGCCGGCCTATGTCCGGCTCACGGCGCAGGTCCTTTCCCGGTTGCATCCCTCGCTGCCCCCGGATTCGGTGATGAAGATCACGGCGGACAACGCCGCCAAGCTGTTTCGGATATCCGTTCCGGATTTCTAATCGTTCCTAATATCCCCCCGTGGGGTTGAGTCCGACCGCCTGGTCAATTCGTTCTAACTGCCCGCCAATATTGACCGTTTGCGATTTTCGTGCTATGGTATTAGCGAGATGAATACGCCGGTTCATTACGGAAAATATCTCTTGATCGACAAAGTCGGCACGGGCGGAATGGCCGAACTGTTCATGGCCAAACAGACCGGGCTCAAGGGTTTTGAAAAGATGATGGCGATCAAGCGCATCCTCCCCCACCTGACCGAGGATGCCGAATTTATTTCGATGTTCATCAACGAGGCGAAGCTCGCCGCGCTCCTGACCCACCAGAACATCGTTCAGATCTTCGATCTGGGCCATGTCGAAAATTCCTATTTCATCGCCATGGAGTACGTGATGGGAAAGGACCTGCGGACGATCCTTCAGCGTGCGAAGGCCCTCCATCTTCCCATGTCGATCGGTCACGCCCTGCTGATCATCACCAAAGTCTGCGCCGGTCTGGATTATGCCCACCGGAAGAAGGATCTGACCGGCCGGGACTTGAACATTGTTCATCGCGACGTCAGCCCGCAGAACATCTTGGTTTCCTACGAGGGGGAAATCAAATTGGTCGACTTCGGAATCGCAAAGGCCGCCAGTCAGAGTTCCGAGACGCGTACCGGAATCCTGAAGGGAAAATTGTCCTACATGGCGCCGGAGCAGGCTTGGGGACGTCCGGTCGACCGACGGGCGGATATTTTTGCCGTTGGAATCCTGCTGTATGAGCTCCTCACCGGCCACAAACTGTTCAAGGGCGACAACGACTTCAACACGCTGGAGAAGGTTCGCGAGGCCCAAGTGGAGCCCCCCCCGACTTCGCTCAACCAACAGGTGGCGCCGGAACTCGAGGCGATCATCCTCAAGGCCTTGGCCAAGGAGCCGGACCAACGCTTCCAGTCCGCGTCCGAATTGCAGACCGCGCTGGAAGATCACATGTCCAAAAAGGGATATGATTTCAGCGCGGTCCGGTTGGCGCAATATCTCCAGACCCTGTTTCAGCACGACATTGAGCAGGACAGTCATCGATTCCAGACCGCCAGCGGCACGTCGGTCGGCGCGGGCCTCCCCGATCAGAGCACGGTCATTCGTCCGCGTCATGCGGGGGACGGGGCTCATGAGACGACACCCTCCCGGTCCAGCGGCCGCCGGCCGATGCCGACCCCTCTTCGGCCGTCTCGTCGTGCGTCCGCTTTCCGGACGGCCCTCCTGACTTTTCTGTCGATCATGGGCGCGGCCATGGGGATCTCGACGATCAATCCGCCGTTTCTTCAATCCATCGCCCAGAACTCCCCGGAGGTCCGGGTGGCCGTGCTCCGCCTGTCAACATGGCCCGCCCTGACGGTCGAATGGGCCCGTCATCTTCTTACGGCCGCGTCCGGATCGTCAAGCCCGGCGTCCGAGGTCGCGGTATCGCCGCAGCCCGTCTCGGAACGGGTCCCTCCTCCCGCCGTTCAGCCTGAACCCCCGGCGGCAGTTGATTCGCCCCCACCCGGCCCTGTCGTCGAACCCGGATCTCAGGAGCCCGTAACTCTGCCAGCCGAGATTACCGAAGAACCGGATCGGAGATTGACCCCGTTGGAAAAAGAAGAGACCCGCAGGCTCCTCAAAGACGCCAAGGCGGCATACGATGAACGCCGCTTGGACGATGCCGAGCGTATGTTTCGGCGGATTATCGAATTGAATCCCAAGGTTCCGGTCGCCTACCACTTCCTGGGAATGATCACATTGGAACGAAAAGATCCGGACGGGGCGAACCGTATTTTCGAAGAGGCTTCGCGGAAATTTCCGGATTATCCCGTCTTGCATTACGATCTGGGTTTCTTGTATCTTAAACGGGGCGTGATTTCACAGGCCCAGGACGAATTGCAAAAGGCCTTGGCCTTAAACCCCAGGGCGCCGATGGCCGATCGCGCGCGGACCGTTCTTCAGGATTTCAAACGGCCTTCCGATCCGCAGGAAGTCAAGCCGCCGGCGGTCGATCAGGAATCGGATTCTTCGACCGGCGCCGCACCACCCCAATAAGAATCAAACGAGACCCTCCGATGAACGTCAGCTGCGATGACTGTCATACGATCTATGAACTTCCAAAAGGTCAGGAGGGTATCCTGGGTTGTCCGTTCTGCGAACACGTGAATCGCCCGAAACAGGGACGTCCCCGCGAGACCGTGCCCCCTTCCGATAGCCAGGTATTGGACCGCAGCAAGACGATGCTGGGGTCGATGGAAGGGGAGTTGGCGGATGACGGCACCTCCGTTCGTCGGGCCATCGCAGGGAAAAGGATCGGTTTGGCGGCCGACCTGGAGGCTGTCCTGGTCGTCCTGGAGGGGGAAGGAAAGGGAAAGCGGATCGCCCTCAACAAGCATCGGATCACTTTCGGCCGGAAACAGGCCGATGTGGCGCTATCCGATCCGGAGGCCTCCCGCCAGCATTGCGCCCTGGTGCTTTACGGGGACTTTGCCGTGGTGAGGGATCTGGGCAGTGCCAATGGTACGAAAGTAAACCATCGCATCGTGAAGGAAGGCCTGATGAAGTCCGGAGACACGCTTCAGATCGGTTCCACCGTATTTCAATTCATGTTGTCGTCGAAGACCGCCCATTCCCCCGGTCACTGAAGACAAAATGCAAAGGATGCGTTTGTCGAAACGTTCCGTCTTGGCGCTCGGAGCCTTGGCCCTGCTCGTCCTGCTCCAGGTCGGACCGTCGGCATGCATAAAGAAATCCGACGATGATATGGTATGGGTTCCGGCCGGCGAATTCTTAATGGGAACGGACGAGGTTGACGCCGCCAATGAAGCATTGGACTACGGTTTGCCGCATCCCTGGTATGAGGATGAACATCCGCTTCACCGGGTGAACCTGCCGGCCTTTTATATCGATGAATATGAAGTGACCAACGAAAAATATAAACGATTCCTCGGGGCCGGGAAGCACGCATGGCCCGATGACTGGAAAAACGGGACCTACCCGGAAGGACGGGCCAAATTCCCGGTTGCCTATGTGAGTTGGTTTGATGCCGATGAATACTGCCGCTGGGCGGGAAAGCGTCTCCCCACCGAAGAGGAATGGGAAAAGACCGCACGAGGACCGGACAGTTTCAAATACCCATGGGGAAACCTCTATAACCCGGACCTGGGGAACATCTCAAAGGGGCCGGTGATGGCCGCATCGGCCGTCGCGGTCGGACAGTATGCGGGCGGCAGAAGCCCTTACGGAGCCTACGATATGATCGGCAATGTCTGGGAATGGACGGCCAGCTGGTACAGGCCCTACCCGGGCAACGAGGCGCAGAATGAAAACTTCGGCCAGGTCTTTCGCGTAACCCGGGGACTGTCCTTCATGGGAATCGGGCATTATCCTCCGGAGGTCTATAAGAAGGTCGCCTCCATTATCGCCCGTGCCTCGTTTCGCTCCTATGATTACCCGACATCCCGTCTGACCGATGTCGGTTTCCGGTGCGCCCGTTCGGTTAAATAGGATGGCGATTAAAACCTCTTCGGTAAGATCAAGGGTGATCGGGATCGTCAGCGGCATGGTCATTTCGGCGGCTGTTTTGACTCTCTTGGTCCTGTGGCCCCTTTCCAATGAGACCGTAACCGTTGTTCCTCCGCCTAACCCGCCGGTGCCAGCCCCCCCCGCGATAACGACGGAGCCTCCCCAATCCGCCATCCCCCTCCCGCCTCCGCCCGAACCCGAATCGGCCGGGGGGGGGATCGAGGGGCCCCGGTCAAAGGAAGCGGGGCCGACGAAGGTTCCTAAACCGGAATCCCGACCGGCGGCCGAAAAAGACCGCGGGGCCTCGAAGCCAACCGAACCCGAAAAAAATCCCGCTCCGGACACCGTCGTTCCCGCGGCGCCTTCCCGATCGTTCAGCCCATCGGACCTTCAGGAGGTCCATACGCTGCTGAATCGTTTGAAAACCGCCTACGCGGAAAAGGATATACTTTCTATAAAAAAAGAAGTTGCGCTGTCAACGGAACAAGAAAGTTTCTTGAAAAAGATCTTTAATTCATACAAGACCGTTCAGTCCGATGTCGAGGCGGTGAAAATTGTGCAGGACCAGTTAACGAGCGCTATTTTGATCACCGCATTGGAAAATGAAAGGGGCAATGTCGTGATCCCTGCTTCGAGCTGGGGGAGGCAATCTTTGCGGATCGCGGTCTCGGAGAGCCAAGTGAGCAAGGTCACACTGGACGCGGATGATTTTCAAAGCTCGCAAAGGGGGCCGCTGGATTTGATCGCGCCCGTTATAGTCCATTCCCTGCCCGCCTACACCGCTAGGCCCGGAGAACCGAGCGAGGTTACCGCCACGATCACGGACAACGTCAAGGTGGATGTGGCGATGCTCCATTTCCGGGCTCAAGGTGAGAAAAATTATGAATCGATCCGGATGACCGAAGGGTCGAACCATGCCTTCACGGCCCCGATTCCGGGCTCGATGATAAAGGCCGAGAGCACCAGCATGGAATACTACATCGAGGCGAGAGATTCGGAGGGTAATCTCGCGCTGGAAGGCCGGCCGAACGCCCCCCTGGTCATCGCCGTCGTTCCCACCCCGACCGAATGATCTTCACTCGATCTTCCGGATGTGAACCTGCAGAACCGTGGCGCCGAGGCGGATCTTGTCCTTATCCTTCAGCAGGTCATCTTTGATTTGAAAATCGTTCAGGAAGGTTCCGGAGGCGCTGTTCAGATCCCGTAGCACGACCACGTCGTCGTAGACCTCGATCACGCAATGGAGCTTGGAGACGCCCGGATCTTGAACGTCCACATCCGCGTCGTCGCGGCCAAAGGTGACGCGGCTCTTCTTGGAGAGGATGAAGGCATGGCCGGCATTCACGCCTTCGAGGATATGAAGGCCGATCTTACGGTCGGCGGGAAGAACCATGTTCTTTCCCTGGATGGCTCGATCGACGCGATTCATAGCTTATTCAACCGAAGACGTCTTTTGCGTTCCTGTTTGGATAGGCGCCTCGGGTTTCCCTTCTTTTCCGTCCCGGGGGCCGCGGTGTCGTCTTCGAGTACGATTTCCTTGTCCGGGTGGCCGCTCACGGCCCGAGACAAGCGCGTCTCGAATTCTCCCGCCGAAACCGCCACCCCGCCGGCCGCTTGGACATGGCGGGCCACCTCCCGGTCGGAGGACACCACCAGGCAAGCGCTTCCCAATTCATCGGCCATTCGTGCGATCACCTGATCCGCCCGCTCGCCGTGGCGTGAGAAAACGACCTCGATCCCGCGGCGGAGCTCGCCGTGTTCATCCGGCCAGCCGGACCTCCAGCCGTCGAAAACTACCGTGACCGGATGGCCCTTGAGCCCTTGATAGCGGGCCAGCCGGTCGATTAACTCCTCACGGCGGGCTTCGATATTGCCCTGCAGACCTTTCTCCCTTCCGATGAAATTATATCCGTCCACAATAATCCGGATGGCCATGGGCTCTAAAGATAATCCAGCTTTCGAAGAAAGTCAATCCATGCATATTGACAACGCCGACGGAGTCGGCTAAATTGGGGACGATGAGACCGGACCAGCCCTACCAAAAATGCGGCGCGGGCCACTGGATACTCATCCTGGCCATCGGGTGGAACTTGTTGTCGCCCGCTTCCCCTTCCCAAGCCGACGGGCGCGGCCCGGAGACGCTTTTCAACGCCGGGATGCAATGTCAGGAACGCCTGGCGCACTCGCCGAAACTCCGGAAGCTCCGCCGGAACTGGGAAAACTGCATCGGTAATTTCACCGCTTTTCTCGCCCAATACCCCAATCATCGGTTGGCCGAAAAATCGGTCTTCGTCCTGGGCGACCTGTACGCCGGACTGTATCGCTATTCCAATAAACCTCGGGACAAGGAGAAATCCCGGGAATACTACCGGACGCTGATTGCAAGCTATCCCGACGGATCCTACACACGGGAGGCTCAGCGACGGCTCGATCCCCACAAAAATCCGGTCCCTCCCGTTTCGATCACCACCGTTCAGAGCATCCGGCACTGGATCTATCCGGATTATACCCGTCTGGTTCTGGACATGGACCGCGGCATCGAATTTCGACTGGAAGATTCCAGGATTCCTTCACCAGGCAGTTCCAACGGGGAGCTTATGCGGATCACGCTCAACCGGACCCGTTTATCCCCCGAAGCGCAAAGAGGGGTGGCCGACCTGACCGACGGGCTGCTCCGGCGAATCACGCTGCGGCCGACCGAAACGGACGGGATCCGAGTATATATCAACGTCAAAAATCTAAGGGAACCACCCAAGATCATCCCCTTGAGCAACCCGGACCGACTGGTGATCGATCTCTTTGGACCGACCCACGCGGACGGCCCCGCACTCCCCGATGCTCCTGACCCGTCCTTGCCGAAGACAGCGGGCGGGGGAACGGTGGTCGCCCAGGCGCAGCCGCTGGACTTTAAGACGATCGTGATCGATCCCGGGCACGGCGGAAAAGATCCCGGTGCGATCGGAAGGACCGGCGTGACCGAGAAGGATGTGGTCCTAGATATCGGCCTGCGATTGCGAAGCCTGATCCAGCAACGCTTGGGCATCAAGGTGATCATGACCCGGGATGACGATACGTTTATTTCGCTGGACGATCGGACTCTGATCGCCAATTCGAAGAAGGCCGATCTGTTCGTTTCCATTCATGTCAATTCCCATCCGCAAAGAAGGACCCGCGGCGTGGAGATCTATCACCTCGGACAATCCTCCGACCGCCACGCGCTGGCCGTGGCCGCGCGGGAAAACAATGTCTCGATGCGATCCTTGGACAACCTGGACAGGACGGTGAAACAAATCCTTTTCGATCTGGGCCGGGACTACAACATGGAACAGTCCCAGGACCTGGCTTATTTCACGCGCCAGTCCTTCCAAACCACGCTCGAGAAGCGATACGATTATACCGTCGTGGACCACGGCGTGAAACGGGCGCCGTTCTATGTCCTTTTGAATTCGAATATGCCAAGCATCCTGGCCGAAGTTTCTTTCATTAGCAATCCGACGGAAGAACAGCTTCTTCGAAGGAACCAATACCGCCAGGCCATCGCCGAATCCCTGTTCCAGGGGATCCTCGCCTACTTGACGGCCCTCAAGCCGATTTCGTGATACATGCCGAACATCAAACTCGTCATTGAATATGACGGCTCGCGCTATCACGGCTGGCAGCGTCAACCGAACCTCCCGACGGTGCAGGGAGCGCTGGAAGCGGCGGTCGACGCCATCTCGCAACAACGACCGACGGTGATCGGGGCCGGCCGGACCGATGCCGGCGTTCACGCTCAGGGCCAGGTGGCGAACTTCAAAGTGAACGCCCGTCTCACTTCCGCCGCCTGGATGCGCGCTCTGAACAGCCTCCTTCCAGAGGATATCGTCGTTGTAGGCGCCCAAAAAGTTTCAAGTCGTTTCCACGCGCGGTTTTCGGCGGTCGGCAAGATCTACCACTACCGAATTTTAAACCGTCGATATCCTCCGGCCATCGGCCGCCAGTACGTTTGGACCGTTTACAGCGCATTGGACCTGCGACGCATGAGGTCGGCCGCCAAGGCTCTTCTGGGAAAGCATGATTTCAGTTCCTTTCGGGGGTCCGATTCATCCGAGGTTCGCGTGAGGGGAAAAAAACGGTCTGCGGTCTGTCGTATCCGCCGTCTGGAGCTTGCAAGACGACGCGATCACCTTGTCATCACCATCGAGGCCGATCGATTTTTACAGCAAATGGTCCGAACGATCGTGGGAACATTGGTGGAGGTCGGAAGGGGCCGATTCAGCCCGCGGGATATCCCGCTTCTGCTCCAAAAAAAAGACCGCCGGTTCGGCGGTCCGACGGCCCCTCCCCAGGGCCTGTGCCTGGTCAAGGTCTTTTACAAGTAGCTATCCGCCTGCGGGCTCCGCGGATTTGGCCATGATCTTCTGGATTTTCTCGACCACCTTGTTCGGTGTCGTGGTCGCTTTGACCAAAAAATCCGCGGCCCCGGCCGTGATCGCCTGGCCGACCTCATCCGAATTTCCCTTGCCCGAGAAGACGACCACGGGAATATCCTTCAACTGCGGGTCGGCCTTGATGGTCACTAAAAACTTGAAACCGTCCATCACCGGCATCACCAGATCCAACAAAATGATGTCCGGTTTCTCGGCGGTGATCGCCTTGATGGCTTCTAAGCCGTTGTTCGCCGTCGTCACGACGTAACCCTCGGTCAACAGCTTTGTCTTGTACAATTTTAGGTAGAACTCGGTGTCGTCCACCAATAAAACTTTCCCATTCATCCCTCTCCTTCTTTCGGTTTCTGGAGGCGTTCCCCCAGCGCCTCGTCCAACCGCTTTTTTAAATCCAGGATCATCCGTTCCTGAGCCTCCAGGCGTTCCGCAATGGGATCCGGAATATTCGTATGGTCCATTTGAACCTCCGGCGCCTCCTCCGTCGCGGTCTTGATGATTCTCCCGGGAACACCCACCACCGTGGCATGTGGCGGGACGGATCGGAGCACGACCGAGTTGGCGCCGATCTTGACATGATCCCCGATCGTGATGGCACCAAGAACCTTGGCCCCCGCGCCCACCACCACATGGTTTCCCAGGGTGGGATGACGCTTGCCCCGTTCTTTTCCGGTGCCGCCGAGGGTGACGCCCTGAAACAGGGTGACGTCGTCGCCGATTTCGGTCGTTTCACCGATCACCACGCCCATTCCGTGATCGATGAAAAACCCGGACCCGATCCGCGCGGCAGGATGGATCTCGATTCCCGTAAACCAGCGCGCCAGGGTCGCGATCAGCCTGGGGAACACCGGAACGTTCCATTCCCGGAGCCGATGGGCGATCCGATGGCTCACGATGGCCTGAAATCCGGCGTAGGTCAACACGACCTCCAACCGATTGGTGGCCGCCGGATCGCGTTCAAAGACAACCTGAAAATCGCGCCGTAGGGTATCCAACATGATCAGGCTCGATACAGGGTGCAGACGGCCTGGGCCGCGATGCTTTCGCCGCGTCCGATGGAGTCCAGTCCTTCGGCCGTCTTCGCTTTAAGATTCACCGCCCCTTCCTCCACGCCGATCGTCTTGGCGATCTGCACCCGCATCGCATCCAGATACGGCATAAGGCGGGGCGCCTGGGCGATGATGACCGTGTCGATATGGAGAATGACAAACCGTCCCGCTTTCAATCGATCGCAAACTTTTTCAAGCAGGCGGAGGCTCGAGATGCCCTTGTATTTCGGATCGGTGTCCGGAAAGTGGCGGCCCAGATCCCCTTCTCCCGCGGCGCCCAGCAGCGCATCGGCGATGGCATGGCAGAGCACGTCGGCGTCCGAGTGGCCCGCCAGCCCCTTGGAATACGGAATCTCCACCCCGCCGATCATGAGCGGCCGATTCGCCTGCAAGGGATGGATATCATATCCGATGCCTGTGCGGATCTGTGGATACGTCATCGCTTCGCTCGTTTTCTTTGGGCCCGACGCATCCGGATGATTTGTTCCGCGAGGTCCAAGTCGTCCTTCGTGGTGATCTTGATGTTTTCCCAGCTCCCCTCGACCGCCCGTACCCGGTAGCCCAAGCGTTCCACAAGGGCCGAATCGTCCGTGCTGTTGACCCCATCAACATACGCTTTTGAGTAGGCTTCAATCAAGATATTCTTTAAAAATACCTGGGGCGTTTGGGCCAGATAGAGACGGGCGCGTTCCGGGGTGCGATCGACCGTTCCGTCCTCGCGGACATATTTCGGGGTATCTTTAAGCGGTACGGCCGCGACCGCCCCGTCGGCTTTCTCCGAGGCTTTAATCACTTTTTTGAGCAAAGCCGGGGAAAGAAAGGGACGGACGCCGTCGTGCACCACGACACGGACCGTTTCGGGGGACAGGTTCGTTAGACCCCGATAGACCGAATCCTGTCGGGTCGCTCCGCCTTCAACGGTCCGGGTCACTTTCTGCAGTCCGTAGGGCTCCAGCAATTCTTCCCGACACTGTTTCTCGCGGCCTTGGGGGACGACCAGGCAGACTTCGTGAACGAACGGCGAGGTTTCGAAGACCTTCAGGGTATGGACAAGAATCGGTATCCCGTCGAGCCGCAGGAACTGTTTCGGCGTGGATCGCCCCATTCTTCGGCCGCTGCCGGCCGCCGGAATGACCGCCGCGACTCGGGAGGTCATGCGGAGGGATCCCCGGAGGCGAGCGGCGGGATCCTAGGCGTGTTCGCGCGTGACATGAGCCTCTTCCTTTTCTTTTTCCTTCTCGGTCCCCTCCCTCAGCCGGGTGAAGATCATGCGCCCGGCGGTGGTTTGTAAGACGCTGGTCACCACCACGTCGACATTCTTGCCGATCAACCGCTTGGCGTTGTCCACCACGATCATCGTTCCATCATCGAGATAGGCCACGCCCTGGCCCGCCTCCTTGCCCTCCTTTAGGATGAAGACGCGGAGGACTTCACCGGGGAGGACCACCGGTTTCAGCGAGTTGGACAACTCGTTGATGTTGAGGACGCGGACCCCCTGAAGCTCCGCCACCTTGTTGAGGTTCAGATCATTGGTGATGATCTTGGCATCGATCTCCTTGCCCAGCGCCACCAGTTTTGCGTCCACGTTTCGAATATGGGGGAAATCGTTTTCCACGATGCGGACGTCGATATCCACCATTTTCTGGATTCGGTGAAGAACATCCAAACCCCGCCGCCCCCGGGCCCGCTTCATGGAGTCCGAAGAATCGGCTATGTGCTGAAGCTCGTGAAGAATGAATTGCGGGATGATGAAAGTTCCCTCCAGGAAACCGGTCTCGCACAAATCCGCAATCCGCCCTTCGATAATCACGCTGGTATCGAGGATTTTGTTGCTGGGTTCGTTCGACCCCATGCGGACCCACGGGCTGGCCTTCCGGGTCTGCAGCTCCCCTCCGATTTTCCTCCCGATGACGATGCCCAGGTAGCTGAGGAGCAGCAGGAGAAACAGCTGAACCGGAATGCGAATCGTCGGAAGATCCGGAAGAATGGAGGCGGCGGAAAAACCGATCACCCCTGCCGCGACGATCCCGGTGATCGTTCCCGTTGTTGCGCCCAGGACAACGCCCGCCGGGACGCGATGGATCTCCCGCTCGATCAGGATCCCCACGGCGGCGGTCAAAAGTCCTCCCCCGATGCCGATGAAATAAAATTCGTTCGCTTCCAACCCATGGGAGAATAGATATATGCCGGCCAATCCGCACAAGAATAAAAAGATAATACGTATGACCATGATGGCCTCCGTTTTAATCCTGGCTCAAAAATGAAACATGGCAGTCGATTTCCCTTAATAATCATAGCATCTCGCTTTGGGTCCGTCAAACGGCCCAGCCCCCTAGCCACGGGGAATGAGACCGCCCTCCTCCAAGCGCCTTTGGATTTCCGGGAGCGATGCTTCGGCTGCCTGGCGGCCCCGGTGAAGCAGTTCGCGGCCCCGTCTGAGATCGGTCAGACTGATGCCCGAAACGTTCACCGGCAATAAATAGTCGGCCTGCCGTCCCTCCTCTTCCGCGTTTTTACGGGACCACAGGGAGGCCATGTGGGTCGCAATCTGAATCATGTTGCGGGGGGGCTTTTTCCCATCCATGCCGCCGTAGTTCACATCCACTGCGATCACAAAATCCGCTGCCAATTCCTTCCGTGCGGCCAGGACCGGGATCTGGCTGACGAAACCCCCGTCCATCAACAGGCGGCCTCCGTGGGCCGTGGGTTTAAAAAAAACAGGAAGGCTGCAGCTCGCCTGCACCGCTTTTACAACGGAGCCTTCCCGAAGGACGACCTTGTTTCCCGTATTCATATCGGTCGCGACGACCGCCAGCGGGAGGGCCAATTGATCGAAGGTCAGGTCCCCAAGGAACTTATGTAGAAAACGGCCGATCCGATCGCTGCTGAACAGGCCCTGATGGGACATCACCGGTTGAGTTACCTGCCACCAATTCAAGCGGCCCACCTGGCGGATCAATTCTTCGACAGAAAACCGACCGGAGGCGAACAGCGCTCCCACCATGCTTCCTCCGCTCGTTCCGGACACAAGACGGATCGGTATCCCCGCCTTTTCCAAAACGTCGAGGACACTGAGATGGGCAATACAGCGGGCCGCCCCCCCGCTCAACGCGATACCGAGTTTGGCCACAGGAAAGATTCTCCTATCCACGAAAAAGTCCTCCGGAGAGGACTTTTTCGTGGATAAAACACTGAGGATGGTTTGACGACGTCATCAAGGCTTGAGCGCAAAGTAAGAATTTCTTCCCTGCCGGTTTACCAGAAGCAGTACCGTATCCTCTTTTCCCACCTTCGCCGCCAGACGGTCATAATCCTTGACCGATTTAACCGCCTGTCGGTTTATTTCCACGATCAGATCCCCCTCCCGAAGGCCCGAGTCCGCCGCGGCGCTGCCTTGCTCAACCTGCGTAATGACAACGCCCCTGTCGGACTTGGACAATCCATATTGCTGGGCCAGGCTGGGACTGAGGTCGCGCACCTCGATTCCGGATAGGGCCGTGCTGACCTCTCCCTCCGGGGCTCCGGAGGATTCCTCCTCTCCGCTCGCGAGCTCTTTCGGCTGCTCGGCGATCAGGAGTTCAAAATCCTTTTCCTTTTTGTCCCGGATGACGCCGACCTGCACTTTCTTTCCGACGGGAGTCTGTGCGACATGATTCCGGAGGATGCCGGTATTCTCAACCGGCTTGCCGTCGAACGAGATGATGACGTCTCCCTGCTGAAGGCCGGCCTTCGCCGCGGGGCTGTCTTCAAGGACGTCGGTCACCAACGCCCCCTTGGTTTCCGGCAAGGCGAACTGCTTGGCCAATTCCGGTGTCACGTCCTGGATGGAGACTCCCAGCCATCCACGGATCACCTTGCCGCTCTTCACCAGGCTGTCCATGACCGACTTGGCCATGTTGCTTGGAACCGCGAACCCGACGCCCATGTACCCGCCGCTTTGACTGAAGATGGCCGTGTTGATCCCGATCAATTCACCCCGGATATTGACCAGGGCTCCGCCCGAATTCCCGGGATTGATGGCGGCATCGGTCTGGATAAAATCCTCGTACTCGGCAATGCCGACGTTCGCGCGTCCGACGGCGCTGACGATCCCCATGGTCACCGTTTGGTTCAGGCCGAAGGGATTTCCTATGGCCAGAACGTACTCGCCTACCTGCAACTTGTCGGAATCACCCCAAGGAATGGTGGGGAGGTCCTTGGCATTGATCTTGACCACGGCCACGTCGGTCTTGGGATCGGTTCCGACCACCTTTCCCTTGAATTCCCGATTGTCGCCCAACAGGACTTTGATCTCATCCGCCTTGGCCACAACATGATTATTCGTCACGATCAGGCCGTTGGGATCGACGATCACGCCCGATCCCAGGCTCTGCTCCCGCCGTTCCCGTGGAACCTCGAACTGGCGGTAGAATTCGTCCCCGAAAAACTGTCGAAAAAAAGGATCCTGGAAGAAAGGGGTCATCGGTGCCCCCGAAGGCCCCTTGATCACGCGCGTGGTCGATATGTTGACGATGGCCGGCGTCGTGGCTTTGGCCACGGGGACAAAACCCTGATCCAGCGGGGGTGCGGCGAGGGTCTCCGCCATGCGGGGCGGGGCAGAAGAGCCGGACGGTCCCAAGGTGAGGCGACCTTCGTTGGCCGCGAGGATCAATCCGACGATAATGCCCAGACTTAAAAAAATACCGGCGCTCAATCCAATTAAAAAATATTTTCGATCCATCCACTTCATCATTATGATCCCTCTCCCTTTTCGTTTGAACCGTATGATTTCGTGTCTCGGTTTATAAATCAATTATAATAAATCCCAAACTCCAAAGTAAAGTTCTGTTGACAAGCGAAGAAACCATCTCTTATACTGAAACTGTGAACGATTGATCGCGGGCGACGCAAGCCCCTATTAAAAACGTAGGCCCCCAAAACGGAATTTATCCAGCGAGCAACGCAAGCGAGAGGGGGGAGGACTTCGACGAGTTCAGTCGAGTCGCGCCATCCGGCTTTGCCGGTGGAGGGGGCGACGCAAGCCCCTTTTAAACATGGACACCCACGAAAAAGAAAAGCTCAGGTTGTTGATTCAGGAATTGGCTCAGCTCATCAATGCCGTGCTGGTCCAGAGCCCTGAACTGCGTTCGGCCATTCAAGGCATCGAGGAAAAGGGATACCGGGTGGATCTAATCCTAGCCTCCATGACCCGCATCCTCAAGAAGAACGACGAGAATACCCCTGAAAAGATCGCATTCGAACCGACGGAATCCGATAAAAAGTTCCTCAAGGCCCATCGAATTTGCTGGGACAGCCTGTCCAATTCCTGATATCCCTCCGGCCCATCGAAAAAGCCATTGACAACTTCTCGCCCCCTCTGTTATTTTAAGCCCCCGTGCCGAGGTAGCTCAGTCGGTAGAGCAGAGGCCTGAAAAGCCTTGTGTCGGCAGTTCGATTCTGCCCCTCGGCACCAAGTATTTCAACGGCTTCCGAAACCGTCCCGCCATCCGAAACCCGATTTGTCACGGATTTGTCACAAGCCCTCGGCTTTGGAAATTTTTCAAACGCCAGTCGGGCCAGTTTATCGGCGGCCTCGGGATTCACCTTGTTCATTCGGTGCCCGTATACATCCATCGTGGTCTTGATCGAACTATGGCCCAGCATGGCCTGTATATATTTGGGGTGCTCCCCGTTCTCGATCAAAAGGCTCGCGTAGCTGTGGCGGAGGTCGTGAAACCTTATCCGCTTGATCCCGGCACGGCGTAGGGCCGGATAAAAGCCCCGGTTCAATAGGTTCCCATGATTTTCTGGACCCCCGGCCCCGTTCGGGAAAACAAGGTCATGCTTCCCTTTCGGGCACCTAACCCGCCACTCCACCAACTCCCGCATCAGGACCTTCGGGACGTCCACACTACGGCGCGAACTCTTCGTTTTGGCCACATAGAACCGGCCCGCCTGGATCTGCTGGCGGACCTTGACCTGTTTTCGATTCCAGTCAACATCATTCCATGTTAACCCAAAAATTTCCCCCTCTCGAAGTCCCGTCATCAGGGCCGTCAAGATCATCAGGGCCCAGCGGTATTCTTGAGGGTCCGAACGGTCAAAGGCTTCCAGTAGTTTTTTGATCTCCTCCGTGG
>Ga0335084_10001511_pt1 | contig 21820 bp, 20 predicted proteins | sample Lox_Sample_44_FD_206721 | JGI IMG/M metagenome (GOLD analysis project Ga0335084, IMG submission 206721) | Soil microbial communities from Loxahatchee National Wildlife Refuge, Florida, United States - Lox_Sample_4.4 | ecosystem: Environmental > Terrestrial > Soil > Wetlands | place: USA...
TCAGATCGAGGACGGAGGAGGACTGCGTGACGAAACCATCCGCGCCAGCTTCGAGCGTGTACTTGGCCGCAGCCGTGGAGTCCGCCGTAAACATCAGCGGCAGCGTGGTCGCATAGGGCGCGAACAGTGGCGCTGCAGTCGGGAGCGTCAGTGAATAGGTCCCCGTCGTATCGGCGTTGGTGCTTGCGATCTCGACCTTCGGCACGGCACCCACGGACTGCACCGCTCGCACGGTTGCCGACGCCGAAACAGGCAACGCCCTGCCACTCGCGGTATGGGTCGTCGAAGCAGGAAGTGTGATTGGTGCGTCGGCAGTGCTTACTCGGGTCGACCCCTGCATGGCAATTGGCACCCCCGAGACGACCGCGGAGGCGAAACCCGGTGCCGCGAACACGACGTCCACGCTGGGGGCGGTCGATGGATCGAGGAAAGCCAGCTTGAATGCACCGGTCGCATCGGGGACCGTGGCGCGCGTCACCACGCCGCCGACCTGAGCCGAGATCTGCATTCCGCTCACGGTCGGAGCGACGTTGCCTACGATCTCGGCGACGGCGCGCGGCACGACTGCGATGACAGGCTTCAATCCAAAGGAGCCATTGCCACGGCGAACGATCGACTTGCACGCATCGAAGTCGAGCACGAGGTCGGCGAGCCCGCCAGGCGGGACGGTAAACCCGTGGATCAACTTCAGCCCGCTGTGCGTTGCGCTCGGCGTGTCGAGCGGCTGTTCCGTACCTCCCGTCGGCACGACCGAGTTCGCGAGCACGCCCGCGGTGTTCGGCACCAGCACGAGTCGAACCTGGCTGTACTGCCCGCCAGGCAGGGCCATCTGTCCCAGCTCTTCGAGAGCACCGTTCGTCAGGTCGAGGAGATTGATGCGACGTGCTGGCGACAATGCAAGGTCATGCCAACCGCTCGCGCTGTCGTCTGCGGTCTGGCTGGCGTTCACACGCACGCGGTCGACGGTGATGTTGACTTCATCGAAGCCGCAGGCCGGCGCGTCGGTAAGCGCAACGCGCAAGGTGCCCATCGGCTGGGCCGGGTTCATTCCGTTGGCGGCGCCGCCGCTGCTGCTGCCGCCGCCGCACGCCGCCGCGACGAACGTTGCAAGTGCCATCGCGAATGCTTGCCCGAAGCTGCTGACTCTGCTGCTTTCTCTCATCTCCGCGCTCCTGTGATCGCTCTTGGAATCGATCGGCCGGGTTCAATTGACAAGCATTTTTTGGGATCTTTAGACCAAATCCTACCATCCAGCGGATTTCTGGGTTACTTTTCACACAAATGGAGGGGTCAACCGACCGAAGCAATGAAGCGCTCGCGCAGGCCGTCCTGCGGATCCTGCACGCGCTCGCGCGCCTGCTGCTGCACCATGGCATGCCGCTGCGCACGTTCGTCGAACTTGCCAAGCGTGCGTTCGTGAACATCGCGCTGCGCGAGTTCGCTATTCCCGGCCGCAAGCCATCCATCTCGCGCGCGGCGGTGCTAACAGGGCTCACGCGAAAGGAAGTGCAGCGTCTCGCGGACGCTCCGGAAGAACTCGCGGGCGAGGGCTACGCATCGCACAGCCGCGCCGCCCGCGTCGTTGCGGGATGGGTCCGCGACGCGTACTTCCACACACCAAACGGCGAGCCGCGGGAGCTGGAATTGGATACGGGCGATGCGAGTTTTGCCGGCCTGGTACGCCGCTACGGTGGCGATGTGCCGCCGCGCGCAATGCTGGACGAGTTGCTACGCGTCGGCGCGGTCGCTCGCTCGGTCAATGACCGCCTGCGCCTGAATGCGCGCGTTTACATCCCGCGCGCAAGCGAGATCGGCAAATTGATGATCCTCGGCGCCGACGTCTCCTACCTGATCAACACGATCGACCACAACCTGCAGGAAGACGTCGCGCCCCGCTTCCAGCGCAAGGTCATGTACGACAACGTGCCGATCGAAGCGATGGAGGAATTCCGGCAACTCACCGAACGCCACGCGCAGGAACTGATCGAGTTCCTCGATGCCTGGCTTGCACGCCACGACCGCGATGTGAATCCTGCGGTGCGTGGATCGGGACGCGTGCGCGCCGGCGTAGGCATCTTCGCCTTCGAAGAAGTTCTCGAGTCACGACAGGCATCGAAATGAAGCAACTACTCGCAACGTTCTTCGTTGCCTTCGCAATCGCCGCCGGGATCACCAGCTGCGGCGGCGGCACGGACGGGACCGGGGCAGTTCCACCGCCGCCGGCAAACATGACGTCGAGCGGCGTCATGACCAAGGGCAGCGTGATCCTGAACGGTATTCACTTCGATCCCGCCGCAGCGCTGATCGTCGACGACCGTGGCCGCAGCGCGGCACAGCTCGATACTGGCATGGTGGTCAAGCTGCGTGGGCGCTCCGATGACGGCGTCACCGGCACCGCCGATCGCATCGACGTCGAAAACGACGTGCGCGGCACGATCCAGTCGATCGACGCGTTGTCCGATCCCAAGCGTTTTACGGTAGCGGGACTGGTCGTGGTGGTCGACGACCTTACCGTTTTCGCCAACGTTTCCGGCTTTGCCGCGCTTACCGCCGGCACGCGGGTCGAGGTGCACGGACTGCGCGACTCGGGCGGCCTGCTGCACGCGAGCCGCATAGAGGTGGTTGGCGCGCAGGACGGCCCTGATGAGGTGCGCGGCGTGGTGGGCAACCTGCTGGCGGACGTAGACCAGTTCACTCTCAACGGCACGATCACGGTCAACTACGCAGGCGCTGCGTTCACACCAGCCGGCGCAAGCGAGGCGTCGCTTGCGGCGGGAATTTTTGTCGAGGTGCGCGGCACGCTGAACGGCAGCGTCTTCACCGCAACGCAGGTCGAAGTCGAAGACCTGAAAGACATACCGTTCCGCGGCGATCCCGGCGAGCAACAGGAGGTCGAGGGATTCATCAGCGGCTTCACCGTTCACCCCGGAGAGTTCCAGGTCAACGGCCGGACCGTGCGAACGACCGACGCGACCGTCTTCGAGGGCGGCGCAGCCGCGGATCTCGCCAATGACGTTGCGGTCGAGGTGGACGGCGTTCTCGACGCTCAGAGGGTTCTCGTTGCGACCAGGATCGAATTCCAGCGGATGCGCATCCTCTTGCAGGGCCTCGCGACCGCGGTCGACGTGCCGGCGCGCACGGTCGCCGTCCTGGGGCAGGAGATCCACGCGGACGACCTGACGCGCATTCACGCGCGCCCGAATGGGGGCGGTGGCAACTCGAGTTCGCTTGCCGACATCACGGCCAACGTCGACTGCGTCGACGTGCGCGGCCATATGGACGGCACCGTCGTTGTCGCCGAACGCATCATGGAACTCAGCCAGTGCAACCAGCCGGACGAGATCCAGGCCAATGTCACCGCTGAGAACGAGGCCGGCGCCACGCTCACGTTCTTCGATTCACTGATCGCGTCGCTGCCTGTCAGCGCCAGTTTCGAAGACGGCAACGAGAATTCCATCACGCGCGCCGCCTTCTTCGCGCTCGTTCACCCGGCGGGTCCGAACAGCCACGGGACGCTGGTGAGGCTGAGGGGAGCGTCTGCGGCCGGCATGTTCGTGACCGAACAGGCGCAGGTCAAGAACTAGGCAATCACGCTACGGCGAATCGAATGGCCGCGGAAGAGTCGCCAGGCACGACACCCCACGCCACCGGCGTACGCACCGATGCGGACACGGAGCGTCGCCCGCTTGATGCGGGTCTGAAAGAATCTGGCGGCGGCGAACGCGCGGCCGAGCAGGCCGCGCGGCTGGCGCTGCTTGCCCGCGCGCGTGGTTTCCCCTGGACGGCCTTCTACTATCTTTTCAGCGCCGCCGTTGCAGCGGGCGACAGGAACGCAGGTTTCCGCCTCGCCGAAGTCCTGCTCGCGCTGCGACCCACGCACGCACTGCCCGAACTCGACGAGGCGTTCCGCCTTGCACTGTGCACACCGTGGGCGCGCCCGACGTCGCTGACACGCGTGGTCGTCGATTACCTGATGCTTGATCGCCGTCTCGAGCGGCTGGTCGAGGATGCGGGCCCTTCTTCTGACGAGTTGGACGCGGCGGTCGAACTGCTTGCCGGCAACGAATTGTTCGGCACTCTGCTGCAGGTGGCGACTGTCTGCGACCTCCGCATGGAGCGCTTGCTGAGGGTCCTGCGCGATCACCTGCTCACCGTCGCTCCTTCGAAACCTGGGGCGATGCGCCTTGCCGCGCTGCTCGCTACACAGGCAAACCTGACGGAGTACGTCTGGCCGTACACGTCGGGCCCGGTCGAGACGCGTTCCGCGCAGTCGGACGCGACACCGCCCATGACGGGCGCGCGCGCGCTGCTCAACAGCATGTTCCGGCCCCCAAGCGCCGTGGAGATCAACGCGATCGAGTCGGTCGCTGCAGATCCCGCGATCTCCTGTCTGCTTCAGCGCGTGCGCGACGAGCCGACCGTGCGCACGCGCCTTCGCGACGAGATCGAACGGGCTGCCGTGATGTTGGGAAGACGGACCGCGGCGGGCGAGGACGCACCGAGGTCCTGCTTGCGCTGGTTCAAAGAGCCCCTGGCGCCGCGCAGGCTCCCGCTGCCAGTGGATCGCAGATTGCGTGCGCGGTCCGGTCCGGTCGGCGCAGTCCTCGTCGCCGGGTGCGGCAGCGGCCAGGATCTGTTTGCGGCCTGTGCCACTTATCCCGGGGCGCGTGTTGCGGCGCTCGACGCCAGCGCAGAAAAGCTGGCGCACGCGGCGCTCAGGTGCGAAGAAGCCGGCTTGCGGGGAATCGACTTCGTGCCGGGCAGTTTGCGCGATGTCCCGCCGCTCGGCTGGACGTTCGATGTGATCGAGTGTCTTGGAATGCAGCGCCGCGTGCCCGACGCAGATCTCGGGTGCGAGACGCTGGCGCGGTGCAGCCGTCCCGGCTCGTTGTTGCGCCTGGCGGTTTTCAGCGATGCGACCTGCCGCGTGGTCGGCGCGCTTCGCGACTCGGCGCAGGTAAACGGTGTCACGAACCGGCTCGCGGATCTGAGAGACTTTCGCATCGAACTGCTGGAAGGAAGGCACGGGGCCTTGCCGCCGGGACTGCTGCGCTCACCCGACTTCTTCACGGCGAGCGGCCTGCGCGATCTGCTGTTCGCCGACGAGGTGAGCACGCTCGGCACGTCGGTATGGCGCGCGATCCTCGACCTGCACGGGTTCGAGTTCATCTGCGAGGAAGTCAATGCCGACCTCGCACGCGCCGCACGGGCGGCGGGTTTCCCCGATACCGATGTGTGGAGCATTCGCGATAGCAGGCGCTTCGAGCGCGAAGATGCCTTCGCTTTCGGTGGCGTGCAGCTCCTCTGGTTCGAGCGCCGCGCGTCGCCGCCGCCCTAGAGTCGCCGCGCGGCGGGTGCTGCGCGCTTTCACGGAACCGGCGTCTTCAACTGCCCAGTTGAAAAGAACGCGTGCAGGTTCTCGATCACGAGATCACCCATCGCCTTGCGCGTGTCGTGCGTCGCGCTGGAGATGTGCGGCAATAGCACGACATTGTCGAGCTCCATCAGCGCCAGCGGCACGTTCGGCTCGTCGGCGAAGACGTCGAGCGCGGCGCCTGCAATCCGCTTCTCGCCGAGCGCCCGCACGAGAACGGGCTCGTCGACCACCGAGCCGCGCGCGATGTTGATCAGGAATCCCTTCGTTCCCAGCGCCTCCATGACGTCGCTCGAGACCAGGTTGCGCGTCGATGCGCTGGCCGCCGCCGCAATGACCAGAAAATCGGACCAGCGCGCAAGTTCGATCGGCGATGGCGCCCGCGAGTAAGCGACGTCTCCGACCGTGCCCCGGTTGTGATACCGGATCTGCATGCCGAAGCCTTCCGCGCGTCGCGCGATCGCCCTCCCGATCCGGCCAAGACCGAGGATGCCGAGCCGCTTGTCGCTGACGCGCGTCGCCAGCGGAAATTGCGCCCTCGTCCAGTCGCCGCGCCGGACGAAGCGGTCGGCTGCTGAAAGGCCGCGCGCGACGTCGATCACCAGACCCATCGCGAGATCGGCGACGCACTCCGTCAGGACATCCGGCGTGTTGCTCACGGCGATTCCACGCTGCCTCGCCGCCGCGACGTCGATGGTTTCGTAGCCCACACCGAAATTCGCGATCACGCGCAGCGCGGGCAATGCGTCCATCAGCTTCGCATCGGCGCCAAGACGAATCGACGTTGCCATGCCGACGAACCGGCCGCCGTGCTGCGCGAGAAACGCCGCCTGATCGCTCTCGCGCCAGAGCGGGTGCGTGTCGAACTCCTCGGCGAGCCTTTGTTCGAGCGATGCCTGCAGCCGCCCGATCTGAATGACCCGTGGCTTCATCTAGCAGCCGCGCCCAAGCGGGTCAGGCCGCGGTGTAGGCGGTCTTCACGGTGGTGTAGAACTCCGCGGCGTAGCGTCCTTGCTCGCGCGGTCCATAGCTCGAACCTTTGCGGCCGCCGAACGGGACATGAAAGTCGACGCCCGCGGTCGGGACGTTGACCATCACCATTCCCGCCTGGGCATTGCGCTTGAAGTGCGTCGCGAGCTTGAGCGACGTGGTGCAGATGCCCGCAGTGAGACCGAACTCCGTGTCGTTGGCCAGCGCAAGTGCCTCCTCGTAGTCGCGTGCGCGGATCACGCTCGCCACGGGTCCGAAGATCTCCTCGCGGCTGGAACGCATGGCGTTGGTCGCGCCGGTGAGCAGCGTCGGCTGCAGGAAGAAGCCGCGTGTGCCGCGCTCGATCATCCCGCCGCCGAACGCGAGCGTGGCGCCTTCATCCTGTCCGATGCGGATGTAGCTTCGATCCTGCTCGAGCTGGGTCGCATCAACCACCGGACCGATGTCCACGCCTTTCTCGCGCGCATCACCGACGTTGAGCTTGCGCATCGCCTCGGTCATGGCGCCAACGAAACGATCGTGGATGCCTGCGGTGACGATGAGGCGCGACGAGGCGGTGCATCGCTGCCCGGTCGAGAAGAACGCGCCTTGCACCGCGCAGTTCACCGCGACCGTGAGATCGGCGTCGTCGACGACCACGAGCGGATTCTTGCCTCCCATTTCGAGCTGGAACTTCGCCATGCGCGCGACGCAAGCCTGCGCAACGCGGCGACCCGTCGCGACCGAACCGGTGAACGTGATGGCGGAAATGCGTGGATCGTCGAGCAAAGTCTGGCCAACTTCGCGCCCACGGCCCATCACGAGGTTGAACACGCCGCCAGGAATGCCGCTGCGCGCGATGATGTCGGCCAGCGCCCATCCGCTTCCCGGCACGAGATCGGCGGGCTTGAACACGACGCAGTTTCCGTAGGCGAGGGCGGGCGCGATCTTCCAGGCAGGAATCGCGACCGGGAAGTTCCATGGCGTGATGATCCCGACGACGCCGACCGGTTCGCGTGTCACTTCGATATCGAGTCCCGGCCGAACCGAAGCGAGTTTTTCGCCCGGAATGCGCAGCGCTTCGCCGGCGAAGAACTTGAAGATCTGGGCGGCGCGCCCAACCTCGCCGATCGCTTCGGGCAGCGTCTTGCCTTCTTCGCGCGCCAGCAGGTCACCCAGTTCGGTCTTGCGCGCGAGGATTTCGTTGCCGACGGCGTCGAGCACGTCGAAGCGCTGTTGCGGCGTCGACTGCGACCAGCGCGCTGACGCTTCCTGGGCGGCTCCGATCGCCGCGCGCGTTCCTTCCGCGTCGGCGGATGCGTATTCACCAACCACGTCATCGAGATTCGAGGGATTGATGTTGCGGTTGACGCTTGCGCCGTCGACCCACTGTCCGCCGATGTAGTTCTGCTTCATCGCTTTTCTCCACTGAGCCGAAGGCGAGGGATCTCGGACTCCGCACGGCGGAGATCATTCGCTCCGCCGGCGAATCGCGACTGCAGCCGGAGCGTACCTTAGGAGGCGATGTCCTCGACCTGCCGCTGCGGCTGCGATGGACGCCGGCCGGCAATGACGGCCGCCAGCGCATCGACGGCCTGATCGACTTCGTCGAGCGTGTTGTAGAGATAGAAGCTCAGACGACAACTCGCGGGCGGATCGAGATGCAATGCGCGGTGTGCGAGCGTCGCACAATGACAGCCGGCGCGTGCCTCGACGCCCGCTTCGTTCAGGCCCTGCGCGAGGCCGACCGGGTCACGACCGGCGAAATTGAAGGCGACCAACGCTGTGCGGCGTGCCGCGTCCAACGGTCCATAGATGCGGATACCGGGCAGCGCGACGAGTCTTTCAAGAGCATGGGCCGTCAGGCGCTGGTTCCATGCGGCCACCCGCCGCATCGCGGATTCGACCGCCGACCGCTCCATTCCCCGTTCGCTGTAGAGAAAACAGGGACGGCGGGGCGTGAGCGCGAGATCCATGATCGCGCGCAGGGCGTGCGCCGAAACGATCGTGCCGAGGATGTTGGGAGTTCCCGCCGCGTACTTCCACGGCAGTGTGTTGTAGCCGACGTACTCGGGAAATACCTGCCCTTCCGCAATCATGTCGCCGCCGTAGAGAAATGGCAGCGACGATGCGAGCAGGTGTTCCTTCGCAACCAGCACGCCGACGCCGAACGGCGCCAGCATCTTGTGGAATGAAAACGAAAGGTAGTCGGCGTCCAGAGCCTGGAAGTCGGTGAAGTTGCCCGGCACGAGTTGCGCGCCGTCGACCAGCAGCCGCGAGCCGCGCTCGCCGTTCGGTTGCTCGTAACCGCTCGACGCGGCGAGCGCACGTACCTCGGAGAGGGGATTTTTCGTCCCCAGGAAATTCGACGCTCCGGTGCAGCAGACAATCTTCGTTCGCGCATCGATCAGCGATGCCATGTGATCGAGATCGAGTTCACCCGTGAGCGGATCGAAGCGCACGAGCCTGTGCTGCACCTGCCGCCCGAGCCGCGGCAGGATCTCGCGGCACAAGGCGAACCACGGCACGTAGTTGGAGTTGTGCTCCATCATCGTCGTGACGATGTTGTCGCCGTCGCGGAACTCCGTCAGCAGGGAATACATGACCGCGTTGTGCGCTTCGGTCGTGTTGCGCACGACCACGATGTTGTTGCGACTGCGCGCGCCCACGAACCGCGCGATGTCGTCGTAGGCCTGCTCGAAGCGTCGGGTCGTTTGCTGCGAGGCGCTCGACTGGCCGCGATGGACGTTTTCGTACTGCGCCACGAGCGACTGATGGAGCGCCAGCAGTTCGCGCGGTGGCTGGGTGCTCGCCGCGTTGTTGGTGACGACCCTGCCGGTGGACGGGAAGTCGAAGTGGTCGCGGATCGCCGAGATATCCCAGGTACTCCAGCTGGTCAGTCCATCCATCGCAAATCCCCTCCACGTGCCCCGGCCAGCACCATCCCTGGAAGCCAGGGGTCGGGGCCGGGATCTGTGAATGAGTTGCGCCCGCGCGGCCCGAGCGGTACTCAATTTGCGAGGGCGGAGTACCCATTTTTGGCGCGCCGGAAGCGGGCTGGGGCGCAGATCGGGCTCTTCTTGGGGTTGCGAGAAGGCGAGCCCGTGCGAATTAAGGACGTTTAAGAGCGGCCCAAAGACCTTAACCGGGTTTACGCGGAGGATGCACACATCGCACCGATCACCGCGAAGGAGACCCAGATGAACCGCGAATTCAACCCCGAACAGCGCAACGTTCGCAGCGTCCTCGCCTGTGCAGCCACCCTGGCCGCGCTCCTCGTTGTCGGCTCGATCGACTCCCTGTCCCGCCACTATGGCGCCGAGGCCGAGCTTGCCGCCGCCGCTCATGCAGTGACGCTTGCGGCGAACAGCGGCCGCTGAGCCGCCACGCGCATGGCCGATGCAAACCGCAAAGGGAGGCCGGGCGTGATGTCCAACCCGCCCGCCACCGGCGGCCAGATCACTGCAAACGGATTAACGCTGCAACGCACCGTCACTCGGCCCCTTATCGAAGCATGGCCCGCGTGCAACCTTCCCTAGTCTCTCGTTGCACGCAGGCGGCTCGAATTTCGTGGCCGCCGCAAGCCGATCTCTTAAAACCCGCGCCGCACGCTGTCCGTATCAAAGCTGTCGCCCGCCGCTGTCCGTCATGCACCTCCCGCCCCACATCGCGCCCTTGTTTGGCCCGTTGCAATTGCTCGGCTACCTCGCGTGCGCTGTTTCGTTCGCCGCGTTCTTCACTGGCTCGCACCGACGTTTCCTGATGTTCGGCGCGACCGGCGCAATGATCTGGGCCTTGCATTACCACCTGCTCGGCGAGCGCGTCGCAGCCGCTTTGTCGGCCATCTCCGGCGGGCGCAACACGATTGCGACGCGAGTGCACGCATGGCCGCGCAAGCTGCGGATCGCATTGACCGTTGTGTTTTGCGCCATCGTCGCGACGCTTGCACTCATCGTCGGCTCGGGTCCGCTCGCTGCGCTGCCCGCGTTCGCGTCCTGCCTCACCACGACCGCTAGTTTCTGGCTGGTCGGGCGCGCGTTTCGGCGCGCTTATCTCGTCTCCGATGGCTGCTGGCTGACGTTCGGCCTGCTCGCCGGATCGTCGGCGGGTTGGATCGCCGCAGGGATTTCGCTTTGCCTGAACCTGTGGACGATGCGCCGCGAGCGCACGTCGCTCGCGGCTGAGACGCCGGCGTAAGCAACGCGCGGCGCGACAGCGTCCCCAGAATCAGGAATCGGCGTCGTCTGCGCCGATCACGCCGCGCAGCGCTCGTCCGGGATTTCGATCCATGCGTCGGATGAACCTGCAGCCCACTGACGCAGGACAAATCGCGCGCTTGACACTCCAACATCAAAGTGGAATCGTGGTTTTGCAATGCGCGTTCGAACCATTCTTGCTGGTGTGCTCGTTTCCGCGGCCGCAGTGCCGGTCGCAGCGCAGGCAGTCCTGTACAAGTGGGTCGACGAGCAGGGTGTCGTCAACTACGGTGATGCTCCGCCAGCAGGCGCGAAGAAGGCGACCAAGCTCGACGAGAAGTCCAGCTCGTTGAGCGTGGTGCCCGGGATGTCCAAGGAAGAGATGGCCGACTTCCGCGAGCGCCTTGCGCAGGGCCGGATCGATCGGCTCGAGCGCGAGATCGAGGAACTGCGCGCGCGCGAAATGGCACCTCCGCCCGCCCCGACTTACGACATCCCCGAGGTCGTCTACGGCGGTGGGTACTGGCCCGCTTACTACCGCAACTTCCGGCGGCCTTTCCCGCCCCATCCTGCACACCTTCCCGTGCACGGTGCGCCGGTCCACAAGACGCCGCCGTTCCGCGGCATGAAACTCGAGCGCTAACCGCTCCGGTCTTTTTCTTTCTGATCCTTCTCCCGCGTCGCAGTTCGGCGCGGTTCGCCGTCTTTCCATGCCGAGAACCCGATCCTGCGTGGCGTCTTCGGCGGCTCGGCCGTCAGCTCGCGAATCGCGAGCACGAGGTTCTCGATCGCTTCATCGTGCTCGTGCAGTTGCACGGTCGCCTGCATGAGCCGCTTCTCGAACGCTGCCAGCTTGAGCGCGAGGTCCTTGTGCGACACGGCCAGCTGGCGCGCCTTGACGAACGCGCGTACGACGTGGACTCCCATCGCAACCGCCTGGCTCGAGCTCAGGACGTTGGCCGCCTGGATCGCACCGTGTTCCGTGAACGCAAACGGCAGCACCGGCGCGAATTTGATGCGAGAAAGATGACTGACCGTCGCGACCAGCTGATCCTTTTCCGCGCGGGTCAGCCGGAACATGAAGTCATCGGGAAACCGCGCCGCGTTGCGCTTGACCGCCTGGTTCAGCGCGCGCGTCGACACGCCGTACAGCTCGGCAAGATCGGCGTCGATCATCACGCGCTGGGCGCGGATCGTAAGAATGCGCTGCGCGAGCGCGACGCCGGCAGTAGCGACGGGAGCGGTCTTGGCCACGCTTCGAGGTGATCACAATCCGTGATTGCCTCGCGAAGGATATCGCGCTGACTCCGTCGCGCCGGTGCGCGCGTCTCAGGGCCGGCTGTTGAGGATCTCGTGCGTCGAATACATCGGCCTGGCCCTCGTTCGCACGCGGCGGAGGGAGTCGCGCTAATCGAGCGTCTTCAGGACTGTGCGGATCGTCTCGACGATGCGTTCGATCTGAGCGCGCTCGATGATGAGCGGGGGGCTCAACGCGATGATGTCGGCCGTGAAACGGACCAGGACCCCAGCTTCGAAACACTTGATGTGCGCCTCGAGCGCCCGGCGGCCCGGCGCGCCCGCGCGCGGCTCGAGTTCGATGCCGCCGACCAGTCCGATGTTGCGGATGTCGATCACGTGGCGCGCACCGCGCAGCGAATGCACTGCCGCCTCGAAATGCGGCTCCATCGCGCGCGCACGTTCGAACAGCTTCTCTTCCGCGAACAGTTTCTGGGTCGCGACCGCCGCCGCGCAGGCAAGCGGATGGCCCGAGTACGTGTACCCGTGCAGGAACTCGATCGCGCCCTCCGGTGCTGCATTGACGATCGTGTCGTGGATCTCGTTGCGCGCGATGACCGCACCCAGCGGCACCGCGGCGTTGTTGATCGCCTTGGCGCAGGTGAGCAGATCGGGCTTCACATTGAAGCGGTGCGCGGCGAACGGTGCACCGAGGCGGCCGAAACCGGTGATCACCTCGTCGAAGATCAAGAGCACGCCGTACTTGTCGCAGATGGCGCGCAGCTTTTCGAGATAACCCTGCGGCGGCACCAGAACGCCAGCCGAGCCGGCCATCGGTTCGACGATCACGGCGGCGACGTTGGACGGATCGTGCAGGGCGATGATGCGTTCGAGTTCGTCAGCGAACTCGGCGCCATGCGCGGGCTGTCCCGTCGAATACGCGTTGCGCGCCAGATCGTGTGTCGAGCGCAGATGGTCGACGCCCGCCATCAACGGACCGTACGCCTTGCGGTTGCCTGGAATGCCGCCGGCCATCGTTCCGCCGACGTTCACGCCGTGGTAGCCACGCTCGCGACCGATGATCACGCGGCGCGCAGACTCGCCGCGCGCGCGGTGATAGGCAATCGCCATCTTCATCGCCGTGTCGGCCGCTTCCGAGCCCGAGTTGCAGAAGAACACGTGTTGCATGCCGGCTGGAGCAACCGCCGCGACCGCGGTCGCCGCTTCGAATGCGACCGGGTGGCCGACATTGAACGGCGGCGCGTAATCCATCGTCGCCGCCTGGCGCGCAATCGCCTCCACGATCGGCTTGCGATTGTGGCCGGCGTTCACGCACCACAGACCTGCAGTGCCGTCGAGGATCTCGCGACCATCCGGAGTCCAGTAGAACATCCCGTCGGCCTTCGCGAGCAGCCGCGGCGCGGCCTTGAAGTGACGGTTTGCGGTGAATGGCATCCACCATTCGTCGAGGGAAAGCGTGGTGCCGGCATGCGGATTTTCGAGCTTCATGGTTCCTCGCGGGGGGACTACGGGGAGGTCAATTGGAACGAGGTGAAGAACGTCTCGATCTCATTGTCGGGCAGGTCGGCTGTGCGGCCCATCGCGACGATCTGGTAGAGGCGATCATCGACGACATAGATGCGCGCGGCAAGCCGCGCGGGTTCGGGTGTCTCGCCCGGTCGTCCAAGCCGACCATGTGCTTCGAAGGAGGTCGAGGCGCGCAGCGCCGCAGGCGCGATCCTGCCGGGGGGCGGCGTCGTCTCGCGATCGGCACTGCGCACGCCGATGTTGCGCAGCAATCCGTCACGAAAAAATGACACGGTTGCCTGAACGGCCGCCGCATCTTGTGGCACGCCTGCCGGCAAGTGCGCCACGCCGACCGCGAACATCGTCGGCCCGACACCAGTGGAAGTCATCGTCATCGAAACCGTCTGCGTGCCCGCTGCGGAGGGCATCTCGAGATCGCGTGTGACGATTTGCGGTTTGCCAGGAAGGGACACGGCATAGGAATCCGCAGCGGATCGCACTTCGCGCCAGTCGAACTTGGGCGAACACCCAAGTACAGCAGCCACGGCCAGTGACCACGCGACGGTTCGAGCCATGCGGGTCGCTCCGACAAAAAGAGCCGGGGCATCCCGGCTCCTGGTTTACACGGCTGCCGCGCCTGGCGCGCCGTCGCAATGACTACTTCGATCGCGTCCCGGGCTTCACCGGCTCGGTCTTTTTCTTCTTTGCCCGCCCGGGCCGCGTCTTGCCGTGACTGCCGTTGTAGATCTTGCCGCGCCGAGTGCGCAGATCGCCCTTGCCCATGATCGATCGACTCCAGATTCGAGCCGCGCATTATAGGCGCCACCGCTTCCCGACCGCGCCTAGAATCCGCGCATCACGTTTTCTGCAGTTGTCAGATGGCACTCATCGTATTCAGGTCGAAAGCGGCGGGCGAGATCTACATGTTCGCCGAAACTGCGCATCGGTTGCTCGAGATCATCGGCAAGGCCGATTTGCCGCGCGGCGTGATCACCGCCGACCAGGTGCCCGACGCACTGGCGCGGCTGGTCGCGGCGGTCGACGCCGAAAAAGCGCAGCAGGCCAACGCAGCGCGCGAACGCGACCAGGCGGCACGGCGCGGCGAAGTGCCGGCCGGGGAACGGCCGATCACGCTGTCACAACGCGCGTTTCCCCTGATCGAAATGCTGCGCGCGGCGGAAAAGCGCAACGTCGATGTCACGTGGGGCGTATGAGCCCCCGGCGCGAAGCGCCGGGGATGCGACGATGAAACTCCGCATCAACCTGGCGGGCTTCGCGCGCCGGCTCTGGCTGGCGATGGCCGCCCTGGTCCTCGTCGTGTTCGGTGCGTTCCTGTTCATGCGCGCGATGCAGTCCGACGAGGATGTGCGCGCGTTGTATCGCGAGTCGCTGCTGCTCGCTCAGGCAGGTTTCGAGGCCCAGTTGCTGCTCACCGAACTGCGCGGCGCGAGCGATACGCGAACCGTCATCCCGTCGCTGCGACGCAAGCTCGACGAGATCGCGCGCTTGCACCTGACCGGCGCCGAACAGCAGGACATCGGAGAAGTCGAGCGCGCCATAGCCGCGATCGAACTCGATCCCGGCATGCAACGGCGCGCTGCGCTGCTGCAAGACAGTGACCGCAGGTTGCTCTCGCTGGTGACGTCGGTGCGCGATCGCACCGAATCGAACGCGGGCATCGCGCACCGCTTCCACGACTTCGCGCTGTATTCCCTGCTCGCTGTTGCCGTGCTCACGCTCGCCGTCGCCATCGTGCTGGTGACAGTCGCGCTGCGCACGCTGTCCGCGCATCGGGAGCGGCTCGGCCAGCTCGACCAGATGGCGCACGAGGATGCGTTGACGGGCGTCGTCAACCGGCGCCGTCTCGACGAAACGCTGCCGATCGAACTCGCGCGCGCGCAGAGGCTCGGTTATCCGCTCAGCGTGGCGATGCTCGACCTGGATTTCTTCAAGCGCTACAACGATCGCCGCGGCCATGGCGCGGGCGATGCATTGTTGCGCGAAGCGGCGCAGTCATGGCGCCGCCAGCTGCGCCCGACGGACGTGCTCGCACGCTATGGCGGCGAGGAATTCACACTCGTGTTGCCTTCGTGCGATGCGGAGCAGGCCGAGCAGCTCATCGAACGCCTGCGCCCGCTGATGCCCGAGCGCCAGACGTTCTCGGCAGGCGTCGCGGTGTGGGATGGGCAGGACAGCGCTGACGGGCTGCTGCGCACCGCCGATATCGCATTGCTCCAGGCGAAGCGCACGGGCCGCAACCGCACTGTCGTCGCCGGGCGCGAGCCGCAGATCGCCTTGCCACTGCGCGCGGTTTCGTAGCGGTGCCCGCGCGCGGCCGACGCGCAGGTCCGTAGAATTTTCCGGCCATGCCGACGCAAGCCCGCATCCTCGTGGTCGAAGATGAGCCCGCGATCGCCGACACGATCGTCTACGCGCTTTCGACCGAAGGTTTCAGCCCTCACTGGAGTGCCAGTGCACAGGGCGCTCTCGAAGCCGCCGCAGCGAGCGCGGCCAATCCGTTCGCGCTTGCGATCCTCGATGTCGGCTTGCCCGATCTGAACGGCTTCGACCTGTTCCGCCGGTTGCAGCAGGTGGATCCTGCGCTGCCGGCGATCTTTCTCACGGCGCGTACGAGCGAGATCGATCGCGTCGTCGGCCTCGAACTCGGCGCCGACGACTACGTCGCCAAGCCGTTTTCGCCGCGCGAGCTCATCGCGCGCGTGCGCACGGTGTTGCGGCGGATCAAACGCAGTCAGGCGCGCGCCGATGCGCCGGCTCCGCGCGCGCAGACGGCGTTTGCCATCGACGACGAGCGCAAGCAGATCCGTTTCCGCGGTCACACGCTCGACCTTTCGCGCTACGAATACCGACTGCTCAAGGTGCTCGCGGAGCGGCCGGGCCGGGTCTATTCGCGCGACGAGCTGATGAATCTCGTCTGGGACGACCCGGCCGCGAGTTTCGACCGCACCGTCGATGCGCACATCAAGCAGTTGCGGGCCAAGCTGCGCTCGGTCGATGCCGCGCTGGATCCGATCCAGACGCACCGCGGTCTCGGCTACTCGTTGCGCGACGACTTGTAAGCGCAGCGACCGGCTTCCACGCCGCTCCGGCGAAACCGCTCATGTCCCGCCGCTCGCGCATCTTCCTCGGCATCTTCGTCGTCTACCTCGCCGCGGTGGCCGCGCTGCTGTACCGGCTGGCGGCCGATCTCGATCCGCGCTATCGCGAATCGGCCGAAGAGTCGCTGGTGGACACGGCGAATCTCCTTGCGACGCTGCTCGAACGCGGCACGTACAACGGCATCATTCCGACCGACGAACTCGAACGCACACTCACTCACCTCAGGCAGCGGCCGATTTACGCGCGCATCTTCGACATCGAAAAGACCGCCGTCGACCTGCACGTGTACGTGACCGATCGCAACGGCATCGTGCTGTTCGATTCGAAGGGACGCGACGTGGGCGGCGACTACTTCGCCTGGCGCGATGTCTACCTCACGCTGCAGGGAAGCTACGGCGCGCGCACGACGCTTGCCGATCCGAGCGACAAGCATTCGGCCGTGATGTATGTGGGCGCTGCGATCCGCGAGCGCGGCGACGCGGGCCGCGCTGAGAGCGGCGAGGACATCGTCGGCATGGTGGCGGTCGGCAAGCCGATCGCCGCCTTCAGTCCGTTCATCGCGAACGCGCGTGCCCGCTTGCTGCTCTTCGGTGCCGTCGCAGCGGGCAGCTTCGCTCTCCTGCTCGTGCTTTCGGTCGTTTGGCTGGTGCGGCCGTTCGGCATGATCGGCGATCTCTGGCGCGCGTTCCGCGCCGACGTGGCGAGCGGCGGTTCGATTCGCTTCGGGCGCCGCCTGCTCGGCGCGGTGCGCACGGCATTCGCCGAGGCGCGCGACACGCTCGCCGGGCGCAGTTACGTCGAGCAGTACGTGCAGACGCTCGCGCATGAGCTGAAGAGCCCGCTCGCGGCGATCCGCGGCGCATCCGAGCTGCTGCGCGAACCGATGCCGGAGGATGCACGCGCGCGTTTCGCGCACAACATCGAAGATCAGGTGGCGCGCGCGCAGGACCTGATCGATCGCCTGCTCGAGTTGTCGTCGCTGGAGCGGCGCGGCGCGCTCGAGCGCGTGGAGCGGGTCGCGATCGGTCCTCTGGTCGATGCGGTGCGCGACGAGGTGCTGCCGTCTGCTGCCGCAAAATCGCTGGTGATCGTCGTCGCGGCCGATCCGGACCTCGCGGTCGTCGGCGACGCCTTCCTGCTGCAACGAGCGCTTTCCAACCTCGTTCGCAACGCAATCGATTTCGCGCCGCCCAACACGCAAGTCGAAATCCGTGCCCATGCGGTACGCGGACAGGTCGAGATCTCGGTGCGCGACCGCGGTTCCGGCCTGCCCGACTACGCGCGTGCGCGAATCTTCGAGAAGTTCTTTTCCCTGCCGCGCCCCGCCACCGGCAAGCGCAGTACTGGCCTTGGCCTCGCCTTCGTGCGCGAGGTGGCGCAACTGCACGCCGGAACCGCGCGCCTGACCAACCATCCCGATGGCGGCGCGCTTGCGACGCTGAGCCTGCCGCTGCCACGGCGGTAAGACGACTGCCGGACGCGGATTTCGCGGATTCACGCGGATAAGAGGGATAAGAGTCCCGGTGTCATTCCGAGCGGAGCGAGGAATCTCGACTTCCCATCGCCGAGATCCCTCGCATTCGCTCGGAATGACAAACGAGATTTGATCCGCGTTGTTCCGCGTAATCCGCGTCGGCGTCCTTCACAAAGACTTCACGTTCGGCGCACGCGTTCTTCGTCACCGGTTCGCACGCGCTCGCGACAGTTCGCCTCGCGGGTTCGCCATCTCGAACCCATTTCGCGAGGAGAGCGGAAATGTCGTTGGTCCGATTGCTGGCCGAAGGCGCGGGCGAAGCCGTCAAGCTGGTCCCGCTGGTATTCACGCTGGGCTTTGCGCCGGCGCAGGCGCACCTGCCGCGCGCGGTTCCGGTACAGGCGGAAGCCGACGCCGGCCCGGCGCCGATGTTGCAGCCGGTCGCCAACTCGCCGGCTCCCACGTTGATCGCGCAGCACCTGACGATCGCGTTCTCGGACGAGGGCTCCCAGGTCCAGGCAACATCGGTGTTTCGCAACGACACCGATGAGCCTATTGCGGCCCGCTATTCGCTGCCGCTTGCCGGAGTTGTGACGCTGCAAGGCGTCGACGAGGACACCGACGAAGCCGATGAAGACAACGATTCCGGTTGCGGCGGCGCCGATGCAGATGACGCCGACGAGACTGCGGATGCCGCGCAATTCACCGAAGCGGGCGAAGTAGACCCGCAAAGAGCGCAAAGCGGCGTGCTCTGGCTCGATCCGGGCGACGAGGTCACACTCGTGTCGGTGCGGCCGGCCACCGTTTTCGAGCGTGATTCGCGCCGGCGCGTGGTGCTCGTCCTTCCGCCTGCGCCCACCGGCCAGGCTGCGCCGCAATTCTCCGCAGAGATCGACGTCGATTCGACGCGGCCGATCGTCGCGCTTGGCTCGGCGACGCATGGCGGCGATGTCGATGGACTCGGCAGCTCGCGCGCGCGGCTGTTCATCCCCAACGGTCGCGTCTACGAGGCGCGTTTCCTCTCGGTCGATTTCGAGCTCGGCACGGTCAAGCAGGAAGTCGCACGCCATTGGGGCAACGAGGACCGGCTGCCCATCGCGGCACGCTAACCGGAAACGCTCATGCTCACCGGTACATCGCTTCTGCGCTGGTGCGCCGCGACCTGCGCGGCGCTCCTTTTTCCCTTCGCCGTCGGGGCTGCGCAAGCGCCCGATGACGACCGGACGCTCTCGCCGTACTTTGCCGTCAACGGCGCGGCGCCCGGCGTCGATGCATTGCCGCTGAAGTCGACGCGCGTCGATGCCACGGTCTCAGGCTTGATCGCCGACGTGACCGTGCGACAGATCTATCGCAACGAAGGGACGACTCCGCTGGAAGCGCGCTACGTCTTTCCCGCGTCGACGCACGCGGCCGTTTCGGGCCTGCGGATGCGCATAGGCGAGCGCGTCGTCGACGCCGAGATCCGCGAGAAGCAGCGCGCCCGCACCGAATTCGCTCAGGCAAAGCGCGCGGGCAAGAGCGCGGCGTTGCTGGAACAGCATCGCATCAACGTATTCCAGATGGCGATCGCCAACGTGATGCCGGGCGACGAGATCGCCGTCGACCTTCGCTACAGCGAAGTCATCGTCCCGACCGACGGCGTCTACAGGTTCGTGTATCCGACCGTCGTCGGGCCTCGCTATGCGGCGCCGACCGAGGAGGGACGCGGCGAAGACGCGGGGACCGCACCTCCGGAGGGGTCCACAGCCATCGCGCATCCGATTCTGCGCAAGGGCGAAGCCGCTTCGCACACTTTCGAACTGAATCTCCGCCTCGCGGCGCCGCTACCCATCAAGGCGGTGCAGTCGCCGTCGCACGCGATCGTTGTCGATGGCATCGGCGCAGACCAGGCGACCGTGAAGCTCGCGCCCGACCGCACGCATGCCGATCGCGACGTGGTCGTCGAATATCGCCTCGCCGCAAGCGCCATCGATGCGGGTGTGCTGCTCCAGCAAGGTCGTGACGAGAACTTCTTCATGGCGCTGGTCGAGCCGCCCGCCCGCGTTGCGGGCGCCGACATCGTGCCACGCGAGTACGTTTTCATCGTCGACATCTCGGGTTCGATGCACGGCTTCCCGCTTGCGACAGCCAAGAAGCTGCTGCGCAACCTCATCGGCGGATTGCGTCCGACCGATACGTTCAACGTGATTCCGTTTGCGGGCGGCGTCTCCATGCTCGCACCGGAATCGCTCGCCGCAAACGGCGAAAACATCGCGCGCGCACTGCGCTTCATCGACGGACAGACCGGCGCCGGAGGGACGGAGTTGCTGCCTGCCCTGCGCTACGCGCTGGCACTTCCCGCAGATGCCACGCGCGCGCGCACCTTCGTCGTGGTTACCGACGGCTACGTCTCGGTGGAAAAGCAGGCGTACGAGCTGGTCCGCGCGAACCTCAACCGTGCGAACCTGTTCGCGTTCGGCATCGGTTCCGCGGTGAACCGCATGCTGATCGAGGGCCTGGCCCGCGCCGGCAAAGGCGAACCGTTCTTCGTGCTGGGTCCCGAACTGGCCGATGCGGAGGCGCAGCGCCTGCGCACGATGATCGAAGCGCCGGTCCTGACACGGGTGGGCGTTTCGTTCGCAGGCTTTGATGCCTACGAGATCGATCCGCCGCAGATTCCGGACCTGTTCGCGCAACGCCCGCTCGTCGTCATCGGCAAGTACCGCGGCGCGCCGTCGGGCTCGATCGTGCTCGAAGGCGTCTCGGCCGGCGGCGCATGGCGTCGCACGATCGATGTCGGAAGCGCGAAGGTCGCGCCCGTCTCCGGAGACGCCGCCCTGCGCACGTTGTGGGCGCGCAGCCGCATCGCGACGCTCATGGACGACCAGCGCCTGCAACCCGACGATCCGACCCGCGCTGAAATCCTGCGCCTCGGACTCGCATACGGTTTGCTCACCGACTACACGTCGTTCGTTGCGGTCGACAAGGTGGTGCGCAACCCGGGCGGCCAGGGCGTCGATGTCGATCACCCGCAACCGTTGCCCGCGGGTGTCGAGGAGACCGCGCTTGCCGCTGTCCCGAGCACACCTGAGCCGCAGTTCTATGCGCTCGCGACCCTCGCCGTACTTGCCATGGGCTGGGCGCTGCGGCGACGGCGTCTCGCGGAGGTGCGTCGTGGCTGACACTGCGATCACGCTGAACGCGCGGGTCGGCAGGACCGCGCCGCGCCTGCCACTGAAATCGGACTCGACGGACGCGGGATCCGCTGCTGCGCGCGGCCGCTCGCGCGAACTCCTCGAGCGCAAGCCAGGCGTCCTCGTTCTTCTGCTCGTCCTCATGGTCGCGCTGTGGCCGCACTGGTGGTGGATGGCGCAGCGATTGACGGACGGGTCCGACGAACCTTGGGGCATCGTCGCGCTGATCACCGTGATCACGCTCGTCGCCCGCGAGTGGCGAGCGCTCTCGGTGCCATCGCCTGCAGTGCTTCGCGCGACAGCGGCTCTGGCGATCGCCGCTGCGATATCCCGGCTGTGGCTGCCGCCGCTAGGCGCAGCCGCCATCGCGATGACCGCACTCGCGACCATTCTCGCGGGCGCACGACGCGCGCGGCCGGCCACTGCGCTCGCCTCCCTGCTGTTGCTTGCGCTGCCGGTGATCGCGACGCTGCAGTTCTACTTCGGCTATCCGCTCCGTCTTGCGACCGCGACACTCGCCGCGCCGATCCTGCGCGCGCTCGGTTTCGCCGTCGAGGCGAGCGGGGCAGCGCTCGCCTATAGCGGCCAGCTCGTGCTGATCGATCCGCCGTGTGCCGGAATCGGGATGCTCTGGGTCGGCGCATTCACGGCATCGCTTCTTTCTTACGTCGCCAATGCATCCGCGCGGCGCACAATCCTCAACGGCGCCGTGGCGGCGGCCAGCGTGTTCGTCGCCAATGTCGTCCGCAAC
>Ga0335084_10001512_pt1 | contig 21809 bp, 19 predicted proteins | sample Lox_Sample_44_FD_206721 | JGI IMG/M metagenome (GOLD analysis project Ga0335084, IMG submission 206721) | Soil microbial communities from Loxahatchee National Wildlife Refuge, Florida, United States - Lox_Sample_4.4 | ecosystem: Environmental > Terrestrial > Soil > Wetlands | place: USA...
CTCCCGTCCCTGAGCGCCGCCGAGGCCCTCTGGGGCAGGTACTACTGGATGGACTGGGGATGGCACGATCTGCGGTTGCCCATCGCCTACTACCGCTTGCTGCAGATCCTGCTCGTCCTGGCGCTTCTCGGATGCATCCTGGCCTGGCGACGCGTCGCCGCCGCCGACCGAGGCCTCATCGCCATCGCGGCTCTCGGCACGCTCGCCATGCTCCTGCCACTGTACGGCCTCGACTACCTTCTCCAGCGCGTAGGCGGCCAGTCGTTTCTCCAGGGGCGCTACCTCCTACCCCTGTTCGTGCCCCAGGCGGCAGCCGCCATGGCGGGATTGCGCGGGCTGGCGCGTCGGATGGGCGCGCCGGAGGACCCGGCCTTCGCGCTGCCGCTCGCGCTCGCCATGATGGTCGGCGCCTCCGCCCTCCATGCGCTGGCCCGGTACCATGCGTAGAGCGCGCGGCTTGCTCTTCCTCGTCCCGGCGCTCGGCATGGCCGTCCTCCTGGGCCGCGACCTGGCCCAGCCCTCCCGCGCAATCGCCGACTACGGCCGACCCTCTGGTCCTCCGGTGCCAGCGGCCGACCTTCTTGCGCGAGCCAACAGCTGGGCAGGCCCCATCTCCCGACTGCGCGGCTGGGCGGAGGTTGCCGGAGTGAAGGGCATCGACCCCCTGCTGGCGATCTTTTCCCTCTCCCTTCTGGCAGCTGCCGTCGCTTGCCTGTGGGCCTTCTGGAAGGGCAGTCCGTCCCGTTCCGGGCCACCTCGGGCGCAGGGCGCCGAGGACCGTCCGGACTGGCCATGATCCTCCCAGGATGAATTGAATCCCGCGCTCCCGGCCGTCCCACCCCCGGGGGAGTCCTGGAGCGGGAGGGGCGAAGCGCCTCACCTGCGCGACCCACCCAGAGGCGTCGCGGACCCACGGTTCGGGTCCACCGCCGTCCGGCCTGGTCGTGCATTTTCCCAGGTATTCGGCGCATTCCTCCCCGCGCCCGCGCAGTCCTCCCTCGAACCGGCGATCCCCCCGCCGTTGGTGCCGCTGTTGCACAGCGCCGGTCCATCCCGACCCCCGGGACCACCACTGAGGTCACGACACCCACATGCAAAAGCAAATTCTTGCGCTCGCAGCGCTCCTGCTCGCCGCGTTGCCCGGCGCCGGCCGCGCCCAGGCCGCCGCCAAGAAGGTCCTCTTCATCAACTCGTACCACGAGGGCTATCCGTGGAGCGACGGTGAGGAGCGCGGCGCGAAGGCCGCCCTGCAGGGCTCCGGCGCCGAGCTGCGCTTCTTCCGGATGGACACCAAGCGCCACCAGGAGGAGGCCTTCCGCGTGAAGGCCGGCGAGAAGGCGCGCGCCGAGATCGAGGCCTTCAAGCCCGACGTGGTGATCCTCTCGGACGACCCGGCCGTCCAGTACGTCCTCAAGCCCTTCTACAAGGACGCGAAGATCCCGTTCGTCTTCTGCGGCGTGAACTGGGACGCCTCGAAGTACGGCCTGCCCTACAAGAACGCGACGGGCATGCTGGAGGTCGCGCCGGTGAAGGAGCTGGTCCAGAACCTGCGCACCTACGCGAAGGGCCCGCGCCTCGGCTACCTCACCGTGGACTCCGAGACCGAGCACATCGAGGAGCCGAACTACCAGCGCGTCATCGGCACGCCGTTCGCGGCGGTGACGTTCGCCAAGACCTACGCGCAGTGGAAGGCGGCGTTCCTGGAGATGCAGTCGAAGACGGACATGATCCTGCTCGGCAACAACGCGGGCATCAACGACTGGAACGAGGCGGACGCGAAGGCGGTCGTCCTCGCCAGCTCCAAGGTCCCGTCCGGCTGCGCCTACGACTTCATGATGCCCTACGCCATGCTGGGCTTCACCAAGATCGAGGAGGAGCAGGGCGGCTGGGCCGGCAACACCGCCCTGGCCATCCTCAAGGGCGCCTCGCCGGCCTCCATCCCCATCACCGAGAACAAGCAGTCGAAGATCCTGATGAACCCGAAGCTGGCGGCGGCCGCGGGCGTGGTGTTCCGCCCCGAGATCGTCCGCGCGGCCCAGGTCGTCAACCCCTGAACCAGGCGGGCGCGGGCGCCGCCGTGCGCCCGCGCCACCGCGCCGTCCACCACACGGGAGCGCGCATGCTCATCCGAAGCAAGGTCACCGGCATCCAGTCGGCCATGATGGTGGTGGGGTTCGCCGCGATGCTGGGCGTGGTCTACGCCTCGGCGTCGAGCATCATCAACGAGAAGGACGACGCGCTCTACGGCGAGCGGCTCGACGCCGCCAGCGGCCAGCTCGAGCAGGAGCAGGCGAGCCTGGAGAAGACCGGGCTCGGCGGGGTGGACGCCTACGTGCAGGGCGCGCAGCGCAGCGTGCTCGACGCGCTGGCCAAGCGCTACGGCGCCAGCCCGGACGCGACCTTCTTCGTGCTCGATCGCGAGGGGAAGGTGCTGGTCCACCCCCGGCTCGCGCCCGGGACGCCGTTCGGCGCGACGCTCTCCGCGGAGGGCGGCGGCGAGGCGACGCTGCGCACCACGCTCGACGGCCAGGCCACCTGGCTCGCCTACCGCCCCTTCAAGCCCTGGGGCTGGACGGTGGGATGGGCGGTGCGCGAGGACGTGAAGTACGGGGTGCTCCACCGCTTCGTGCGCGACCTGCTCGGCGTCGGCCTGGTCTCGGTGGCGCTGGCGGTGGTGGTGACCTTCCTGATGGTGAAGCGCCTCCTCGCGCCGACGGCCTCCATCGTCCGCACCGCCGAGGCCATCGGCGCCGGCGACATGACCGTCCACATCGAGGTGGGCTCCGACGACGAGGCGGGCCGGGCGCTCGGGGCGATGCGAGAGATGGTGACGCGGCTCGGCCAGGTGATCGCGGACGTGCGCAGCGGCGCCGAGGCCCTCCAGGGCGCCTCCGACCAGGTCTCCTCCACCGCCCAGACGCTGTCGCTCGGGACCGGCGACCAGGCGGCGTCGGTCGAGGAGACCACCGCGCAGCTCGAGCAGATGAGCGGCTCCATCGCGCGCAACGCCGACGGCAGCCGCGAGACGGAGCGCGTCGCCTCGGGCGGCGCCCGCGACGCCGAGGAGAGCGGGCGGGCCGTCGCCGCCACCGTGCAGGCGATGCGCTCCATCGCCGAGAAGATCGGGATCATCGAGGAGATCGCCTACCAGACCAACCTCCTGGCGCTGAACGCCGCCATCGAGGCGGCGCGCGCGGGCGAGCACGGCCGGGGCTTCGCGGTCGTGGCCGCCGAGGTCCGCAAGCTGGCCGAGCGCAGCCAGGGAGCGGCGAAGGAGATCGGCGCCGAGGCGGCGTCGAGCGTGCAGGTCGCCGAGCGGTCCGGCACGCTCCTCGCCGCGCTGGTGCCGGCCATCGGGAAGACCGCGCAGCTGGTGCAGGAGGTGGCCGCGGCGTCCCGCGAGCAGGCCCAGGGCGTTCTCCAGATCACGCAGGCGATGGGGCGCGTGGACCAGGTCACGCAGCGCAACGCGGCGGCGGCGGAGGAGCTGTCCTCCACCTCCGAGGAGCTGGCCAGCCAGGCCGGCGCCCTGCGGCAGGCGGTGTCCTTCTTCCGCGTCGAGGGAAGCGACCGGCGCGACGCGGGACGCGGCCTCGCCGACTTCCCGTCCCGTCGCGCGGCGGGGGAGCGGGCCAAGCTGACGGCGTAGGCGCGGGTTCGGCCGGGCCCGGGCCGGCCACGCCCGGGTGGCCCGGCTACGCCGCGCGCTCGCCGGACGCGGTGCGGATGGTCTCGACGAGCTGCGCGATGCCGAACGGCTTCGCGACGAAGGCGTCGGCCGGGATCGCCTTGCGCGACTGCGGGCCGGGCGGGAGCCCCGTCACGATCACGATCCGGACGCCGGCGTAGCGCGGCTCGGCGCGGATCGCCGCCGCCACCTGCTTGCCGTCCAGACCGGGCAGCATGAGGTCGAGCAGCACCACGTCGGGACGGGGCTCCAGCTCGACGCGCCGGAGGGCGGCGTGACCGTCGGCGACCGCCGACACCTCGAACCCCTCGCTCTCCAGGAGCTCGCACATGTTCTCGCGCAACGCCTCGTTGTCGTCGACGACCAGGATGCGGAGCACGCGGTGCGGGACCATGTGGGCCCCGAGAGGATAAGAGACTCCCCCGGGTGGGGCAACGCGAACTGGCCCGGGGCGGTCCGGTGGAGACGAGACCCAGCGCGGTCCGGGGCGGTGCAAGGCGCGGCGAACCTCGCGGGCGGCCGGCGCAGGTCCCGGCGGCCCGGGGGAGCACGACCCGGAGTGCGAATTCACCCGGAGCGCGAACCCGGCGGAGTCGCCCAACCCCGCGTCCGGACGGCCATCGGCCGGGCCGGCACCGCGGCCGGCGCGGGCGCACGCCGTGCACGTCCCACGCGCCATGGACAGAGTCTCGATCACCGTGCACCAGGGGAAGTCCGTCGTCGTGCTGGACTTCAAGGCCTGCAAGCCGGCCGATTACGCCGCGATCGTGGCCGAGGCGACGAAGGTCATCACCGCCCATCCGCCGAAGACCGCGCGCGTCATCTCCCAGTTCGACGAGGCGCGCTTCGACCCGTCCGTCGTGCTGCTCATGGAGCGGTTCGTCCGCCGGGTGACGCCGCACATGGCCGCCAACGGCCTGGTGGGGATCACCGGGCTGCGCAAGGTCGCGTTCCTCGGGATCCGCCCGCTCTACAAGTGCCCGGCGGAGCTCTTCGACACGCTCGACGCCGCGAAGGACTGGCTCGCGTCTCGCTGACGGCGCCGGATCCGGGCCCGCCCGAGATCCGCCGCGGACCGGAACGGCGCTGCCGCGCCGCTTCCGGGACGCGTCGCGTCCGCCGGCCGTCCTCCACCGTGCGCCGCTCCGCCGCCGCCGCTACATCGGGCGGGGGCCCGCAGGAGTCGCGGCGGGCGTCCGCGCCGCGCCGATCGCCTGGTGGAGGGGAGGAGGAAGGCCGTGACCCCGACCGAGCGGGCGATCGCAGGGCTGCCGCCGCACCTCCGCCGCTTCGTCGTCGCGCAGGACTACGGCGCGTACACGCCGCGCGATCACGCCGTCTGGCGCCACGTGCTGCGCCGCCTGACCGCCTTCCTCGCCACGCGGGCGCACCCGCGCTACCTCGCGGGGCTGGCGGAGACCGGGATCGGGGTGGAGCGGATCCCGAGCCTCGACGAGATGAACGAGAAGCTGGCGCGGGTGGGGTGGACCTGCGTCGCGGTCCGCGGCTTCGTCCCGCCCGCGGTCTTCACCGAGCTCCAGTCGCTGCGCGTCCTCGCCATCGCCGCCGACATCCGGACCCACGAGCACATCGAGTACACGCCCGCGCCCGACATCGTCCACGAGAGCGCCGGCCACGCTCCCTTCGTCTCCGACCCGCGCTACGCCGAGTACCTCCAGCGCTGCGGCGAGGTCGGCTTCCGCGCCATCGCCTCCGCGGAGGACCAGGCGCTCTTCGAGGCGATCCGGAACCTCTCCATCGTGAAGGAGGACCCGTCGGCGGGCGAGGGCGAGGTGGCCCACGCCGAGGCGCGTCTCCGCGCCACGGCCGGCGGCGTCCGCGAGGACTCGGAGTCCACGCGCGCGAGCCGGCTCTACTGGTGGACGGCCGAGTACGGGCTGGTGGGGTCGCTGGAGGCGCCGAAGCTGTACGGCGCCGGTCTGCTCTCGTCCATCGGGGAGGCGGCCCACTGCCTCACGCCGGCGGTGAGGAAGCTCCCGCTCGTCCCGGCCTGCGCCGACCTCGCCTACGACATCACCCGGATGCAGCCGCAGCTCTTCGTGGCGCGCGACTTCGAGCACCTCTTCGAGGTCCTGGAGACGTTCGTCGCCACGCTCTCCTGGCGCGTCGGCGGCGACCACGGCCTCGACGAGGCCATCCGTGCACGATCGGTGAACCACCTCGTCCTCTCCGGCGGCGCGGAGGTCTCGGGCCGCGTGGTGGAGCGGATCGAGGGTCCGGAGGAGACCGCGCCGGGGCTGCGCACGGCGGTGGCGCGGCTCGCCGGTCCGGTGCTGGCCTCCCGCGGCGGCCGCGCGGCGGGGAAGCCCTGGCCGGGCGAGGCGCTGGTGGCGTTCGGGCGCGCGCAGGTCCCCGAACGCGGCGCCTTCGACGTGGCCCTGGGCGGCCTGGCGCTGCGAGGGTTCGCGGTGGGCGGCGGCGAGGTGGTGGACCTGCGGGGGACGCTCGGGGGCGTGCCGCTCGATCTGCCCACCTGGGCGCTGCTCTTCGTGGCGGACGGGCTGCGCTCGGTGGCGGGCGGCCCGGCCGATCCGGGCTCGTGGGACCGCTGGTTCGGCGAGCTCTCGTCGTTCGGCGAGGGCGAGGGCGAGGCCCGGGCGCGAGCGCGCAAGGCCGCGGCGCTCTCCCCCGAGCTGGCCGGCCTGTACCTGGAGGTGCGCCGCATGCGCGAGGCCGGCGCCGCCGACGCCGGGCGGCTGGCGGAGGTCCGCGCGCGCGCCGCGGAGTGGCCGGACGACTGGCTCCTGGCGCGCGAGGTGGACGAGCTGGCGGGTCGGTCCGGGCAGGCGGAGCCCGCCCCGCAGGGCGCCTGAACGGGAGTGCGGACCGTCAGCTCAGGCGCTTCGGCGGCGCGGGACGGCGACGGGCGCTCCGCTCCGGCGCCTGCTGCGGCGCGGAGCGGCGCGCCAGGTGCGCGCCGAAGGGGAGGTCGTTCACCCGGATGTGGAACCGGAGCCACTCCGGGGCCCGCGTGCGGATCCAGTCCGCCACCGCCGGCGTCGGGCCGTGCAGCTCCAGCTCGCCGCGCATCTGCGTCAGGTCGGCGGTGAACAGCTCGTGCGCCGCCTTGTGCCGGGTCCGCTCGGGATAGAGCGTCTCCTCCATGAGCGCCTCCTCGGCGGCGAGGTGCTCGAGCAGCGCGTCGGCGAAGCCGGCGACGGCCGACCGGACCGCGGCGGCCGCGCCGGCGTCGAGCGCCACGGCCGCCTCCTCCAGCCGGCGGAAGAGGCCCACGTGCTGCTCGTCGAGCAGCTCGTGGTTCAGGGTCAGCTCGGGGCTCCATTCGGCCATGGGGCATCCCCTCCCAGGAGTCATTCACAACATCACGCCACCGCGACGACCGGCAAGTCCCCGGTGACGGCGACGCGAGCCGGGGGCCCCCACCCCGCCTCGCGCACCGCCGTCGAGGGGCCTCGGCGGCGCCGCTCGCCGCGGTTCCCCGGTGCTCCCGGGCAGAGGAAGGCCCGCCGGGGCCGGGCACGCGGTCGCGCGCGGCTGCATGGGGAGCGCCGAGGAGGTCGCGACATGGCAGCGATGAAGGCGGGCGTCCTCGGAACGGGCGACGTGGGGCGGGTGCTGGCGGGCGGGCTGGCGGGGCTCGGCCACGCCGTCACGCTCGGCTCCCGCGACGCCGGGAAGGCGCGCGAGGTCGCCGCGAAGGCGGGGAGCGGCGTCCAGGGCGGCACCTTCGCCGACGCGGTGAAGGGGGCGGACCTGGTGGTGCTGGCGACGAGCTGGGCGGGGGCGGAGAACGCGCTGAAGCTCGCGGGAGGGCCGGCGGCGTTCGCTGGCAAGGTGGTGATGGACGCCACCAACCCGCTCGACCTCTCGCAGGGTCCGCCGCCGAAGCTCAACCCCGCGGGCACCGACTCGGCAGGCGAGCGCGTGCAGCGGTGGCTCCCCGGCGCGAAGGTGGTGAAGGCCTTCAACATGGTCGGCAACGCCCACATGGTGAAGCCGCAGTTCCCGGGCGGTCCCCCGGACATGCTCGTCGCGGGAAACGACGAGGGCGCCAAGAAGGCCGTCACGGAGGTGGCGCGCGGCCTGGGGTGGAGCGTCGTCGATCTCGGCGGCATCGAGTCGGCCCGGTGGCTGGAGGCGCTCGCGATGGCGTGGATTCTGTACGGGTTCAAGACGAACACCTGGAACCATGCCTGGAAGCTGCTGAGGAAGTGACGGGCCGCGGCGCCCGCTCTGACCCTCCCGCCCCATGACGGCCGGGGCGCGTGCTCCCTCAGCCCGCGGCGATCGCGCGGAAGCGGCGCAGCGCCGAGCCTTCGCGCGGGTCAACGCGCCGGGGGCGGCCCCGCGCGGCCCCGGATGGCCTCCGCCCTTCTGCAGCTCGCCTCGTCGCCGTACCCGCACGCCTCCTCGAGGTAGGCGAGGCCGCGCTCGGGATCGGCCGGGCCCCCGATGCCGCGGTACGCGGAGTAGGCGAGCCGGGCCGCGGCCCACGCCGCGTCGTGCCGCGCGGGCTCGCGGATGGCCTCCGGCCCGTCCGCCGCGAGCGGCCGGAGGAGCTCGAGCGCGCCGGCGAGGTTGCCGTCGACGGCGAGGAAGTGACCCCGGAAGAGGCGGACCAGCGGCGGGTCCACGCCGCGCACGCCGGCCGCCGCGACCAGCCGGCGCAGCGCGGTCTCGTCGCCGCGCTTCCAGGCTGCGAAGACCTCGCGGTCGACCCGCTCGGCATCGCGCTCGGCCGCGGTCGTCTGCCACCGCGTCGGCGCGGACCTCGGCCACGCCGCGGCGGCGCAGAGCGCGAGGAGCGCCGCGCCCCAGACCGCCCAGGCCAGTCGTCCCCGCGGCGCCGGGCGCGTCATCAGCCACGCCGTGGCCCAGCCCGCCGCGAGCCCGCCCGTGTGCGCCCACTGGTCGAGCGGCAGGCCGGCCGCCCCGATCGCGGCCCAGACGGCGAGCTGGACGCCGAGCACGATCGTCCCCCGGTCGGTCAGGAAGGCGCGCCACGACCCGAGCGCGCGGCGGTGAAGCGCCAGCGCCGCGCCGATGACGCCGAAGAGCGCGCCCGACGCCCCCACGGAGACCCGGTCCTGCAGGAGCAGCGACGAGGCCGACGCGGCGAGGCCGCTCGTGACGTACACGGTGAGGAAACGGCGCGATCCCAGGGCGCGCTCGAGGCCGCGGCACCACGGCACGCCGAAGATCACGTTGAGGGCGAGGTGCACCAGCCCGGCGTGGAGGAACACGGCGGCGGCGAGCCGCCAGGGCTCGCCCGCCCAGACCTGCGAGCGCTCCAGCGCGCCGGCGCGGACCAGCGTGTCCACGTCGAAGAACCCCCACGGCTCCGGCGGCGGCCCGAGGTGGAAGGTCCAGGCGAAGCCGGCCAGGTCGAGGGCGACGAGCGCGAACGTCGCGGGCGCCCCGCGGACGCGGTCGAGGAGCCGGGGACGGGCGCGGGAGGGGGGTGCGTCCACGGGCGGGAACATAGCCTCGGGCCGGAGCGGCGTGTGGGTCGCCGGCGGCCCCGGCGGTGGGGGTCCGCGCGGGGGCGCGCAGCCCCCGTGCGGCTGACCTGGACGCGCCGTTCCGGTAGGATGGATGGGCGCGATGGGCCAGGCCGAGTTCATCGTCAACCCCAGGCGCGCGCCGAGGGCGCCGGCGCGGTGCCAGGCGCATGTCTCGCTCCCGGGCGGCGGAGGCTGGGCGTCCGAGACCGAGGACATCGGACCGCGCGGGTGCCAGGCGACGGCGCCGCAGCCGGTCGCGAAGGGCGAGCCGATCGCCATCCTGGTGAAGAACGACGCCGTTCCCGATACACTGAAGGTGACGGGCCGGATCGCGTGGTGCAGCCCCCAGGCCCCCTGGCGCGTGGGCATCGCCTTCGACGACCACCTCGTCGCGGCGACCACCCGCTGGTTCGAGAAGCTCCTCCTGGCGCACCCGGGGATGGGGGCCTACCGGCGCGTCCCGGAGCGGATCCCGCTCGACGCCACCATCTTCCTCGGGCCGCCGCCGCGGTTCCTCGTCGACTTCACCGCCGAGGAGGTGACGGTGCTCCGCCAGATCGCGAGCGGGATCTCGGTGGACGACCTGCGCGTCCGGCTGCGCGACCGGTGGGCCACCGCGCTGCGCGCGTTCTTCTCCCTGCTGGCGCGCGGCCACGTCACGCTCACGCGCGGCGGATCGGTCCACCCCGACTCCTGGAAGAAGATCCTGAGCGAGCTGGAGGCGGCGCTCGCGCTCGAGGCGCTCGGCCGCGAGGCGTCCCCCGTCGCCCCGCCACCGCTACCCGCCGCGACGCCGCCGCCCGTCCGCGGCGCAGCCCGCGCCGCCTGGCCCCCGGGCGCGCCCGAGGCGGACGACGAGGGCTCCGGGGAGCGGGTGCTGGTCGGCCTCGACGAGATGAAGCCGGCCGCGGACTTCCAGGGAGCCGGCGTCGGCTGGCGCCAGCCGCGCGCGCGCTCCCCCGAGGCCCAGTCCTGCTTCGAGCGCGCCCTCCACGAGATCGAGGCGGGGCGCGTGAGCGCCGCGCTGGCCCTCCTGCGCCGGGCGATCGCGCTCGCGCCGGGCGACCCGGAGATCGCGAAGGCGCTCGGCCAGATCGCCTTCCGCGACCGGCCACCGCAGGTCTGAGCGGCCGATCGGCCGCGCCGGCGCGAATCTGGACCGATGCGGACCAGATTTCCCGAGGGATTCCGGGCCGGTACCTATTGACGGCGCGCCCCCTGGACTGGTACCACGCACCTCCCGGCGCACGCCGGCCTACCGCACAAGAGGTCGCACCCGCTCATGTACAAGATCGTCCGCCGCGAGGCCTTTTCCGACACGACCTTCCTCTGGGAGGTCCACGCCCCCGACGTCGCCCGGTCCGCCCATCCCGGCCACTTCGTGATGCTCCGGCTGCACGACGGCTCGGAGCGCATCCCGCTCACGGTCGCCGACTTCGATCGCGAGAAGGGCACCATCACCATGGTCATCCAGTCGCTGGGGAAGACCACGGTGGAGATGCGCGACAGGTACGAGCAGGGCGACGTGTTCGAGGATTTCGTCGGCCCGCTCGGCGTCCCGCAGCACGTCGGCAAGTTCGGTCACGTGGTCCTGGTCGGCGGCGGCCTCGGTGTCGCCCCCGTCTACCCGCAGCTCCGCGCCTTCAAGGAGGCCGGCAACCGCACCACCGGCGTCATCGGCTTCCGGAACAAGCAGCTCGTGTTCTGGGAGGACAAGTTCAAGAAGTACTGCGACGACCTCGTGGTCTGCACGGACGACGGGTCCTACGGGAAGCCCGGCTTCGTGACGGCGGCGCTGAAGGAGATCCTGGAGAAGGACAAGCCGGACCTGGTGGTGGCCATCGGGCCGCTCCCCATGATGAACGCCTGCGTCGAGACCACCCGCCCGTTCGGCGTGAAGACCATGGTCTCGCTCAACGCCATCATGGTGGACGGCACCGGCATGTGCGGGTCCTGCCGCGTCACCGTGGGCAAGGACGTGAAGTTCGCCTGCGTGGACGGCCCCGACTTCGACGGCCACCAGGTGGATTTCAAGGAGCTCCTCACCCGGCAGAAGCGCTTCAAGACGCAGGAGACGAAGGCCAACGAGGACTACGGCCACGTCTGCAACCTCGAGAAGCAGCTCTTCGACGAGGAGAAGCGCAACTACCGCAAGATCAAGGATCTGCCGCCGCACCAGACCAAGATGCCGGAGCGCGACCACGTCGAGCGCGCCCGCAACTTCAAGGAGGTGAACCTGGGGTATTCGCTCCAGGACGCCCTGGAGGAGGCGGAGCGCTGCATCCAGTGCGCGAAGCCGACCTGCATCGCCGGCTGCCCGGTCTCCATCGACATCCCCCGGTTCATCCGCCACCTGGTGGTGCGCGACCTCGACGGCGCGCTCGAGGTCATCAAGGAGGCGAACGCCTTCCCGTCGGTCTGCGGCCGCGTCTGCCCGCAGGAGTCGCAGTGCGAGGCGCAGTGCATCATCGCCAAGAAGGTGGAGTCGGTGGGCATCGGCCGCCTGGAGCGGTTCGTGGGCGACAACGCCCGGCCGAAGCCGATCTCCCCCCCGAAGTTCGCGAAGAAGCTCGGCAAGGTCGCCATCTGCGGCTCCGGCCCCGCCGGCCTCGCCGCCGCCGCGGACCTCGTGAAGTTCGGCGCCGACGTGACCGTCTACGAGGCGCTCCACGTGGTGGGCGGCGTGCTCCAGTATGGCATCCCGCCCTTCCGCCTCCCGCGCGACATCATCGCGCGCGAGGTGAAGAACCTCGTGGACATGGGCGTGAAGATCGAGACCAACAAGGTCATCGGCAAGACCTTCACGGTGCCGCAGCTCATCGAGGAGAAGGGCTACGACGCCGTCTTCCTCGGCGTGGGGGCCGGCGCGCCGGCGTTCATCGGGATCCCCGGCGAGAACGCGAGCCAGGTCTACTCGGCGAACGAGTTCCTCACCCGCGTCAACCTCATGGGCGGGAACGTCTTCCCGTTCAAGGACACGCCCGTCACCATCGGCAAGAGCGTCGTGGTCATCGGCGCCGGCAACACCGCCATGGACTGCCTGCGCGTGGCGAAGCGGCTCGGCGCCCCGCTGGTCCGCTGCGTCTACCGCCGCACCGAGGCGGAGGCCCCGGCGCGCATCGAGGAGCTCCGCCACGCCAAGGAGGAGGGGATCGAGTTCTTCTTCCTCCACGCGCCGGTCGAGATCTACTCGGACGCCGACGGCAACGTGAAGGGGATGAAGGTCGAGGAGATGGTCCTCGGCGACCCGGACGAGAAGGGCCGGCGCAAGCCGGTGCCGACCGGCAAGTTCAAGGACCTCGAGTGCGACACCGTCATCGTCGCCCTCGGCACCAAGGCCAACCCGGTGGTCACCAAGTCGACGCCGGGCCTCCAGCTCAACAAGTGGGGGAACATCGCCGCCGACGACGGCAAGCCGGAGTCCACGCAGGCGACGAACCTCCCCGGCGTGTTCGCGGGCGGCGACATCGTCACCGGCGGCGCGACGGTGATCCTCGCCATGGGGGCCGGGCGCCGCGCCGCCAGGTCCATCGCCACCTACCTGTCGAGCGGCAAGAAGTGGCCCATCACCGTCGAGGACGTCGCGAAGTTCCAGCCGGCGACGGCCCTGGGGGAGAAGGGCGCGGCGGGCGCGACCGCCTCCGGCCCGGAGACGCCGATGAAGACCTGCCCCAAGTGCCGCCGGCCCATCGAGGGCGACGAGGAGTACATCTGCTGCGGGACGGCGTCGCTCGAGTGGCGCTGCCAGTCCTGCGCCAAGGTGAGCGAGGGCTTCGCCTTCCCGTACGGGATGTGCCCGGCCTGCGGCGGGAAGCTGGAGGTGGTGGATCCGCGCCGGGTGGAGGACGCCCGCGCGCTGGAGGCCATCCGGACCGCGTTCGAGATCGAGCTGGGGGGTATGGCCTTCTACGCCCGCGCCTCCAGGGACGCGAAGGAGCCGGTGCTCCGCGAGCTGTTCGGCAAGTTCGCCGGGATGGAGCAGGAGCACATGGCGACGCTGTCGCGCCGCTACCACGCCGAGCCGCCGCGCGCCGACGAGGCGTTCAAGATCGACCGCGCCGCCGTCTACGCGGGGCTCGACCACCGGCCCGAGGACCCGGGCAACCTGTTCCGGATCGCCATCGGCTTCGAGCAGCGCGCCGTGAAGTTCTTCACGGAGCAGGGCGCCAAGGCCGCGGCGGGCTCGCCGGAGAAGCAGCTCTACCAGGAGCTGGCCGCCGAGGAGCGCGAGCACGTGGACCTGCTCACCACCGAGTACGAGCGGTGGAAGCAGGGCAAGCCGGGGATGCTCTAGCCCGCGGCCAGGGCCGTCCAGGGCGCCGGCGTCGTCCCGGCTTCTCCCGCCCGCACCGGCTGCGGTAGCCTGTCGGCTCCATGGACCCGATCGCGCTCGACGTCTCCATCCCGGAGCGGCTGGACTGGACCGCCGGCCGCCCGCCCTGGCGGATCCGCGAGGGCCTCGCCAAGCTGCAGGACCTCTACGGCGCCGCGGGCGAGGGGGCGCGCGGCTGGGCGGCCTACGACGCCTACGCCGCGGCCCGCGCGCGGCACGATCCCACCTGGCCGTACCGGCTGACCGGCGGCGACGTCGGGATCCTCTCGCTGGTCGAGTGCACGCCCACGCCGGCGGTGCTCGACGTCCTGCTCGCGCCGCTGGAGCGGAGCCACGCCGGGGCGGGGCTCTCCGCCATCCCGACCGACTGGCAGCTCCACGACCCGGTGAGCGACGAGCAGTGGGCGCGGCTCGACGAGCTCTACGCCATCGTGGAGGCGCCCGGGCTCGACGTCCGCACCCTGACGCGGCTGCTCTGCGTGAAGCGCCCCCGGCTGGTCCCGGCGCTGGCCGCGCCGGCGCGCCCGCCGCGGGCGGCGAAGAAGGGCGCGCTGGCCCGGGCCGCCTCGGCCTCGACGCGCTCCTTCCGCGACATGCTCCTCCACAACCGGCTCGCCATCGCGGAGATCGCGGCGCGCATGAACGCGTGGCTGCCGGACCACACGCCGCCCGACCAGCGCTTCCGGCTCACGCCGGCGCGGGTGCTGTCGGAGCTGGTCTGGTTCGACCTGGGCGGCTGGCGCCGCTTCCACGCGTGGCGCGAGAAGGGCGGGGAGGTGCTGCGCGCCGGCGCCGGCGAGCGGCGGCGGAAGGCGTCGGGGTAGCGCCCGCGATGAGGGCGAGCTTCCCCGCCCGCCCCAGCCGCTTCAGCGCCGCCTCGCGCCGGAGCGCCGCGCTCCGGCCGCGGGCCGGCTCCCACCAGGCGAGCGCCACCGGGAGCCGCGATCGCGTGTAGCGCGCTCCGCGCCCGGCGCGGTGGCGCGCCAGCCGGGCGCGCAGGTCGTTGGTCGCTCCCGCGTAGAGCGAGCCGTCGCGGCACGTCACCAGATACACGCACCACGCGCCGGCCGCGGGGAGGCCGGGGCGGCGCCGCTCACTCCTCCTGGTCACGGATGATCCGGACGCCGCTCAGGTCCACGGCGCCCTGCGACTTGGCGCGGCGCGCGGCCTCGACGCGTTCCCGCTCGCGGTCGCGGGCCCGGACCGCCGCCCGCGCCGCGGGATCGACCACCTTCGCCCCGGGCGGCGTGGCGCAGCGGAACCCGGTCAGCTCGAGGCGATCCTCGGGGCCGTTCATGCCGCGGAACGACGAGCTCAGGAAGGCCGGCTCGGTGTCGCCCCACGACCCGCCGCGCACGATGCGCGACTTCCCCTCGGCCGACGCGGTCCACTCCCGCACGCCGCCGGCGAGGTCCGAGACGCCGCCGGGCGAGTCGCCCGCGGGGAAGCTCGCGACCGGGCAGGTCCCGGCGCGCTCGCCGCGGCCCAGCGCGTTCCCCTCGCCGTCCCAGCAGGCGCGGTCTCCGGGCGGCAGGTCGCCCCAGGGAAACGCGGTGGCACGATCCCGGCCGCGCGCCGCCCACTCCCACTCCTCCTCGCTGGGGAGCCGCTTGCCGAGGTCCCGGCAGAACGCGTCCGCGTCGAACCAGGTGACGCAGTTGACGGGGTGCCGCGCGCGTTCCCTCACGCCGTAGGTCGCCCGCGGGGAGCAGTCGAGCCCCTCCGCGGAGCAGGTGCCGTTGTCCACGCAGTCGGCGTAGGCCGCGGCGGTGACCTCGGTGGCGTCGAGGCAGAAGGGCGCCACCGTCACCACGACGCGGTCGTTGCGCACGAAGCGCCCCCCCTCGATCCACCGCATGCCAGCGGGGCACGGCTCGGGGGTGCGCCCGTGCGGCGTTCCGACGAGGAGCAGGAGGATCGCGACCGCGGGGATCACGGACCCGAAAGATACACCACCGCCCCTCGCCTCCCGAGCGCCGGCGTGCGGTCCGCTGCCACACCCGCAGGGCTTGCGGCGGCGGCAAGGGCTGCATCGACGACGGCCGGGCCTGAGGGCTGCGTTCGAGGCGTGCGACGCGTCGCGGGTGGCCGCCGCTGAGCGCCGGCTCGCGATCCACGCGGCCGCCGCCATCGCGATGGGGCCCGACGGGAAGACGGCGCGGTTATCGCCGTCCACCGCGGCCTCGAAGAGGGCGGCCTGTCCGACATCGACGCCACACCAGCGCCGCGCCGATCCTTACCGGCCTGCCGTTGTTCGGACCTCGGCCGGCGCGCCCTGATTTCGACACAGATTTGATCAAGGTCAACACACTTCGCCACGGGATACGCAAAACTGTCGCGCAAGGGTTGCGTCTGTTCAAGGCTCGTGGCGAGGAGGTTTCGCTGGTGGAGGTCGTTCGGCGCGTCTTCGCGTTCATCCGGAGCGCGTTCCAGGCCGAGCGCCTCCCGCCGCCACCCGCGAGCGCGCCGCCCCGCCGCCGGCTCCTGGGCCTGAGAGCGCTGGTCGGACCCGAGCCGCTGCCGTTCGACCTCCCGCCGCCGGCCGCGGCGCGCGCGCGGCCGGGTGTGCTCCGGATGCTCCTCGCGCCCGAGCCGCTGCCGCTCGACCCCGAGGTTCGACCGGGCCGCCACGGGCGGTGGCTCGAATGGCTCTTCGCACCCGAGAAGCTGGAACCCTGAAGGAGACCGCATGGAGCATGCCCGTCACGTCTTTCGTGCCGCCCTGGTGCTCGCCGTGGCGACCGCCGTGGTGTTCCTGGGACGTTCGCTCCTCGTGCCGCGTTCGTACGGCGACTACGGCCCCTACCGCGCCGACAACGTCGCCGAGCAGGCGCGGGTGCGCGCGCCGCGCCACGGCGGGCCTGCGAGCTGCGCCGGGTGCCACGCCAAGCAGGCGGAGGTCCGCGCCGCGGGGAGCCACAAGACCGTGAGCTGCGAGGTGTGCCACGCGCCGCTCGCGGTGCACGTGGACGGCACCGCGGTGAAGGGGAAGATGCCGGTGGACCGGTCCTTCACGCTCTGCGCGCGCTGCCACCGGCGCATCGCCGGCCGGCCGGAGAAGTTCAAGCAGGTGGTCCTCGAGCAGCACGTCCAGGGACCGCTGGAGAGCGGCGCCTGCCTCGAGTGCCACGACCCGCACTCGCCCAAGCTCTAGGAGACGACATGGATCACGCGCGGAAGATCGACGGGGCGGACGGTGGGGCGGGCGGCGCGGCGGACGGGCCGCGGGCGCCGGACGGGTGCGCGGGCGGGGTGGGCCGGCGCGACTTCCTGGCCGGCGTGCTCAAGCTCGCCGGTGGCGCGTTCGTGATCGTGGCCGGCGGGGCGGGCCTCGCCTCCACCGGCGAGGCGGCCGCGAAGCCGGGCGAGGGCTACGACTGGAACGAGCACCGCTACGCGTACCTCGTGGACACCGAGAAGTGCATCGGCTGCGGCTCGTGCGTGCGCGCTTGCCGCGCCGAGAACGACGTGCCGGACGACTTCTACCGCACCTGGGTCGAGCGCTACGTGGTGGGGCTGGACGGGTCGAAGGTGGACTCACCCCGGGGCGGGATCGACGGGTTCCCGCCGGAGCAGACGGCGTTCACGCCCACCAAGGCGTTCTTCGTGCCCAAGATCTGCAACCACTGCACCGAGACGCCCTGCATCCAGGTCTGCCCGGTGGGCGCCTCCTACCGCACCCGCGACGGCGTGGTGCTGGTGGACGGCGAGCGGTGCATCGGCTGCGGCTACTGCGTGCAGGCCTGCCCGTACGGGAGCCGCTTCCTCTCGCCCCGCACCCACACCGCCGAGAAGTGCACCTGGTGCTACCACCGCATCACCAAGGGGCTGAAGCCGGCCTGCGTGGAGGTCTGCCCCACCGGGACGCGGCAGTTCGGCGACCTGCGCCGCGCCGACGACCCGGTGCGCCTCGCCATCGAGCGCGAGCGCGTCCAGATCCTCCAGCCGCACCTGCTCACCGAGCCCAACTGCTACTACCTGCACCTGGACAAGGAGGTGCGGTGATGCCCGAGATCACCGGGTTCGCGTTCCCCAACGACGTCCACGTCCACTGGAGCCTGATGATCGTGATGTACCCGTACATCACCGGGTTCGTGGCGGGCTCCTTCATCGTCACCTCGCTCTACCACCTGTTCGGGCGCGAGGAGTTCAAGCCGGTGGCGCGGCTCGCCATGGCGACCTCGTTCTGCTTCATGCTGGTGGCCTCGCTGCCGCTCCAGCTCCACCTCGGCCACCCCGAGCGCGGCTGGTACGTGATGGTGACGCCGCACTTCACCTCCGCCATGGCCGGCTTCGGGCTGCTCTACGGCGGTTACCTGGTGGTGGTGGCGCTCGAGGTCTGGTTCGTCTGGCGCCGGCAGATCATCGAGTCGGCGCGGCGCAGCCGCGGCGTGAAGCGCGCGTTCTACATGGCGCTGGCGCTCGGGACCTACGACACCTCGCCCGAGGCGCTCGAGATCGACCACCGCATGGTGCGCCTCTTCGCCGGCATCGGCCTCCCGGGCGCCTGCATGCTCCACGGGTACGTCGGGTTCATCTTCGGCGCCATCAAGGCCAACCCCTGGTGGTCCACGCCCCTCATGCCGGTCATCTTCCTCGCCTCCGCGGCGGTGTCCGGCATCGCCCTCCTCACCATCCTCTACCAGGTGGTCTCCAAGCTCCGGCACGTGGCCATCGAGGCCCGCTGCGTCGCCTCGATGGCGCGCTGGCTCTGGTTCTTCCTCATCATCACCATCACGCTCGAGCTCCTCGAGATCATCATGCTCTCCTACGAGAACTCGGAGCCGTGGCACATCATCTCGCAGCTCCTCACCACCCGGCTCGAGTTCTCCTTCATCACCATGCAGATGATCATCGGCGGGCTCATCCCCCTCATCCTCCTCGCCATCGTGGTGATGATGGACCGCTACCTCCACGAGCGGGTGCGGAACACGCTCTCGGTCATCTCGGCGGTGCTGCTTCTCCTCCAGGTCTTCTCGATGCGCTGGAACGTCGTCATCGGCGGCCAGCTCCTCTCGAAGTCGCTGCGGGGGCTCCGCTCGCCGTACACGCCGGAGCTGTTCGACCGCGAGGGCGTGCTCGTCGCCCTGGCGCTCTTCGCGGCGCCCTTCGTGCTGCTCTGGATCTTCGACCGGGTCCTCCCCATCTACCCCGAGGCCGAGGACGCGCCGCAGCAGGCTCCGGGCCACGAGGGCGAGGCGCCGACGCGGGGGGCGATGACGGTTTGAGGTGGGCGCCGCCGCCTAGCGCAGGAACTCGAGGAGCGCCGCCTCGAACCGCTCCGGCGCCTCGAAGTGGGGGACGTGCCCGACGCCCTCGATCTCCACCAGGCGTGCCCCGGGGATCGCCTTCGCCGCGCGCTTCCCGAGCGCCGGGAAGTCGCCCAGCGCCGCCGCGACCTCCTTCGGCACCGAGGTCCGGCCCACCGCCGTCCGGTCGGCCTGGCCGATGACGAGCAAGGTGGGGACGCGCAGCCTGGGCAGGTCCTGCAGCACGGGCTGCGTGTAGATCATCTCGTAGGTGAGCGCCGAGGCGAGCGCGACCTGCGGCCCCTCCGCGCCCGCGAGCTGCCGCCACACCGCCTCCGGCCAGCGGCCGTAGGCCTCGCGCCACTGCGCGAAGTACCCCGCGTAGAACTTGCGCAGCCCGTCCTCGGTCTGCGCGAGCTGGCCGCGGTACCAGTCGTCGATGGTCCGGTAGGGCACCTTCTCCCGGTAGTCCTCGAGGCCGATGGGGTTCTCCAGGACGAGGTGCGTGACGCGCTCGGGGAACATGAGCGCGAACCGGACCGCCAGCATGCCGCCCATCGAGTGGCCGACCACGGCCACCTGCTTCACGCCGGAGTCGTCGAGCAGCCGGCGCGTCAGCAGCGCCAGCAGCTCGAACGAGTAGTGGACGTCCGGCTTCGAGGAGCGCCCGAACCCGAGCTGGTCCGGGACGATCACGCGGAACCCGTGCCCGGCCAGCGCCCGCGCCAGGTCTGCCCACGCGTCGCCCCAGAAGTTCTTGCCGTGGAGGAGCAGCACCGCGCGCCCGTTGGCGGGCCCGGCCGGCGCGACGTCGTAGTAGGCGAGCCGGACGTCGCGCCCCTCGACCGACGCGGCGGCGAGGTGGACGGGGAACGCGGGCGGGAAGCCCTCGAGCGCGGCGCCCAGCGGCTCGGGGGTGGCGGCGAGCGAGAGGGCGAGGAGGAGGGCGTGCATGGCGGCTCCGCGGGAAGGAAGGGCGGAAGTGTGCCCGCCGGGCGCGCGCCCGGGAAGCGCCTCGCCGGGGCGGGCCGCGGATTCGCGCGGCGCGAGGGGACGGCGCCCTGGCTCCCGCTTCCGCTTGACTCTCCGCCGGGCCTTCGGGTAGTTTGTTCGCCAGTCGAACAAAGTATCGTGGGTGGCCGGGCGTCCGGAGGTCCGCAGTGGCCGAGGTCGGGCGAGTCGAGGCCGAGAGCCGCGCCGCGCGCGCCGGGGGCGCGGACCGCGGCGGGGAGCCGGGGGCGGCCCCGCTCCTCGAGGTCCGCGGGCTGCGGAAGACCTTCCGGAGGGCGGGGCGGGCGCGGCGCGCCGGGCGGCTGGTGGCGGTGGCCGACGTGGAGTTCCGCATCGGCCGCGGCGAGGCGGTCGCGCTGGTGGGCGAGTCGGGGAGCGGCAAGAGCACCATCGCCCGCCTCCTGCTGCGGCTCGATCGCCCCGACGCCGGCGAGATCCGGCTCGACGGCGTGGACGTCCTGGCGGTGGAGCGTCGCCACGCGTCGCTCGCGTACCGGGCGCGGGTGCAGATGGTCTTCCAGGATCCGTTCGGCTCGCTCAACCCGGTCCACCGCGTGGCGCATCACCTGGCGCGCCCGCTGCTGCGGCACGGGCGCGCGGCGCGAGGCAGGGCGTCCCTCCGCGACGCGGCGGTCGCGCTGCTGCGGACCGTGGGGCTCGAGCCGGCCGAGGAGATGCTGGATCGCTTCCCGCACGAGCTCTCCGGCGGCCAGCGCCAGCGCGTGGCCATCGCGCGCGCGCTGGCGGTCCAGCCGGACCTGCTCGTCGCCGACGAGCCGACCTCGATGCTCGACGTCTCGCTGCGGGCGGGGGTCCTCGGCCTCCTCGCCCGGCTGGAGCGGGAGCGCGGGCTCGCCGTGGTCCTCATCACGCACGACCTGGCCTCGGCCCGGACCCTCGCGGACCGCATCCTGGTGCTGTACCGGGGGCGGATCGTGGAGGAGGGGCCCGCCGCCGCGGTGGTCGGGTCGCCCGCCCACCCCTACACGCGGGCGCTGGTCGCCGCCAGCGCCGACCGGCGCGCCCCGCTCGCCGGCGCGGCCCGCCCGGCCCTGGTGGCCGAGGCGGTGGCCGGGTGCCCCTACGCCCCCCGCTGCCCCGACGCGGAGGCGCGGTGCCGGACCGAGGACCCGGCCGCGCGCGACGTGGGGCAAGGGCGCCGCGTCCGCTGCCACCTCTACCCCGGCGACGCCGCCGCGCCTCCCCCCCGCCCATGAGCTCCGCGCCCTTCCCGAGCGACTTCCTCTGGGGCGTCGCCACCTCCGCCTACCAGATCGAGGGCGCCACCGACGTGGACGGACGCGGCGAGTCGATCTGGGATCGCTTCGCCGCGGTCCCGGGGAACATCGAGGACGGCGGCGACGCCCGCGTCGCCTGCGATCACCACCGGCGCTGGCGCGAGGACCTGGAGCTGCTTCGCTGGCTCGGGGTGAAGGCCTACCGCTTCTCGGTGGCGTGGCCGCGCGTCCTGCCCCACGGGCGCGGCGCCGTCAACGCGCGCGGCCTCGACTTCTACGACCGCCTGGTGGACGCGCTGCTGGAGGCGGGCATCGCGCCCTTCGTGACGCTCTACCACTGGGACCTGCCGCAGGTCCTGCAGGACCGCGGCGGGTGGCCGGTGCGCGACACCGCGGACGCCTTCGTCGAGTACGCGGACCACGTCTCCATGCGGCTCGGCGACCGGGTCCGCCACTGGATCACGCACAACGAGCCGTGGTGCATCGCCACCCTCGGGCACGAGCTGGGCGCCCACGCCCCCGGCCTGCGCGACCCCGCGCTGGGCCTGGCGGCGGCGCACCACCTGCTCCTCTCGCACGGCCGGGCCGTGCCCGTGCTGCGCCGCAACGCGCCGGGCGCCGAGGTGGGGATCGTGCTGAACCTGGTCCCGGCGGAGCCGGCCGGCGAAGGCGAGGCCGATCGCGAGGCGGCGCGCTGGTTCGACGGGTTCTTCAACCGCTGGTACCTCGACCCCCTCTTCCGCGGCGCGTACCCACCCGACGCCCTGGCCGACCGTGTGGCCCGCGGGCACCTGAAATCCGTCG
>Ga0335084_10001513_pt1 | contig 21807 bp, 24 predicted proteins | sample Lox_Sample_44_FD_206721 | JGI IMG/M metagenome (GOLD analysis project Ga0335084, IMG submission 206721) | Soil microbial communities from Loxahatchee National Wildlife Refuge, Florida, United States - Lox_Sample_4.4 | ecosystem: Environmental > Terrestrial > Soil > Wetlands | place: USA...
GGTCCAGATGCGAGGCGGCGTGCCGCGGTTCGAGTCGAGCGACGGCGTGTGCCGTCGTGAGACGAGGGCTGAGTCAATCTCGCTGGCATGACGAATGACTGTCTCAGCCCTCGCCTCGGCTCTACGCCCCTCAGCTCGGACAGTCACGAGCGTGCGGCCGAGGGCGCCAACGAAACAGATGGGCCTTTTTCAGCCGCCTGCTACGTCGGCTTGGCGGCGCGGACCAGCGCCAGATTCTCCTCGAGCGTGTCGCCGCCGGTGATGGCCCTGAGCACGACCTCGTCCACCGCGCCCTGCCACTTCGCCAGCGCCTTCCCGATGTCGCCAGCGTTCTGCGCGGCGATGCATGTCTCGACCGGCGTGACGCCCATGCGGTCGAAGTGGGCGCCGTAGGCGGGGATCGCCGCGTAGCGGCCGCCTTCCTCGGCGAGCTTGTCGCACCCCTTGGATCCAAGGGCCAGGCGGACGTAGGCGAAGAGCGTGGGCGCCGTCCTGCCCGCGGCCTGGGCGCCGTCGCGCACCCAGCCCGCCGAGACGCGGGCGTGCTCGGGAGTGAGCCAGTTGAAGAGCACGCCGTCGGCGATCTCGCCGGCGAGGCGGCACATCTGGGGGCCGAGCGCCGCCACGATCACGCGCGTCTTGAGCTGCGACTTCAGCGCCGCGACGCCGTCCCGCACCCGCGAGAGCGACTTCGGGTTCGGGCTGCCTATGCCGAGCAGCAGGCGGTCGAGGGGCAGCGCGGTGGCCCGCACGCCCTGCACGATCGCCTCGGGCCCGCGCGTGTGCAGGGGGATCACGCCGATGCCGAGCTCGATGCGCTTCGTCTCTCCCGCCGCATGAGCGAGCGCAGCCAGCCCGTCCACCGGGCCCGGGTGGTTGACCCAGAAGGAGCCGTACCCAAGCGCCTCGGCTTCCTTCGCGGAGGCGCGGATGTTCTCGGGAGTGGTACCGGCGAACAGTGCGAAGCCGCGTGCCATCACGTCCTCCTCTTGCGGAAACGGGAAAAGTCGGGCTTCCGCTTCTCGAGAAACGCCTGCGCGCCCTCCTGCTGCTCTCCCTTCCAGAAGTCCGGCGTCATGGTCAATCGCCGGACCGCGTCGCCCTGCCCGAGAACGTGGTCGAATTCGGCCACGAACGACGCCTTGAGGATTCTCAAGCAGGTGGGAGACAGCGCCAGCAGCTCCTCGCACCAGCGGTTCACCTCGGCGTCGAGCTCGGCCATCGGGACGACGGCGTTGGCCAGGCCCCAGTCGAGCGCCTGCTTCGCCGTGTACCGCCGGCAGAGCATCCACATCTCCCGGGCGCGCTTCTGCCCGATGATGTGCGCGAGGTAGTTCACGATGGGCCCGCCGGCGGGGCTGCCCACGCGCGGGCCGTTCTGGCCGAACACCGCGTGGTCGGCCGCGATCGTGAAGTCGCAGAAGTATGCCAGGTGGTTGCCGCCGCCGATCGAATAGCCGTTCACCCGCGCGATGACGGGCTTGGCGCAGCGCGACACGGTCACGTGCAGCATGTAGGGCTCGAGCACCTGGCGCTCGAGGCCGCCCTCCTTCTCCCAGTTGACGTCGCCGCCGGCGCAGAAGGCTTTGTCGCCGGCGCCCGTGAGCACGACCACGCCCACCTCGTCGTCGACGTTGGCTTCCTCGAACGCCAGCGTCAGCTCCTTGATCGTGTCGCCCGTGAACGCGTTGTACTGCTTGGGGCGGTTGATGGTGATCCGGGCGACGTGGTCCTTCGTCTCGTAGAGGATGTCCTTGTAGTCACGCGGCACGATAGGGCTCCTTCCGGAGGAAGAGGATAGAGGCCACCGCGACCATATCCCGGGATGCTGAGGGGCGCAAGCCGGCCCGGTTCCTGGTACCTCCTTGACCGGGCTACGACCCGGCGCTAAGCTCGGCAGGCTTTCGCTCCTCACCCCTCCAGGCATAGGAGAGCCCGCGATGCAGAAGCGAGCGGCAGTCGAGAGCACCGCCGAAGCCTACCTGGAGCTCCTCGCCGCGCGCGGCGTCGAGTACCTCTTCGCCAACGCCGGGACGGACTTCGCGCCGCTGATCGAGGCGTACGCCAAGCGCGGGGCGCAGGGGCAGGCGGCTCCAAGGCCGATCACCGTCCCGCACGAGGTGCCCGCGGTCGCGATGGCCCACGGCTACGCGATGGTGACGGGACGGCCGCAGGCCGTGATGGTCCACGTGATCGTGGGCGCGGGCAACGCCGTCGGCGGCATCATCAACGCCGCGCGCTCGAACGTGCCGATGCTGTTCAGCGCGGGGCGGAACCCCATCACCGAGGCCGGCAACTCGGGCAGCCGCGACCGGCCCATCCACTGGGCTCAGGAGTCGTTCGACCAGGCGGCGATGGTCCGCGAGTTCGTCAAGTGGGACTACGAGCTCAGGAGCGCCTCGGACCTCGAGACCGTGGTGGACCGCGCGCTGACGCTGACGCAGGCCGACCCGCAGGGGCCGGTCTACCTGACGCTGCCGCGCGAAGTGCTGGCCGAGCGCCGGGAGGCCATCGAGTACGCCGATCCCGCCCGCATGGCCAAGCCGGGCCCTCTTCTTCCCTCACCCGAGTCCGTCGCCGAGGCGGCGCACATTCTCGCCTCCGCGCGGAACCCGATCATCATCGTCAAGGCCGCGGGACGCGACCCCGGCGCCGTCGCCTCGCTCGTGGCGCTGGCCGAGGCGCTCGGCGCTCCGGTCTTCGACCAGTTCCACACCTACCTCAACTTCCCCCAGGATCACCCGCTCCACGGCGGATTCGACGCCATGCCCCATCTCGAGGAGGCCGACGCGATCCTGGTCGTCGAGTCCGATGCGCCCTGGCTCCCCGCTCTGAAGCGGCCGCGGCCAGACGCGCGGATCGTGCACGTCGGAGTGGACCCGCTCTTCACGCGCTACCCGCTCAGGGGATTCCCCACCGACCTCGCCCTCGCGGGCACGCCACGCCTTGCGCTCCTGGCGCTCCGCGACGCCGTCGCGCGCCTTGCCGACGCCTCCGCGGTGGCGGAGCGCCGCAAGCGCTCGGAGGCGCTGCACGCGAGCCAGCGCGAGGCCGCCGCGGCGCGGGCCCGTGCCGCGGAGAAGGACTCCCCCATCGACATGGCGTGGCTCTCGCGCTGCATAGGCGGCCTCGCCGACGACAAGACGATCCTCGTCAACGAGTACGACTTCGACGCGACGCAGGGGTGCTTCCGGGCTCCGGGGAGCTTCTTCGCGGCTCCTCCTTCCGGAGGCCTCGGCTGGGGGCTCGGCGCCGCGCTCGGGGCCAAGCTGGCGGCGCCGGACAAAACGGTCATCTGCTGCGTCGGCGACGGCGCCTACATGTTCGGCGCGCCGACCCCGAGCCACTTCGTCTCGCGCGCCTTCAACCTGCCCGTGCTCTTCGTCGTCTTCAACAACCGCACCTGGAACGCCGTCAAGCGCGCCGTGCAGTCCTTTGCTCAAGACGGCTGGGCCGTCAGGACCGGCTCCATGCCGCTGACCGCGCTCGAGCCGGCGCCGGACTACGAGATGGTGTGCCAGGCCTCGGGGGGCCACGGCGAGCGCGTCGAGGACCCGGCGAAGCTCCAGGACGCGCTCCGGCGGGCGCTGCGGGTCGTCAAGGAAGAGAAGCGCCAGGCGCTCCTCAACGTGATCTGCAAGAAGCCGTGATGAAGATCCTGGCGACGGGGCCGAGCGGCCCGGCCGGCGAGCTCGACGCGCTTCGCGACGCGGGGCACGAGGTGGTCATCGGCCGACCGCTCGACCAGCCCGGCCGCAAGGCCTACACGGAAACGGAGCTCTGCGAGGCCGCCCGCGGCGTCGACGTCATCCTCGCCTCCCACCTCGAAACCATCAGCCGCGGCGTCCTCGGAGCGGCGCCCGGCCTCCGCCTTGTCATCGTGCCCTTTATTGGCACGGACAAGATCGACCTCGCCGCCGCGTCGGGGGCGGGCATCCTCGTCGCCAACAGCCCGACCCCGGAGAACTTCATCGCCGTCGCCGAGGCGACGATCGGCCTCGTCCTCGTGCTGCTCAAGCGCATCAAGCACAACGAGGCCAAGCTCCGCCGCGGCGAATGGGCCCAGCGCCAGGACCGCGGCGAATTCCTCTTCGGCAAGACGGTCGGGCTCGTCGGCCTCGGCCGCGTGGGCTCTCACGTCGCGCGGCGCCTCGTGAACTGGGACGTCAGGCTCCTGGCGTCGGATCCCTACGTCTCGCCCAACCACGTGGAGGCCCTGGGCGCCGCGCTCGCGGACCTCGACACGCTGCTGGCCGAGTCCGACGTCGTCTCGCTCCACGCCTCCCTGACCGACGAGACGCGCGGCCTCATCGGCGAGAAGGAGCTCAGGCGGATGAAGCCGACGGCAATCCTCATCAACACGGCGCGCGGCGAGATGGCCGACGAGGAGGCCGTCGCGCGGGCGCTCAACGAGGGGTGGATCGCCGGCGCGGCCGTCGACGCGTTCGTCAAGGAGCCGCTGGGCCCCGGGAACCCGCTCCGCGCGGTCGACCCCGAGCGCCTTATCCTGACGCCGCACAACGTCAGCCACAGCGAGGCGGGGCGGCGCGCCAACCTCCGCCTGGCACTGGACCAGATCCTCGCCGCCGGTCGCGGCGAGCCACCCGCCCACTGCGTCAACCCCGAGGCGATCCCTCGCTGGAGGATCAGGCGATGAGCCAGCAATCCATGCCCGTACTCGACGCCGACGGCCACGTGACGGAGTCGTACCAGCAGATCGCCAGGTACCTCGACGAGCCGTGGCGCCGGCGGCCGCTGACCTTCCCCCTCTATACCGCCGACGGCTGGGACCGGCGGCTCGTCGACAAGTTCCACGATTGGGCCGGCACCGCCGAGGAATGGCTCCGCGCGCTCGACAAGGGCGGCATGGAGCTGGCGGTGCTCTACCCGACCCTGGGCCTCTTCATGAGCTTTCTCAAGGATCGCGAGTGGGCCGTCAGGCTCTGCCGTGCCTACAACACGATGATGCACGAGGAGTTCATCAAGGTGAATCCCCGTCTCCAGTCCGTCGCCCTCCTGCCCGTGCAGGATCCCAAGGCCGCCGCGCTCGAGCTGCGGCGCGCCGTCAGCGAGCTGGGCCATGTCGGCGGAATGCTCGCCGCCGACGGCACCCACCTCCTGGGCGACGAGCGCTTCCTGCCGGTCTACCAGGAGGCCGACCGGCTCGGCGTCATGCTGGGCATCCACGCCTCGGGCTCGCATCTGGGGGGCGCCGGCGTGGATCTCTTCCCGAAGTTCATCCAGGCGCACACCTGCTCGCACGCCTTCGGCCAGATGCGCCAGATCACGTCGGTCGTCTACGAGGGCATCCCCGAGCGCTTCCCGAAGGTGCGCCTGGCTTTCCTCGAGGCCGGCTGCGGCTGGGCGCCGTACTGGATGGAGCGCATGGACGACGAGTACGCCAAGCGCGCGGAAGAGGCGCCGGCGCTCAAGAAGAAGCCGAGCGAGTACATCCGGAGCGGGAGCATCTACTTCTCCTGCGAGGCCGACGAGTGGCTGCTGCCGCAGGCGGTCAAGCTCTGCGGCGAGAACCAGATCGTCTACGCCTCCGACTTCCCGCACTGGGACCACAGCTTCCCCGGCTCGATCGACGAGATCAAGGACCGCGGCGACCTGACGGACACCCAGAAGCGGAAGATCCTCGCCGACAACACCCGCCGCCTCTACGGTCTCAAGCCCTGACCATGGACTGCTGCAGCCACGAGGGGCCGGCGAAGGGGGACGCGAAGTTCGACTTCAGGAAGATCGCCGACGGCGTGCACGTCGCGGTGGCGGCGCCCGCGTACAAGGTCAACTGCAACACCGCGATCATCGAGAGCGACGACGGCGTGGTCATCGTGGACACGCACTCCAAGCCCTCGGCGGCGCGCGTCATCGTCGAAGGGCTGGGCGACATCACCAGGAAGCCCGTGCGCTACGTCGTCAACACGCATTTCCACTGGGACCACTGGCACGGCAACGAGGTCTACCCCGCGGCCTACCCCAACGCCGAGATCATCACCAACCAGATCACCCGCGAGGCGATGGTGCGGAAAGGGCTCAAGCGCATCCAGGACCACGTCCGCCAGGGCCCTGCGGAGATCGCCGCGCTCAAGGCCCAGCTCGACGCGGCCGCGTCCCCCGGAGTCCGCGCGCGGATCCAGGCCGACCTGGCCCACGCCGAGTCGTACCTCGCCGAGGTGACGGCGCTCAAGCCGGCGCTCCCGACGATGGCCTTCGAGCGGACGATGAAAATCTACCGCCGCGATCGCGAGATCCACCTCCTCTATCTCGGGCGGGCACACACCGAGGGGGACGTGTTCGTCTATCTCCCCAAGGAAAAGGTGGTCGTGACGGGCGACGCCCTCATCGGCTGGACTCCCTACATGGGCGACGGCTACCCGGAGGACTGGGTGTCGACGCTCGACCGCCTCGCCGAGCTCGACTTCACCCACATCATCATGGGGCACGGCGAGCCCGCTGGGCGCGACTGGCTCCGCACCTTCCGCGGCTACGTCCACGACATGGTCGAGGCCGTCCGCGAGGAAGCGGCCCGCGGCGCCACGCTCGAGGAAGTCCAGCAGCGCGTGCCGGAGCGGCTCGCGCCCACGTACGAAAAGCCCTTCTCCGCGTACGGCGACTACCGCCCCTGGCGCGCCGGCCTCCTCCGCAACATCGAGCGCACCTACGCCATGGTCAGCTGAGCCGGGCGCGCGGCGCCCGGGGGGTGTACTATCAGGACCCCGTAGCCATTCATCCAACCTTCAACGACCGAGGAGACAGCGATATGGCCCAAGAGAAGATTCCGCTGGACGCGCAGCGCTTCGCCAAGGGGATGCTCTGGAAGGACTACCTGGCCCAGATGGGCGACACCAGGGCGCGCACCGAAGAGAACTACACCAAGGCCTCATTGACGGCGGACGAGAAGCAGTTCTTCAGCGGGCTCAACCAGATCAAATACGTGATGATGCTGGCCGAGAACTGGTGCGGCGACGTCCACCGCAATTCGCCGATGATTGCCCGGATCGTCGAGGCGATGCCCGGCACGGAGCTGCGCGTGTTCTTCCGCGACCAGAACCCCGACCTGACGGACTGCTATCTCAACAATGGCTATCGCTCCATCCCCATCGTCGCCTTCTTCGACAAGGACTGGAACGAGGTCGGGCGCTGGATCGAGCGTCCCGCACTCGCCACGCAAAAGTCCTACGCCATCCGCGCGGTCACGGTGGACGTCGCGGGGGAAGACCAGACCAAGAAGGACGCTGCCATGGCCGAGTTCCGGAAGCAGGTCCAGGCTGGCTACGACACCGCCCCCGACAAGAGCCTCTGGCGGGAGACGGTCAAAGAGGTGCGAGGCGTGCTCGAGACGCGCCTCGGCCTCGCCGGCAAGAAGTAGGGAACGGCGGGATCGCCGGGCGGGGCGCTCAGCTCCGCTCGGCGATCTCGCGCATCTTGCGGAAGGTCAGGTAGCGGAGCTGGTTGGCCTCCGGCATCTTGGAAATGTCCACCTCGGCCACCGTCAAGCCGTAGGCCTCGTAGGTCGGGATGTCGCGGTCGGCAACTGCAGGCATCGCCTTCTTGCGCTCGAAGGCGGCCTCGATGTACGGCTGGAGCTCCTGCATCTTCTTCGCCTGCCGGGCGGCGTCCCGCTCCTTGAACTCGGGCATCACGTCGCGCGCGAACAGCTCGAGCGCCTCGCAGATGTGCTCGTGGCGGTTGTTGCCGCCTTGCTGAATGAAGATGGTCTGGTCGACGCCGTTGTGCTCGAACTGCCGAAGGCTCGCCTGGAGCTGCGCGGGCGTGCCGATGCAGCCCGTGCCGCCGCCCAGCACTTCGAGCCCGAGCTGCTCGCGCACGGCGACGAACTTCTTCCAGATGTCCGTCCGCCCGGGCGTGTGCTTGCCGAAGCTGTAGTGGTGGCCGAGCGCGAACTGAAAGAAGCGGAAGCCGTCCATGCCGCGCCGCCCCGCCTCCTCGGCGTCCGCGTGGCAGGAGAATCCCGTCACCATCGCGACGTTCGGGTTGACGCTGTGGCCGATCGGCACGCACTCGCGCTTGAAGGTATCGTAGTAATCCGTGATCCAGTGCGCCGCCTCGTCGGGGTTGATGAAGGCGAAGGTCAGCGCACCCATCCCGAGCTGCGCCGCCAGGTGGATCGTCTCGCGGTTCGAGCAGGCGACCCAGAGGGGCGGGTGCGGCTTCTGGACGGGCTTGGGCACCACGTTGCGAACGGGCATGGCGAAGTACTTGCCCTGGTAGCCCGGGTACGGATCCATCGCGAGCATGTTCGCTACCTGCTCGGTGGTCTCCCTCCACATCGCCCGCCGCTCGGCCGGGTCGATGCCGAAGCCTTCCAGCTCCGCGCGCGAGGCCGACTCGCCGGTGCCCCACTCGACGCGGCCGTTGGACACCAGGTCGAGCGTGGCCAGCCGCTCTGCCACCCGCGCGGGGTGGTTGTATGCGGGCGGCATGAGCGTGATCCCGTGCCCGAGGCGAATGCGCTTGGTGCGCTGGGACGCCGCGGCCAGGAAGACCTCGGGCGCGGAGGAGTGGGAATACTCCTCGAGAAAGTGGTGCTCGACCTCCCACGCGTAGTCGATGCCGAGCCGGTCGGCCAGCTCGACCTGGCTGAGCGCGTCCTGGAAGAGCTTAAGCTCGCCGCCTTCCGGCCATGGGCGGGGGAGCTGGTGTTCGTAGAAGATGCCGAAGCGCATTTCCGCTCTCCTTTCGGTTGTCCCAGTCCTGCGCAGGGACAGTACCACACCGCCCGGCCGCTTGGCATGATGGGAGGCAAAACGGGCGCGGCCATGCGAGAATGTTGACATGAGTGAGGTGACGGCATGATCGGGAAGCGGTTCACCATTCTCGCAGCGGCACTCCTGCTGGGCCTGGCGCCGGCCGCCTGGGCGGGCCAGCCGACGGACCAGCTGCGCACGTACACCGACCAGGTCCTGAAGGTCCTCGAGAACCCCGCGCTCTCGCTGCTCGAGCGGCGGGAGGCGGTACGGAGCCTCGCCGAGCAGGTCTTCGATGTGTCGGAGACCGCGAGGAGGGCGCTCGGCTCGCACTGGCTGGAGCGCACCCCGGCCGAGCGCGAGGAGTTCGTGAAGCTCTTCGCGAGCCTGCTCGAGCAGACGTACATCAACCGGATCGACGAGTTCGGCGGCGAGAAGCTCACGTACGTGAGCGAGCAGATCGACGGCGACCGGGCGATCGTCAAGGCACGCATTACGACCAGGAACGGCACCGACGTGCCCGTCGAGTCACGGCTCCTGCAGAAGGAAACCCGCTGGCTGATCTACGACATCCTCATCGAGAACCTGAGCCTGATCTCGAACTACCGCTCCCAGTTCGATCGGGTGATACGAACATCCGGGTACGAGGAGCTCGTCAAGCGGCTGAAGACCAAGGGCAACTTCCTCACCGAAAAGGCCGCGAAGACCCCTCGACGGGCCGGCCAGACCGACCGCTAGCCGGCAACCTTCTTCACCAGGCCCGACATCGCCTGGGCATCGCAGTCGTGCAGCCCTTGAAGTCCCGTCACGACGCCATCCCGATCCGCCGGCGGCCTGTTCTGGCTCACCTTCCACTTGCCGAGAAGCCTCGTGAGCGGGATCTCGATTCCGACGATCGCGCCGAGCATCTGCTCGACGAAGTCGTCGGGCGCGTCGGTCACCTTCCACGGCTCCGCGCTGCCGGCTTCGTAGCGGTTCGTGAGCCGCTCGACGAGGCCCCGCAGCCACGCCCGGTCCTCGATGATCCGCATGGGCCCGTACGCATGGACGACGACGTAGTTGTACGTCGGCACGACCTTGCCCGTCTCCCGCTTCGTCTGGTACCAGGAGGGCGAGATGTACGTCTGGGGCCCCTGGAACACGGCGAGCGCCTCGACGTCACGGGAGAATTCGCGCCACACCGGATTGCCGCGCGCCACATGCCCCCGCAGCGTCCCGAACGGTAGCTGCTCGGGGTCGAGCTCGAGGGGGATGTGGTTCGCGTTGAGCCCATCCGCGCCAAGCGTGACCAGCGCGGCCAGCGGGTGCTCGCGGATCAGCTGGTGAAGGACCTCGCGACGTCTCTCTTCGAAATGCGCCGGAACGTACATGGTCACCCTCCCTCGAAGCCTACTCTACGGCAGGGCGAGCGCTGCCCGCTCGACGATCGCGACGTCGTCGAGGGGGGCGAAGGCCGCGACCGTCCGCGGCGGGTCGAGATCGGGAAGGTGATACGCCGCCGCGGTGCTGCCCGGCCCCGCGCCGCTGTGGCCGCGGCAGCGGCCCCGGGGCGACGCGGTGTCCACCATGAGGCCAAGCCCGTAGGCCGGGGCGCGCCACGGGCGGCCGGCGACCGGTCCGCCAATCGGACGGCAGTCGAGCATGGCGCCCATCAGCGCGGCTGGGAGGAGCCTGCCCGCCAGCAGGCGATCGAGGAACAGCGCGGCCTCAGCCGGAGGACCCACCAGCAGGCCATGGTAGACCCAGCCCGGGTGATAGCCCTGGCCGTTGCCCCACGCGGTGGACGAAAGGTCGGCCGGCTTGCCCGCGAGCCGCGCTCCCGGCAGACCGAGCGGCGCGAAGACGAGCGCGCGCAACGCGGTTCCGATGTCCGCCCCCGCCGCCGCCTCGATGAGCCGGCGCACGAGCAGGTAGCCGACATTCGAGTAGGCCCAGCCCATTCCCGGCGCGAACTGAAGCCTCTCGGCCCCCACGCGCCGCAGCAGCACCCCGTCCTCCCAGGGCTCGTCGTTTCGCGCGACGGCTTCGTGGTAGGCCGCAAGACCGCCGTAGTCCGGCAGCCCGGCCGTGTGCTGGAGGAGCTGGCGCAGCGTGAAGGGCCGGCCGGCGAGCGGGACATCGAGGGCGAGCCGGCCGGCCGCCACGAGCGCGAGAGCTCCGGCGGCCAGCGCCGTCTTGGTCAGACTCCACCACGGCACCGGAGGCGAGAAGTGGCCGTGATCGGCGATGTCCCCGGCTGCGACGGTCGCCACCAACACCTGGGAATCGCTCACGAGAGAGAGGAGGGAGCGCGGACGAGCCGGGCTCCGGACAGTGGCAGCCGGCCGGGAAACAAGCTAGGGCGACTCTTGCCGCTTCACCGCCGCCGAGGTCGGCGCGGCAGACTCCGCGCGCCCCGCCTCCCGGCCGCCGGGGCGCTCATCCCGCTTTGCCGAGAGCTTGGCGACGAGGTCGGGGTAACCCGAGCGCTGGATCACCGCGTTGAACTGGGTTCGGTAATTGGCGACGAGACTGATGCCCTCGATGCTCACGTCGTAGACGGCCCAGCGCCCGCCCTGCAGGAACATGCGGTAGTCGACCGGGATCTCTGTCCCTTGCTTGTTCACGATCCGCGTCTTGACGACCGCCATGTCGCCCTCGATGACATCGCCCGGGTACTCGATCTTCTCCCCGGAGTAGCTCTCGATCTTTGTGATGTAGGCGTTCTCGAGGAGGTCTCCGAAGAGCGCGACGAACTGCTCGCGCTCGGCGGGCGTGCGCGCCTGCCAGTGGCGCCCGAGACTCCGCTGCGAGATCTCGGTGAAGTCGAAGATCTGGTTGACGACCACCCGGATCTTTTTCCGGCGCTCGGCCGTCCGGGCTTCCTTCTTGAGCTCGGGATCAGTGACGATCTTCAGGACCTGATCGATCGACCCACGGATCTGTTCGGTGGGGGCGCCGGCGAGAGCGTCGCGAGCCACGAGAAGCGAGAGCACGGCGACGAGGGAAATGATCGCTCGTGTCATCGTGGGGCATTTTACACTGAGGTGCGATCCCATGCCAATTGTCTCCAGCCGATCCGTGCTAGGATACCGGCCGGTACGCTGTGGACCCTCGAGGTCGACAGGAGGAGGCCGCCATGACCCTGTTCAAGGAGCTGAACCACGTCAGCATCACCGTCACCGACGTCGCCAAGGCGCGGGAGTTCTACACGGGCCTGCTCGGGCTCGAGGAGATCCCGCGCCCGGCCTTCGACTTCCCCGGCATCTGGTACAGCCTCGGCAACGGCCTGTCGCTCCACATCATCCTGAACGACCAGCTCGTGCGCCCGGCGGTCGAGCGGGAGAAGATCCTGGCGCGCTACGCGCACTTCGCCCTCTGGACCGACGACGCCGACAAGACCGCGCGGAAGATCTCGGACCTCGGGCTTCCCTGCCGCGACGTCGTCTCCGGCCCGACCGGATTCCGCCAGGTCTTCGTCAAGGATCCTGACGGCAACATGGTGGAGTTCATCGGCCCGACAAAATCGGGCGCCCCGCGGCGCATGGAGTCCTAGCGGGCCCCACCGTCGCTGCCAGTTTGCGCCTCTGGGTTGACAATTTCTGGGCCCGAGGCGCCCCGGATGTTTCGTAAATATGCGATTCTCTGACCCGCGCAACGTGGCCCGGCCCTTGCTCAGTGATGAAGCAGGACCCGCACTATGCCCACGATGGGAGCGCATTCACCCGCACCGGACGCCCGCGCTCGCATCCTGCTCGTCGACGACGATGCCGCGATCACCCAGCTCATCACCGACATGCTCAGCCTCGAGGAGTATGACGTCGAGACCGTACCGAACGGCATCGCGGCGCTGGAGAAGGTCGAGGGCCGGCGCTACGACCTCATCCTGACCGACCTCCACATGCCCGGCCTGGATGGCGCCGGCCTCTTCCGGGAGCTTGCGAAGCGCCAGACAGATCCGCCGCAGAAGATGATCTTCCTCACCGGCACCGCCGGGACCTCAGAGGCGCATCGCCTCGTGCGGGAAACGGGTCTGCCGCTCCTGCACAAGCCCTTCAACCTCGTCGAGCTGCTGGAGCTTGTCCGGAAAGTCCTGGGCGCCGGCTAGGGGCACGTCTCCCGCCACAACGATCCGCAGCGGCCAACGCAGAAGCCGTGTAAACTGAAGGCGGTTTTCGCGCCCGCCAAGTGGATGCAGCATCCCTTTCGGCCCCGGCTTCGCGGGGCCCTTCCCGTGGCTGGTTTCCGTGGCCCGGTCCGCCGCTCGCCCAGAGGAGAAATCATGCGATATCGCTTACGTATCAAGAGCGCCGCGCTCGCGCTGCTGGTGCTGGCCGTGGCAGCCGACGCGTTCGCCGGCCCGGCGACCGACCAGCTCAAGCCCGAGATCGAGCGGGTCATCGCGACCATCGAGGACCCGGCCATGCAGGCCGCAGCCAGGACCGCCGACCGGCGCGAGGCCATCCGGGCCATCACCGACCGAATCTTCGACTGGACCGCCATGTCCAAGCGGGCCCTCGGACGCCACTGGGAGGCGCGGACCGTCGACGAGCGCTCGGAGTTCATCCCTCTCTTCCGCGACCTGCTCGAGCGCGCGTTTCTCGGGAAGATCGAGCAGTACGGCAGCGAGAGCGTCGCCTACGGGGAGGAATTGTCGGACGGCGGCGACACGATCGTGCGAACCCGGGTCACGCTCAGGCCGAGCTGGGCGGTCGATGTGGACTACCGGATGGCCTGGCAGGGCACGCGGTGGATGATCTCCGACGTGCTGGTGGAACACAGCAGCCTCGTACGGAACTTCCGCTCCCAGTTCGACTCTGTCATCAAGCGGTCGTCCTACGAGGAGCTGGTCAAGAAAGTCAGGGCCCGCCTGCCCTGACCGGCTGCACCCTGCCCGGGGGACCTCAGGACACGAGGGACTTCAGGAACTCCGCGTTGGTCGCGGTCAGCCGGAGCCGCTCGAGCATGGCCTCCATGGCCTGCACCGGCTTGGTGCCGGAGAGCGCGCGGCGGAGAAGATGGATCTTCTTCAGCTCGTCCTCGGTGAAGAGGAGCTCCTCTCGGCGCGTGCCGGATTTCAGGATGTCGATGGCCGGGAAGATGCGGCGGTCGGCCAGCTCCCGGGTGAGATGGAGCTCCATGTTCCCGGTGCCCTTGAACTCCTCGAAGATGATGTCGTCCATGCGCGACCCGGTCTCGACCAGCACCGTCCCTATGATCGTGAGCGAGCCGCCCTCCTCGAGCTTGCGGGCGGCGCCGAAGAAGGCGCGCGGCATCTGGAAGGCGCGGCTGTCTATGCCGCCCGACATGGTGCGCCCGCGCGAGCTCAGCTCGTTGTTGTAGGCGCGCGTCATGCGCGTGAGGGAGTCGAAGAGGACGAGCACGTCCCGCTTCTCGAGCACCAGGCGCTTGGCCTTGTCGAGGACCTGCTCGGTCACCTCTATGTGCCGGCGGTAAGGGTTGTCGTTGCTCGAGGCGACGATCTCCGCCGACTTGCCGATCGTCATCCGGAAATCCGTCACCTCCTCGGGGCGCTCGTCTACCAAGAGAATGATGACGATTACTTCGGGATGGTTGGCGAGCACCGCCTTGGCGATCCCCTGGAGGATCATCGTCTTGCCGGTCCTCGGCGAGGCGACGATGAGCCCCCGCTGGCCTCGGCCGATGGGCGCAATCAAGTCCATCGCGCGCATGGACAGGTCTGACGCCGTCGTCTCGAGCCTGAGCCGCTCGTAGGGCTGGACCGCTGTCAGGCTCTCGAAGCCCGAGGTCGCGGCGGCAGGCGGCGGCATCCGCGATGGACCCGGCCCGCGTGACCCGGCCGGCTGGTGCCCTCCCGGACGGTGGGAGTGGCGGGATCGTCTACTCAACTGTAACGCTCATATCTTAAAACCTCATGGCGCCTGGGTAGGCTGACGGCCCGGCTCGTACACGGGCTGGAGTGCCCCCGAGGCGCTGCTCTCGGGGTTGCCCACAGTCTAACTCAAAACCCGGCGTTTCGAGCGTTTGCCTCGCTGGACAGGGCGCCTACCCCGTCCGCGCCAGGAGCTCCAGAAGCGCCGCCGCGACCACGGCCGGCTGCTCGCGCGGCAGGAAATGGCCGCCGCCGGGCACGACCCGGCGCTCCGTGCCGTCCGGGAAGAGCGGCAAGTGGCGCTCGGACTGGCGCGGAGGGTCGACCGTATCTTCGGCCCCATGCAGGATCGTGGTCGGGACGGTGATCGGCGGCCGCTCCGCGAGGCGCCGCTCGAGCGGCTGGAAGCGCTCCTCGCCGGGGGCATTGCCGTGCCGGTGGCGGTAGGAGTGGATCACCACCTCGACGAAATCGGGGTTGTCGAAGGAGCGCGCCGTGCGGTCGAACGTGGCCTCGTCGAAACGCCAGCCCGGCGACCATTCGTGCCACAGGAGCCGGCAGATCTCGCGCCGGTTCTGCTCGAGTCCCCGGCGGCCACGCTCGGTGTTGAAGTACCACTGGTACCATTTGGCCCGCTCGTCGGCGGCGGGCCCGGGTCGCGACGGCGCCGTCGTATTCTGCACGTTGTACCCGCCGATCGTCACCAGCGCGCGCACGCGGGCCGGCGCCACGAGGCTGGCGATACAGGCGGCGCGGCCACCCCAGTCGTAGCCGGCCAGCGCGACCCGCGGCAGCGCGAGGGCGTCGGCCAAGTCCAGCAGGTCCTGGCCGATCGCCGCCTGCTGGGCCATGCGCGGGGCCCCCGGATCGAGGAAGCGGGTAGGTCCGTAGCCGCGCAGGTACGGCGCGAGAACCCGATACCCGGCTGCGGCGAGCGGCGGGGCGACGTCGTCCCACGCCCGCGCATCATCGGGAAATCCGTGCAGGAGCACGACAGGGAACCCCTGCGGATCGCCGTGCGCCTCGTAGGCGATCTCCAGGTCGCGCGTGACGGCCGTGAGCGTCACTAGACCCGCTCCAGGACGGGCCTGCCGAACATGCCGTAGGGGCGCACGAACAGCACCGCGATAAGCACGAGATAGGCCGCGATGTTGCTGAAGCCGCCGCCGAGCAGCGGATCGACGTACCCCGCCGCCAGGCTCTCCAGCACGCCGACGAAGACGGCTCCCGCGAGCGTGCCCGGGATGCTGTCCAGCCCGCCGATGATGACGATTGGGAACACCCTGAGCCCAATGAGCGCGACGCCGAAGCCGCCCCCGGACACGAGCGTCCAGAGCGTTCCCGTGCAGACCGAGAGAACGCCCACCATCGCCCACGTCAGGGCGAAGTGGCGGTTGAGATCGATGCCCACGGCCATGGCGGCCTGCTGGTCGTCCGCGACGGCACGCAGCGCGACGCCCGTCCTGCTCCGGCTGAAGAACCAGCTCACGGCGGCCACGCAGGCCAGGGCAACCGCCGCCGCGACGACCTTGGCGACCGATACGTGCACACCGTGCACGACGAGGGTCTCGTGCTGGATTGGAAGCGGGATCGCGGCGGGGATACCCGCGAACACGAGGGCGGCCGCGCCGCGCATCAGGGCGCCGAGGCCGAGCGTGACCATGATCAGGGGGATCAGGGGCCGCCCAGCGAGCCGGCGCAGGACCGATCGGTTGAAGACGAGAGCCAGCGCCACCATGGCTGCGCACGCGGAGCCGAGGGCCGAGCCCAGGCCGAGCCCAAGCACGTGCAGGCCGGTCGCCACAAGTCGCGAAGCGACCATCGCCCATTCGCCCAGCGCGAAGTTGATCATGCGGGATGCCTTGTACACGACGACGAAGGCCAGCGCGATCGGGGCGTAGACGACACCGGCCAGCACCCCATCCACGAGGAGGGAAGCGAAGAACAGCAGGTTCGCCTCCCCGTCGGCGATCAGCCGCGAGGCCGTCCCGCCAGCGCCTTGGCGACCTCCGCCACCGAGGGCATACCGGGCGCGTCCTTGTAGCCGGCGAGAGACTCGTAGATCTCCCCGGCGGCCAGGAAGAAGCCATCGGGAAGCCCGGCTTCATCGAACGTCGCCGCGATCTCCGCCATCTCGCCCGCGAACCGCCACGCCTTCCGCGCGGTCTCACCGGCGGCGCGCTCGGAGCGCGCGCCGAGATCCTTCTGGCTCAGCGCCCACTCGTCCAGCAGCGCCTGGTCCACGCCGGCCCGGATCGCGAGCGCCCGGATGCTCACGAGGAGCGCCGAGGTGCCCTTCGTGTACGCGGCATAGGCCATCTTGAGCGCGGAGGCCGCGCCGGGTCCACCGTCCATCGTGATGGCCTCGAGGGGCCCCTCAGCAAACAGGCGGGCGATGCGCCCAGCCTCGGCGCCCGAAAGGTACAAGCGCGTGGTGCCGCGCGCCCTCGCGGGAGGGCCGATGATGCCGCCGTCCACGAATGTGGCCCCGCCACGCTCGATGATGCTGCCGATTTCCCGAGCGGTCCCCGGCGAGACCGCATTGCCGTCCACGTACAGGCCGGAGAAGCCCTCGGCCGCCACCGCTCGCGCCAGATCGAGGGCCGAGTGCGGCGGGCAAACCGAAACAATCACCCGGCTGGCGGCGCAGAGCGCCGCGAGCGTGGACGCGTCCTCGAGCCCGCCGGCGGCGGCGCGCTCGCGCGTCTGCGGGCTCCGCCCCTCGGAGGCCCACAGCACGCGGGAGCCTCCGGCGCGCGCCGAGGCTCCCACGGTGACGCCCATCTCTCCCGGGTGCAGGACGCCGATCGTTTCCGTGGTCATCGGGATCGCTCCTCCTGCCAGGGCAGTCTGATTTCGCCCTCGTTCATCTCGTCACGAGCGTGAACCAGCCGCAGCCCGGCGCGGTTCCCTGCGGTGCGGCCCCTCAGGTCCGGTACGAGGGATCGAGGCGGTCGAGGCGCCGGAGCAGCCCCGGCCACACGAGGGCGCCCCTGCCCCCGCCCGGCCTCTCGGTCTTCAGCATCCGCGAATACGATTCGTCGAGGACTTCCTTGGGCACCGGGATCAACTCGCCGCCGCCGGACTGCGCGCGCACCTGGATCGCGCAGCTCGTTTCCAGGTAGTACATCGAGACGAACGCCTCGGCGGCCGTCTCGCCCACGGTCAGGAGCCCGTGGTTTCTCAGGATGAGCGAGGTCCTGTCGCCGAGGTCGGCCACGAGGCGCGGCTTCTCGTCGTCGCGCAGCGCCGGGCCCTCGAAATCGTGGTAGCCCAGGCTCGCCAGCACCGAGATCGAGTGCTGCGAGATGGGGAGCAGCCCTGCCCGCTGCGTCGAGACGGCGACGCCGTTGAGCGTGTGCGTGTGCAGCACGAACCTGGCGTCGTGTCTCGCTGCGTGGATCGCGCTGTGGATGATGAAGCCGGCGGGGTTGACCGTGAACGGCGAGTCCTGGAGCTTCTGCCCCTGCTGGTCGATCTTGACCAGGCTCGAGGCCGTCATCTCGTCGAAGAACACGCCGTACGGGTTGATCAGGAACTGGTCCTGCGATCCCGGCACCCGGGCGGTGATGTGCGTGAACACCAGGTCCTCCCAGCCGTATCGCGCCACGAGCCTGTAGCAAGCGGCGAGGTCCACCCGCACCGCCCACTCCTCGGGCGAGACCTTGTCCTTCAGCGACGGGATGTCGAGAGCTGTATCGGCCATGGGCACGGCCTCCTGATGGTGGCTTGAGGTGACTCACTCCGGGCGCAGCGCAGCGTACTGTAGCACAGGATCACCCGCGGCCGACGAAGGGCATCTTCGTCGCCATGACCGTCATGAACTGCACGTTGGCATCCAGCGGAAGGCTGGCCATGTACACGACCGCCCGCGCGACATTTTCCACGTTCATCGTCGGCTCGACTTCGACCGACCCGTTGGCCTGAGGTACGCCCCGGGCCATCCGCGCCGTCATGTCCGTCGCGGCGTTGCCGACGTCGATCTGGCCGCACGCGATGTCGTACTTGCGTCCGTCGAGCGAGGTCGACTTGGTCAGCCCCGTGATCGCGTGCTTCGTCGACGTGTACGCGACGGAGAACGGCCGCGGGGCGTGCGCCGAGATCGACCCGTTGTTGATGATGCGTCCGCCGCGGGGCGTCTGGCTTTTCATGATCCTGAAGGCCTCCTGCGTGCACAGGAAGGAGCCCGTCAGGTTGGTGTCGACCACGGCTTTCCACTTCTCGAACGGGAGGTCCTCGAGCGGCACGGGCGGCGCGCCGATGCCCGCGTTGTTGAACAGGAGGTCGAGCCGGCCGAAGGCCGCCACCGTCCGCGCGAACAGCTCCCGGATCGATTCGGCGTCACAGACGTCGGTCGGCACGACGAGCGACCGCGAGCCGGTCGCCTTGCCCTCGGCGGCGGCCGCCTCGAGGAGATCCTTCCGCCGGCCCGCAAACGTGACAGCGTAGCCTTCCTTCATGAGCGCCAGCGCGGAGTGCTTGCCGATGCCGGCGCTGGCGCCGGTGACGATCGCGACCTTGCTGGATGGCGTCATGTCGAGAAAGTCCTCCTCATGGATTCACGGTGCAGTTAGACGCCGAGAAAGGCGCGCACAGCGCGCGCGAACGCCTCGGGCTGGTCCATCGGCACCGGATGACCGGCGCCGGGAATCTCCACGAGCCGGCCGTCCGGCAGGACATCGATCATGCGCTTGGCGACCTCGGCCGAGAGGACGTCGCTGTCGGCCCCGCGCACGAGCAGTGTCGGAGCGGTGATCCGGCGGAGCGGCTCCCAGAGGTCGATCGCCTCCCGCCGGCCTCCATGCCGCATCATGTCGCGCAGCGCCCTGTCGTACTTCCATTCGAGCCCGCCGTCCGGGAGCGGCCGCACCGCGTGGCGCACGCGCTCGCGCAGTCCGGCAGCCGGCGCTCGCGGGTTGGCGCGACGCACGTACTCGATCGCCTCCTCCTCCGACCCGATCCGCTCCGGCGATCCCGCCATCATCTGCCGGATCCGCTCCATCCCCGGCAGGTGAATCTCGGGCCCGATGTCCACGATGCAGAACCGCTCGATCCGCGCGGCGTGCCCGCCCGCGTACACGATGCCGACCCGGCCGCCCATGGAAAGCCCCAGCAGCTCGAAGCGTTCGAGCCCGAGCGCGGCAACAAAACCCGCCAGGTCGGCCGCCATGGTCGCGACGCGGTAGTCGCCGTCCGGAGCCCGCTGGCTGTCGCCGTGGCCGCGCTGGTCGAGGGCGATGACGCGCCGGCTCGCGGACAGCTCGCGCCCGAGCCCGTCCCAGCTGCGGGCATGGCTGGTCAGGCCATGGAGGAGCACGAGCGGGGGCGCCGACTCCGGCCCCCACGTGACGTAGTGGAAGGTGAGCCCTCCGACGACCTTCGAGTGGTCCTGTGGGACGGTCATAGGCCGCCCCACACCTCGCGCGCCAGCTCGACGCAGAGCGAGAGCTTCGCCCGCTCGTCCTCGACCGTCACGTCGTTGCCCTCGACGGTGGAGGAGAAGCCGCACTGCGGGCTGATACACAGCTGATCGAGCGCGATGTACCTGGACGCCTCGTCAAAGCGCCGCTTGAGGTCGTCCTTCTTCTCGAGGGTCCCCACCTTCGACGTCACGAGGCCAAGCACCACCCGCACGTTCTTGGGCACGTGGCGGAGTGGCGAGAAATCCCCGGAGCGGGCGTCGTCGAATTCGAGAAAGAATCCGTCGTAAGGCATTTGATTGAAGATGGTCTCCGCGATGCCGGCGTAGCCCCCCTGGGCGCGCCAGGAGGAACGGAAATTGCCCCGGCAGAGATGCGTGCAGACGGCCAGGTCCCGGGGCCTGTCGCGCAGGGTGGCCCGGACGAGTTTGACCGACAGCGCGAGCTGCGCGTCCGGGTCCTCGCCCTGCGAACGTCCTCGCGCACGGATCTCTTCGTCGCACAGGTAGGCCAGGCTGACGTCGTCGAGCTGGAGGTAGCGGCAGCCGGCCGCGTAGAGGTCGGCGATCTCCGCTCGATAGGCGGCGGCCACGTCCTCGACGAACGCGTCGAGGTCAGGATAGACCGCGGGGTCGATGTTGGCGCGCCCGACCTGGGTGTAGAGCATGCAGGGCGACGGAATGGTCAACTTCGGCGTGCGCGCGGTTGCGGACTTCAGGAACGTGAAGGCCTCGACAAAGATCGGCCTGGGCCGCGTCACACGGCTGGCGATCCGGAGGTCCGGGCGCGTGAAGAACCGGTCGCCCTCGCGACCGTGGAAAGTGACGGGCAGCATCTTGCCTTCGCTGGAGAGGCCGCTCAGCTGGAGCAGGAAGTCCATGTGCCACGACTTCCGTCGCATTTCGCCGTCGGTGACGCCCTGGAGACCGACGTCCTGCTGGAGCTTCACGGCGTCGCGGATCGCCGCGTCCTCCGCCGAGCGGAGCTCGGCGGCGCTCGCCTTGCCAGACTCCCTCTCGAGGCGGAGCGCCTTGAGCGCCGGTGGGCGGAGAAGGCTGCCGACGTGGTCGGCACGGAATGGCGGACGCGAATCAGCCATGGCGCGCTGGCTCTACTTCGCGCCGACGGTGGCCCGGATGCTGCCCAGGTGCTCGCGCACGTGGCTGATCAGGATGCCCTCGATCGCCTGCGCGGCGGTCACGGCCGGCATGCCGGCGAGCACACTCGCGCTGCGGTCGAGCTCGGCGTCGCTCAACCCGCGGACGAGAGCGCTCGTCTTCGCTCCATTCGACTTCAGGAGCGCGAGCGTCTCCGCCTTGGTGACATTCGCCTGTTCCTTCGCGTGCTTGGCGTTTCCCGCGTCGATCATCTCCATCGTCAGTCCGGGCAAGGGCTGGGCCTTGGCCACCAGATGGACGAGGCCGCCGATGCCCGCGTGCGCCTCGGCGGCGTGATGAGCCACGACCCCGACAGGCCACTTCTCCGCGGATGTCACCTTCTTCCAATCCGCGTCGCTCAGGCCTTCGACGACCTTGTTGAACTCGGCGCACGATTCGTCGAACTTCTTGGCCAGCTGCTCGGCCCGCGCTCCCATGCTGCCTCCTTCGGTAAGGGGTGGGCGGCGGCCCCCAACGGCGACCGACGCAACTGCTCCAGAGCGCCTCATGATAGAGATACTCGGGCCCATCGGCAACCGATGCCGGGGACGTCCGCAGGGGCGAGACCTCTCAGGCTCGCCGGAAGTGCAGCGCAACGCCGTTCATGCAATAGCGAAGACCCGTCGGCTTGGGTCCGTCGTCGAACACGTGACCCAGGTGCCCTCCGCAGCGGCGGCAGTGCA